>Ga0307312_10001589_pt1 | contig 11673 bp, 8 predicted proteins | sample ER_DNA_202_FD_194489 | JGI IMG/M metagenome (GOLD analysis project Ga0307312, IMG submission 194489) | Bulk soil microbial communities from the East River watershed near Crested Butte, Colorado, United States - ER_DNA_202 | ecosystem: Environmental > Terrestrial > Soil > Floodplain | place: USA...
CGCTGGAAAGCCCAGCTCGAGAACGGAGTCGCCCATGGATTGGCCGTCGCCACACTGTCCCAGGCTTCGCGCGAAACGTCGTCAAAGCGGCGCGGGATCACCCGGACGGGGCGGTGCGAGGTCCGCGTCGCCGTTGGTTTTGCGTCCTCGAGATCGACAGAACCCGGACAGGCAGGCTCCTCGCCGAGGGAGATCATGGTCATTGCCTCAACGATATCACCGAGTCGCGATTTGGTTGCCGGCGCAACAGGTTGTCGCGGCCCCTGTCCCGGCCATGCGCTCTCTCTTCGAATGCCGCGCGGCTGATGCGGCCGATGACGGCTGATTACGCTTGCTCGCTCAAAGAGACCCCTGTCCTTGATGACTCTGGCGTCATACCTCGGTTGCCGGATCCCCGTGTCCAACGCGCCAGCATCCTGGGCGATCGGGTCGACGTTCGAGGTCTGCGGTTGGCGGTGCGCGGTCGGCGGTCGGTTCATCTCGACCCCCTGATGACCGTGGCGTCATCTGAAGAACCGCGCTGATAGCGCGGGCAAAGTAGCGGCGAAGGAGCGGCAAAGGGACTGAGAATGGTCAGTTTGCCGTCAGGCAGGCGGTGTCCGGTTGAATGGATCCCATGAACGGAGAGGTGAGATCGCTCCAACCCAATGTCGCCGATGAGCTGGTTCGGATCGGCGGTGAAGCGTACGAGTGGCGTCGTCGGGCGGGATTGACGCAACGCGCGATGGAGGCGCTGACGGGCATCGACCAGACGACGATCTGCAAGTTCGAGAAGGGACGCCTCCCTGGGTTCCGCCTGCATCACGTGGCCAGGATCCGGCTGGCATGCAAGACCGGCCGACGGGTCGAGCCGGCCTATGGGCGGCGCCAGCCAACCCGCCCGTTGATGACGCCAGACTCATCACCGACAGCAGACGATTTTGGCGGCCGAACGGGAAAATCGCTCGAACGCGAGGGTGTCAGTCGGAGGCGCGGTCGCCTGAGACAGGCGGAGGCGCCAACGGAGGCTCCGCCGCTGAGTCAAGGTCCGCGGCGGGGCGGGGATCGGGAGTCGGCCAGGGGCGGGGACCGGGAGTGGCCCCGCGGCCGGCCTCGGGACGAGGACGCCAGCGAAGCAGCTCGGAGCGACCCGTCGATCGGGCGCGCCAATACAGCTCCACGACAGCGATGACCAAGGCCACAGTCGTCGCTCCGGCGACGGGCGTGGCCAGGGCCATCGCGGCCAGGGGCGTGACACCGGGGAGTGCCATCGCTGCGTAATACCACTGGGTAAACGGCCAGAACACCGGCACAGACAGCCACGCGAGCCGTTCGCGCCCTATCAGCACGGCCGCAGCCACGGCCACCGGCAGCAACCATGGTGTCGCCCAGACCGACAGTCCGGTCCCGCCCGCCTGACGCCGGAGCGCGTCGTTGATCTGTGGCCAGTCGGCGACGAACTGGCCCCACGGCAGCAACGGGATCGTCACTACAAGAAGGACCCCGGTGATCACGAGGGCACGGACATCCAGACGCAGCGCGGGCACTGCGAGGGCATAGAGCTTGAGGAATCCAGCGATCGGCGCCAGGCCGGCGACGAGCAGCGGCGCAATGAAGATGTGCGGGTTGCCGATGTATAGCCCGTCGACCAGCGGTGGGAAAGCCAGCCACCAGATAGGCATCCTCAGTCGACGGATCATCCAGACGGACGCGACCACGCCGAGGACCAGCAAGGCGACGCGAGCGACCGGCTCCGGGATGAGCGCAAACGGGACCATCGCGAGAAGCGTCGGTGGCGGAGCCGCGAACGCCGCGCCCACAGCGGGAGCGACCCAGGGATCTTGCCCCTGCATCCAGCTGACCGTCGCCGTGCGATACAGCATCCCGTCATAGCCGGGCTCATACGGTAGGTATGTGGAAAGCCGGATGACCGAGATGACGACGAACCAGATCGGGACGATGACCCACAGGGTCCCGATCAGGCGGGCGCGCAGCGGATCGCCCGGCGTCACAGCGGATCGCCCGGCGTCATGGCGAGTCGCCCGGCTTCATCTTGATAGGGGCGTTCCAAACAGGCGGCGCAGCAGGAAGTATTCGGGGAGTGGCCGGTCATCGGTGATCAGTGGGCCGTCGCCCGTGTACGCGGTCACCTGGTCATCGGAGATCCAGAGAAGGGAGCCCATCCGACGGACCCAGCCATCGATCGTGTTCTCGGGCGAGTCGTAGGCCGACGAGATGTCGGCCAGGATGCCGGGCCGGCCGAGGACCTCGCGAATGGCGGCATCGGTGAAGACCATCGGTTCGTCGGAGCCGAGGAGGTAGAACCCATAGCCGCCGGGCCCGTTTGCGATCGTCACGTGCGGAAACACCGAGTGAAACGTCCGGAGATGGGCCTTGAACTCGTCGGCCGTGCCGCCGTGTGGCGTCCACTGCATCATGATCCCGCCCGGGTTCAGGAGTCGATGGCCAGCCTCGTAGTACTCGAGCGATGAGATGACCGACGCGCCCGCGCTCTCGATCGGCGGCGGCGGATCGGTAACGATGATGTCGTAGCGCTGGTCGGTCAGCTCGACGTGGTTTCGGCCGTCAGCGATGATCACCCGGCCGTTCGGGTTGGCGAGAACGGCTGCCGCGTCACCGTAGAAATAGCCGAACATCTTCGGGACCGACGGGACGAGCTCCACAGCATCCGTCCGCAGGCCCGCGATCAGCGCCCCGCGAAAGGCCGAGCCCATTCCGAAGGCAACGGTCAGCGCTCGCGTCGACTGCGGCCGGAGGATGAATGGCAGGACCGGCATCAGCTTGGCGTCGACTGTCAGGAGCGTCATCGACGTCCCGGTGACCCACAGCTCTCGCTGACCGTGCTTGCCGGCCTGGACCGCGGCGATCTCGTCCTCGGCGGAGGCGAAAATCGTGCCGCCCGTCTGACGAACCCGGGCAATGCCGGGATCGACGACGGTACCCGGTGTCGCAAGGCCCACCACGATCGCCAAACCAACCACCACCGCCACTGCGGCTGTGGCGAGCCGCCCTGCCGACGCGATCTTCGGCGAGGCCGCGAGCAACGTCAGTGCGGTCGCGACGTTGACCAGCGCGATGACCGCCACCGCGACGGGGGAGCCGACGACCGGGATCACCAGGAACGGGATGGCGAACGTCGCAACGATCGCGCCCAGCGTGTTTGCCGCGAGCAACCCGCCGGCGCTCGTCGCGATCCGTCGCGGATCGTCACCGAGCAGCGCCGACGATGCCGGGAACATGAAGCCCATGACGAAGGTCGTTGGCAAAACCACGAGGAATACGGAGCCGACTGCCTTACCGACCGACTCGAGGACATGCATCGGATCGAGCGGTCCTGGATGACCTATGACCAGCACGAGACCGCCAAACGCAAGCCCCGCGACAAGCACCTGACCGATCGCGATCGCGGCGACCGGTCGACCGATCCTTGGTCGCAGCCACGTGAAAACGGCCGCGCCGGCGGCGATCCCAATGAGGAATGTCGCAAGGATGAGGGTGAAGACGTAGGTCGAGTTGCCCGTGCCCGACGACAGCAGCCGCGTCCAGAGGACCTGGTACCCGAGCGATGTCAGGCCGGAGACGAAGGCGAGGATCAGGGCAAGCGACGGGCGGGCGGCGTCGGCGACCGAGGTGGCGCGTGCTTCGCCGGAGCCGGATTCGATCGCGGCCGCGCGAGTGTCGTGGACATGCACTTCGGGTGCCGGCGTGACTTCGCGTGAGAGCCAGAGCGCGACCAAGCCGGCCACCGCCGAGCAGGACGCCCCGACCACCAGTGTGCCGGTCAGCCCAAGGAGCTCGATCAGGACGAGACCCGCTGCGAGCGTCCCGAAGATGGCACCAACGGTGTTGGCGGTATAGAGCCGCCCGAACGCGCTCGACAGGTGGGCGTCCCCGGTCAGCTGGCGGGTCAGCGTCGGCAGGGTCGCGCCCATGAGGACCGTTGCGGGGGCGAGCGCGAGGACCGCCAGGCCGAACCGAACCAGCGCGAGCAGCTCGGCCTGGCCTTCGAGGCCTCCGTACGCCCCGCGATAGACCTCGTGCAGCAGCCGAAACGTGACTGGCGTCGCGAGGACGACGGCGACGAGCACCAGCTCGATCGCCCCGTACAGCCGCAGCGGCGACCGCACTCGATCCGCTATCCGGCCGCCGACGAAGCTGCCGATCGCGATCCCGCCGAAGAAGCCGGTGAGGATGGTCGAGACGGCCTGCGTGGTGTTGCCGAAGACGAGGACGAGCTGGCGAGACCAGACCACCTCGTACATCAGCCCGGCGGCGCCGGACAAGACGAAGATGGCCAGGATCAGTCGGGGATGGCGCATCGGCGGAGTTTCGCATGCGTGGCCGCCGCGTGGACGGGGCCTGGGCCGGCCCACGGGCCGCCGTCGCCGGATCCGCGTCAGTTCGGCGGACCCACCCTGGCGCGAACCGCGCCTTCGCACGAGCCCAGAAGGGCCGGGTCGAGGACCATCTGGGCGCACACGTCGGCGGCGATCGGCTCGGGGACGGGCGACACCAGGCCCGGGAACCAGTCGTCGCGCGCCGGCCCACCGACCTGGGCCATGAGCGGCCGGAGCACGCTCGCTGGCGGTATGTGGACGTCGAACTCGGGCTGGCGAACGTCGATCGACCACTCGATGACGGCCGCTGCGGCGCGCTCGCTGTGGACGAAGGCCTCGGTCGTGTCGTTCGAGAGGGCATATGCCCGAAGGTTTCCGAGGACCGCAACAACCGTCAGACCGATGAGGGCGACCATCGCGCTTCCGCGCCACCGGGTCGGCAGCCGCCGAAGGTCCCCGAACCATGCGGCGACCGCGACAAGAACGAAAGGCACCGCGACGTAGAGATAACGCGACCACACCACGGCCCCGATGCCCAATTCTGCCCGCGAGACACCGATGAGAGCGTACTCGGCGACGAGCCCGGCAATGGCGGCGAGTGCAACCGCCGGGTTGGCCGGTCGAGGGCCCAGGCGCACGGCGAGGACGGCGAGCAACGCGAGGACGATGACTCCCACCGTGACCGAGGAGCCGAACACGGAACCCAGGGCGGCGGTGAGGCCCACGAGGACGAAACCCGGCAGCAACGCAACCGAGCTCGAGAATGAACCGCCCCTTGCCGCCAAGGACGGCAGATCGAACGCCACGGTCCAGAAGACGAGCGCCGCAATCGGAAGGAGAAGCCAGACATTCGCTCGGCGACGTTGGACCAGTGCCAGGAGCACCGCGGCGCCGACGAAGGTCGCCCCGATCGGGTGACTGGCCACCGATACGAGGAGGAGGAGCGCAGCCAGGCCAGGCCGCCGATCGAACCAGAGGACCTTGATCGCCCAGAACCCGGCGGCCGACGATAGGACCATCCCGATCTGGAACGCCTGATAGAGGTTCTCGTACCCCGCCCCGAGGAAGAGAACGACCGCGGCGGCGGCCAGCCCGGGGCCCGTCCCCGCCAAGGTCGTCACGATCCGCCAGATCGCCGCGGCCGTGGCGATGTGCAGCAACAGCAGCACGCCCAGGTACGGCAAGTACGAGTGCATACCGACAATGGCGAACAGGAGTCGGACGATGACCGCGGGGACCGCGAACCATTGTTCGTTGAATGGGCGCATCAGCCCGATCGGATCCGACAGGGATCGACCCGCGAAGAGATCCCAGTCATCGCCCCGGAACGTCGTCCCCCGGGCGAAGACCATGAACATCACCCAGGCAATCGCCGCCAGGCCGACGAAGATGACGAGCGGACGGCGCGTCCCCTCGAACGCGGAGCCGCGCGCGACCGTCGACCTCCCGAGCCTCATCGACGCCTTCACGAAAGGTTGTATGCCCAGTAAACGCCGCCGAGGCCAACGACGATCCCGAAAACGATGAGCAGCCGCCAGCCGAGTCCGATCGCCCCGCCCGATGTCATGCCGATCGCGGCCCGGCGGTCCTCGTCACGGACGGCCGCAAGGCCGCACAGGGCGAGCACGAACGGGATCGAGTCGAGCGCGTAGCGGTAGCCGTACTGGAGCCAACCGCCGCCGTAATACAGCAGTGTGGGGATCAGGACGATGAGCGCGGCGAGGCCGAGCCACCACGACCGGCTCTCGCGCCACGGCGCTCTTACGGCATACAGCAGACCAGGGCTCGTCAGCAGGATCGACATCCCCAGCCCGTCCGGCTTGAAGAACGGGAACGTACCGATCAGCTTCGGCAGGTGGATGAACATGTAATCGAGGTTCATCGGGATGTGGACCGTCGAGAACAGGCCCTCCCGCCGTCGTTCCTCGAGCCAGGCCGGCAGCGTCGCGAGGGCGTAGCCGGATTCGAACGGCGAGCCGAACCGGACGTCGTTGTACCAGAGGAAGAAGACAATCGACGGGAGGACGCCGGCGGCCAGAAGGAGCCACTCACGCCACGGCCAACGACGCGGCTCCCAGATCTCGTCGCCGGCCAGGAGGAGCGCATAGAAGGGGATCGCGAAGGCAAGCGGCGCCCGCGTCAGGAAGGCGGCCCCCGCAAGAAGGCCGATGAGCCACGCCCGGCGCGATCCCCACAGCTCGATGAGGCAGCCGAGTGTCAGCATCGTCGCGATGAGGTGACCGGTATGCCAGACGCCGCCGCGCGTCGTCACCCACCAGATCTGGGTCGAGAAGCCGAGCAGCGCGACGAGCCAGAAGCGATCGACGAGCGACCGGACGCCGACACGACCCAGGAACCACCACGCCAGCGCGACGTCGATCGCGGCGAGCGTCGCGTTGATGCCGGACTCCCACTGGTCGGCGACCTGGGCACCCGTGACAGCGACGAGCGGCATGAGGGCGATCGCCGGGAACGGGGCGAACGGGACGTAGATCTTCGAGCCGACGATGATCACGTCGTTGGGTCCGGGCCGGAAGTCGAGCCAGGTCCGGCCGTGGATGAAGGCGTCGGCCAGGTAGAAGAAGTCGCCGCGCCCCGCGTCGAAGAATCGATTCGAGAGCCAGTAGATCGTCGCCGCGACGAAGGCGAGACCGAGGCCGATCACGGTCGCCCGGTCGACCGCGGACCGATCGAGCCTGGCGCTCACGCGGCGGGAGCCGCGGCGACGGGCGGCGGCGTGGCGGAGGGCTCGGTTTCCGGTTCGGTGACGCGCCGCCCCCGGCGCGGGTGCGCCGACTCCCGCATGGGCAGCAGCAGGATCAGCAACGTCCCGAGCGCGACCAGCGGGAGGGTGTCACCCGGCAGCCAGCCCAGCAGCGGCAGCGCCAACCCCCAGTAGCGGCCGCGGTCGGCGAGCAGGGCGGCGGGCAGCAGCAGCATCACCAGGTAGTGCGGGTGCATGAACGGGGCGGTCAGCAGCGTCGCCATGGCCGTCACGACAAAGGCCACGTCCCCGTCCCGTCGCCGCCCCGCGAACGTGATCGCGCCAATGCCGGCTGCGAAGCCCACGATCGTCCCGAAACCGGCAATCGCAGCCGGCAGGCCGAGGGTCAGTGCGGTGGACTTCAGACTGAAGTTGTGCAGTCCGGTACTGATGTCCGGTAGGCCGGCGAGAATAGTCACGTAGTCGCGGTATGCACCCAACCCTACGATGGGCAGGCTCGCGACGATCAGGCCGAGGCCGGCAACCGCTGTGAAGACGATCATCCGGAACCGGCGCTGGACAAGCCACAGGGCGAAGAACGCCCCGAACGGGAAGCGGATCGCGACGAGCGACGCATGCACCAGGGCCGCGAGCGGCCCGTCGAGGAGTCTCCAGGCCACCGCGGACAGGGCGAACACAACGACACTGATGTTGCCAAGGTTGAGATCGAACAGGACGGGGAACGAGACGGCCGCCACGGCGAACGTCGAGAGTCGAGCCGTCCGCGACACAGGCATGACCCAGGAGCCGAGCGCCAGCAGTATCACCCGAAGGATGAACCAGCCGATCGCGGCATCGCGAGCCGACACGAGAGCGACCGGCGTCAACGCGACGGCCAGTGGCGGCGCGTACAGGTACAGCCCCTCGTATCGCCCTTCCGCATATGCCGTGGCGGTGTCGGCCGGGTACAGCGGCTCGCCCGCGGCCACGCGCCTCGCGGCCGAGTCGTATGCCCCGAAGTCGTACGCGAAACCGCGGCTGTCGACCAGACTCAGGCCGGCCACGGCGAGCAGGATGGCCCCCAGCGTCGCAGCCACGATCGGCAGCACGGCGGCGACGTGTCGACCGGGCCGTTCCATGGTTCGGCATGATACGGCCGTGAACCTGCTGGGGGATTGATGGACACGACCTTCCTGAAGAGCTCCCGCGTCCGATTACTCGTCGGGCTCGCGATCAGCATTGTCTTCATCGGGCTGACCCTGTCCCGGATCGATGTCAACCGCGTCGTGGCCGCGATCCTCGCGGCGGCTCCCCTCGGCCTCCTCGTCGGCGTCGGTTTCGTCCTGACGGAGGTGTGGATCCGCGCCTACCGCTGGCAGCTGCTCCTCAACGGCATCCGGCCCGTGCGTTACCTCCTGGCCCTCGCCTATCTCTACATCGGATATTTCGCCAACAGCGTCCTGCCGGCTCGTCTCGGCGACGTTGCCAGGGCCTACGTCGGCGGCAGCGTGCTCGGGACCGGCCGGCTGCCGACGCTCGGCACGATCGTCATCGAGCGGGTAACCGACGCGACACTGACGCTGCTGATCGTCATCTTCCTCGGGCTCCTTCGGCCGGCCGCGGCGCAGCTGTCGGGCAACGCGGTGGTGCTCGGGGCGCTCGTGGTCGCGGGTTTCGCCGTCCTCCTCCTTGGTGTACTCCTAGTCCGCCGTGGAATGTTCGCCCGATTCCGATTGGTTCGGCTCGGGCTCGATTTGCTGGCACGGATCGCCGCCGGGGGCGCGGCTCTGCGATCGCCGGTGAAGGCGGCCACGTTCGTCGGTCTGACGCTCGTCGGCTTCAGCACCGCGATCCTCGCCTATTCGTCGGTCGCCGCCGCCGTCGGCCTCCATCTCTCCCTCATCGAGGCGGCGATCGTCATGGCCGCACTCGCGCTGTCGACCGCCATTCCAGCAGCGCCCGCGTCGGTCGGGACCTATGAGTTCATCGGGCTGAGCGTCCTCGTGCAACTCGGGGCGCCGCCGGATGCTGCCCTCGCGTCGGTCCTGCTGATGCACGTGTTCGTGACGGTGCCGTCGGCGCTTGCCGGGCTCGTCGCGACGTGGATCCTTCACGTCCGGGTGAGCTCGCTCGCCTCGACGGCGGCCGGCCTCGACCAGGACTCAGCCGCATGACAGAGACCGCACCCACCCGGTCCGTGTCGCGTCCCCGCGTCGGCGTCATCATGCCCGCCTACAACGAGGCCGATCGAGTCGAACAGACGCTCGAAACCATTGCCGGGTACTGGGCGGCCGGCACAAAGGTCAGCCGAATCTTCCTGGCCGACGACGGCTCCACCGATAGCACGATCGAGATCGCCGACCATGCCGCCCGTGCGCTCGGCCTGCCGCTCGAGATCCTTCGCCTGCCCCACCGCGGCAAGGCCTGGACCGTCCGAACCGCGATGCTCGATCTCGCCGACTCGGCCGACCTCGACTACCTGATGATGTTGGACGCCGACGACGAGCTCCGAATCGACCAACTCGATCGGGTCGTCTGGGCCGACGACCCACGAACGATCTACATCGGTCGGCGGTCGCGGACGATCGCGGACAGCCCGGGCGCGACTCCGTCACCCTTCCGGCGGGTCATGTCGGGCGTCATGCGGCTCGCCTCGAGGATCCTGCTTGGGATCAACTTCCGCGACACCCAGTGCGGGTTCAAACTGTTCCCGCGGGCGATTGCCGCCGATCTCTTCGGCCAGCAGCGTTCGACGAGCTGGACGTTCGATGCCGAATTGCTGCTCATCGCCAGTCGCATCTCCGGCATTCCGGTCCAGGAGGTCGACGTGACCTGGTCGCCACGCGGTGCCAGCAAGGTCGGCCTCGCCGCGCCGATCTCGAGCGGGTTCGCGTTGCTCGGGACCGCGCTCAACCGAGCCCGGGGCGTCTATCGACCGATCGGGCTGTCGCGGGTCGTCGCGCCCGTGCCGACTGCGCCGTCTCCGCCGGCTTCGCCGGTTGCGCCGGTTGTGCCGCCGACGGGTTCGACCGGAGCTCGCCGGGCCGGGTCATGATGGCCGAGGTGGCGCCGGCAGCCCCCGCCTCGGCGGGTCCCATTCCTGCCGGCCCCAGTTCACGGCGCCTCGCGTATGAGCCCTCGCTCGACGGCCTCCGCGGCATCGCCGTGCTGGCGGTCATGGCGACGCACTTCAACGCCCCCGGGATCGTCAACGGCGGCCTCGTCGGGGTCACGCTGTTCTTCGTCCTGTCGGGCTATCTCATCACCAGTCTGCTCGTGGCCGAGCGGGAGTCCGCGGGCCGGATCGATCTCGCGAACTTCTACGTTCGCCGCGCGGCTCGGCTACTGCCGGCGCTGGCGCTCGTACTGGTGGCCGTGGGGACGGCACTGGTCATCGACGGGCGACCCGGCGTCGCCCTCGCCGGCGTCGTCACCTCCAGCCTGTACGTCAGCAATCTCGCGGTCGCAGGTGGCGTAGTTCTGGGGCCGCTCGAGCACACCTGGTCGCTGGCGATCGAGGAGCAGTTCTACCTCCTGTGGCCGGCGATCCTGATCCTGGCCATTGCACGACGGCGGCTGCTTGTCGCGATGTTGATCGTCGGGATCGGTGTGTCGGCCGCCCTCCGGCTGGGGCCGATCACCGACATCGAGCGATTCTGGTGGCTGTACCACCACACGTTCACGCGAGCCGACGCACTGCTCGTCGGATGTCTTCTGGCCCTTGTCCCCTTCCGGCCGTCCCTCCCCACGACTCTCCTGGGTGTCGCCACACTCGTCTTCCTTGTCGTCCTGCCGACTGACCAGGGCACGTTCGCGTCACTGCTGCTCCTGCCGACGGCGATCGCGGGCGGGATCGTCGTCATCTCGAAGCCGCGCTGGCTGGGCGTCGCGCCGCTTGTCGCGGTTGGCCGAATCTCGTACGGGCTCTACCTGTGGCACTTCCCGCTGGCCGAGCTGCTGCCCGCGTGGGCCGCGTTCCTCGGGACATTCGTGCTGGCCGGTTTGTCGTACCGCTTCGTGGAGCTACCGATCCGCCGCGCCGCCGCGAAGTGGCGGGCTGGGGCCCGGTCCAGGCCCGCGCGAGACGCCGCGCCGGATCAGATTTCGGTCGAAAATCGAGCTCACGTTGCAAAACGACCCTCCGTCGCTGATGACCGTGGCGTCATCAAGGGGGCGGTTGGTGTCCCCAAGGCGCCGATTGTCGGCCAGGCCGCGAGCCCCGCGGTGGCAGCGCCAATTGCCCGCCCGGACATCGATCCCGCCTGAGGCGGGCTATCTGCCGCTTCGCCGGCCCAACGCCCCCGCCTGAGGCAGGCTCGCCAAACCTCCGCCGGCGACCCCTTGCTCGGCCGACAAATCCGCCCGGTATGACGCCAGACTCATCAGGGGCAGACGTTGCATTTCTTGGGCGTGCGGCGTTGGACGAGTACGGCGGGTCGACCTTAACTCCGACGAGTTTCGCCACGATGGATCAACGGGATTCGGAACAGGTCCCACGCGACCTGCATTGCCAGGCCGGGTCGGGCGCGCATGCGCGAGCCGCGGCGGTCGGCCCAGCGGATCGGGACGATTGCCATTCGGTAGCCGCGCTTTCGGGCGAGGTAGATGAGCTCAACGTCGAAGACGATGCTC
>Ga0307312_10001590_pt1 | contig 11672 bp, 14 predicted proteins | sample ER_DNA_202_FD_194489 | JGI IMG/M metagenome (GOLD analysis project Ga0307312, IMG submission 194489) | Bulk soil microbial communities from the East River watershed near Crested Butte, Colorado, United States - ER_DNA_202 | ecosystem: Environmental > Terrestrial > Soil > Floodplain | place...
ACGCCCACTGCCAGGATGAAGGTGGATGGCCGGCCCGTCACCCGCGCCGTCGCCTTCGCAAATCGAGTAAACCGCGATCGAGACTTTGTCGGTCGCATAAGGGATGGTCCTCTCCATCGGGGGAAGTACTAGTGACCCGGCACACACCATAGGGCCGTCCGGAGGCTCATATTACCGTCGCGGAGTCAGAGGGACTGCGGATGGGTTCGACTCTGCAGGAGGGTCAAATGGGCATTACGACTAGAGTTCGCCAAGCGAAACTGAGGCCTGAGTGCGCCGGGCGCTATCCGATGCTTCCTGCCCGCATGTGGACTTCGGCGAGCTGCCTGGCCGAACTCGTGGCCTCCTACCGGGGGGCGCAGCCCGGGGAGCCCGACAAGGAGCGCACCCTCGCCGAGACTGACTTCGAGTTCCGGGGCGGTGCTTCCCGCTCTTCGGACGGGTTGTTCGCACATACGCGCATGGATGAGCCCGCCTTTTAGCTGATACGAATCGGCCTTACATCAAATGCTGGACGCACGGCAACGCCACTTCGCCCTCGGAGTCGGCCAGCGGCTCCGCCACCGGTACGGCATGTCCCTGCGCGTACCCGATTCCCAAGCTCCGCTAGCGCTTTGAGGTAGGTGAAGGAAAGCCCGGATGGGACCCCTAGGCTGCCATCGGGAAATCCCCGAGGATCGCCTGCACGGCCGCCAGGTACTCCTCGATGTCGAACTGGTCGGGATCGATCATCGCCTGCACCGGATATCCGATGATCAAGCTCACCGCCACGGCGGCCACTCCAGCGGGCCTGCCGGAGCGGCCAGCCTTAGCGGGAAGCGCCTCCTCCGCGATCTTCCGGAAGGCCTCCCGATAGCCGTCCAGCCCGACGCTGATCTTCCCTCGGATGACGGCGTTGTGGGCACCACGAGCCCAGTACTCCAGCACCAGCCGAATCCGGCGAGGCTCCTCCAAGAACCGGCGCACTTCATGCCCCAACAGCGCCAGCAGGCGCTCCCGCGGTTTCGAGATGAGGCCGATCTCGTCGGGGATCCTGAGCGATAGGGTGGTCGCGAGTACCTTATCGAGTAAGGCGAGACCCAGTTGGTCCTTGCGCTTGAAGTGGAACAGCACCAAGCCATGGCTGAGCCGCGCTCTGGCGGCAACGGCTCGCACGGTGAGGCCGTCGATACCCCGGCGCAACGCCACCTCGTACGCCGCTTTCAGAATCTGCTCTCGTCGCGTGGCCTCGGTTGCTTTCTGTCCAGGCATAGTCGCGTCCTTTCTCGCCATTGACCTTCTGTCCAATGCAGAGTAGTATGTATTAACCGCTTGGTCAATAGCATGCTTGGCCCACGACGGCGCCCGGACCCGGCTCCCGACTCTGTAATCCGGGTCACGAATGGTGAGAACCCGCCCACCAAAGTGTGATCAGAGACACTGCATCGAAGGGGTAGTCGAGTGAATCAATAGGGCGACCGAGTGCGCAGGCACCATCGGCCCAGTCTGAGGTACAGTTGATGCGCCCCAGCAGATCTTCCAGCCAGCGGTTGTTGTGTCTAGGATGTGCAGCCACGCTGGTGTGCCTGTGGGGCTCCGAACTCAACTCGCAGCAATTGAAGCTCCGTCCCCACGCAACTCTCTCCCTACCGACCCGAGTCTCGCTGGAGAATGGGCTGCTCCACGTCCGGCAGAAGATCGGCATGACCGTCGGCGCCCGTCTGATCATGACCTTCAATGAACGCTTCGACGTAGTCACCGGCATCGCCTACATGCCAGGGGTTGTCAGCTTTCACGGAGCCGGCAGAAAGATTGACGTCGCCACCGGCTCGCACGTGCTCAGCGGGTCGACCGGCGCGCGATACTGGCTGCTTCCGCCGACCCGGATGCTCTCGTGGGAGGTTCACACCGCTCTCGGCCTGGTCTTTGGCGGCCAACCCGCCTACGAGGATCTGTTCGAGAGCTCAACGGTGAGCGGGATCCTGGGTACCGCGGTGCGCTACCAAATCGGCCAGATCGTGAGCCTGCATCTGCGGATTCAGGAACGGCTCTACCGGGTCCACTTTGGCCAGCAGGAACCGGTCAGGTCGAGGCCGCCCCTGCAAATTTCCTTCGGGCTGGGCATTCCGTTCCTGGAGGCGGCATTGAGAAGGTCTGCTCGACCCTTTGCCGAAGGACCGGAGACATTGCGGTAAGCATTTGAACCGGAAGGAGTCTCTATTGGGAAGGATTTGTCTATGATAGGCCGTCGATCGCGCGCCCCGCTGAACGACCCGGTTCCCGCCGAATTCCCGGAGACTTTGACTGCTCGAATGCTGTCCCGGGTCAAAGTTGCCCGCCTTCTGGTAGACCGGCGCGCGAATGCCACCCGCCCCAAGTCGAGGCGCCAGCGGCCAGCCCGTCCTGCCTCCGCCAATTCGCTCAGCTTAGAGGAGCTTCGAGAGTTCCAATCGCTCCTGCGGGTTTTTCGGGATTTAGGGGTGTCCTACCGCCGCTACCGGGGGCAGACTGGTGGTCATGTAGTGCCTGGCCTGCGCGACGCTGCCTATAACTTCCGGGCGGAGCCCAGCCTCACTTCTCTGGTCGCAGTCGCGGCCTTTTTAGACGAGCTCGACCTCCTAAGTTGAGATAGAGAAGGCACCCTTCCCTACGCCGAATCCTTCATTCGGCGTAGCTCCTGCGCAGCGGCGACTAGATCCTGCATCTGCCCCCGCATGGTCCGACTCCCCTCCAGTGCCGTCGCGAGCCTGCCCAGGCTCGCATGCGCCCGGACAATCTCATCCTCAGCGATTGCCGTCAGATCGGCGGCGCGAGTGATCGCATCACGCACTGCGTGATAGAGGTCCTCCGCGGTGAATGGCTTGAGCATGACCCGAACGGGAGTGTCTCCGGGACCAACATGGGGCACCGCATCAGGATTCCCCGACATGCAGAGCACTGCCACGCTCGGCCGATAACGAGCCAGCGTTTCCGAAACCTGCCGCCCGTCGATGCCAGGCATGGAGAGATCGGTCAGCACCAAGTCGAACGGTTCGGTGCGCGCCTGGATGAGGGCCAGCGCGGATTCGCCGTCCCTGGCCTCCTCAACGTGAAAGTGCCTGGCCTCTAGCGAGCGGCGGACAAACCGTCGCATCACCGACTCGTTGTCGACCACGAGCACGCTGGTCTCATGCCGAGTCGGTCCGTGCAAGGCAATGCCTGCACCCATACTGCTCTCCGGGACCAGCCTTACGACGTAGTTATTGGGGGGACTTCGGGTCAATCAACTATAAAACACTGGTACGCCGCTTCGCCATGGGGCTTTCCCCGAGGACGCCGGGAACCCGATCCGGCCTCTCGGCGGTTACCTTGGGCAGGTAGAACAAAAGTGGATCTCAGTCTTTCATCGTGAGGAATCGCACAGTGCTGCCACAACGGAAGCTCGGCACCGAGGGGCTGACGGTATCAGCCCTGGGCCTGGGCTGTATGGGGATGAGTCAATCCTACGGGTCGCCCGACGAGCGGGACGAACGGGAGTCCATCGCGACCATCCACCGAGCCATCGAGCTCGGCGTGACCTTCTTCGATACGGCCGAGGTCTATGGTCCGTTCACCAATGAGGAGCTGGTTGGCCGCGCGTTGAAGGGCCGCCGTGATAAGGTGGTGATAGCAACCAAATTCGGGTGGCAGATTGATGGTGATAGGCGGAGCACGGGGTTGGACAGCAGGCCGGCCCACATTCGGGAGGCGGTCGAGGGCTCCTTGCGCCGGCTGGGGACGGACTTCATCGACCTCCTGTACCAGCACCGGGTCGATCCCGCTGTTCCGATCGAAGACGTCGTCGGCGCGATGGCTGAGCTGGTGAGCGAGGGAAAGGTGCGATTCCTGGGACTCAGCGAGGCCGGCGAGGCCACCATCCGCCGGGCCCACGCGGTACATCCCATTGCCGCGTTGCAGAGCGAATACTCACTCTGGGAGCGGAATCTCGAGCCCCGCATCATCCCTTTGCTCCGCCAGCTCGGCATCGGGTTGGTGCCGTTCAGCCCACTGGGACGCGGCTTCTTGACCGGGACGGCCAAGCGGGCTGAAGAGTATCCCGAGGACGACTTCCGGCGGGGCGATCCGCGATATCAGGGAGCGAACTTCGACGCCAACATGCGGGCCGCATCGGCTGTCCACGAACTGGCGGCGCAGCGAGGGGCGACGCCCGGGCAGATCGCCCTGGCCTGGCTCCTCCACAAGGGCAATGACGTGGTCCCCATTCCGGGCACCAAACGTCGGCCCTACCTGGAAGAAAACGTCGGCGCCGCCGCTATCGGGCTGAGCCGAGACGAGATGGCTGGGCTGGATGCCGCGCTCTCTCCGGAGAACGTCGCCGGACCGCGATACAACGAGCGGCTGATGTCCACGGTGGATCGCTAGCACATTGGGTCGCGGAAAGTGTGCTACACCGTACTGGGAAAAGCACAGGGGAAAGCTTCTATGCCATAAAAACAAAAGGCCCGCACTTCTGGAGAGAAGTGCGGGCCGTTTGGTATCGTGCTGCTGATTACAGCTTCACGACGTTCTCTGCCGCTGGGCCCTTCTGGCCCTGCACGACGTCGAACTCCACGCGGTCACCCTCGGCCAGGCTCTTGAAGCCCTGGGCCTGGATCGCCGAATGATGGACGAAACAGTCCTTCTGACCGTCCTCGGGCGTGATGAAACCAAAGCCCTTAGCGTCGTTGAACCATTTGACCGTGCCAGTGGTGCGAGGCATTTCCTACTCCTTGTACATGATGTAATCGGAGTGGGGACATGCCGCACGACCGACTACGGTTTGCGTGGATGCCACCGCCACGCGCGGTGCGGCTGCCGCGGCGCTGTATGCGCCAGGAACGACAACCAATGAAAAAGAGGCGGGCACCCAACGCCCAGCCCCAGTTGACCACGTCGGATATCGGGCGCGCGAGCGCCTCGGAACCGGACGCAAGGTACTCACATAGGCAGGAAATGGCAACCCCGGGCAGGTAACGCCCGCCCAGCCCGGAGAAGCGCCCCCTTAACCCGCACCCCTACCACAAAAGAAGGCGGCCCGCATTTCCCGAAGGGAACGCGGGCCACCCGCGCACTGGTTACCCGGAGTCGAGGAATTCACTTCCTCGTTCTTCTTCCGTTGGCCACCGCCTAAACTGAAGCGTTTGCGGTTTGGCCTTCGGAGCTCCGGCTTCTATCCCCAGATGGTTTGCAGCCATCCGGTTCACCAGCGTGAGCGCTGCAAGTCGGCTGAATCGCGGATCAACCTCTTGCTCGGCACGCCGCCGCGCTACTGCGACGTGGACGGGACACGCGATTGGTCTCGTCTCTCCAACACGAAAACGATCAATTCTCGAGTTGGCGACGACAGTATAGGGAGAGATTTTCGGGCGCGCAAGAGGGTAATTTGTTATCCCCAGTCGTGCACATTTCTCACATTTCCACACGCATCTAGTTGGCGAATGGGAGGGGAAATCAGCTGAACTGAACGGGCCCGACGGCTGATTTCAGCCTTCGTCCTTCGCACGGCGGGCGGTCTCCTCATCCAGCCGCTCGCGGAGGGCCGACATGATGGGGTCCGCCGCGGTGTAGCGCAGGCCGTACTCCAGATTGAAGGCGTAGTCGAAGTTCGCCGGATTCTTTCCCTGGTTGTGTTGGAGGATCGTCTCCAGCTTGTCCAATCCCTTGGCAATCTTCGCCTCGGGGGAGCCAGCCGCCTCGTACTCATCCCACAGGTCGACGATCTCCTGCCGCAGGGCGGGCGGCAGCGGCGCGATCAGCTGCACCAGATCGCTGCGCTCTTGATCGGCCTTGCTCGCCCCAGACCTCTGCGCCGGTGCCGGCACGTCTCCCCCGATGGCCTCGCCAAGATCATGGATGAGACACATCTTGAGCAAGCGGGCGAGGTCGATCCCTGGGGTGTGACCGTAGAGCAGCATCGCCATCAGGCAGAGTCGCCAAGTGTGCTCCGCCACACTCTCCTGCTGCCCGTCTGATGTCCACCCGCTGCGCATGACCGTTTTGAGCCGCTCGGCAGCGCGGAGAAACGTCAATACACCTTCGATCTCATCGGCCCGCATCGCCGCCCCCAGCATCGTTATGAGCCAAGACACCTCTGTAAGAGTATAGCCATGCGACCTCGATTTCTCTGGTCGTGCTTACTGATCGGCACAGCGAACCTCGCGGCGCCGGCGTGCCGCTCCAATGCTCCCGGTCGAGAGGCGCAGGACAGCACCACGTCTCCGCCGAGACTGGTGCCGCTCGAGGTGCTGAACGATCGCCTTGCTATTTGCCGTTCAGATAAGGATGCACCGCTGCCAAGTTGGGCCAAGACACCGGCCGGCGAGTTCTTCTCTGCCACCCGCACGAGGGACGAGCTCTCCATCATCATCGCCAACGCGCGCGCTCCTCGAGAGGCCAAGTGTGAGCGCGACTGGCGACTCCTCATGGTCAAGGGGCCGTTGCCCTTCAACCTGGTGGGCATCATCGCTGGGCTCTCGGGCACATTGGCCAATGCCGGCGTGAGCATCTTCGCCTTGTCCACCTACGACACCGACTACATCATGGTGAAGCAGCCCGATCTCGACCGGGCGCTGGCGGCATTGCGCCAGGCAGGGTATCCGGTCAGCCAGCCCGAGCGTCTGTGATAAGAAAAGGGCGCCCCGGAAGGCGCCCCTGAAAACTGTAGATGAACGGAAGATCCTTAGCGATCGCTCCGGAGCGTCACATTGACGTCCGCGCCGACCTGAGCGCCGACCTGCTTGGCCTGATTGAAGTCTGACCGCAGGCTCGGCAGGTCGCGGTTCACCAGCTCCCGTACCTGGGTCGAGTGGGCCGAGCGGCCTTCCTTCTCGAAGTAATCGATGTAGTCCTTGTGATTCCGCACCACCATCGTCATGTAGGCCCGGTCGAAGGCTCGTCCGGACAGCTTCTGCAGTTGGTCCACCTTCACCTTGTGGTTCTTACCCATTCCCGGCTTGAACGGCTGGCCAGTCCTCGAGGCCATGGCTGACCACTCATCCTGCATCCGGTTGTGGTCGGCCGCGATCCGCGTGGCGAGCTGCTTGACCGCGGAGCTCTGGCCCTTGCTTTCGGCGAGCTGGGCGAGGCGCACTTCCAGCATGTTGTCGGCGGCGACCTCACGAATGAACTCATTGTCGGCTCGCACGCCGGCCTGCCCGCCCTGCGCCGGCTGAGGCGTGGTGGCTACCACGGCGTTCACTTGACTACCCACCTGCTGGGCAAGAGTCAGATGCTGCTGCAGGACCGGTAGGCTCCTGGCGGCGAAATCCCGTACCTGGGGTGAATCCGCGTTTCGACTCTGAGTGTCGAACTGGGCCACGTCCGTCTGATGACCCTGTATCATCAAGCTCATGTAGGCCTGGTCGAACTGCGGCCCCGAGAAATTCTGCAGGCGAGCTATGTTGTCGTTCTGCGCCGGGGTGAGAGCCGGGTTCAACGCGATGCCGTTCGCCGACACTATCGAGCTCAAGTCCTGCTCGAGCCTGGTGTGATCATTCACCATCCGCTGCCCGAACTGCTTGACCGCCGCGTTACTCGCCTTGCTCTGGGCCAGCTGGCCGAGGCGGATTTCCATGAGATTGACGCCGGCCGCCTCACGTAAGAACGGCAAATCATTACTCATTTCCCGGTCGCCGGTCTGGCTGGGTGTGGCGGCGGGGTTGGCCGTGGGCGTGGGGGCCGGATTCGTTGTGGGTGTCCGAGGATTCGTCCCCGGAGCCGCCACTTGGGCCTGCAGCGCGATCATCGGCGCCATAAGAGCCACAGCCAGTCCACCTCCGGCGGTGACGATGTGTTTGAGTGCGAACATACGACCTTCCTTTCCTATGCTCGAGACTCGGCCCCTTCGGCCGCGCTGTCGACGAAATCTTGGATCAGGCATCACATCAGCATAGCGGTTTGGCCGCCTGGAGGATGTGACCGCGAGCACAGGTCGATCCGTGCTCGTTGGAGAGTGGGACCAAAGCAATCATCGGGCCACTTCGCCGCTGGGCGGCTTATACCGTTTTAGGAGTCAACTTTAGAGACTGGGACGAGCTGGCCGGACAGTTCGGAGGGGGTGGACAAGGTGTCCTACGAGAGGGACTCGGCCCGCTCCTCGAGCGCGGAGTCGATCCGGACCCTGCGTAGCAGCACCGTCGCCAGAAGGGCCGTAATCAGCACAACGCCGGCGCTGATGGCCGCGGTCAACTGGAAGGCTTGTGTGAAGGCCTCCCGAGCTGTCCCGAGCAGCTCGGTACCGAGTCCGCGGGGGAGTTGCTCCGCGACCGCCACGGCGCCCCCGAGCGTGCTCCGCGCGGCCTCCATTGCTTCCGGTGGGACGTTGCCGGGCACCGCGTCCCACATGGCGCGACGGTAAACGGCAGTGCCGATACTGCCGAAGATCGCGATGCCGAGCGCCCCGCCCAGCTCGGAGCTGGTCTCCGAGATCGCCGACGCGGCCCCCGCCCGCTCGACCGGTGCGCTGCCGACGATGAGGTCGGTCGCCAGGATGACGACCGGAGAGAGGCCCAGAGAGTAGAAAATGGACCCGGTAATGAGGACTATGAGGCTCGAGGTCCGGTCCACCTGCGTCAGCAGGCCGAAGCCGACGGCCGAGATGACCAACCCGGCGCCCATCACGTTTGCCGGGCGAACCCGGCGCGCGATCGCCGGCACCACCATGGAACCCACGATATAGGCGGCCATCGACGGCACCGTCGCCAGCCCCGCCTTCAACGGCGACAGCCCGAGCACCAGCTGCAGATACTGGGCGATGAAGATGTAGACCCCGAATGCCACGAGAGTGCCGAGGGTATACGTGGCCAGCGACGCGCTGAAGGCAGGATCGCGGAACAGCCGCAGATCGATCAACGGGTGGGTCAGCGTGCGTTGCCGGTGCACGAAGAGAATGCCGATGGCGAGGCCGGCCACGATTGACAGGGTCGGCGGCCAACTCAGACCGTCCTGGGCGAGCTTCTTGAGACCGTAGATCACCAGGAGCACGGCGGCCAGCGATTGGGCTGCGCTGAGCAGGTCCAGCCGCCCCGCTTGAGGATCCCGGAACTCGGGCAGCAGCACCGGTCCCAGCACCAGCAGCAGCACCATGATCGGGACTCCTAGCAGAAACACCGAGCCCCACCAGAAGTATTCCAGCAGGACCCCGCCGAGCAGCGGCCCGATCGCGCCGCCGACCGAGTAGCTGGTGACCCAGACTCCGATGGCCACGGTGCGCTGTGCCGGGTCGAGGAACATGTTACGGATCAGGGACAGGGTGGACGGCGCCAGGGTCGCCCCCGCGATACCGAGGAGCGCCCGAGAGGCGATCAGCATCTCGGCGCTAGTGGAGAACGCCGCGAGAACGGATGCGGCGCCGAACGCGGCCGCGCCGATCAGGAGCAGCCGGCGGCGGCCGAGCCGGTCGCCGAGCGTGCCCATCGTGATCAGCGAGCCCGCGATCAGGAACCCATAAATGTCCACGATCCACAGCAGCTGGGAGCTGCTGGGCTTGAGGTCGGCGCTGATGTGCGGTACCGCGAGGTTCAGCACCGTCAGATCCATGGAGTAGAGCATGCAGGGAAGCGCGATCACGGTGAGGCCGATCCACTCCCGCCTTCCCGCACGAGCGGGCAGCACGCTTCCCGTCGTGCGGGTCTCTCCCTGGCTGGCCACGTTGGGAGCTGCTTCGTTTTACCCGCTTACCAATGCGAGGATGTTGCCGTCCGGGTCCTTGAACCATGCGGCCTTGGTCTTCCCGGCACCGTGTATATCGCCCTTTCGAGTGGCACCGGGGAAGTCATAATGCTCGAACCGAATTCCCTTGGTCTTCAAGTCGCGGACAAGGCCTTCCAGGTCCTCGACTGCCCAGGTAGCGGCCGTTGCCTTGTTGGTGCCGGCGTACTGTGACTCGTACACCAGCACACTGGAATTCCCGCTCTTGTATCCCTGCACCCCGGGTTCCTCGGTTGGCATCGGCTTCAACCCGAGGGTGCCCTCATAGAACTTCCTGGCTGGCTCGATTTTCTTGACCGCAATCGTGGCGATAGCATCTGTGCTTGCTAACACGTACCCTCCTCTTCTGTGTGTATTCTCAGACACCAGTCGTTAAGTGCCACTTCGGCCAGCCGGTTCTGCCTCAGCCGCGGCCGGATCATGCTGCCAGATGGCAAAGATGTTCCCCTCGGTGTCCTTGAGCTGGGCAAACCACCCCATGCCCGGGACCGGCATCTTTGGCACCACGACCGTGGCCCCCAGTCGCTCTGCCTTCCGGGCGAATTCATCAACCTTTTCCACGGCGATGTAGTTGACCGGGGTCTGCCCCGGCATCATCCGCCGCATGAGCCCGCCGTTCACGCCCGGACGGGTCGGCCGTCCGTCGGCGTCGCTGGCGACAGTTTTCACCAGCCAGTATTCGATGCCGCCGCCTCCGGCTGGGCCTAGACCTTCGATCTCCCAGCCGAAGAGCTCGCGGTAGAACTTGGCCGCCCGCTCAGGCTGGTCGGCCGGAATCTCGAAATGCACGACGGTGTGATCCATGGTGTCTCCTCCTGTGAGGTCGTTGACTCTTGCCCCTGCGACCGCTTGCCATACCAACCGGTTGGTATGTATAGTACGGCTGTGGCGCCGTCAAGACCGGGTGCCAGCTTGAAACGGAAATTGTTACATACCCGACTGTCGGCTCCGTCCTATCCTGGAATAACATGGCAAAGACTCTAGTGAAGCGGCGTTCCCGGGATCCGGATGGCACGCGGGACAAACTGCTGAAGGCCGCGTTCGAGGAGATCTATCGGCGGGGGTTCCAGGCCGCCAGCCTGGACACCATCCTGGCCAAGGCCGGGGTCACCAAGGGCGCGCTCTACCATCACTTCCCCGACAAGGCGTCGCTGGGTTACGCCGTGGTGGACGAGGTGGTGAAGGGCCTGCTGTTGGAGCGATGGGGTGTCCTCGAGCCGCCCAGCGGCGATCCGGTCACCGCGCTGCAGCGGATCCTGCGAGGCAGGGCGGCCAGTGTCACCAACCGGGAGGTCGAGCTCGGCTGTCCGCTCAACAACCTGGCCCAGGAAATGTCTCCCCTGGACCAGCGATTCCGCCGGGGGGTGAATGCCACCTTCGATATTTGGACCGGCGCGGTGGCCAAGGATCTGGAGCGGGGCCAGGCGAACGGGGTGGTCCGACGGGACGTGGATGCGCAAAAGATCGCTGCATTCGTCGTAGCGTCGATCGAGGGATCCTTCGGGCTCGCCAAGGGGGCTCAGAGCGCTGCCATGCTACGGAGCAATCTCGAGGTGTTGAGCTCCTTCCTCGACAGCCTTCGTCCCACGTCAAGAGACGGCCGCAAGGTACGGGTCAAACCAGCCGGGAAAAAACGCGGCAGCGGCTGAGCCAGAAGCTGATAGCTGCCTGTTCCTGACGCTTTAACATGATTCGGGTATCTTCTCGCCGGCAGGGCCGTTGTGGCCGGCATCCACCTGAATCTGAAGGTCCGCCATGCGCCGATTGATGATCTGGGCCGCGGTCGCGGGAGCGCGCCCTTTGCGAGCGCCAATGCCCAGGGGGCCCTCACGCAGTTGAGCTCGAGGCACCGCCGACCCAAACGCTCTTCTGCTCGGTGGGTGAGGGAGTGCAGCTGAGTCTCGTCGGTCTGGACGACAAGCTGTCGCGCACTCCGTTGGATCCCTACCCGGTACGGGTTCGGTCAT
>Ga0307312_10001591_pt1 | contig 11660 bp, 9 predicted proteins | sample ER_DNA_202_FD_194489 | JGI IMG/M metagenome (GOLD analysis project Ga0307312, IMG submission 194489) | Bulk soil microbial communities from the East River watershed near Crested Butte, Colorado, United States - ER_DNA_202 | ecosystem: Environmental > Terrestrial > Soil > Floodplain | place: USA...
CTCCGGATCCGTCGCTCACCACGGCCGACCGGTCAGCCGCCCGTACTCGTCGAGCAAGCGGCTCATCTGCGTTTCCCAGTTGTAGGTGGCGTGGGCGGCGGACAGGATCCGGCGGCGGCGCTCGGCGGCGGCCTCCGCCGGTTCGTCGAGGAGCGCGCGGCAGGCCGCCGCGATCGCGGCCGGGTCGGTCGGGTCGACGAGCAGGCCGGCATCGACCTCGCGGACGGTCGGTGCCATGCCCGGCAGGTCGCTGGCGACGACCGGGACGCCGACGGCGATCGCCTCGAACAGCTTGTTCGGGGTCGTGAGGCGGTGATTGAGCGTGGTCGGCTGGATCGGCATCGCGACGACGTCCGCGCTGGCGACCCAGCCGAGCAGCTCCGTCGGCGGGACGGCGCGCAGGACCCGGACGCGACCGCCGGTCGCCGGGTCGGCGGCGATCGCCTCGAGCTCCGCCTGGAGGGCGCCGTAGCCGAGGAGGGCGAGGACCGCATCCGGGATCGACGGGATCGCGGCGATCAGCTGCTCGATCCCGCGGTCGCGCGAGAACCCGCCCTGGTAGAGGACGACCCGGGTGGCGGGCGTCAGCCCGAGCGCCTCGTGCAACCGCCGCGGCCGAGGCTCCGGCCCTTCCGTGCGGTACGCGCAGTTCATGACGATCAGCGGCAGGTCGACCGCCCAGCGGTGGGCCATGACCTCGGCGTACGGCCGGTTGACGGTGATCACCCGGTCGGCGCGGCGGGCCCAGCGACGCTCGGCCCGGCCGATCAGCACCCGGAGCGTCCGCGGCATGCGCGCCAGGTTGGCGGCATCGATGTAGATGTCGCGGGCGTCGTAGACCACGCGGCCACGGTGGCGACGACCCAGGTCGAGGGCGATCGGGATGCCCATGTACGCCATGCCGTGATAGAGGTCCGCCGGCGGGCCCGCCGCTCGGCTGGCCCGCATCTGGGAGCGGATCGTGAGCGGGATCGCCAGGCGGCGCATGACGCCCGACAGGACGCGCCGGGGCAACGACGCGGATGCCGGGGCCGGCCGCGCCGCGGCGTCGTCGTCGCCCGCGCCCTGCGACGAGGCCGGAGCGTCGGCGGACCGCGTCTCGGGCCACGACCCGAGCGGCGGCACCGGCCGGTAGGGCGTCCCTGACCGCCACGCGTACAGCCGACGGATCGCGACCCGGCCACGGCGGACGGTACCGGGGAAGGGCAGGCCCTCGATCGCGGCGACCGGGACCCGCACGATGCGGTAGCCGGCGGCATGCCGCTCGTCGGCCGGAAGGCCGGCCCGGAGGCGGGCGAGGACCGTCACGTCGTGGCCGCGGGCGACCAGGGCGCTGGCGATCCGGTAGGTTCGCGAGTCGTACTCGGCGGTGGTCGGCAGGACGAGGACGGCGCGCTGCGGGACGATCGGGTCGCGCACCCGCGCCGCGGTCGTGGCGACCGGCAGCGGCGAGGCCGACGTGCCGTCGGTCACGGCGTCTCGAGCGCCGCGACGATGGCCTCCCCCGCCCCGGCGGCCCGGAGGTCGAGCCGCGCCGCTCGTTCCGCCGCGAGCCCGGGGCCCGCGCCGCGCGGCACGAGCCGGTCGAGAGCAGCGACGGCGACGGTCCGGTCGCGGCCCACGACCACCATCCGCCCGGCCGAGTCGGCGACGGCCTCGACCCACTCGGTCCGGTCGCGGAGGATCAGGCACGGCACGCCGAGCCACGCGGCCTCGCGCTGGACGCCGCCGGAGTCGGTCAGGACCGCAGCCGCGTGGAGCTGGAGCGTCAGTGTCGTCCGGTACCCCTGCGGATCGATGACATGGACGTCATCGGCGAGCCGGATGCCGGCGGCCGCGAGGGCGGCCGCGGTCCCCGGATGGAGGGCGAGGACGACCGGCCGATCCGGAGCGGCGAGCGCCGCGAGCAGCGTCGTCCACGCGACGAGCGCTCCGGGCGTCCGGTTCTCGGCCCGGTGGACCGTGGCGAACAGGTAGCCCCCCGGCGTGAGCCCGAGCGCGAGTGCCGGGCCCGCGCCGTCCAGACCGGCCAGCGCCGCCGGGTCGCGAACTTCGGCCGACACCCGCGCCGCCAGGTCCTGCATCAGGTCGCCGACCAGGACGACGCCTGCCGTGATCCCCTCCGCGGCCAGGTTCGCGACCGCGGCCGGCGTCGGGACGAAGAGCCACCGTGACAGGTGATCGGCGACGACGCGGTTGATCTCCTCGGGCATCGCCCGGTCGAACGACCGCAGCCCGGCCTCGACATGGGCGACCGGGATCCCGAGCTTGGCCGCAACGAGTGCGCCCGCGAGCGTCGAGTTCGTGTCGCCGTAGACGAGCACGGCGTCGGGCCGCTCGGCGAGCAGCACGGCCTCGACGGCGGGCAGCATCCGGCCCGTCTGCTCGGCCTGCGTGCCGCCGCCGATCCCAAGGGCGTGATCCGGGCGGGGCAGGCCGAGCTCGCCGAAGAACGCGCCGGCCATGGCCTCGTCGTAGTGCTGGCCGGTGTCGACGAACACCTCGTCGTGGCGCTGGCGCAGCGCCGGCAGGAGGGCCGCTGCCTTGATCAGCTGGGGCCGCGTCCCGACGACGCTGACGATCCGCAAGGACCGCGGCCTACCGTGCGCCGGAGCCGCGTTGCGCGACGGCCTGCGGCACCGCGCGCGGACGGGGCGGCACCCCGATCCCGCGGTAGGCGACCGTCGGGGGCAGCGGGAGGTTTCGGAGCGAGTCGCGGCCGTCGAAGACGAGCTCGAGATCCGGGAACCAGGCGAGGTGGAGCCTGGCGAAGAGCGGATCGGCCGTCTGGGTGACGATCGCCCGGAACGGACCCGGCTCGCCCCAGGTCCACGGTGTGGCGCAGCAGCGCGCGGTCTCGTCGGGGCTGAGGAGCGGGTCGTAGGCGGAGACGACCGCACCCGCGTGGGCGAGCCGCTCGATCAGCGGCAGGGCGCGCGAGTAGGCGAGCTCGCGGACCCCGTCGCGGTATGTCAGCCCGAGGACGAGGACGGGCACGCCGTCGAGCGCCCCGATCTCCTTCTCGATCGCGCGGATCGCGACCCCGACCTGGCCGTCGTTCGTCCGCCGCGAGAGCTCGACGAGCTCGAGCTCCGGCGCCCGCGACAGCAGGAAGTGCGGGTAGACCGGGATGCAGTGGCCGCCCACCCCGAGACCGGGCTGGTGGATGTGCGAGTACGGCTGCGAGTTGGCGGCGGCGATGACCTCGTGGATGTCGACCCCGACCCGCTCGGCGTACTTGGCGAACTCGTTGGCCAGCGCGATGTTCACGTCGCGGTACGTGGTGTCCGCGAGCTTGCTGAACTCGGCCGCCTCGGCATTGGACATCGCCACGATCTCGGTGTCGAGGACCGCGTCGTAGAACGCCGCCGCGCGGCCCGTCGATGCCGGCCCGATCCCACCGACGAGCTTCGGGTAGGTCGCGAGGTTCCGGAGCGCCGCGCCGCTGTACAGGCGCTCGGGCGAGAACGCGACGAAGAAGTCGACGTCGGCGCGCAGGCCCGACGCCTCCTCCAGGCGCGGGGTGAACCGGTCGCGCGTGTCGCCGACGGGCAGCGTCGTCTCGAAGATCACGAGCGAGCCCTGATGGACGCCCCGCCCGATCGCCGCGACGGCGCTGTCCATGTAGCGATAGTCCGGCTGCTGGGCGTCGTCGAGCATGACCGGCACGATCAGGACGACAACATCGGCTTCGCGCGCGGCGGCGGCGCCGTCGGTCGTGGCCCGGAGCCGGCCGCCGGCATGGGCCGTGGCGACCAGCTCCGCGAGACCCGGCTCCTCGGCGACGTGCGAGCGGCCGTCGTTGATCGCGTCGACGACGCTCTGCTGGACGTCGACCGCGATCACGTGCCAGCCGTGGTCGGCGAACTGGGCCGCGAGGGGCAGGCCCATCTTGCCGGCGCCGACGACCGCGACCTTGCCCGCCGTGCCGGGCGCACCGATCCAGGGCGAAACGTCGATCGCGGGCCCGTGGCCGCAGGCGTGGACGGGCAGGTCGATCGAGCCGCCGAGCAGGCTCTGGATCGACGACGGGCGGGTGACGATCGTCATGCGGGTGCGAACCTCGAGGTCAGCGCGGTGAGATCGATCGAGCGGCCCTCGGCCGCCGCCGAAAGGAGGGAGGTGGCGATGGCGACCGCCCACAGGCCGTCCTCGGCGTCGACGACCGGCCGTCCGCCCGCCCGGACGATGCCCAGGAACGCATCGAGCTCCGAGGCGAGCGGCTCGGCCGACGCGACCGGTAGCTCGAGGACCTCGCCCTCGAACGTGGGGGCGTAGCCGCCGATCAGGCGCGGGTTCGTCGTGTCGGTCGCCCGGGTGAAGGTCAGCCGCTGGGTCAGGTAGTCGAGCTCGAACATCCCCTCCTCGCCGACGACGACGAGCTGGCGGCGCTTGGCCGGGGTGAGCCAGTTGACGTCGAGCATGCCGGTCGCCCCGGACGGGAACTGGAGGAGCCCGAAGAGGAGGTCCTCGTTCGTCGCATGGATCCGCTGGGCCGTCTCGCCGTAGACCCGGGACGGTCGCTCGCCGGCGATCCAGCTGAGGATGTCGGCGTCGTGCGTCGCGAGGTCGACGGTCACCCCGACATCGCGGATCCGGGCGGGGAACGGGCCGGCCCGCCGCGAGGCGATCGAGTAGATCGTCGAGAGCCAGCCCTCGTCGATCAGCCGGCCGAGCTCGATGACGGCGGGGTTGAACCGCTCGACGTGGCCGACCTGGACCGGCACCCCGGCCGCACGGGCCGCGTCCACGATCCGCATCGCCTCGTCGACCGTGGCCGCGAGCGGCTTCTCGACGAGGACGGCGATGCCGCGCTCGATCGCGGCCAACGCGAGCGGCACGTGGGCGGTCGTCGGGGCGGCGATGACGACGGCGTCGAGCTCGGCCTCGGCGATCATCGCGAGCGGCTCGGCGAAGCCCTGGGCGCCGGTCTGGGCGGTGGCGCCGGCCAGGGTCGCGTGGACGGGATCGGCGACGGCCGCCAGCCGGATGTCGTCGCGAGCGGCGAGGATCCGCAGATGGTTGCGGCCCATCGAGCCGAGACCGGCCAGGCCGACTCGCAGCTCGCGGTCCCCGGCCGGTCGCCAGGAGGTCATCGGGCGGCGGTTCCCGCGGCAGCGTGACCGGTGGCCGGGGCGTCGGCGCCGCCGGCGCCGGGTCGCAGGTGGCGCTCGACCGCCGCGCTGACGGCCTCGATCACGTGGTCCTGCTCGGCGTCGGTGAGGCCGGGGAACATCGGCAGGGCGAGCGTCCGGTTCGCGGCGCCGTCGGTCACCGGGAGGTCGGCGTGCAGGCCGCGCTCCATGATGTAGCTCTGGCGATGGACCGGGACCGGGTAGTAGATGTCCGCCCCGACGCCCGCCTCGCGCAGGTCCGCGACGATCGCGTCACGCGCGCCCCCGACATCGAGCGTGTACTGGTGGAAGACGTGGGTCCGCCCGTCCGGGACGATCGGCAGGCCGATCGGCAGCTCGCCGAACGCCGCGTCGTAGCGGGCCGCGATCGCCTGGCGACGGGCCGTGTTCCGGGGCAGCTTGGCCAGCTGGACGAGACCGACCGCGGCGGCCAGGTCGGTCATCCGGAAGTTGTAGCCGAGCATCTCGAACTGGTAGCGCGTCCGCATGCCCTGGTTCCGGTAGAGCCGGAGCCAGTCGGCGAGCTTGTCGTCATCGGTCGTGATCAGGCCGCCTTCGGCCGTCGTCATGTTCTTCGTCGCGTACAGGCTGAACGCGCCGTGCCCGAACGAGCCGGCCATCCGTCCGCGGAACGTCGCGCCGTGGGCCTGGCAGGCATCCTCGACGACCACCAGGCCGTGCCGGTCGGCGATGGCCCGGATCATGTCCATGTCGGCGACGAGTCCGAACAGGTGGACCGGGCAGATCGCCCGGGTTCGCGGGGTGATGGCCCGCTCGATCCTGCGCGCGTCGATCACGTACGTGTCCGGCTCGATGTCGACGAACACCGGGGTGGCACCAGTCGAGAGGATCGCGTTCGCGGTGGCGGCGAAGGTGTGGCTGACCGTGATCACCTCGTCGCCGGGCTCGAGCCCGATCCCGGCGAAGATCGCCATCAGCGCGAGCGTCCCGTTGGCCGTGGCGATCGCGTGCTTCACCCCGACGAGCTCCGCCCAGGCGTCCTCGAGCTCCTTGACCCGCCTGCCCTGCGCGATCATCCCGCTCTGGAGGACCTCCGTTACGGCGGTGATCTCTTCCTGGCCGATGTCGGGGCGGGCGATCGGAATCATGCAGGTGCTCCTTGGCGCGGGCCGGACCGTTCCTCGAGGGTCTCGGCATCCGGAACGTAGGCATAGGTCCGATCGCACGACGTGCAGATCAGCTCCTGGTGAGCGGCATAGCGACCGGGCTCGGCGGCCATCGGCTCGCCCTTGCTGTCGAGCAGGCGGGCGCCGCACGCGCAGACCCAGCCGATCCGGTGGGCCGGGCTGCCGACGACGAGGGCGTGGTTCGGGACGTCGCGGGTCACGATCCCGCCGGCACCGACCGTCGCGTATCGCCCGACCGTGACCCCGGCGACGACGACCGCGCCGGCACCGATCGAGCAGCCATCCTCGAGGACGATCGGGCTGGCCTGCCAGTCGGCGGCCCGCGCCAGATCGCCGGTTGACGTGATCGCGCGCGGGTAGCGGTCGTTGGTGAGAATCGCGCCGGGTCCGATGAAGACGCCGCTGCCGACCGTGACGCCGTGGTAGATCAGCGCCCCGTTCTGGATCTTGACCTTGTCGCCGATGACGACCCCTTCGTCGAGGAACACATCGCGACCGACGACGCACTCGCTGCCGAGCCGGGCGCCGGTCCGGACCTGGGCCCGGTGCCAGATGCTGGTCCCGGGCCCGACGGTCACGTCAGGCTCGAGGTCCGCGGTCGCGTGGACACGCGCGGAGGGGTCGATCACGGGTTGGTTGGAGGCTCCATCTCGGCGCCGTCGGCGGGCGGCTGGGTCGGTCGGGATCGGCGGCGAGTATATCCGAGGGCGGATCGATCCCCGGTTACAGGGCTGTCACGCCTTCAACCGCCGATCGCGCCCTCTCCCGCTTCGTCGCCGATTCTCGCCCGACGGGCGTATCGGACGAGTTGGCATCGTCGGCGGCCACAACGGCCCTATCGACGCTCAATCCGCCAGATTCTCCCGCCCGCTGGGACATCCGAACATGTTCGGGCCGGATCTCGTCGCATACGCCCGCTCCACGAGAATCATGGCGAGCCCGCGACCTCGGCGGGGCGCGGCTAGCGGCGGCGGCGTCGGAACAGCGAGGTGACGACGCCGAATGCGGCACCGAAGGCAAGGGCGCCGCGCCAGTCGAGAACCGCCTTGACGTTGCCATCGACCTTGCGGGCGATCAGGAAGAGGACGCCGCTCGGGCGCTCGAAATGGGCCACATTGGCGATCAGCAGCCTGATCACCGACTGCTCGACGCGCGCGTCGCGGGCAACGACCGTGCCCGCGGCGCCCTGGGTGATCGTCAGCTCGCCGGCCAGCGCCGCGCCGATCCCACCGAGCTCGACGGAGACGCGGTCGGCTCGCGCGGCTCCGATGCCGCCCTGGGTGACGGCGATGTCCGTGGCCCGGGCGCGGCCGATGCCGCCCTGGCGGAGGTCGACGTTCGTGGCGTTGACGATGTCGGCGCCGCCCTGGTGGATCGCGATCGTGTCCCCCGACACGTTCCGTGGCGGCTCGATGGGGAGCGTCGCCGGGACCCTGGTGGAGCCGGCCGGGACGGCTCCGGCCGCGGCCAACGTCGCCCCGGTCGCCGGTCTCGCGGTTGCCGGCCTCGCGGTCGCGGGCTTGCCCGCGGCGGCGGCTTTTGCGGCGGCCGGCCGTGCCGAGGCTCGGTTCGGATTCGTGCCGCTCGTCCGCGCCTTCGGGGTGACCACCTTCGGAGCGGCCTCGGCGGCGGCTTCGCGCGCGGCTTCCGCCTCGGCCCCGGCGAGGGCGTCAGTCGTCGGGTCGGGGGTCTCGCGCTCGGCCATCGGTCGTTCTCCCAGGGCATGATCACGTCCCGCTCGCCCGGCCGGACGCGGGCTGCCAGCCTACCGTGCTCCCTCGGCCGCGTCACGAAGCGCGGATCCGAGGCGTCGAGAGCCCGGCAGACGCGCACGGCGTATCCTGCGCCCGGACGATGTCAACGTCTCCTCGCGAGACGAGGCGGCCAACCGTCCGGATCGCGCCCGTCCGCGCGGCCGAAGTTTCGAGGGGCTCAACGCATGATCCAGTCGCGCACCGACCGATGAGTCGCACCGCCGTCATCGCACTCGGCGTCCTGGCCGTGCTCGGCGGGCTCGGGCTCGGGATGTTCGCCGCCCTCGCCGCGAGCCCCGCCGGCACCCCACCGACCGGCTCCGGTCTCGTCGCCGGGCTCGGCAGCACCCCGCCCTCGAGCGGCCCCCGGATCATCCCGGCCCCGTCGGCGTCGACCGGCCCGTCGGCGTCGACCGTGCCGTCCGTCGCCCCGACCCCCACGCCGAAGCCGACGCCGGTCCTCGTGCCCGATCCGCTCACGGGCCGCCTCGTCAGCCCGGCGGCAGCCGCCCGTCACCCGATCGCGGTGATGATCGACGATCTCTCGCCGGCCCGGCCGCAGTCCGGTTTCAACGCGGCGTCGATCGTGTGGCAGGCCCCGGCCGAGGGTGGCATCCCCCGCTACATGATGGTCTTCCAGGAGAACATCCCGACCGACGTCGGGCCGGTCCGCAGCTCGCGCTACTACTACATCGCGTGGGCCGCCGAGCTGAAGGCGGTCTACGGCCATGCCGGGGGCTCGCCGCAGGCCCTCGCCACCCTTCGCAACCAGGGCAACGGGCAGCTGGTCTACAACGCCGACGAGTTCCGCTGGGGCAACTCCTTCCGCCGCGTCACCTTCCGGTTCGCGCCGCACAACCTGTACACCACCGGCAAGCAGCTCCGCGCGATCGCGGCCTCGGTCGGCGCCAAGGACGGCCCGATCAAGTGGCCCTGGACGTTCGCCCGGGACGCCACGATGGGCTGGCGTCCGGTCGGCGGCCGGATCCAGGTCTCGTACGGCAACGTCAACACGATCCGTTTCGACTATGACCGGAAGTCGAACACCTACCTCCGCTCGGTGACCGGCGAGAAGAAGCAGGTCGACAACGCCACGGGCAAGCGGGTCCAGCCGAAGAACGTGATCGTCATGATCATGCGGTTCGGGGCGCTCAATGACGGTCACCCGCAGAAGCACCGCCTCGAGGCGAAGGTGATCGGCAGCGGCCCGGCCTGGATCTCGACCAACGGCATCACGATCAAGGGGACGTGGAAGAAGACGTCGCTGACGTCGGCGACCCGGTTCTTCGACAAGGCCGGCAAGCCTGTCGTCCTGACCGTCGGGCAGACCTTCGTCCAGGTCATGAAGACGACCGACAGGATCTCGTTCGTCCCGGGCAAGGCCGCGCCGCCCGACCCGTTCCCGGCCGGGCCGCGACCCGAGTAGCGGGACCGGGCCGCCGCTAGCTCCGTCGCACGCCGACCTCGGCGTAGACCCGGCGCGTGTCCGTCGCCATGTCGGCCCACGTGCGGCGGTCGGTCTCGGCTCGATCGCGGGCGACAGCGACCAGGCGCGCATGCACGGGGTCGTCGCTCCACGCCGTCGCCAGGGCGGATGCGAGGCGTTCCGGCTCGCGCGGCGGGACGAGGATCCCGGCGGTGCCGACGACCTCGGGCAGCGCGCCGACGGCCGAGGCGACCACCGGCGTCCCGCAGGCGATCGCCTCGAGCGCGGGCAGGCCCGTCGCGTCCGAGAGCGCCGGCAGGATCGCCGCCCGCGCGCCGCGGACGAGTGCTGCCACCCGCTCGTCGGACAGGCGCGGCGCGTAGACGAGGGTCTCGCCGACGTCGACCCGCGAGGCCGCTCGCGCGAGCGACGCGCGGTCGTCGGGCGACGCGCCGACGAGCAGCACCCGCGGCGGCCACGGGACCTTGTCCGCCAGGGCGTCCGGCCGCCCGGCCACCGCGAGCTGCTCGATCGCCCGGAGCAGGGTCGCGAGATCCTGGCGGGCGTCGTAGCGCCCCGAGTACACGAGATAGCGCTCGGGCAGCCCGAGCCGCACGCGGTCGTCGCGGGCGGCATCGCGATCGAGCGACGACCCCGGTGCGGATCGTGGCGCGGACGGAGGTGATGCCGTCTCGCCCGCGGGCCAGAAGGCGAACGCCGGACGCGGCGCGAACGGGATGACCCGGATCCGATCGCGCCGGAGATGGAGCAGCCGGCGAGCGGCACTCGCGACGGCGTCCGTCCCGACGATGACGGCCGCCGCGTCGCGCAGCAGCCGTCCCCGGAGCCGCTGGCCGAAGCGGCTCGCGAGGCTGCGCTGGTATGCGCCGGGCAGCTCCCAGGGCGCCAGGTCGAGCAGGGTCACGACGAGCGGCAGCCCCGTCGCGAGCGGGACCACCCCGCCGACCGCGTGATAGACCGCGCCGGCGGCGCCTCCGGCATCGGCCCGCCACGCGGCGCCGACGCTGGCCCCGCTCAGCACGAACGGGTCGACGGTCAGCGCACCGGAGCGGAGGAGATGGGTCGGCGGCAGGAACCGCCGCCCGACGACCTCGAGGTTCGCGAATCGGGTCGTCGGATCGTCGAGGTCGGACCGCAGGAGCAGCGCGAACGACTCGCCCTCGAGCGAATCGGTGTCGAAGGCTTCGAGCAGCCCGTCGAGGTAGCCGGCGGTCAGGGGCGCCCGATCGGGCTCCTGGAGCGGTCGCGCGTCGAGGACGATCCGGACGCCCCGCGGCGGCTCGGGCTCGGCGGTCGAGCCGAGTCGTGCCGCCGGCGGGCTCACGAGGGGTCGGGGCCCGGCGCCGGTGCGGCCTCGGGCGGCGGATCGCCGGCCAACGGAGGCGGCTGGCCGCCTGCACCAGTCGCCGGGCTGCGCCGGGCGCGGCTCCGTCCAAGGAGCTCCTCGACCCGAAGCTGGACCACGACGACCAGCGCCTCGACGACGATCCGCCGGCTCATCTTCGAGAGGCCGACCCTCCGGTCGCGGAAGATGATCGGGATCTCGACGATGCGCGCGCCGAGACGGGTCGCCCGGAAGGTCATCTCGATCTGGAAGACGTAGCCCCCGGCGTGGATCCCCTCGAACGGGATCGTGGCCAGCGTCGAGGCGCGCCAGGCCTTGAAGCCGCCGGTCAGGTCGTGCGGGGAGAGCCGGAGGACGAGCCGGGCGAACAGGCTGCCGCCACGCGAGATAAGGCGCCGCCCCAAGCCCCAGTCCACGACGCCGCCGCCCTTGGTGTAGCGCGACCCGATGACGAGGTCCGCCGCGCCACCGACGACCGGCCCGATGAGCGAGGGCAGGGTCTCGGGATCGTGTGACCAATCCGCGTCCATCTGGACGACGATCTCCGCCCCGCCCGCGAGGGCGATCCGGAAGCCGTCGAGGTAGGCCCGGCCGAGACCCTGCTTGACGGGCCGATGGCGGACGCGAACCCGGGCGTCGGCACCCGCCAGGCCGTCCGCGAGGCTGCCGGTGCCGTCGGGCGACCCGTCGTCCACCACGAGGAGCGTCGCGGCGGGCAGCGCGGCAAGGATCGCGGCGGCGATCCCGGGCAGGTTGTCCGCCTCGTTGTACGTCGGCAGGACGATCCACGCCCCCCGGCCGGTCGGGCCGCTCTGGCCGTTCGGAGCGGTC
>Ga0307312_10001593_pt1 | contig 11654 bp, 8 predicted proteins | sample ER_DNA_202_FD_194489 | JGI IMG/M metagenome (GOLD analysis project Ga0307312, IMG submission 194489) | Bulk soil microbial communities from the East River watershed near Crested Butte, Colorado, United States - ER_DNA_202 | ecosystem: Environmental > Terrestrial > Soil > Floodplain | place: USA...
AGCAGCTCACGCCGGCCCGTTCGGCGAACGCTTCGATGCCCATCGTGGTGAACAGGCCATGGGCGGTCCGCAGCTCGGCGCGGGCGTCCTGGCGCCGGTTCTCGCGGCGCAGCCATTCGCCGTACAGGAGGTGGGCGCGGGCCACGGCCGGGCGCATGCGGGTACGGCCAAGTCGCTCGATCGCCTCGCGATAGCTGTTCTCGGCGGTCTCGCCCTCACTGAGCAGGGCACGGGAGCGCGCCTCGGTGCCAAGTGCCCAGTCGGTGCCGCTGGCGCGGGTCGTCTCGGAAAGCCGCTGGAGAGCGCCGGATGCGCGCGCGGGCTGCCGCTGCGGACGGCCGCCTCGACCAGCTCCGCGAGCTCCCATCCGAGGACGCCTATGTCGTCGTACTCGCACACCAGCTCGGCGGCGGCAAGGGCCTTGTCGTAGTGGCCGAGGCCGTTGTACAGCAGGGCGGCGGCGTACTGGCTGGTCACTCCCCTCCCCTCACCACGGCTCGTCACGCCGTCCATGGTGGCCTGGATGAGCTCGGTGACCTCGGCCTCACGGCCCCGGAACGCGGCGATGCCCATGGCGCCGTAGGGCGCGAGCTGGCTTCCGGTCGCGTCGGCGACTACCTGCGCCTCCGCGATGAGCGCCGCGCCCTGCTCCAGCTCGCCCGCGTGTGCGTGCAGGAGGATGCGGGACCGGACCGCCAGGGGGAGCTCACTGAGTGCCCCCACGTCGCGCGCGAGCTTGACGTGACGGCTGGCCAGGATGTGCCATGTCTCGTCGTCCCATACCGCCATGGCCGCCCGTTCGGCAAGCCATAGCCAGCTCAGCCCCTGCTCCGCCGCGATGTCCTGGCCGCGGACGGCGAGCAGCGCGCGTCTCAGGGCGGGCGTCCCGGCCGAATAGCCCTCTGTGACCAGCAGCGCCAGGCCATCCAGGAGCAGATCGGGGGCGCGCGCCGGGCCCAGCGGCGCGGGCGCCATACGTGCGGCTCTGGCCACGTCCCCGACCGCCGGGGACAGGCGGCCGACGAACAGCGCGGCGGTGAACGCCTCCAGGTATGTCTCGCGGGCCAGCCTGACGTCCAGTGCCTCGAGCTGCCTGGCCGCGCTGAGCATGAGCGGGGGCGCGTCACGGCCGTGACTGGAGGCGAACGCGATCTGCGCGCGCAACAGGTCGCCGCGGGCCCGCTGCAGTTCATCTAGCGGCCCGGCCTGTGCCGTGGCCAGCAGGCCGAGCGCGGCGTCAGACGCGCCAACCCGGTGCTTGGCTTGTGCCGCGGCCAGCGCCCGCAGTGCGCGGCGTGCCGGGTCGAGCGTCAGCCCAGCAGACCGCTCCAGGAACGCGGCCGCCGCTGCGAGGCCGCCGCGGCGCTGGGCCCGGCCTGCGCACTGCTCAAGTTCGGCGGCGACTTCCTCATCTGGGCCCGGCGCGGCCTGGGCCCGGTGCCAGGCCCGCCGGTCAGGATCGACAGCCGGGTCGGTGGCCTCGGCCAGCGCGCCGTGCAGCTCCTGCCTCGTCTGAAGCGATGCCGACCGGTAGGCCGCCGAGCGCACCAGCGGATGCCGGAATCGCACTCGCGCGCCGAACTCGGCTAGCCCCGCCTCCGCCGCCGGTCCCGCCGCCCCGGCGCCGATCGCGAGCCGCCCGGCCGCCCGCCACACCAGCACCGGATCGCCGGAGGGATCGGCCGCCGCGAGCTGCATGAGCCGACGGGTCTGCGCGGGCAGGGCCGCCAGCTGCCGCCCGAAGCTCTCCTCGATCTGGCCGTCCAGCGGCGACGCACTGTGCACCCCGAACCCGCCCGTCAGCTGCGCTGGCGTCAGCCCTCGCGTCAGCTCCAGCAACGCCAGCGGGTTCCCGTGCGTGTCGGCAATGAGCCGGTCCCGGACCCGCGCGTCCAGCGGCCCGGTCAGCCCGGTCAGCACCGACTCCAGCAGCGATCGCGCATCGTTCTCGGCTAGCCCCTCCACCACGAGCTCCGGCAGCCCGGCCACGTCCTCGCCCGGGACCCGCGCCGCGAACACCAGGCCCACCGGGTCGGCCGCCAGCCGCCGGGCCGCGAACCCCAGGGCCTGCGCCGAGGCGTGGTCCAGCCACTGCTGGTCATCCACCACGCACACCAGCGGACGTTCCGCCGCCGTCTCCGACAGCAAGCCCAGCACGGCCAGGCCCACCAGGAACCGGTCCGGCGCCGGGCCGGCGCTGAGGCCGAACGCGGTCCGCAGCGTCTCGCGCTGCGGACCCGGAAGAGACTCAGCATGATCCAGCATCGGCGCGCACAGCTGATGCAGCCCCGCGAAGGCCAGCTCCATTTCCGACTGCACGCCGGCCGCCCGCGCTACCCGGCACCCCGAGGCCCGCCCGGCCAGGTAGTCAAGCAGAGCGGTCTTGCCCACGCCGGGCTCACCGCGCACCACCAGGGCCCGGCCCTCACCGGCCCGCACGCCAGCAACGAACCGGTCAAGTACCTCACGTTCGCTGAGCCGGCCCGTCAGCCCAGCCACGGGGCCCCCGAGACCGGAATGCGCAGTCATCGGCCCGGCGCTACACAGCAACCATGGCGACGGCACCGCCTACTGCGGCACGGCGAACCCGGAACACCGCGCTGTGGTCGCCTGGCCAGCCATGAGCGCTCATTACGGCCTCCCAGCCAGACACCACCAACGCCCGTCCCGCCAGCCTACCCAAGGGGACCCGGAGGCCCGGCGCTGATGGTTCCGAGCGACCACCGGCCTGGCCCCGGACCGCAGACCGAACACCGGCCAGTGACTATACGGGTACGACGCGACCCTTGGAGCGCGACGCTGAGGCACGACCACACCGCAGCTCACATGGGCCGAACGCGAAGGCACCGACATGAACGACCCCTCCGTCGCGCGATGAACTTCGACAACCTCGTCGCCGTGCTCGCCGTCGCGGCGGCGGTGCCGTTGATTCTCACGGCCGTGCCGCTGGTGCCCGTACCCCGGCCGGTGCTGGAGATCGTCGCCGGGATCGTGCTTGGTCACGCAGTACTGGACCTGGTGCAACCTGACCAGGCGGTACGGCTGGTGTCGATGATCGGGCTGGCGTTCCTGCTCTTCCTCGCGGGTGCCGCTCTTCCTGCTGGCCCTCCTGGTCGTGCGCGGACTGCCCGCCGTCCTCTACCGGTCCGCCCTAGGCAGCATCCGGGATGTCGCCGCGGTGGGGCTGCTCCAAGCGACGTCGCCGCTCTTCATCGTCGCCGCCACCACCATCGGGCTTCAGTTGCACGCCATCAGTCCAGCCAACGCGGCTGCACTCGTCGCCGCGGGGCTTTTCAGCGTCATCCTTTCCCCGTCATCTCACTGCAGTTGCTGCGATCGTCTGCCAAAGGCCCGGGCATGGTCGCCGAGCAGGGCACGTTTGCCGGCGGACATATCCGCTGATCAGGGCGCACGCGGTAGGTATACCACTCAGCGATGCGGGCAGCATGCCAGCTGAACGCGCTACGACAGCTCACTTTGGAGGCCACATGTCGAAACCACCGCTTCCCGAGGCTGCGGTCGCCATGCTGCATAAGCCGAATCCAGCGGTCATCACGACCCTGCGACCTGACGGCCAGCCGGTATCCACGGCCACCTGGTATCTGTGGGACGACGGTCGGGTGCTGGTGAACATGGATGAGGGCCGTAAGCGGCTGGAGCACATGCGCAGTGATCCCCGGGTCGCCCTCGACGTCCTCGATGACAGCGGCTGGTACACCCACCTCAGCATCACCGGACACGTCGATGAGATGCAGGACGACGCCCACCTGGCCGACATCGACCGCCTGGCCCGGCAATACATGGGCAAGCCGTACCCGCAGCGCGAGCGCCGCCGGATCAGCGCCTGGATCGCCGTGGACGGCTGGCACGGCTGGGGTGCGCTCAAGGACAGCAGCCAGCCCGGCTAAGCGATCAGGTCGCTCATCAGTGCGCGGAACCCGACGGGCTGTCCGCCGAGGACGTTCAGCGGGCCGGCCCGGGTGCTGTCTGAGCGCCAGTGACCTGGCTGATGTTCCGTAGGCCGGTAATCTATAGCGTGAACTTCTCTCTCGATCGCGGCTCTGTCAGCCGGACTGACTACGAGGGGAGGGCGCGATGACTGACATGCCCGCCCCAGTGGGCTCAGGCCGCGCGACGGGCAGGGCAGAACCTGGGCCGATCCACCGTGACGAGCTGATGGCCACCTTGAACCGGGCAGCCCAGAAGCGGGTCACGATTATCTCGTCGCCTGCCGGCACCGGGAAGACGTCGCTGTTGCGCGCGTGGGCGGACCAGCCGGGTCAGGATGGCCGTATCGCTTTCATGACCGTACGGCCGAGCCAGCACGATATGCAGCTCTTCTGGCTCACCATGCTGGGCGCGGTCCGGGCAGCGGCAGGCGCCCGCGAAGGCGGTGCGCAGCTGCCGCCGGTGACTCCAGGCTCAAGCGGCAGCGGCATGGTGGACAAGGTGCTATCCGAGCTGGAGTCCTGCGATCGTTTCGTCGTGGTCATCGACGATCTGCACGAGCTCAGCTCACCCGAGGCCGCCGGGCAGCTCACGGCGCTACTGACGCGCCTGCCTCCGCGAGTCCGCGCGATCGTGGCTACCCGCCGCGACCTACCGCTGGGCCTGCACAAGCTGCGGCTGGCCGGTGACCTGGCTGAGATCCGCGCCGCGCAACTGCGCTTCACCGAGCACGAGACCCGCCAGCTCCTCGCCGCCGCCGGAATCGCGTTGCCCGAGCACATAGCCGCGATGCTGCATCAGCGGACCGAGGGCTGGGCGGCCGGGCTGCGCCTCGCCGTACTATCCCTCGCCGGGCACCCCGACCCCGAACGGTTCGTCGCCGAGTTCTCCGGCACCGACCGCACGGTCGCCGAGTACCTGATGGCCGAGATGCTGGAGCGGCAGCCGCCGGAAGTCCAGGGCCTGCTGCTGCGCACCTCCGTGCTGGACCGGGTCAACGGCGAGCTCGCCGACCTGCTTACCGGAGCCACGGGGTCGGGACGGATCCTGCTGGACCTGGAGGACGCCAACGCGTTCGTCGTGTCCCTCGACCCCGGCCGTACCTGGTTCCGCTACCACCGCATGTTCAGCGGCCTGCTCCGGCTGGAACTGCGCCGCACGATGCCCGCGGACATCGCCGGACTGCACCAGCTCGCCGCGTGCTGGCTAGCGGAGCGTGGCCAGGCCGCGGACGCCATCGGGCACCTGCAGGCGGCCGGCGACTGGGACGAGGCGGCCCGCATGCTCACCGACCATGCCCTCAGCCTCACCCTTGACGGGCAAGCGGGCACCGTGGTGGCGCTGCTGCGCTCCTTCCCGGCCCGGACCGGCGCGGACTCCCCTGACCTGACCCTGGTCCGGGCCATCGCCGACCAGAACCAGCTCCGCCTCGATCAGACCGATGCGCACCTGCGCGAGGTCAGGGCGTACGCAGCCATCATGCCGCCGGCCCCCCGGCACCGGCTGCAGATGGCCATCGCCTCCGTGGACTTGCTGTCAGCGCGGCTACGCGGGCACTTCGACAACATCTTCGAGCAGGCAGGGGCTCTTCTGTGCCCGGGCGACGGCAAGAAGAGCGCCGACGCCGCGCTCAGCAGCGACCTGAAAGCCGTCGCGCTCCTGAACCTGGGCGTCACCGAGGCATGGTCGCTGCGGCTGGCCGACAGCGAACGGCACCTCGTAGAAGGCGCCGCCCTCGCCTGCCGCATCGGCCGGCCCTACCTGGAGGTGGCCTGCCTGGCCCACCTGGGGTTCGCCGCCACGAGCCACTCCTTCGCCATGGCCCGGCAGCGCTGCGCGGAGGCCATAGCGCTGGCGGCCCGGCACGGCTGGGACGCTGAGCCGGTGACCGCCCCAGCGCTGGCGGCGCTCGCCAACGCGCTGATCTGGACGGGCCAGTTCGACCTCGCGGAACACTGGCTGGACCGCGCCAAGCGCGCCACACAGGCCGACGGCGAGCCCGGCGTCCGGCTGCTGGTGTGCCTTACCTCCGCTATCATCCAGGCGGCGCGCGGCCACGACCACCGGGCGCTGGAGGAGTTCGCCGCCGCTGGGCGGATAGAGGCGCTCATGGTCGGCGAGCACGGGCTGACTACCCGCGTCAATGCCTGGACGATCGCCACCCAGGCCCGGCTCGGGATGACCGGGCAGGCGCGGGCTGCTCTGGCCGTCCTCGACGGCCGGCAGGCCAGCGCGGGCGAGATCCGCAACGCGGCCGCGGTGATCCTGCTGGCCGAGCAGGACCCCGCCGCCGCCCGCCGCGAACTCCGCGTCGTCCTCGACGGCGACGTCCCGGTTCTTTCCTACCTCACCCGGGTGGAGGCGCACCTGCTGGACGCATTGGCCTGCCGCGACCTGGGTGATGAGCGCGCCTCCCAAGAGGCAGCCGAGCAGGCCCTGAACCTCGCCGAGCCGGACCGGCTGATCCTGCCATTCGCGATGACCGGCGCATGGCAGCTCCTCGAAGTCCTGCCGCGGCACGGCACATCGCACGCGGCGCTGGTCACCGACATCCTCGACGCCATCCGCGGATCTGGGCAGGGCGGGCCGAACCAGCCGGGCATGAGGCCGGTCGAGGAACTCAGCCGAAGTGAGCTGCGCGTGCTGCGCTACCTGCCGACGAACCTCACCCGCCGCGAGATCGCCGCCGAGCTGTCGGTATCGGTGCACACCGTCGACAGCCACATCCGCCGGATCTACGCCAAGCTCGGCGCCGCCGACCGGACCACGGCGGTGGAGCGAGGCCGCGAACTGCGACTGCTGTCCGTCGGCCGCACCTGAACGCCCGGCGGCCTTTACCAGCCCGGCGCGGCCCGGAACCTCACAGCCACCTGCTGGGGACGGAACGGATCGATGTGCTCACGCCACGCAAATCACTGTGATCAAGTGATGCCTGCTCACCTCGCCGACGCCAAGCCTGGTACGTGCCCGATCATCGAGCGGAGGAACACATGCGAGCGGCAGTAGTCCATCAGGCCGGCGCCACCCCAGTCCTTGAACAGTTCACCGATCCACAGCCCGGCCCGGGCGTCTCGGTCGGTGCCCTGGTCGCGGCGGCCCTGAATCCGCTGGACGTGGCATTCGTGAACGACCAGTTCCCGCTTCGCCGGCTGCAGGCCCCCTGCATCGCCGGCTACGAGGCAGTCGTGCAGCTCGCCGATGGCACCCGCTGGTACGTGACAGCCCCGCCAACTCCGTACGGCACCCTAGCTGAGCTGGTACCCGTCCCGGAATCGGACGGCTTCCCGGTTCCGGCCGGCCTTGATCCCGCTCTGGCGGCCGCCCTTGGGGTAGCCGGCATGGCCGGATGGCTGGCGCTTGACTACCGTGCTCATCTCCAGCCCGGTGAGACCGTCCTCGTGCTCGGTGCAGGCGGCTCGGCGGGCCGGCTGGCGATGCAATCGGCTCGTGCCCTCGGCGCCAGCCTGGTCGTCGGGGCCGCCCGGGGAAAGGATTCCTCGCAAGCCGCTGACCTCGGCGCCGACGCGGTTGTCGACCTCACAGATGAGCAGGCCATCGACGCCGGGCTGGCCGCCGCAGCGCCCGGCGGCTACGACGTGATCGTTGACTTCCTGTGGGGCGGGGTCGCCCCTCACGCGATGAACCACGCCAAACCTGGTGCCAGGTACATCCAGGTCGGAAACGCCGCGGGGGCCACGTCCACGATCACCGGCCTTGTCCTGCGCAACAAGCTGCTGACGCTCGTGGGTCACAGCCTTTTTGCCACGCCCGCCGAGCTGCGCCGGTCCGCCTACGCGCAACTGGCAGGCCACGCGATCAACGGCAAGCTCACCGTGGACCTGGAGCAGACCCGGCTGAAAGACATCAGCGGGACCTGGGAGCACCTCAAGACCGGTGCATCACGAAAACTCGTGGTCACGCCCTGACACACGAGGGATCGAGGCTGGCATGCCGCGCATGCCGGCCCGCGCTCACCGGATCCACGTGATGCGGTTTCACCTGCCCGCCCGCGACTATGTGGTCATGGACTGGGCACCCGCCCTGTATGTGATCCGGGTCGACGGGCATCTCGGCGCCATGACGCTGTCCGCGTTTCCGGGGATGACGCCTCAGCATAGGGGCACGCACACGGTGTTCACCGGCTGGCTGGACCAGTCAGCACTGTACGGCGTGCTCGCTCAGATGGAGGGCCTCCGCCTGGTCCTGGTTGAGGTCCGACGGCTGGGCGGCCGCGGCCTGCGCCACGTCGCCTGGGCCTGAGGACCTGCCGGATTCCGGCCACCGGAATGCGTCCCCGCCCGGGCGGCACGTTCAGGGCGCACCGGTCGTGGCCGACACGAGCAGGGCGAATCCCCAGAATCCAGTGATGACCTTCCCTCCTCGCGGTGGCGATCCTTGGCGTGGTCACGAGCTTGCGGACCCGCACACCCGGCAGGGACGTGCCCCGAGAATCCAGGGAGAAACAGTGACATCACCAGCCACGAGCATTACCGGCGCCCCAGACCTGCCCGAGTACGCCCCCGTCCCGGGCGATCGCGAAGGGGGCGGGGCTGAACGAGCACGGGTACCACGTTTGGCAGGTCGACCGGAACCTCTATGCGGTCACTGACAACGTCTACATGTCGGCGTTCCTGACCACCCCCGACGGCGTCGTGATCTTCGATGCGCCCCCGAACATCGGCCATAACATCCGGCGTGCCGTGGACGAGATCACCGCCGCCAACGGCCTGGCCAACCAGGTCACCCACATGATCTACTCTCACCACCACGCCGACCACCAGGGAGCGTCCTCGCTGTTCGGCGGGGACATCGTCCGCATCGGCCACGAGGAGACCCGGCGACTGCTGCTGCGCGACGATGACCCCGCCCGCCCCGTCCCGGACGTGACCTTCTCCGACAGCTACACCCTGGAGGTCGGCGGTGAGCGGGTCGAACTGGCCTGGCACGGGCCCAACCACTCGCCGGACAACATCTACATCCACTTCCCGACCACGACACCTTGATGTTCATCGACGTGGTCAACGCCGGCTGGATACCCATCTACAACCTCGACCTCAGCGACGACGTCATCGGGTACACCGGCGCCCCGGCCATCGCGCTGGACTACCCGTGGACGCACCTCATCAGCGGGCACCTGGGCCGGGTGGCAACCCGCGAGGACATCGCGATGCACCAGCAGTACATCGCCGACATCGAAGCCAGCTCGCGCGAGGCGCTGGCCTCGGTCAACCCGGGACCGATTTTCAAACACTACGGAGAGAACGTGTGGGCCGCGGTCAGGGCCCACCTCGACGCCGTCACCGAGCACGCGGCCGCCCCCGTCATCGCGAAATACACCGGTGTGCTGGGCGGTGCCGACATCGAGATCTTCACCAGGCCCACGACGTTCGCGATCATGCAGTCGATTCGCCTCGACCGTGGCCCCAGCGGCCCGGTCCATCCCTGACCACAACGCACCAGGACGATCCTGCTCTGGTGCTCAGCGTGAATGGAAGTAGCGGCTGGGGTTGACCGTACCTTCGGGCGGTGCGGGCGTGCCGCAGCGCATTCATGGGCCGGCAGCTACCGTGAAAATGGCAGCCTGTGTGAGCGGAGCAAAGTCGAGATGACCGCTGATGCGCGGACGGCAAGGCCGGGTGTCATCGTCGTATCCACCGGCCGGTGCGGCTCGACGATGCTGTCGAACATGCTCCGGCTGAACCCGGAGATTCTCAGCCTGTCCGAGTTCTTTTCCCTGCTGATGCCCGACCCCTTCCCGGCGGGTGAACTGGACGCGGCGGCGTACTGGCGGTTGCTCAGCGAGCCCTGGGTCTTCTTCAAGCACGCATACCGGCTCGGCCTGCGCGTCCCCGAGTTCCTGTACGCGCCGGGCCCCGGCAGCAGGTTCACTGCGGCTACCGGGATCCCGCCGATCCTGGTTACCGCACTGCCGCACCTGAGCGACGATCCCGAAGGGCTCTATGACGCAGTGGAGGCGTTCGCGGCCGGCCTGACCCCAGCCTCCGCCGCAGCTCAGCACCGGCGCTTGATCGGGTGGCTGTGCGATCGCCTCGGCGCGCGCGCCTGGGTCGAGCGCTCGGGCAGTTCGCTGCTCTATATCAGCCAGCTCGCCGGCCTGTTCCGCGACGCCAGGTTCGTGCACCTCTACCGCGACGGGCGCGAGTGTGCATACTCATTTAGCCGCCATCCCGGATACCGGCTCGGAGCGGTATCGGCGATGCTGGACTCACGCCTGGGCATGTCGCCCTACCTGGGCGATGACAGGCCGCCGGAGCAGGTGCCGCCCGATCTGCGACCGTTCATGCCCGAGACATTCGATCACGAAGCGTTCGAGCGATTCGACCTATCCGTCGCCGAGTGCGGCCAGTTCTGGTCCGGCATGATCATCCCGGCACTCGATATTCTTGCCAGCCTGCCGGCCGAACGCGTGCTCCAGGTCAGCTACGAGAACCTCGTCGCGGAGCCAGGGCAGGTCCTGCTACGGCTGGCGCGCTTCGCCGGCCTGCCGGACACGCACCCAGGCTGGCTCGACCGTGCCGTGCAACTGGTAGAGCCGCGGTCTCCCCGCTGGACAGCCCTGCCGCAAGAAGAGATCCACGACCTGACCCGCGTGTGCGAGCCGGCGATGCGGCGGCTCTACGGTGACTCGTGGTGAACGTCTGCCAATACAGTGAGCGGAACGCTCAGATGGCGGCGCGGACCGGACCGGGCTGACCGGCCCGCGCTAGCCCTCATCGCCGTGGGCAGCCACTTCGGCGGTTATCTGGCTGTCTGGGACGGCGCAGAGCCGCTCGACGAGATCGACGCCCGGGCCATCGAGCACGCCGCCACCATCTTCGCCCTGGAGATGCTGCACGAGCGCACCGCCTACGAGCTCGAGGCCCGGCTCAAAGGGGACCTGCTGCGCGACCTGTCCAGCGGCGTGGACCACGACGACCGGCACGTCAACCGGATGCTGGCCGACCCCGGCTACACGATCGCCGGACCGTGGCGATTCGTTCAGGTGCACGCGAGCTGGCGCCGTCTGCCCGGCAACCCGCAGATCCGCTGGCCGGATGAGGTCCAGATGCCCCAGGCGCGCCTTTACCCGGCGGTCCAGCGCATCTGCCTGGACGTCGCCGGCGCGGCCGCGGTCGTCCCGTGGCGATCGGGGTTCCTGCTTCTCCTGCCGGCTGCTCCGGACAACCTGGCCCGCGACCTGGACGTAGCCGCGGACCTGCTCGACCGGGTGCACACGGCCGCCGGGCAGGTCGGGCCCGGGGCCCGCGTCCACCTGGCCATCAGCTCACCGGTGCGCACCGTACGAGAGCTGGGCCACGGCCTGCACGAGGCCGACCAGGCCCTGGAGCCGGCCCGCAGGCTCGGCATCGCCGACCGGCCGCTGGCCTTTGAGCACCTCGGCGTCTACCGGATCCTGCTCGACGGCGGCGGATCGCAGCACCGGCGCGACTTCGTCGAAGACGCCCTCGGGCCGCTGGACCGCTACGATGCCGAACGCGGCACCCAGCTGGTCCCGACGCTCCGGGCCTACGTGCAGGCCGATTACAACGCCAACGAGACCGCCCGGCGCCTCTACGTCCACGCCAACACGCTGGCCTACCGGCTGCGGACCATCCGCCGCCTGCTCGGCGGCGATCCGGCCCGCGGCGACCTGCGCCTGACGGTGGAGCTGGCCCTCAAGCTCAGCGACCTGCCCCGCCTGTCCG
>Ga0307312_10001594_pt1 | contig 11653 bp, 9 predicted proteins | sample ER_DNA_202_FD_194489 | JGI IMG/M metagenome (GOLD analysis project Ga0307312, IMG submission 194489) | Bulk soil microbial communities from the East River watershed near Crested Butte, Colorado, United States - ER_DNA_202 | ecosystem: Environmental > Terrestrial > Soil > Floodplain | place: USA...
TATACGAGACATTCTTTGCGAATCGGCCGACGAAGGACGAGCGCACGCTCGAGGCAATGAGTCCGGAAGTGAGAACAGCCTACATGGCGATGCGGACCAACATCGACACGGCCGCGACCCCTGTGCTCACAACGGCGATGCTCAAGAATGCGATGGCATTCGAGAAGGCGTTCGTCGTGGCGGGCGGGCGACTCGCTGCCGGTGTGGATCCGACAGGCATCGGCGGCGCCCTCGCCGGATACGGCGATCAGCGCAACTACGAGCTCCTCGTCGAGACGGGGTTCACGCCGGCGCAGACGATTCAGATCATGTCGGCCAACGGCGCCAAGATTCTTGGAGTGTACGACAAGCTCGGGTCGATCGAGCGCGGCAAGCTCGCCGATCTCGTCGTGCTCGACGGGAATCTTGTGAGCGATCCGAGCGTCATTCGCAAAGTCACGACGGTATTCAAGGACGGCGTCGGCTACGACTCGGCGAAGTTGATCGCCGCGATCAAGGGGCGCGTCGGTATCGACTAAAGGTCAGCGCTTGGCCGGGGCGTAAGTCGCGAGGATTGCGCCCGTGGTCGTCACCCGGCCGTCGAGGAGTCGCAGCGGCCTGAGCGTGCCATCGTTGCCGAAGATGCGCTTGCCGCCGCCGACGACCAGTGGGTCGACCATCATCCGGAACTCGTCGACGAGGTCGTGCTCGATCAGCGACTGAACCAGCTTGGCGCTGCCGATCACCAGGAGATTGCCGCCGTCTTCCTGCTTGAGTGCAGAGACAACTGAGGCGATGTCGCCCTTGACCACCGTCGAGTTCTCCCACTCGAGGGGGTCCTTGAGGGTGGTGGAGACAACGTATTTCCGCTTGGTGTTCAGCGGCTGGGCGAGGACCTGCTCCTCCGCGGATGCTTTCGGCCAGTGGCCTGCGAAGTTCTCGTACGTCCGACGCCCGAACAGATATCCGCCGGCTTCGCTCAGGTTCTTGACCACCCAATTCCTCGACATGTCGTCGAAGTACGGCAGATGCCAGCCGCCGTGCTTGAAGCCGCCGCTCTTATCCTCGTTGGGCGAGCCCGGCGCCTGCACCACGCCGTCGAGGCTGATCCATTCCTGTACGACTAGCTTGCGCATTCCTGGATTCCTTTCCGCCTAGAACGCGTATCCGAGCCCGGCAGTGAACTCCGCGGCGTTGTTGTGAAAGCCGGAACTGTTGCCGCCCGTTTTCCAGCTCCGAAGGCGGAGCTCTCCACGCACAAGGACGGAAGAAGAAATAGGTACGCGCAAACCTGCAGATCCTGAAACAGTTGGGGTCGTTGCGGAGCGTCCTGCCGAGTTATTGAAGTAATGAAGCCATCCGCCACCCAAGCCGATGTAGGGACGGACGCGAGTCGCCGGAAGCTGGGCCTGAAGCTGCGCCTCACCAACTCCCACACGCGTGTTGGTCGTGCTGAATTGCTCGTCGAGCGACGCGTAGGACAAACTGATCTCACCCAACATCCACCGTCCAACGAGCGGAGCGGCCGCTCGGACGGCAGCAAGCGGCGCAGTGCCAGTTCCGCTGGCATCGAATTGACTGACGCCGGCGGCGACTGACACTTCACGAGTTCGTGTTTGCGCGCCGACGGGAATCGCCACAACGAGAGCGGCGCAGAAAGCAGAAAACCTAAGTGCGTTGGTCATTTGTCTCCACAGGAGGGTCTATCATGATTACAGCGTGACCAGTAAGGTAACTAGTCCGCCCGTCAGCCTTGGTTGCCATCGTCGACAGATTCGTACCGACCGCCTTTGTAGACTACCAGCGACCGCCGCACCCGGCCCGACGCGTCTATTTCCTCTAAGACCGATTGCATGTCGTGCTGTACTCCACCTTGCTCTCGACGGGAAATGTTGGTCATGCGTAGCTGAAATCGCGGGTAGCCGCCTCTGCTCGGCAGTTCTATGACGCCCGGCTGAGCCAGGTTCCCTATGTTATCAGGTCCCCGCGGGAATGTGCGGAACTTGTAACCTGGATCACTGGTGTGGGAAACGATACGAGGCGGTCCGGCCGAATCGAGCTGGATGAGATATGTAACCAACCCTCGGCCGCGCTCACCCGCTCCCTCAAACATGATAGTCTTTGCCCCGCACGTGAGCGTGTGAGTCTGAAAATCTTCGACTATCACTTCACCCCCCCATCGTGGTCCCCGTTCTGCATCAAATCGAGCGATTCGAAGCACGTGAGGCCCGCTCAGGCCAGGCGTGCTGAATGCACGAAACTCGGCGGCAATGAAGCCGGCACCGATGCAGAAGTAGCCGTCGCTGTCTGCCCGCGCCTTGCCGCCAACAACTGTGACCAGCGTGAGCGAGAGGAGGAACGTTTTTCTGCTTACATCAGCTGGCAATAGGCAGAACCTGCCCGTCGATGAGCGGGCGCATTGACGCAATCACGGCGTGAAGCTGCTCTGGAGAAAATGGTTTGGTAAGATAGCCATCGGCGCCGGCATCCAGAAAGCGCTTCCGATCCTCCGCCATGGCGTGCGCGGTGAAGGCCACGATTGGGATGTGGCGTCCGGTGCGAGCCTCCAAACGACGAATCTCCGCCGTTGCCTCGAGCCCGTCCATAACCGGCATCTGCACATCCATGAGCACAAGGTCGAACTGATGCTGCGCCAGCGCATCAAGCGCCTCCCGGCCAGTTTTGACGTGCGTGACATGGTGGCCAACTTTCCGCAACAGCACCGACGCGAGCAAAGCGTTTACCGCGTTGTCCTCGGCCAACAGCACGCGCAAACTACTGAAGCTTGCAGGCTCAGTCGAAGGCGGGAGCCGTAGCACGACGGGTAGCGTCTCCTCTGGTGCGAGCTGGAACGGGATCGTCACATGGAACGTGCTGCCGACGCCAAGTTGACTCTCTACCCAAATGCGGCCGCCCATCAGCCGCGTGATCAGCGACGCGATGGTCAGACCCAGGCCGGTACCACCAAACTTGCGCGTGGTGGAGGCGTCCGCCTGCGCAAAGGAGTCGAAGATTGCTGCCTGTTGGTCCGCCTGAATTCCAATCCCGGTGTCCGTCACGCTCAAGTGAATGACATCGCCGGTGTCCAGCTCGACACGCAATGACACCTCTCCCCGCTCGGTGAACTTGATCGCGTTGCCGACAAGATTGACCACGATCTGGCGCAAGCGGCCGGGATCGCCGATCAACAGGGCGGGCACGTCGCCGGAGACGCTATGGGCGAGCGCAATCTTCTTCTGCTCCGCGCGAGAGGCAAAGAGCCGCATGGTATTGTCGATCGACTCTCTAAGATCGAACTCGACGGGATCGAGCGAGAGCTTGCCGGCTTCCATTTTGGAGAAGTCGAGAATGTCGTTGATGATGGTCAGCAGCGAGTCTGCCGAGCTCTCGACGATCTCGAGGTATCCGCGCTGCTCGGCTGTTACGTCCGTTTGTAGAACGAGTGCGGTCATCCCGATGACACCGTTCATCGGAGTCCGAATCTCGTGGCTCATGTTGGCGAGGAATTCACTCTTCGCCTTGTTGGCGACTTCCGCGCGCTCCTTGGCGCCGACGAGCTCCAATGTCCGGGCCGACACTTCGCGCTCGAGCTCGACGCCGTGCCCCAGCAGGCGCCTCTCGTGCCCCTCCATCTGCGCAACCATGTCGTTGAAATTGTGCACCAGCGCGCCGATCTCGTCGCCGCGCTCCGCATCCTTCGCGCGAAGGGAGTAATTCTTCGTCTCGAAGACTTCGTGGGCCGTGTTGGCCAGTGCCAGAATCGGCGTCGATATGAATCCCTCGAGCGTCAATGAGAGAAGATACAGCACCAACATCGTTGCTACCATAATCGCAACGAGCAGCTGCCCGCTCCTGATCTGTCGGCTTACGATCTCGGAATGATCCGAAGAGATGTAGATGAATCCCGCGACATCGCCATGTAGCGCAATTGGACGCACAACCGTGGTACGATCCCGCGAGATCACCGGCGCATGTACATGCGCAGGAATCGGCTCACCCGACGCTTCGCCCGGCTTGAAGGAAGTAAAGAGGTTTCCCTGTTTGTCATACAATGCTGCCGCAACAATTCCCGGTTTCAGTGCAAGCGCGGCGAGAATCTCTTTTGATGCTGCTACGTCGCCGAAGGCCATTGCCGCGACGCTGTTGGCCCCGGCGATGTCGGCAAGCGACCCGAGATCCTCCGACATCACGCGCAGCATGTTGCGGGAGTCGTAGACAAAACTGGCACCGGACGCGAGCATGACCGCGGCCCCCGATGTCGCCATCAACATCGTCAGGAGCTTGGCGCGGACGCTGAGCGCCAGCCTCACTGTTGAGACCCGGACCGATCGCTCGAGGAGCGAACGACTCGTGTCAGCGCCAGGAGCTTGGAGCTCACACGCAGGCCGGCGTTCTGCGCGGCCGTAGTGTCCACGTCGAAGCGCACCCTTCGATCTTCGACGAGGAGGCCGATCACGCCGCCGCGAGTCGCGAAGGCTTCTCCTTCACCGATGGTGAGAGCGCCGGCAGCCGTCGCGGCATCGAAAACGTGGTGGAGCTTCTTCACGTCTGTCTCGACTACGAATACCGCGCGCGCCCCCGCGAGCGACGCATCCCATTTGACCCGGCGAACGAACAGTGGCCGGTCGCCGATCATTTTCGATTCGAGGAATTGCTCGGTGGCGTCCGCGGTGGCGCCGTCTCCAATTATGAGGACGACGAACGGATCCTTTGCCCGGACCGATTCCGATGGCCACTCAACGAACTTGAGGAAGTTGTAGACGAACATCGCCTTGACCTGCGATTCGCCCATCGGAGCCTGCGCTTCCACGCGAACGCCAAACAACAGCGCCGCGAGAAGGATTAGCAGCTTAATAATGGAGCGTCGTTCTGACACGGAAGCTCCGGCCGTCCTGTTTGATGACATCCTGAACGAAGTCATCGGGAACCGGATCTCCGTATTGGGTGCCGAAGACGTTGTAGAGCGTGGCGCTCAGATCGAATCTCCCAAAAGTGCGCGGCGCGAAGAGAGAGAAATTGGTGAGCGTGTGGCCGGCCGCCACGTTCCCGGCAACTGTACGCCGGTCACTCATGTATTGCGCGTCCAGCGTGGCAATCGCGCCAGAGCCGAGTATTGGGGAGCGCAACTGCACCTGGAGCATTTGTCCGGGTGAATTGGTCAGCCGCGTACCTGTCGCCTGGTCTTCGGTGCGCTGGAGGGAATACGACAACTGCCCAGTCAGCCCATGACCGCGGTTTACCTCGAGTGCCAGCTCGAGACCTCGGGAGTGCATCGATTCCAGGTTCCCGAAGACGGAGACATTGTTCGCAGAGTCGAGATGCCGTTCGATGAGATCGGAGAGCCGGTTCCGGAAGGCGGAGGCCGAGATCTGGATGCCGCCCCCGATGAAGTGCTGGGCTATCAGCTCGAGAGTCTCGATGTGCTCGGGTTCGAGCGTTGAGTTCGCCCCGTAACCCGGGCTCACGTAATACAGCTCGTGCTCGTTGGGCGCCCGAAACGCCCGGCCGGCGAGAAGCTTGAAAGTGGTTGCCGGAGTTGGGGTGTAGATCAGGGCGAGCCGGGGGCTCGTCGCGAACCCGAATCCCGCGTAATGGTCGAGTCGCACACCGGCGTAGAGCATGAGTGGGTCCGCGAGCCTGATCTCGTCCTGCGCGAACACTCCTTCTCGCACGGAAGTGTTTCGCATGTCCGAGTAGAGGAAGTAGGGCTCGGGATCGAAGTTCTTCAGGAGCTGTTTGAAGTTATCTCGAAACTCGGCGCCGAACGTGAGAAACTGTCCTGACCCGATCTTGCGGGCCGCATCAAGTTCGAGCCCTACCCACTCCCCGACGGCCAGGTCTTTGTTAGGAGGATCATTGGCGTAGTAAGCGTACTCGCCGTCGTACGTGTATCGTCCGGCGTGGAGACGAGTCGAGAACGAAGCACCGTCCGAAAGCGAACGGTGGTAGCTGAGGCTCGCCAGGCTCAAGTTGTCGGTCGTGCGGTTTCTCTTGTCGTTGAAGAGCGTGGCGTACGAGCCCGTCGGAAGCCCCTTCTCGCGCGAGACGGTGTTTGCCTGAAACGAGAAATCACCCTTCGATGCGGTCACGAGAAGCTTGCGGAACTCTTCGTGATCAGCGCCGTTGGCAAATCCGTTGTTCGTCACCGGAGCGTCGAACTCCGGATAAAACAGGTTTCTTCCTTTGCCGTCCGAGTAAGTTCCGGAGACGAGAAGATCGAGGCCGTTCTCGAAGGCACGGCCGTAGCTGGCCCGCCCTGAGTAGGTTCCAAAGCTGGCGGCGCTGGTCGTCAACTCCGTGCCTGCCAGGCTGTTTCCGTCCCGCGTGACGACGTTGATGACCGCAAAGTAGGCGTTGCTTCCGTAAAGGGCGGAGCTCGGCCCGCGAATGACTTCGACCCGGTCGATCAGGTCCACATCGACGCTGAATTCCTCTCCGATGTAAGCCAGGTCGTATAGACTCTCGTTGGTGCGGAGGCCGTTGAGGAGGAGGAGAACCCGCGAGTTCCAATCACCCGGGCGGCTGAAGCCGCGAACTCCTATGTAGGAATAGTTGCGATCGTTGGAGACGTAGAAGCCGGGCAGTGTTCTCAGCACATCCGCCAGCGTCCGATAACCGTGCTCCCGGATCTCCGCGGCGGAGACAACGCTCACGAACGACGCCACTTCCCGCGACTCCTGCGCGCGTTTCGATCCTGCGACTACGATCTCGATCTTCATTAGCTGCTCGAGATCCATTGTGCTTGCTTCGGTGGCTTTTGGTGGCGGAGGCGTGGGCTGTTGTGCAACGGCGAGGCTCGCGGAAATGAGCACGCTTCCAATCAGGAAGGCGCTCGCTGACCGCCACTGCCAGTGGGGCTTTGTCATCTGGGTTATCGGGACTTGGGAGGGGAGGGAGTACCGACCTATAGACGACCCAGAGACCAACTATGGTCGGGGATTCCTAACTTGCCTTCGTAGAAACCCCCGACCCAGCGTTGGTGCTACATCGCGGAGATCCGCTAACTACCTGCTGCCAAACGCCTTACTGCCGCCGCCAACGTGCGGACCTTCGACGCGTCTCGCGAGCCGTTGGCGTCACCATCCAGCTGCGCCGCCAGTGCGCTCAGTGATCCTTGCCGCTCACCTGCAGATCCGCTCTCCGCCGCAGTCAGTGCCTTCCTGACCGCCGAGATCCTTCCGGAACCGAGACCGTTCGAGCGCTCGAGCTGATCGACGTATGCGCGCGCCAACGCGAACGACGCCGGCCACACGAACTGCTGCTGCCCCTGAGTATTGTAGTAATCGAAGTGAACCGTCTTCGCCGCGTCGATCTCGTTCTGCGAAATGAACGCGCTCGGCGTCAGCTCGAAGATGTCGAGGCCGCGGGTGATCTCTGAGCTAACGATCACTCCGTTGTACCAGTAAGCCGACCACGAGCCACTCAGCTTGAGCGTCGTGTCAGCCGGTCCGCGATCGAAGTATGCGATCTCGCGCGGGTGCGCGGCGTCGGTCCAGTCGAAGACCGAGATGCCTCCCTGATACCATGCCTGCGCCATTATGTCACGGCCGGGAATGGGGATGAGCGAGCCGTTGTGGGCGACGCAATTCTCCACGCGCGTCTGCGGAACCGGGAGCTTGTAGTAGCTCTGGAACTGCATGTTGCTGCCTGCGACGTTGAAGATCGCGTCGGCGCCCCACTCCTTTGGATCCGTCGCGCGACACTTCGCCTGCATTCCTCCGCCCCACTCGTCGGAGAAGAGGACCTTGCTGCCGTCGTTGTTGAACGTCGCTGAATGCCAGTACGAGAAATTGGAATCCGCAGCCGCGTTGAGGCGCACCGGATGCGCTGGATCGCTGATGTCGAGCAGCAGGCCGTAACCTCCGCACGCACCACCGGCTCTCCCAATCGCGGGGTACAGTGTGATGTCGTGACACTGACTCGGCCCTGGCCGAGGGGCGTCCGTTGGCGAGGGAGCCGGGCCAACCAGTTTGGCGACGATGCCGGGAAGGTCCTGTCGCAACTTTGCGCTGTCGGCCGCGGTTGGCGCGCCGGTGCCCCCGCGCGCCTTGACGATCGCATCCAGCTGCTGGGCGACGAAAAAGCTGGGCGCGACCTGTTCGTCTCCGAAAATCGTCGCGACGAATCCTCCATGCGCCTTTGCGTATGCTACCTCCTTCTTGTGCTCGGCAATATCGACCGCTGTTTCACCGTGGCTGGCTGGTCTGGTGAGTCCCTGAAAGATTCGCGGCGATGTGATGACCGCTGCCTGCTCGGGATGAGCGAGCGGCACCTTGATCACCTCGATGCGGAAGAGGGCCGAGTTCGGGTCTTTGTCCGGAGAAAGGTTCACACATCCGGGAAGCTCATTCGACGAGCGCACCTGACCGGAGCCCGAGATGTAGACGTAGACGTTGTCTGGATCTTTCGGATCCACGAGCAAGCTATGGGTGTGCGATCCGCGGCACGTCTGGACGTTGCCGACGTTTTTCGGATTGCTGAGATCGCTGATGTCGAAGATGCGAATCCCGCGCAGACGATCCTTGCTGACCGTGTCCTGCACACCCTGTTTTCCGCAATCGAGTCTGGCGCTCAGATCCTCACCCGAGACGAACAGCAAGTTCCGGTACACGGAGACGTCGCTCTGTGACGCCGGGCACACGTAACCCTCCCTGAGCGTCGGCGCCTGTGGATTGCTGATGTCCCAGACCTGGTAACCGTTGAAGCTTCCCTGAAAGACGTTGTTGCCCAGGAAGGCCAGGTCGGAGTTGATCCCTCCGAGGAACTTCTCCGAAGGTTTCGTCTTCGACAGCACCCTCAGATTCCACACGGCCTCCGCGGCGTCGAAGGCGCCGGCGCGCAGTCCGATGCGCGGATCGGGAATCGGCGCCGAAGAAGAGTAAGTCCCGCGCGGACTCGAAGCAGTGTTGGCCGGGTAAGTCGCGCACCCCACCACCGCAACGACGATTGCGGCCAGCGCTGCGGGATACAAGGAATCCACCATCGTGGGAGAATGGCGGCGGATCGAATGACTGAAGCTCATTTGAAGTTCCTCTGAACAGGGATAGTGCCGAGTTTCCAACTGAGAGGTTTTATCGTGCGTCGGGCTGGAATATGGTGGAGGCGAGCATCTTCTGCATTCGCTCTATCTCCGTCGTCTGATCGGCGGTGATGTCTGACGCCATCTTGAAGACGGTGATGTCCTGAGCGGCCCCACTGGTGGCGAACAGCTGATCCACCATGGTGACCGCCCCGCGGTGGTGCTGAATCATGAAGGTGAGGAAGAGCCGGTCGAACTCCTTACCGCGGGCCTGGTCGAGCTGCTTCATCTGGTCTTCGGAGAGCATTCCCGGCATCAGCATGTCGTGCTCGACGCCGTTCATCATCATGCGCATCCCTGTCGCACGCGCCTCGGGCACTGGCTGGTTGCGATCGCGGAGCCACCTCTGCATCGCGGCGATCTCGTCCTGCTGGGCGTTGATGATCCGCTCGGTGAGAATCAGCATGGACGCGCTGGCACCATGGGAAGGAGCCCACCTGGACATCACGATCGCCTGTGCGTGGTGGCTGATCATGCCGCTCATGAACTCGATGTCAGCTGCTGTATAAGCGCGCTGGGCATTGGGGGTGGTGTCGGTGACGCTCGACCGATTTACGGCAATGGCCACCTGTGGAGTTTGTTGGCGCTCGGCTCCACTCCCGGTGGCGCAGGCAGTGGCGGGGAAGAGCACGAGCAAGAGAGCGGGGGCGGTTTTTAGGGAGATTCTCATGGGAGACCAGGCTAGCCAGTTTGTTCAGATTCAGGGACAATTAACATGCGCACAAGGCGCGCAATCCAATAGAGCTTGTCACCCGCAAGTTTCGTTACACAGCAGCCGGCCGAGGCTGGTACGCACGGCCGAGCTCACCCGCGACAAGGAGGACCGCAGCGTCCAGGAGCAAGAGGGCTGTCGGCAGCAGGAATCCCAGATATCCAATCTGGACTGCTGCGATCGAGATCGGGGTGAGGGCAGCAATTGCGAGTAGCGCGCGGCGGCGTACGGTGAACAGCGGCGTTGCAGCAATCGCGAGCAGCGCCGCGATGATGAGGCTTGCGCCGACTGCGACCCACACCGCAGCCACGAGAGGTTGTAGATCCGTCGGTGTCTGCCCCACGACAGACGAATACCCGCTGAGATGAAAGCCAGCCGTTGCGAAAAGAAGTCCGGCGCCGATGGCTGCCGTTACCGTGGCTACTCGTTCTTTTGTCATGGTCCCAAGCCCTCAGTGTGAGTACAATCATCACCATGTCTGGCCTCAGAATATTGCGCATCGCAGCGCTCATCTGTTGCTGTTTCGCGCTCACCGCTGGTAACAGCGAGCCGAAGTTCAGAGTCATCGCTTTCTTTACTGCCAAAGAGGATCAGGCACATATCAGCTTCGTGCATGAAGCCGAGCGATGGTTTCCGGAAATGGCGGCCAAATACGACTTCGGCTTCGACACCACATCAAATTGGCACAATCTGAACCCGGATTTTCTTTCCAGGTACCAGGTAGTGGTGTTTCTGGATACGCGTCCGGAAGATCCTGCACAACGAGCTGCGTTTCAGAAGTACATAGAGCACGGCGGAGCCTGGATGGGTTTTCACTTTGCCGGTTTTGCTCTGACACCGTCGGTGTATCCGGCAAACTGGGATTGGTACCACAACACATTTCTCGGCGCAGGATCATACGTCAGTAACACGTGGAGACCTACGTCCGCCATTCTACGCGTCGAAGACCGCAAGCATCCTGCGACTCGCAATCTGCCTGGGACGTTCAAGTCCTCGCCAAGCGAGTGGTACCGATGGGAGAAGGATCTGAGGCAGAATCCCAACATAGATATTCTACTCTCTATTGACTCAACGAGCTTTCCGCTGGGCACCGGCCCAAAACTGCATGAGATCTGGCACAGTGGGTACTATCCCGTTGTTTGGACGAACAAGAAATACAGGATGATCTACCTGAACATGGGTCACAACGACATCGACTATGAGCACAAGTACGACACTACCAACAAGACGTTGTCATATACGCTGAACAACCCGATTCAGGATCGGCTGATTATCGACGGGTTACTGTGGTTGGGAAACACAGAGAAGAAGGCACCCTAGGGAAGGGGACTCCACGTCGGCCAGTTGTCACTCGGCGTCGCCGGACTGAGCTTCGTCAAACCGGTTCCATCTGAGTTGATTCTGTAGAGCTTGTACTGAATGCCTTCCGTTCGCTCGAATACCAACTGGCGGCCGTCGGGCGACCATCGTGGTACGAAGTCACCGCCGGACGCCGTCAGACGGCGCGTGTTGAAGTTCATATCCATCGCGTAAATCGCGCCGTCCGCAAAGGCGATCTGAGTTCCGTCTGGCGACCACGCCGGATGACGACCGATCACTCCGGTCGAGTCGATCCCGGTGCCATCAGCGTTGATCAGGTACAACAGGCCTGATCGGGAGAACACGATTTGTCGTCCGTTGGGTGACCAGGACGGCGAATCATCCTCTGTCGACCCAAACTGGGGGTTGTTTTCTATGGTCAGTTGTCTGAGTCCGCTGCCGTCGCGATTGATGACGAAGATGCGAGCGTTGCCGGTGGAGGAGGCGCTCATGAACGCCAGCCTTGTTCCATCCGGGGACCAGGCCGGCGCTTGGTCGATACTCGACCGGCCCACCAGCTTCGT
>Ga0307312_10001600_pt1 | contig 11637 bp, 10 predicted proteins | sample ER_DNA_202_FD_194489 | JGI IMG/M metagenome (GOLD analysis project Ga0307312, IMG submission 194489) | Bulk soil microbial communities from the East River watershed near Crested Butte, Colorado, United States - ER_DNA_202 | ecosystem: Environmental > Terrestrial > Soil > Floodplain | place...
CGGCTCCGCGAGCTCCAGCCGGCCGTTGCGATAGCGAGTGCGTGCCCATGAGAGATACAACCTTTCGCGCGCGCGCGTGAGACCCACGTAACACAATCGTCGCTCCTCTTCGACGCCGCCCGGCTGTTCAGTGGAGCGACCCAACGGAAACAATCCATCCTCCAGACCCGCGAGTGCGACGATCGGCCACTCGAGTCCCTTCGCCATATGCGCGGTGAGCAGTGTGACGCCCGGCTCGTCCTTGTCTTCGTCCACCGGGCTGATGAGCGCCGCCTGGGTGAGGTACCGCTCGACCGGAGTACCGGTGCCCTCGCCGAGATCGGGGTCCTGGACCTCCGCCCACGCGGCCGCGCCGGCGACCAGCTCGCGCACGTTGTCGATCCGCTCCATTCCCTCGGCGCCCTCTTCGGCGAGGTACTGCTCGTAGCCGGTGGTGGCCAGGATCGTTTCGAGCGCCGTGGCCGGGTCAGCCTGTCCGACGGCCTCGCGCAGCCGGTCGAGCAGTGCCGCGACGCCGGTGAGCGCTTCTCGCACATTGGGACGCAGATCGTTCACGCTGCCGGCGCGGCGCGCCGCCTCGAGCAGCGGCTTCTGCCAGCCCGCTGCCGCCCGGCCGAGCACCGCGAGCGAGGCGTCGCCGATGCCGCGGCGCGGGACGTTCACCACTCTGAGGAAGGCCTCGTCGTCGGCCGGATTGGCGATCAGCCGCAGGTAGGCAAGCAGATCCTTGACCTCCCGCCGCTCATAGAAGCTGATCGCCCCGATCAGCCGATATGGAATGCCGCGGAACCGGAACGCCTCTTCGAGCGGGCGGGATTGCGCGTTGGTACGGTACAAGATCGCCATGCCTTCGTACGCCACGTCACCATCCGCCGCGCGGCGGGCGAACTCATTCGCGAGCCACTCGGCCTCATCGCGCTCATCGGCCGAGCTCAGCAAGGTCACCGGATCGCCGCCCTTTTTCTCGGTGAAGAGCGTCTTGCCCAGCCGCGCCGTGTTTTCGGCGATGATACCGTTGGCGGCGTCGAGGATGATTTGGGTGGATCGGTAGTTCTGCTCGAGGCGCACCAGCTTCGTACCCGGAAAATCGTTCTGGAACGAGAGCATGTGCCGCACGTCCGCGCCCCGCCAGCCATAGATCGCCTGATCGTCGTCGCCCACGACGCAGAGATTGCCGTGTTGCTTGGCGAGATGCTTCACCAGCAGGTACTGCGCGGCGTTCGTATCCTGAAACTCGTCCACCAGCACGTGCTGAAACCGATCCTGCCAATACGCGAGCCGTTCCGGGTGCTCCCGAAACAACGTGAGGGGATGGAGCAGCAGATCGTCGAAATCCATAGCGTTGGCCTGCTTCAGCGCCGGTCCGAGCGCCGCATAGATCTCGCCCGCCACCTTGATGTACGGCGTGTCCGCCTTTGCCCCGAGCTCCTCGGGTGTCTGCATGCGATTCTTGGCGCTCGAGATCAGACCGTGGATCGTGCGCGGCGGATAGACCTTCGTCGAGAGCTGGCGCCCCTCGAGCAGGCGCCTCACCAGCGCCTCGGAGTCGTCCGAGTCGTAGATCGTGAAATTCGACCCGAACCCCAGCAGCGGCGCCTCCCGCCGGAGCAGGCGTGCCGAGAGCGAGTGGAACGTTCCGATCCAGAGTCCGCGCGGCTCGGCTCCCAGTAATTGGCCGATGCGGGTGCGCATCTCCCCCGCCGCTTTGTTGGTGAACGTGACGGCGAAGATGCGCTGCGGAGCGATATGGAGCGTCGTGATCAGATGCGCGATCCGCGCCGTCAGGACGCGGGTTTTTCCGGAACCCGCTCCGGCGAGGACGAGCAGCGGTCCGCCGGGATGCTCCACGGCCTCCCGCTGGGCGGGATTCAACGGCAGCGGGTGGGTCATCTATCCACCCTGAAGGGTGGGCCCGGTACAGCATTGTCCTTAAGGACAATGATTTGCTGGGCGCAGGCTTCAGCCTGTGACATCACGTGAGCGGAAACTCCAGTACGAAAACGGAACCCTTTCCCTGCGCACCCGGGCGAAACGATACGCGGCCATCATGCTGCTGTTCCACGATCCGGCGAGCCAATGCCAGACCGATGCCCCAGCCGCCGGTTTTGCTGGAGACGCCGGGCTCGAACAGCTGGTGTTGCATCTCTGGTGCGACTCCCGGGCCATCGTCGCGCACGCTGACACGCGCCAGCGCATCGCCACCCTCGACTTCCACGTCGATCCGACCTCCTCGGCCACTCAGCGCGTCGATGGCATTCTTCACGATCACCTCGAGCGCCCATTCGATCAGCACGGGATCGCCCGTCGCCGTCGGTCCGGCGCCCGGCGACGACAGCGTGATCGTGACCGAATGGGCGAGCGTCGGCAGCCGCGGCCGGAAATACGATACGACGCGCTCGGCCACCGTTCCCAAGCCGACGGGCTCGCGCCGGGCCGGACGGCCGATCCGCTCGAAGCGCTTCGCGACGCGCTGCAGGCGCTCCGCATCCGCTTCAAGATGTACGACCAGCTCACTTCCCGGCGTACCCGGATTCTCCCGCAGGTAATCAATCCAACCCGTGAGGCTCATCAGCGGTGTGCCGAGCTGATGCGCGGACTCGCGTGCCATCGCGACCCACAGCCGATCCCGCGCCGCGGTGACGCGTGCGCGCATCGCCCAGACCGCCAGGAGGATGAGACAGAGGAACATCGCCCCCTGGAGAACCGCCAAACCCGTGAACGCGCGCGCCGCGGGAAGCGAGCCGTAATGGATCGTGCCGACGCCGGGCTGAATCAACGGCGGATGGATGCGATCCAGCTCGGCGATCCAGGCGCGCCGCGTCGCTTCACTCGCGGTCGCTTCGAACGGCTGGTTGTCGAGCGCGGTGATGTGTCCGGCCGTATCCGTGACGGCCAACGGAATCCCGAGCCGGCGGACCTCGTCGGCGAGGGCGAGCAGCGCGTCGGCCGCGGCGCCTTCGCGCGGGTCGTTCAATCCGGCGAAGACGTGGCCGAGCAACCGGCTGGTCTCGCGCGCATCGTTGCGCAGGTGGCGCGCCACAATCCAGGCGTACCCGACCGAGAGGGCGCCGAATAGGAGCGCGGCGCCGACGACTACGACGGGTCCCGCCCGTCTAGGCAATGCGGTCAGTGCCGACATACGGCACCAACGCCGGCGGGACGGTCACCGAGCCGTCGGACTGCTGGTGGGTTTCGAGCAGCGCCGCGATCGTGCGCGGCAGCGCCACACCCGAGGCGTTTAATGTGTGCACGAATTCGGGCTTCTCGCCTGGCCGCGGGCGGGCGCGAATGTTGGCCCGCCGAGCCTGAAAGTCGGTGTAGGTGCTGGAGCTCGAGACTTCCAGCCACTGTCCCACGCCCGGCGCCCACGCCTCGAGGTCGTACGTCTTGGCGGCCGCAAAGCCGAAATCGTTCGCCGGCAACACCGCGACACGGTAGGGCAGCTCCAGTTTCTGCAGGACGGTTTCCGCATGGCTCGTGAGCTTTTCATGCTCCACCGGCGAGTCGGCCGCGAGACAGAACCGCACGAGCTCGACTTTATCGAACTGATGCACGCGCAACAATCCGCGCGTGTCTTTCCCCGCGGCGCCCGCCTCACGCCGGAAACATGGCGTGTACGCGGCATACCCTTTGGGCAGCGTCGTTCCGTCGAGGATCTCTTCGCGGTGCAGATTCGTGACGGGCACCTCCGCCGTGGGCACGAGAAAGAGGTCGTCCGGCATTGTGCGATAGAGATCGTCCTCGAACTTCGGCAGCTGACCCGTGCCGGTGATGACATCACGCCGCACCAGGAACGGCGGCTCCACTTCGACGTAGCCGTGTTCGCGCGTGTGCAGGTCCAGCATGAAGTTGATCAGGCCGCGTGCCAGCCGCGCCCCCGCGCCCATCAAGACGGGGAATCCCGAGCCCGCGAGCTTGGCGCCGCGCGGCAGATCGAGAATACCGAGCCGTTCCGCTATCTCCCAGTGCGGCTTGCCGCCTTTCGGCGCCGGCGTTCCCCAGCTGCGGAGCAGCGTCTGCTCTTCCGGCACTTCGGGCAGCGGCGGATTGGGGACGAACAGCGCCTTCGCTTCGAGGGTGGTCTCGATCTGGCGCAGCTCCGATTCCAATCCCGTGATCCGCTCACCGAGTTTCCGACGCGCGGCTGTAGTGGCCTCCGGTAAACCGCCTTGCGACTTGGCGACGAGGGCGTCGGACTTCGCGGCGTCGTTGCGCTCCGCTTTCAGCGTGTCGAGCTGCGCGGTCAGCGTGCGGCGCTTCATGTCGAGCGCTTCGATCTCGTCGAGCAAGCGCGTCAATGACGGATCGCCGCGACGTGCGAGTGCCGCTCGCACTTGGCCGGGCGAGGCACGCAACAACTTCAAGTCAATCACGATTTAGTGGCGCGGTACGCCTGCTTCGAGGCCGCGATATCCGCAGTTGAGGTCGTCGAGAATCTCGAAGTCGATCCGGAGCCGCTTGGGCGAGGTAGACAGCGTGTCGATCTCCAGGACGTGCAGCTTCGCGTAGTACACCGCGGGGATATTGAACGAGCAGGTCACTGTACTCGAATGCAGAATCAGGACGCTATTCGAGTCCACGACCTGCGCGCTGTCGAGATTGTAATTGCTCGTGGGCGCGAGCTTGATGGAATCGAATGGCTGCGCGCTGGTCTGCAGTCCGGACTGCTTGCCCAGCTTCAATGCCCCGGTGGGCAGGAGTACCGCCTGCCCCGTGGAATCGAAGTCGAACGCGAAATCGAACGGCAACCCCTGGTCCGTGCGGATCGCGTGTCTGCCGATGATCGAATACCCCGATGGCAGCGAAACGGGGGTGCCGCTGAGCGCGTACAGCGACACGGTGTCGACGGCGTTCGAGATGAACGCGGGGGGCAATCCGAGCGGGTTCCCGCACGACGCAATTGCCGCACAAGCCAGGAAGGCCAGAATGAGGTAGCGCATGGAGTGTGGACAACTTACAGGGCCGCATTCGAGTGGGTCAACCCACAGTCGCTGCTTGACTTCGACTTGGCAGAAACCTACGTTGCCCGCGCGTATGGCGACCATCCGCGATGTGGTGGAGGCGTTCAGCCGTTCCAACGGCGTGGACGCCGTGGTGGTGGTGGGCCGCGATGGGCTGCCCATCGACTCGCGCGTGGCCAACGGCGTCGATTCCGAGAGCGTCGCTGCACTCCTGCCATCGGCGATCAAGCATATGGCGGAGCTGGGCAGCGCCGGCGGCCGGGGCGACTTCAACACCGCCGTGCTCGAATTCGGCAGCGGGCTCGCGATCGTTGCGGTTCTCAACGCCGAAGCGCTTCTCATCATGCTGGTGCAGCCCGCGACCAACGTCGGTGCCCTGTTGTTCGATCTACGCCGACACCGCACCGCCATCGCCGGTCTGCTGTAACCCGACGGTCCGCCGGTGGCTGACTTCGCACGGCACCTGCTCGTGGTCGACGACGAGCCCCATATCGGGCTCGTGTTGCGTCCCTATCTCGAACAGCTCGGCTACCGCGTAAGCTTCGCCCGCACGCTCGACGAAGCCCGGAGCGCGCTGCGTGCGAATCCGGCGACCGACGGCCTGCTGCTCGATCTCCATCTGCCGGACGGCTCGGGCCTCGACTTCCTGCGCGATCTCCGCCAGCAGGGTGGCACCGCCCGGCTGCCCGTTCTCGTCCTCACCGCCGAAGGCGAGGATCGCATCCTGCGCGAAGCGCGCCGGCTCGGCGCCACGTTGGTGACGAAACCGTTCAGCCCCACGAAGCTCAGCCAGCGCATCGCGATGATGTTCGGCGATGAGCCGGAGGGGGCAGCGTGAGTACCTGGGCCGCGATCCTCGCTGGCGGAGCGGGAACGCGATTTTGGCCGCTCTCGACGCCCGAGCGCCCCAAACAACTGCTGCCATTGACCGGCAACCGCCCGTTGCTGGCGCTGACGGTGGCGCGCCTGCGCGGACTCGTGCCGCCCGAGCGCACGCTGATCCTCACCGGTCCCTCGCTCGTGGAGAGTGTCGCCGCGACGGTACCGGAGATCCCGGCGGCGAACATTTTCGCCGAGCCACGCGCCGCGTCGACCGCGCCGGCGCTGGCGTGGGCGGCGCACTGGATCGCCAAGCACGACCCCGGCGGCCAGATGCTCTCGCTGCATGCCGATGCGGCGATCGGTGATGACCGCGCCTTCCGCGCCGCGGCGACGCACGCGCTCGGCATCGCCGCGGAGCACGATGTCCTCGTCACCGTCGGTGTGAAGCCGACCCGGAACGAAACCGGATACGGTTACATCGTGCCCGGGAAGCCGCTCGGCAGCGCGCGCAAGGTGCAGCGTTTCATCGAAAAACCGAGTCCCGCACGGGCCGCGCTGCTGCGGCGCCGCGGTGCCGTGTGGAATACCGGACTGTTCGCCTGGGGCGCGGCGCGGTTCCTCGGCGAAGCGGGCGCGTACGCCGAGGAGTTGGCCCCGGGTTGGCCGGCGCTCTCGAAGGGCGACGCGCCGCGCTTCTTTGGCGCCGTGACGCCGGTGGCCGTGGATGTGGCGGTGCTCGAGCGGACGACGCGCCTCGCGGTCGTGACCGGCGGATTCTCGTGGGACGACATCGGGTCGTGGGACGCGCTGCTGCGCATTCGGGCGCGTGATGCGCGCGGCAATGTCATCGTGGGGAACGTCACGCTGGGGAACGACGTGAAAAACTCGGTGATCTGGGCCGAGAACGAAGACATCGCCGTGGTCGGGATCGAGGACACGGTGGTAGTGCGCGCCAACGGCCACACGCTGGTCATGCCGACCGGGCATCCGGACAAACTCAAGGCGCTGGTGCAGAATCTGTGACACACGCGCTGTATCTCCTCGATCCCGATCCTGCGCCCGCCTGGGCGCCGTTCGCCGGGATCCGGCCGCTCACCGAGCTGCGGGCCGGCGCGCACCTGGTGCGCGAACGCTGGGAAACGTTCGTAGGAAGCGAAGCGGTTGCGGTGTTCGCGCTGCCGCATCTCGCGGGGTTTCCGGAGCCTGGCGTGCCACGCGTCGAAGCTCGTCGGCCGGTTGCCGGACCGGCGATCATCGGCTCCTCGACGTTCGCGCCGCGCGGCCTCGCGGGTCCGCTACCCAACGTGCCGGGGCGACTCACGCACGACGGGATCACGGTCGGCTGGGCGGTGCCCGCGGGAAGCACGTGGACGGGTCCGGTGTCGAACGCCCAGGCGATGAGTGTCGAGGGCGTGCTGCTCCGCGGCGTGCACGATCTCGTCAGCGCACTGGAGCAGCTGCTGCGTGACGACGTGATCAAGCTGCTTGGAGATTCGGACGCGGTGCCGAAAGGCTCCATCGTGCTCGGCGACGCGGCGTGGGTGTCGCTGCGGGAAGCGGCCGTCGAGCCCGGCGTGGTCTTCGACACGCGCAACGGTCCCGTGGTCCTGGAAAGCGGCGTGGAAGTGCGGTCCGGGACACGACTCGAGGGACCGTTGTGGATCGGTGCGAATACGCGCGTCGTCGGCGGGCCGATCCGGAACTCGGCGATTGGTCCATGGTGCGTCGTGAACGGCGAGGTGTCGACGACAACGATGCTGGGCTATTCGAATAAGGGGCATTACGGCTTCCTGGGGCACTCGGTGGTGGGTCGGTGGGTCAATTTCGGCGCCGGGACTACCACATCCAACCTGAAGAGCACCTACGGGCCGGTGCGGCTGGACGTCGGGGGCACGAGACTGGAAACCGGGCACCAGTTTCTGGGTAGTCTAATCGGCGATCATGCCAAGACCGCGATCGGTACGCTGCTCGATGCCGGGTCGGTCATCGGCGCCGGCGCCAGCGTCTTCGGTGATGTCCGAGCACCCAAGTACGTAGCGCCCTTCTCCTGGGGAGGCTCCGCATCCGAACGGATGACGCTCGAAAAGTTCCTCGCTACCGTCGAACGCGTGTTGCCGCGCCGGCACGTCGAGGTGACGGAGCCACTCCGCTCCTACTTGACGCGGGCCTACGAGTGGTTGAGCGCGTGAACGACGCGCCGCAGCGCTATCGCCGGCTCGGCAAGTACGAGCTGCACCAGCTCCTCGGCGAAGGCGCGATGGGCATCGTGTGGAAGGCCTACGACACGGTGCTGCGGCGTTACGTCGCGCTCAAGCTGCTGAGCGCGAGCTTCCGCAAGACGAAGGACATGCAGGAGCGATTCCTGCGCGAGGCGCGCGCCGCCGGCGCCATCCAGCACGCCAACATCGTCACCGTCTACGACCTCGGCGAGTCCGAGGGCCAGCTGTTCATCGCGATGGAGCTGGTAGAGGGACGCGACCTCTCGGACATGATCGCGCTGCGCGATCCGCTCGCGCTCGAGCGCAAGCTCGACATCGCGATCGAGGTACTGACCGGCCTCCATTTCGCCCATCAGCGCGGCGTCATTCACCGCGACGTGAAGCCCTCCAACGTGCGCGTGGCGCCCGACGGCCGCGTCAAGATCATGGATTTCGGGATCGCGCGGCTGCAGAAGGCGGACGCGACGGGCTCCGGCGCGATCGTCGGCACGCCGACGTACATGGCGCCGGAGCAGATCACCAACGGCGCGATCACGCCCGCCACCGACGTCTTTTCCGTGGGCTGCATGGTCTACGAGCTCCTGTGCTATCAGCGGCCGTTCGAGGCGGAGTCGGTGCACGGCGTCCTTTATCAGGTCCTGACCACCGAGCCGCGGCCGCTGCGGACGGTCGCGCCGTCGATCCCGGCGGCGCTCGAGCGCGTCGTCGCGAAGGCGATGAACAAAGTACCACACGAGCGTTATGAGTCCGCGGGCCAGATGATGGCGACGCTGCAGCAGATCCGGGCGGCGCTGTCGGGCGCGGACGAAGAGGCGACGCAGCCGCTCGGCCGCTGGACCCCGTTGCCGCAGCCGATGTTGAAGCTGATCACGCACGCATCGGTGCGAGCCCGGCTTGCCGTGCTGGGCGCGCTCGCCGCCGTCGTGCTGCTACTGGTGTACGCGCCGGGCCAATCGGCCGAGGATCCGTCGCGCACGGCGTCTGTGAACCCGCCGCCCCCAGCCCCCACCGGTCTCGTTGCGCCGGCCGCGGTACCCTCAAGGGCGCCCGTCTCGATGGCGGTGAGCAGCCGGCGCGATTCGGCTGTCGCGGCGCGCGACCGCGCGGTCGCGGCCGGCGCGCAGAAAAACAGCGTGCCCGCGCTCATTCTGGCGCAATCGATGTTCGAGTCCTCCGATCGGGCGCTGCAGCGGGGTGATCAGACGCTCGCGCTGCGTGGCTATGTCGAGACGGCGCAGGCGTACGACCGCGCGCGCGACGAAGCGCGCGCCATGGATCGCGAGGCGCAGCACATGATCGCGCGTGTGGCCCCGTTGGTACAGGCCATTCCGAACGGACGGGCCGCGTCCAATGCCGGAGTCTTTCTGGCGCGCGCCGAATCGCTCCTCCACGAGCAGGATTTCACGCTCGCCAAAGTTGCCGCGCAGAGTGCCGAGCAGATCGGCATCGATGCCGGCATTGCGCCGCCGAGCGCGCAACCGCCGGCGGCCCGTGCGGCCGTGGACGTGCTGCTGAGCGACCTCGGGCGTGCGCTGGCGAGCCAGCGCATTTCCAACATTCGCGTGTTGTATCCCGGCTTGACCGAATCGGAACGCCGCGGGTGGGAGGCATTCTTCCGCGACTGGAATCAGGTCACGGCAAAGTTCACCATCGAGGATTTCAGCGCCCGCGGCACCACCGCGAACGGCGACGTGCGCGCGCTGTTCGAATATGTGCCGGCCCGCGGAGGCGCACCGCGCATGGACCGGCGGCGGTTCGCGATGCGGTTCGAAAAGAAGGACGTGGGCTGGCGATTAGCCGCGGTTAGCGAATTGAAATGACGTAGGGGCGCAGCATGCTGCGCCCCTACACCTGCGCCTACCATGCGCGTTGATTCGGCGCCGGTGGCTCGGGAATCGTCAGCGTATCGGGCCGCGCGCTCGGCGGACCAACGCGGCGCAGCGTGACCGGCTTCTCCAAATCCCCGCCACTGATCGTGAGCTTGTCGCCGGTGAGCTTCATCCCGTAGACCTGCCACACCCCGTCACCGAGCGTAATCCACAGACTGTCGCCGACGATGCGCCAGCGGGCGAGATCGTGGCCGAACTGCGCCGAGCTGTCGCCGCGCACCATGATGTGACGGATCTCGTCGCCCGCGCGCGCCTGCCAGTCGCCCGTCAACCGGACGGGCGTCTGCGCGACGAGCGCGCCGATTCCTGAGAGGACGATCAAGGGCCGAATCATGGCCCAATCATACCCCGGTCTGTTCCGATTTTGCAGCCGGCGGCGCGCTCACCGGTGCCGATACGTCGGGGAGGACGCTGACCTGCCCTTCCCACTGCTTCATCATTCGGATGAATCCGGCACAGAGCTCCGGATCGAACTCGAGCCCGCTGCGTTCCTCGAGGTATCCGAGTGTCTTCTCGAATGACCACGCCTCGCGGTACGGTCGCCGCGTCCGCAGCGCATCGTAGACATCACAAACGTGCACGAGCTTGCTCGCCTGGTGGCAGTCGCGCGCGTACCGCAGGACGGGATACCCGCCGCCGTTGATCATGATGTGATGCTCGTACGCGACCACGACCGCGAGGTCGAGATCCTCGTCGACGTCGAGCAGCATGCGCGCGCCGGCCACGGGATGCTCGTTCATCAAAGTCCGCTCTTCATCGGTGAGTTTGCCGGGCTTCGTGAGCACCTCGAGCGGGATCTTGATCTTGCCGATGTCGTGCAGCAGGCCCGCGATCCCAAACGTCCGCACATCCATCGCCGAAAGGCCGAGGAACTCGGCCAGGGCCATCGATAGGACTGCGACGTTCATCGAGTGCGTGGTCGTGTACTGATCGAATTCCTTGAGCTGCAGCAACGGCAGCATGACCTGCCGCCCGCCGTGCATCGCCACCGCGAGTGAGCGCACGACCGCCTCGGCCTCGGCGAGTGGCACGGCGCCGGTCGTCTGCACTTCGCGTTGCACCCAGCGCAGCGTGTCGACTTCTTCGCCCAGTGAGAAGCTGATCGTCGCGGTCGGCAGCGGCTCGGGCGCGAGCTCGGACTCGCCCTTCAGACCGACGGCGCCGAAGCGGATACTGCTGCGCCGCATCTGCCGGGCTTCCGTACTGATCGCGGACAGCGTCAGCCGCGCGAGCACCTCCTCGAGAAATCCTTCGAAGTCCTCGCGGCTCACGCGATCCTCGAACTCCAGGCGTTGAATGCCGGCCTGCGCGAGGCGTTTGCCCCAGTCCCACGACTTCAGCTCGCGCAGCGGCAACCGTCCGAACACCACTTCATCGCCGAGGAACGTGAACAGCGGGCGCGCGGTGTCGGACTGGAGATCCTGGATCTGCTGATAGGCGACGTCGAGCGCGCGCTCGCGCGCGGGATGGCCGTCGCGATACAGCGCCATCGCGGCGAGCGCCTGGGCAAAGGCGTTGAGAAAACGGGCGGGATCGCCGCTCATCGTTTGCTCGCCGCCAGTGCCGCGGTCGTGCGGGGCGTCGCACTCGCGGCGCTGCGGATGTCGGGATCGTTCGACGCGGCGGCCAGCGCCAGGAGGGCAGCGGCCCTCCCGTCATTGCGCCATCCCGCCGCCAACGCCATCAACGCGGCGAGCAGCTCGAGCGAGCGGGCCGCGAGCCGCGGACGTCCCAGCCAGTTCGTAC
>Ga0307312_10001602_pt1 | contig 11633 bp, 12 predicted proteins | sample ER_DNA_202_FD_194489 | JGI IMG/M metagenome (GOLD analysis project Ga0307312, IMG submission 194489) | Bulk soil microbial communities from the East River watershed near Crested Butte, Colorado, United States - ER_DNA_202 | ecosystem: Environmental > Terrestrial > Soil > Floodplain | place...
ACGAGGTCCGCGAGGGCCGGGTGCTGTGCTCGCATGAGGCGGACGGCGATCGTGCCTGCGCGACGAAGCTGCTCTGGACCCGCGTTCACGGCGGGATCACGAAGGCGCTCGCCGGCACCACGCTCGCCGATTTGGTCGAGTTCGCCGACCAGCACGCCGTCAGGGAACCGGTCGCCGGCTGAGCCGCCCCGGACCCCGCTCCCGCCAACCACGACAACGAGGACCAATGGCTGATCTGGAGATACGCAACCTGCACGTGAGCGCCGAGGGCAAGCAGATCCTCAAGGGGCTCAATCTCGAGGTGTCCGCGGGCCAGATCCACGCGCTGATGGGTCCGAACGGCTCGGGCAAGTCGACGCTTGCAAACGCGATCATGGGCCACCCGGCGCTGGAGGTGACCGAGGGCGAGATCCGGTTGCGGGGCGAGGAGATCACCGAATCCGCCCCTGAGGACCGCGCTCGCGGCGGGCTGTTCATGGCCTTCCAGTACCCGGTCGCGATCCCCGGCGTGACGGTCGCCAAGTACCTGCGGATGGCCGTCAACGCCCAGCGCGAGGTCCGAGGCGAGAGCGAGATCAAGCTGAAGGACTTCCGCAAGCAGACCGAGGCGGCGATGGAGCTGATGGACATCCCCCGGGAGTTCTCGAGCCGTTACCTGAACGACGGGTTCTCGGGCGGCGAGAAGAAGCGGATGGAGATCCTCCAGCTGGCGATGCTGAGACCCGAGCTCGCCGTCCTCGACGAGACCGACTCCGGCCTCGACATCGACGCCCTGCGCACCGTGGCCGAGGGCGTCTCCAAGTTCGCTGGGCCCGAGATGGGGATCCTGATCATCACCCACTACCAGCGCATCCTTCACCTGGTGGAGCCCGACTTCGTGCACGTGATGTACGACGGCCGCATCGTCAAGCAGGGCGGCCCCGAGCTGGTCGGGCTGCTCGAGGAGCGCGGCTACGGCTGGATTCGCGAGGAGGTCGAGGCGGCGGCGGCGTAGCCCTCGCACGGAGCATGGAGACGACCACCGCCACAGCAGCGCGAGCGGCACCCGCCACCCCGCTTCCCGTGGAGGAGATCCGCAGTCAGTTCCCGCTGCTCGCCCGGGAGCAGGACGGCAAGCCGCTCGCCTACCTCGACAACGGCGCCACGTCGCAGAAGCCGCTGGCCGTGATCGAGGCGCTGGACCGCTTCTGGCGTTCACAGAACGCGAACGTCCACCGCGGCGTCTACCGGCTCTCCGAGGAGGCGACCGAGGCGTATGAGCGATCGCGGCGGGTGGTTGCCGCCAGGCTCGGCGCGGACCGGCGGGAGGTCGTCTTCGTGCGCAACGCAACCGAGGCGCTCAACCTGGTGGCCTATTCCTGGGGCCGGGCGAACATCACGGAGGGCGACCGAATCCTGCTCACCGAGATGGAGCACCACTCGAACATCGTGCCCTGGTACCAGCTCGCCACCGAGCGGGGCGCCGAGCTCGACTGGGCGCCGGTTACCGATGAGGGCCGGCTCGATCTGGAGGCGTTCGGGAGCCTGCTCGAACGAGGGCCGAGGGTGGTCGCCGTCGCGCACGTCTCCAACGTGCTCGGCACGATCAACCCGATCGTCGAGATCGCGCGCCTGGCGCACGACGCCGGGGCGCTGGTGGTCGTCGACGGCGCTCAGGCGGGCCCCAAGCTGCCGCTCGACATGACCGAGTTGGGGGTGGACTTCTACGCGCTCACCGCGCACAAGATGTACGGGCCGACGGGGATCGGGGCGCTCTACGGCCGGCGCGAGCTGCTCGAGGAGATGCCGCCGTTCATCGGCGGCGGCTCGATGATTCGCCAGGTGCGGCGGGACGAGATCACCTGGGCCGAGCTGCCGGCGAAGTTCGAGGGCGGCACACCGGCGATCGGTGAGGCGATCGGCTACGCGGCCGCCGTCCAGTGGCTGGACGCGATCGGCCTCGAGGCCGCCCACGCCCACGAGGCCCAGGTCGGCGCCTATGCGCTGGAGCGCCTGGCGGAGGTTCCGGGGCTGCGGGTATTCGGTCCGCCGGCGGGCGATGACCGGGTAGGCATCGTCTCCTTCGCCGTCGACGGTGTCCACGCCCACGACGTCTCGGAGATCCTCGACCGCCACGCGGTCTGCGTCCGCGCCGGTCACCACTGCGCCCAGATCCTCATGGACCGCCTTGGGGTGCCGGCGACTGCCCGCGCCAGCCTGGCCGTCTACAACACGCGCGAGGAGGTCGACCGCCTGGTGGGGGCGCTCCACGACGTACGCCGCGTGTTCGAGCTCGATTGAGCGCCCGCTATGGACGACCTCTATCGAGAGCAGATCCTGGAGCACTACAAGCGCCCGCACAACTTCGGCCGCCTCGATCACTACGACCTCGAGTTCGAGGACTCGAACCCGTTCTGCGGCGACGAGCAGCACGTGTTCATCAGGCTCGACGACGACGGCCGAGTCGCAGAGATCGCCTTCGAGGGCAAGGGCTGCGCGATCTCGACCGCGGCCACCTCGATGCTCACCGACGAGCTCCAGGGCATGAGCCGCGAGGAGCTACTTCAGCTGCCGAAGGACTTCGTCCTCGACCTGCTCGGGATCGACATCTCGGCGACCCGGATCAAGTGCGCCCTGCTCGGCCTGAAGGTGGTCAAGGGCGCCAGCCTGGGCCAGCCCGCAGACTGGGAGGACGAGGGCGAGCGTGGCGAGCCGACGGAGGCAGCGCGTTCGGGAATCTGACCCCCCTGGTGCCCCAGGCCGTGCTCCGCCTGCTGCGTCGCTAAAATCCGACTTCGGAAGTAGGATTAACGTGATGACGAGCACAAGCACCGACGACGAGACCGTAGTGGCCGAGAGCATCACCGTTTGCCGAGCGGATGAGCTCCCCGTGGGAGCGATGCGCTTGATCGAGGCCGAGGGCCGAAAGATCGGCGTCTTTCGTTGCGGCGACGGCGAGCTGTACGCAATCGAGGACCGCTGCTCACATGACGACGGCCCGCTGGCCGAGGGGGAGTTCGACGCGGCCGCCTGTACAGTTGAATGTCCCCGGCATGGGTCGCTGTTCGACCTCCGCACCGGGAGGCCAAAGACCCTCCCCGCATTCCAGCCTGTTGAGACGTTCGAGGCCCGGGTCGAGAACGGCGAAGTGAAGCTGGACCACTGATGGCGACTCCCGAGACAAAGGCACCCAGCGACGATCAGACCGCGCTGAAGGAGATCGGCGCCGATTATGCGGAGCGCTTCGGCTTCCACGATCCCGAGACCGGCTACGCCTACAAGGCGCCGAAGGGTCTCTCAGAGCAGGTCGTCCGCGACATCTCCGGGTACAAGTCGGAGCCGGACTGGATGCGCGAGTTCCGACTCAAGGCCCTGGAGCACTTCCGGGCGCGCCCCACGCCGAGGTGGGGCGGAAACCTGGCCCAGATCGATTGGGAGAACATCCACTACTTCGTCCGGGCCTCGGAGAAGAACAGCCGTAGCTGGGACGACGTCCCCGACGACATCAAGAAGACCTTCGACCGGCTCGGCATCCCCGAGGCTGAGCGCAAGTTCCTGTCCGGCGTCGGCGCCCAGTACGAGTCCGAGGTCGTCTACCACCAGGTACGCGAGGACCTCGAGAAGCAGGGCGTGATCTTCATGGACATGGATTCCGGTCTGCGCGAGCACGAGGACATCGTGCGCGAATACTGGGCGACCGTGATCCCGCCGAACGACAACAAGCTGGCGGCTCTCAACTCCGCCGTCTGGTCGGGCGGCTCGTTCGTGTACGTCCCCGCTGGAGTCAAGGTCGAGATGCCGCTCCAGGCCTACTTCCGGATCAACACCGAGAACATGGGCCAGTTCGAGCGCACCCTGATCATCGCCGAGGAGGGCGCCGACGTCCACTACGTCGAGGGCTGCACGGCGCCGGTGTACTCGACCGACTCGCTGCACTCCGCGGTGGTCGAGATCGTCGCCAAGCCCGGCGCCAAGGTCCGCTACACGACGGTCCAGAACTGGTCCACCAACGTCTTTAACCTGGTCACCAAGCGCGCGGTCGCCCAGGAGGGCGCAACGATGGAGTGGATCGACTGCAACCTCGGCTCGAAGCTGACCATGAAGTACCCGTCCATCTACCTGCTTGGCCCCGAGGCGCACGGGGAGATCCTCTCGATCGCGTTCGCCGGCAACGGCCAGCACCAGGACGCCGGGGGGAAGATCATCCACGGCGCGCCCAAGACCACCTCCTCGATCTTCGCCAAGTCGATCTCAAAGGATGGCGGGCGCGGCACCTATCGCGGCCTGCTCGAGATCGCCAAGGGTGCGACCGAGGCGCGCTCGAAGGTGGTTTGCGACGCGCTGCTTCTGGACGAGGAGTCGCGCTCCGACACCTACCCGACGATCCGGATCGACGAGAGCGACGCCAACGTCGGCCACGAGGCCTCGGTGTCGAAGATCGGCGAGGAGCAGCTCTTCTACCTCCAGGCCCACGGGCTCGACGAGGAGGAGGCATCCAAGATGATCGTCAACGGCTTCATCGAGCCGATCACGAAGGAGCTGCCCATGGAGTACGCGGTCGAGATGAACCGCCTGATCGAGTTGCAGATGGAGGGCTCGATTGGGTAGGGACTCAGCGGCGCCGGTCGCGATCACTGAGCCCGATTGGCTTACGGAGCGGCGCCGCAAGGGCGCCGCGCTCACGTCTGAGCTCGCGCTGCCCGGCCAGAAGCAGAAGGGCTGGGAGTTCACCGACCTAACGGGGCTCGACCTCGACGCCTATCCAGCCAGCGAGGGCAGAATCGAGGGACTCGAGGCCGGTGTCGACGCCGCCGAGGGCCCACCCGTCGTGTTGCCTCTCCGTGAGGCGGCGGAGCGGCTGCCGGACGTGGTGGGCGAGCGCTTCGGCTCGCTCGTCTCCAGTGACGACCCCTTCGTCGCTCGCAACGAAAGGGACTGGCGAAGCGGCGTCCTCGTCTACGTGCCGCGCGGACAGCGGCTGGACAAGCCCGTCCAGCTCTCCATCTACCACGAGGACGGGGGCACCGCGCTCGACTGGAGGGCCCTGATCGTGCTCGAGGAGGGCGCCGAGGCCGAGGTCTGGGAGCGCTACGTCTCGGATGGCGACGAGTCCGAGGGCCTCTTCAACGGCGTGGTCGAGCTCTCCGTCGGCGCCGGCGCCAACCTGCGCTATGTCTGCGAGCAGGAGCTTTCGCAGCGTAGCTGGGTCTTCGCCACGCAACGGGCCGAGCTGGAGCGCGACGCCTCGCTCGAGTGGGTTGCGCTCGGCTTCGGGGCCGCGCGCGGCAAGGTGCGGATGGAGACCAAGCTCGCCGGCCCGGGCTCCTCGGCCAAGGTGACCGGAGCCTACCTGGGCGCCGGCGCCCAGCACCTCGACTTCGACACCACCCAGGAGCACGCCGCCGAGCACACCACATCGGATCTCGCCTTCCGGGGCGTGCTCTCCGACCGGGCGACCGCCGTCTGGCGAGGGATGATTCGCGTCGATCCCGGCGCCCAGCAAACCGACGCATTCCAGGAGTGCCGCAACCTGCTGCTCTCCCAGAAGGCGCACGCCGACGCGATCCCGGGGCTCGAGATCGAGGCCAACGACGTCCGCTGCACCCACGCCGTTGCCGTCGCCCAGGTCGACCGCGAGCAGCTGTATTACCTGCGCTCCCGAGGCCTGCCGGAGCCGCGGGCCAAGCGCTTGATCATCGACGGCTTCCTCCAGGAGCTTGCCGAGCGCACCGCCGAGGGGCCGCTCCGCTCCGCACTGTCGTCGGCGCTCGACCGCCGGCTCGGCGAGCTCCTTCCCGAGGCCTGAGCCAGTTCGGCCCGTCAGACGGGCGGGGCGCCGACGCCCGCCGCGTTCCGACGGGTATATCGGCGTCCTATGATCGTTGTCGCAGATGAGCCTTCGACGACAGAGAGCGGGGCGACGCGGGTACTCGCCGACGGCCGGACTGCACTTCGACGACGAGGAGTTCGAGTCGCGCATCGTCTGGATCTGGGGCACGGCTCGAAGCGGGAGCACCTGGCTCTTGCAGATGTTGAGCCACCCGCTGAAGCTCGAATGGAGCAAGGAGCCCCAGGACCTGCTCGGCTTCGTCGCCCCTCGCTCCTGGCAAGGGACCGTCGATGCGATCCCGGTGGACACGACGTTCGTCTCCAACCACCTGCTGCCGTCGTTCGGACCGGCGGACTACACCGACGACCTGGCACCGGTCACCGTCTACTCGGCGCTCGACATGCGGGACCGGGGCAATTTCTTCTTCTCGCCCAAGTACGAGGACGCATGGCATCCCGAGGTACGTCGCATGATGCTGGTCCGCTTCCACCGGATCGTCGAGCGAACAGCCGAGCACTACGACGTGAAGTCTCCGCTGGTGCTCCTGAAGGAGACCTCCGGCGCCCACGCGGCGCCCCTGGTGATGTCGATGTTCCCGCGCTCGAGGCTGGTGTTCCTGGTCCGCGACGGCCGTGACATGGTCGACTCGCATGTCGCCGCCAGCCAGCCCGGAGGCTGGCTGCCGCAACGTGGATGGGCAACCCCCGAGGAGCGTCGCCAGTTCATACGCCGCTGGGCGCGGACCTGGGTCGGGGACATGGCCTCGATCGAGCGGGCCTTCGAGGCTCATCCGCCCGAGCTGCGAAAGATGCTTCGGTACGAGGACCTGCTCGCCGCTCCCGCCTCGAACCTCGGTTCGCTGGTCGAGTGGCTTGGCCTGCGCAGGAGCGAGCGGTGGCTCGAGGGCACGGTCAGGGCCAATGCCTTCGACTCGATCGCCCCCGAACAGAAGGGCCCAAAGAAGTTCTTCCGTTCCGCAACCCCGGGGGCCTGGCGCAAGAACATGACCGACGAGGAGGCGGCGACACTCGAGAGCATCATGGGGGGCAAGCTTCGCGAGCTCGGCTATCCGGTCACCGATGGCTCGCCGGCGCCCGTCAAACGGGCGGGGCGCCGACGGTGATCCTGGCAACGTCGATGCGCGATGCGGTGACGACCAGCGGGAAGCTGCCCGGCTTCGAGGCCTTGAACCTGATCAGCGCCGGCTTGCCGGCCGCGATCGTGCGGTCGATCCCGTAGCCGATCAGCTCGACGGCGACCGCGGCGTCGGAGACCACCCGTAAGCGAACGACCTCATCACGGCGGTAGTGGAGCTCCGCGGGGCCGCTCGCCGGCGGGGCGCCATCGACCACCCTCACCGTCGCCACGGGCGGTTGCGCGCCCGAGCTCCGGCCTCCGCCGCGCGCCTCGCCCCCCCCTTCTGCGGAGATCGACGGAGCGTCGACGGTCTGCTCGCTGTAGATGAAGACAAAGCCGATAACGATCCCGACGCCGAGGATCAGGCCGAGGACGATGCCAATGACCCGGTCGCGCCAGCGCACATCGACAGTCGCCGGCTAGACGCCGTCGAGCAGCCGCCAGTTCGCCCGCAAGACGGCCTCCGCGCCAGCCGCCAGGTCATCCTCATCGCTCTGCACCGCCAGCTCCTCGATCAGCTCACGCGCCTCCGCGGCGTGCTCGGTGTCGCGTCGCTCGTGGAGGCGAAAGTAGGCCGTCCCCTGGCCCTCGGCGAATCCGTAATGGTCGACCAGGCCCTGGCGCTTGATGCGGGAGATCTCCGGCTGGCCGCTCTCGATCGCGTACAGCCTCACCAGCCTTCCCAGCAGACCGTCACCGCCCGCCTGGACGGCAGGCGAATCCAACCAGGCGCGCACGCACTCCTCGGTTTCCGGGGTCGGGCCGTCGGCGGCGCACCCTCCCGCCGCCTCGACGAAGCCGTCCCAGAGCGCCACGTGGTCGCGTTCCTCGACCGCATGTCGCCGCAGCTCGGGGCGCTCGGGAGCGATCTCCGCCGCGGCCTCCGAGGCCGCGGCGATCGCCCGCACCGCGTGCCGATACTGGCCCGAGTAGCGCGCCAGCTCCTGGCGGCTCAGCTCCCCGGCCGACCAGCGCCGGTAGAAGGGGTGGCGGAGCACGTTCCAGCGCTCGCGACCTTGCTCGATCCGCTCCCAGATCCTCTGCGTCAAGAGATCCTCCTCGTTCAGCCGGGGGAAGCCAGGAGAATAGCGGCGCGGTGCGACCGCAAGCTCACGACATAGCCGTACCGCCGTTCCCACCGGGCACGCAGTGGATCGGCCCCGAGCCTGGCGCGGTCGAGCGGATCTGTGCCGGCGGCCCGCTGCTCGTCCACTTCGTCGACGCAGCACACTTGTCGAGCGTTCGCACTCTCCCGTATCTGCGCGCCTGGGAGGAGCGCTACCGCGATCACGGGCTGACACTCGTCGGGGTCAACTCACCCCGCTTTCCGTTCACGGCCGATGCCGGCAAGCTCGCCGCGGCGCTCACGCGGCTCGGTGTCAGCTTCCCCGTCGCCGCCGACTTCCGCTACCGGATCTGGCACGACTATGGGTGCGAGGGGTGGCCGTCGCTGTTCCTCTGGGGCCGGGGCGGGGCCCTGCGCTGGTTCCACTTCGGCGAGGGCGAGTACGCCGCCACAGAGGAGGCGATCCAGGAGGAGCTGCGGGGGCTCGACCCGGACCTCGAGCTGCCCGAGCCCCTCCCTGCCCTCCGGCCCAGCGACGCCCCCAGCGCACTCGTTGTGCCACCCAGCGACGAGGTCTTCCCGGGCGGCTCGGATTCCGAACCGTGGCGAGCCCGCGAAGACGATCCGCCGCTCGAGCTGGACTACGCTGCGGGCGGCGCCTGGGCAACGATCGACGGGCGCGGCGTGCTCAGTGCTTCGCTCGATGGTGGGCGCGAGCTCGCGATCGAGGTCGAGGCGCCCGGCGCCTACGAGCTGGCCACCCACGAGCGCCACGAAGCGCACCACCTGTCCTTGGGGGCCACGCCTGGTATTCGTGTCTATTCGATCGGCTTTTCGGCGGGAGTGCCCTGAAAGCACCCAACGGCCGCGATCCGAGAGCTCGGCGGGATCAGCTCCGAGCAGCCAGCTCGACCCTGATCTCCTTCGGGAGCATGAAGCGGACGTCCTCGTCGACGGTCCGCAGCTCCGAGACCTCCTGCGCCCCGCGATCGCGGAAGAAGGCGACCAGCTGTGAGACGAGCTCCTCGGGAGCGCTCGCCCCCGAGGTGATCCCGACGGTCTCCACGTCGTCCAGCCACTCCTCCTCGACCTGAAGCGAGTTGTCGATCAAGTGGGACGCGGCACCGTGCTCGCGGGCCACCTCGACCAGGCGGTTCGAGTTGGAGGAGTTGGTGGAGCCGATCACCAGCACCAGATCGCACTCGCGGGCCAGCTGCTTCACGGCGATCTGGCGATTGGTGGTCGCGTAACAGATGTCGTCCGACTTCGGGCCGACGATCTGGGGGAACTTGTCGCGCAGGCGAGCGATGATCTCCAGTGTCTCGTCGACCGACAGCGTCGTCTGCGTGATGTAGGCCACCTTTTCGGGGTGTGGGACCTCCAGGTCGTCCACGTCCTCGGCGGTCTGCACGAGCACGATGCTGGCCGGCGCCTCGCCGGTCGTTCCCTCCACCTCCTCGTGGCCCGCGTGGCCGATCAGCACGATCGTGTAGCCCTGCTCGGCGAACTTTCGCGCCTCGACGTGGACCTTCGTGACCAGAGGACAGGTGGCGTCGATCGTGCGCAGGCGCCGCTGGTGCGCGTTCTCGTGCACCTTCGGGGCGACGCCGTGAGCGGAGAAGACGACCAACGCGCCCTCCGGGACCTCGGTTTCCTCGTCGACGAAGATCGCGCCCCGCTCGGCGAGCTGCTCGACGACGTGCTTGTTGTGGACGATCTCCTTGCGCACGTAGACCGGCGGCCCGTGCAGCTCGAGGGCCTCCTCGACCGTCTGCACGGCTCGGTCGACGCCGGCGCAATAGCCGCGCGGCGCGGCGAGCAGCACGCGCCGCGGGACGGCGCGGGCAGGGGCTCGGGGGGCGGAAGGCATGCCCCTAACAGGGTACCCAGCTCGTCTGCGGCCTCAGCGGATCCGCGGCAGGGCGGCGAGCGCCGGCTCCCCCACAGCGTCGAGGCTTCGCGCGCAGACGTGATCGAGGTTGTCCCGGCGCGTGTGCCAGTAGGCGCCCGGCGTGGGGCCGGGGCCGTAGTCGAAATCGATCAGGTCGACGGCCGGAATCCCTGCGTGCTCGAAGGGGGCGTGGTCGTCGAGCACAAGGGGCGCCCTCCCCACGAACGGCGAGGGGCTGATGGGGACCTCCTGCGCTGCATCCGAGAACAGCCGGTAGAGGCCGGGATCCGAGTTCTCCTCACGCGGGATCTCGAGGTTGCAGTCGCCGACCAGGTCGAAGAGGACCATGGCGCGGATCTCGTCCAGCGCCGGCGAGCCCTGGAGGCCGCCGCGTCGCGCGTAGCGGACGAACTGGCCGCTGCCGCGCGCCCCGTCGAGGTCGAAGGGCCTGTCGCCGCGCGCCTCCTCCGCGTCGAAGAAGGCCAGCTCGATCGAGGGCCCGCTCAGGCGCTGTGGCAGGCCGCGTGCCAGCTCGAGCAGGACGGCGACGCCGGAGGCGCCGTCGTTGGCGCCCACGAAGCCGGGGATGTGGTCCTTGGTGTCGTGGTGGGCGCCGACGACAACCGTGCCCGGCACCTCGCCGGGGATGCGGCCGACGACGTTGCGGTAGGGACGCTGCACCCGAACCTCGGGCACGCCGGCCTCGCGGAGTCGCCGGGCGATCAACCGCACCTCCTGACGGCTCCCCGCCGAACCGGCCGGCCGGGGGCCGATCCGCACCTGAGCGCGCAGGTCGCGAAAGGCGCGTTGGGCGTCGAATCGGCCCTGCTTCGACGGCGTTGAAGCGCCGCCCGCACCCCCGCCGCAGCCGCCAAGCATGGCGAGAACAAGGAGCGGCGCCAACATTCGCATTGCCGCGAGGCTACTGACGTGGAGAGCGCCTGGAATCAATCGTCTAGGGTTGATCCGTGGCCCAACAGCACATGGATCGCCTCAGCTCGGTCGACGTCTCGTTCCTGACCAACGAGAGCGCCTCCAGCCACATGCACGTGGGCGGGATCCTGATCTTCGAGGGGCCGCCGCCGAGCTATGACGACGTGCTCGACCACATCAGTGGCCGGCTCCATCTGGTGCCCCGCTTTCGGCAGAAGCTCGCGCACCCTCCGGTGCAAACCGGGCGCCCATTCTGGGTCGACGACCCGAACTTCAACCTCACCTACCACGTCCGTCACTCGGCGCTGCCCGCGCCCGGTTCGGAAGAGCAGCTTCGCAAGATGGCGGCCCGCGTCTTCTCGCAGCAGCTCGACCGCACCAAGCCGCTCTGGGAGCTGTGGCTCGTCCAGGGACTGACCCGCAAGCGCTTCGCGCTGATCACGAAGACGCACCACGCCCTGGTGGACGGCGTCTCGGGCGTCGACATCGCCACCGTGCTGTTCGACGCCAAGCCGGTTCCCGAGCCCGCCGAACCCGACCACGACTGGGTGCCTGACCCCGAGCCGTCGCGCGCGACCCTGGCAGCGAAGGGAGTGGAGGGGCTGCTGGGCACCCCGCTGCGCCTGGTGCGCCGCCTGGAGCACGGGATCCAGCACCCGGAGGCGACCGTGCGTCAGCTGGCCGAAGCCGCGGAGGGTGTCGGGGAGATCGGCTGGGCGTTCGCCAACCCGGCGCCGAAGGTGCCGCTCAACGTCGACATCGGCTCGCACCGCCGCTTCCTCTGGGTGCGCAGCGAC
>Ga0307312_10001605_pt1 | contig 11623 bp, 15 predicted proteins | sample ER_DNA_202_FD_194489 | JGI IMG/M metagenome (GOLD analysis project Ga0307312, IMG submission 194489) | Bulk soil microbial communities from the East River watershed near Crested Butte, Colorado, United States - ER_DNA_202 | ecosystem: Environmental > Terrestrial > Soil > Floodplain | place...
TGAACCCCAGCGGGCGACCTCGCTCAGAAGGGGCTCGCGGACGACTGGATACTCGAGCAGGCCGCAGCAACCGCATCGCTGATCCACGATTCGCCGGTCGCGTAGCCGTCGGTAGCGCTCTCCTCGTTGGGTCCGCGTCCTCCCCGTGTGGAGGCGGACCCACGTTGTGCTCTCTCAGGTCGCGGTCGATGATGGAGGTGATGTGGCCGCGAGAGAGGAATGGCGATGGTTGAGGCTTACGTGCTCATCCAGGCCGAAGTCGGGAGGTCCGCGGAGGTTGCAGACGCGGTGCGCAAGATCCCAGGGGTCCGCTTCGCCGACGTGGTGACCGGTCCCTACGACGTCGTCGTCCGGGCCGATGCCGCGGATATCGACGGGCTCGGCGAGCTCATCGTCGCCAACATGCAGGCCGTGGTGGGTGTCACCCGAACCTTGACCTGTCCGGTGTTGCACCTGTAACCCCTCGCCCGCCTCCTTCGCAGCCATCGAAGGCGCGAGCAATCTTGTCGTCCGGGGCTTTCTGCTCAGAGAACTGAGAGTGTGGCGGCGGCTCGAATCGATGGCGTCGTTACAGAGGTCAGAGCGTTTGAGGCGCGAGTTCGCGAGTCGCTCTCAACACCCACACAGGCGGGCGTCAGCTCCTTACGAGTAGTCGGGCCCGGCTCACCGAAACTCAGCTCTGCGGCGCCGCGTCGTGGTGCTGGATGGAACGCCGCATGCGTATGAGCGTGTGGATGAGGTAGTCGACCTGGTCGCGGTCAAGCAGGTAGCGAGCGTCGCCGACCTGAAGCTCGGCCGCTCCGCGGCCCTTCTCGTCCTCTGCGAGCGAGACGCCGAGCGACTTCACGGGTTCGGTCACGGGTGGAACGTTACGACCTTCGCTCGACGTACGCGTCGCAACGCGGGCCGGGCCGCACACAGTTCGACAACCAGGGGCTCTTCGCTGGCGCGCGCACGTTGTGGCGCACACGCCGTTGCCGGCTACGGACTCGGCTAGCGTCCGAGTGACGGACGCGCTTCGTCCCAGTGCTCATCGCAAAGATCCACGAAGAACATCATTCTTCCGTGCGGATCACCGGGTCCTTCCAGCTTCACGAAGCGCGAATGCGCCAACTTGCCGCACTTCCCTTGTGAGTCCTCGTCGATGACCCAAGTGCACGTTCTTTCCATCTCCGCCATCACGCTCATCTTGAGCATCACGACCGTCGATGGTCAACCCGACCCCCACGTCGCTCCTGGCAGCTCCTCAACCCGTGTGACCCAGGTCCCAAACGCTGGCGACCGATGCACGCCTCGGAGTTGTGCCGCCATGGTCCTCTTCCCGCTTTGCACCTTGCGGGACGTGCAAATCAAGGACTAGCTTGGGGAGCGGGAGAACCATGGCTGCGGCGACGACGCACGAGCGCGCCCTGCGAGGGGTGGTGGCCGGGCCGCTGCGACCCCCAACCCCAACCTATCCTCCCGGCCGCGTCTGTCGGGTCAAGGGATGCAGCACGAGGCTCTCCGTCTACAACCCGACGGACACGTGCGCGATCCACGAGGAACGGCGGCCTTTCCACCAAAACTCCGGGAGACGCAAGGCGAAGGACGCACCGAGACGTCCGATGGAGGAGCGGGACGTGCTCCGGGAGTGGATCCGCGGCCTCGAGTGAACCATCAGCAGCCGCTAACCGAGCTCGACTCCTCAACGCCGCCGACTGCACCGTGCGCCTCACGGAGGGGGGTAGTGGGTCAGTTTGAGGCGCGAGCTAGTTTAGAGCTCGATTACGTAGCCGTCCGGGTCCGTCACGTAAGCAAAGGGATGGTCAGGTTCATGCTCTCCTCGCCGTAGCAGGCGTCCGCCAGCCGCCTCGACCTCGGCAATCGCCGCATCGAGGTCCGACTTGTCGAGCAGGCGGAAACCGAAATGGGCGACTCCGCCGTTGTCGCCGGCCCTATCCTGAGCCCGAGGATCCTCGTTGAGAGTGATGGTGTCAGCTCGACCAGGCGTTCCGAGGAAGACCATCTTGGGACCATCGCGAAACTGCTCTTCGAGTCCGAAGACTCCCTGGAAGACTCCCTGGTAGAAGCGTAGCGAGCGATCCAGGTCCCGCACGATCAGGTGGATATGCGTCAATCCTTCGGGCGCCACCACGGCTCCACACTAGTCCGGTAGTCCGGCCATTCCCTTCCAGTCAGGTGCGCCCCGGTCGAGGTCGGGTGAGGGCTCGGCGAATCAGACTGACCCACTACCCACGGAGGGAACTGCCTTGACGGGTGAGTTCGACCGGTGTAAGGCGTTGATCATGGGCCGAGAGATAGCCCTGGTGCTCGCGGCGATCGTGGCCCTGAGCGTGGCGATCGGAATCGCGGTCGCGTATCCGAGTCACGCGTACCAAACAGCGACGCCGAGCTCGACCGCGCATATCTACTGCATGACGGTCGGTTCGTTCGAAGTCGTGTCCGCTCCCTTGCAGGTCGAGCGTTGGTGGGGGCTGCGGCTCGGCACGTTCGGGGCCGGTATGGCCGTGGCGTTGGGGGTCCTCACCGAGGCCAAGGTGCTGCACACGCGGCGGCTCAGGGCGACCGCGGTCTAGTTCAAGACCGGATCGCCCCACGGCTGCGCGGGCTCTGTTCGTGGCCACGCTAGCTGCTTTCCCGGGGATGATGCGGCGTGATCGGAGACGCCAACGCCTCCGCGTCTGTCGCGCAGCGTGGCTCCTCGGCATTAGCGTCCGGGAGTATCGAGAGCTCGAGGCCGGCACCCGCTGGCCGACATTCGAGACGTGGGACCGGATCTGCAAGCTGTATGGGTGGCCGCAGACGTTCACCTCCGGCGTCGCATCTTCACGCGCCCGCGGCAAGGAGTAGGTTGGGGGTTGTCATGGCGACCGTCGATTCCGCCCGGACGCTGCTTGAAACATTCGAGGCATACGAAGAGAAGGACTTCGATCGCCTGGCGGAGCTGTACGCCGAGGACGTGACATGGGACGGCACTGAGCCGGGACCACGGGATTGTAGGAACCGCGAGGACGTGTTCGGCATGTTTCGCGCACGCATGGGCCGTGGCGGCGAAGCCACCTTTCATCAGATCCTCAGCATCGGGCCGCGAGTTCTCCTCGTCGGTGACATGGAAGGAGATCGCTTCGTGAGCGTGTTCACGGTCGAGGGCGGACGCATCGTGCACGTCCAAGACTTTGAATCGACCGGCGCTGCACTCGACACGTTGAAGAGTCCGCCGAGTTGATCGCTGAGGACGACGGCCTGCGCGAGCTTCTTCGCTCTCTCAGCCCGTCTGCGCGCGGGCACTTTCGCAACGTTCTGATCCACGACCAAGCCGACCGCGACGCGATCGCCTCCAGCCTGATGCGCTACCGCGACCAGAACGGTCAGGCCTGGTCACGACATCATCGACATGCTGACGATGCATCCGGAGGCACGGCGGAAGGTTGTGCGGCTACTCGGGGAGATTCAGGCGTCCTAGCCGGGTGACAGTTTGGGTGACACTCCGCCCGTCCTAATCGATTCGGGCCCGTCCTGAGACGCCCGGTCCCATTGCTGCGACGTGCGGAAGCGGAATGAGCCGGAAGGTGCAGGACGACTCAGGACGTGCGGAATGCCTCTCTCAAGGTGGAGACACGGGTTCAAATCCCGTTGGGACTACGAGTGGAGAACGCCATGTCGTCGCGAGGTTCCTGAACGACCTGAAGTGACCTGTGGTCTTCCACGCGCCGTATCTCGGATACGCCTTTTAGCGGTTGACAGGTGCTGATAAGGAGGGTGTATGACGTGGTGTGTGACGTGGTGTGTGACGTCGATTCGGGACGGGATAGGAGGTTCTTCTCCATGAAGCGGCTACCTCTGGTTTCTGCGATCTTCGTCGTCTCTCTCGTTGTCCTCGTTGTCGCGCTTCCGGCGGGTGCAAGCCCCGTAAGGACCCCGAGGAGCTTCACCCTTTCATCGCAGACATGTCCTAATCTGCCGACCGGAACGACTCTGAACGGGTCGGGGATCGAGAGTTCGATCACGATGGAGAGGACCAACGCGAGTGGCGTCACGACGATCATAAACGCAACGCACACGCACGGGACCACCACCGACCAAGATGGCAACGTGTACGTGTTTGACTACTCCAACGAGTTCCGCGTCTCCAACACCGTTGCGAGTCCCGACACCTTCACGGGTTTGATGACGGACCACTTCTCGAACTCGGGTAGGGGACCGGCAAAGCTGAACAACGGCTTCGTCGCGGAGATCACGTTGCTACCAGTCTTTAGCGCGCAACCGATCAGTTCGTTCGGCGACCCGATCAGCTTCCCCGACGGAGCGGCTCACTGCGATCCGCTGTAACCCGACACTCAGTGGAGGAGGCCGCGCTGAGATGGCAGTGGGGCCTGGGACCGAGGCGAGGGTCACGGGCCGCTCGGCGTCTCCTACCGAGCGGAGCGCACCGAGGGCGAGCCGCATCTTGGAGCCGCGGCTCTTCTGGTTCTTCGTCGGCGTCGTCGTGGTCCAGAGCGTGCACATGTTCGAGCACGTCCTGCAGCTGATCCAGGTGACGGTTTGGAACGTCCCCGATGACGAGGCTCTCGGCCTGCTCGGCTATGTGTTCCAGCTCCAGGGCACCGAGGAATGGCTCCATCTGTTCTTCAACCTCGCACTCCTCACGTCTTTGTGGATCCTGCTCGGGCCGATCCGGGCGGCAAGCCCGTCCATCGTTCCAAGGTGGGCGTACCTCGTCTTCCTCATCGGGGCTGTCGGCCTCGAGACGTGGCATGAACTCGAGCATCTTGTGATCATTTCCAGGGTACTGATGAACAACGGTTGTCCTTGCCCGGGAATCGGTGACGCCGCACTTGGCGTGACGGACACGGTGCTGCACTTCATCTACAACGCCGTGGTCACCTCGGCCATCCTCGTGCCGTTCTGGTACGTCGCTCGATCCGCCCGACGCGACAAGCTCCTTTCGCCGACCCGCAACTAGCGCGAGGACTTTTCACGCCGCCATCCCTTCGCCCGCGCTACGACCTCGCGCCGATCCCACAGACGGATCTGACCCCGCGGCCGGCCGGGGCGGGGAGGTCCGGCTGGCCGGACGATCACAGACGTGCGCTGGTGGATGACGCCGAGGAGTTCCGCGATCTCGATGAGGCGGACGGTCCGTGCCTTCGTCACGATCTCGTCAGACTGCCGGCGCGCCGTGCGGCGCTAGTTCGGCGTGCGCCGCTGCCCCGGCTGACTCTTCGGCTGCTGCGTTTCTCCGCGCAGGGCGAGGGCCACCATGAGACTGCGCTCCAGGTACACGGCCGCACCCTCGGACACCGTGGCGTCCTGTTCCTCGATGAGCTCACCGATTTTCCGGCGCGACGCGTTCTCCTCGCGGCTACTGCGCTACCGCGACGGGCGGGGCGACGACCGGGCCGACATCATCGACGTGCTGACGATGCATCCGGATGCTCGGCGGCAGGTGGCGCGGGTGCTAGGCGAGCTTGACGCGCTCCGTCGACGGGGTTGCTGCTGGGTACGCGGACACGGGAACGCCCGCCCCGTTGGGGCGGGCGTCGTCCGACTCCGCGTCGGTCAGGGCAGCGGGTGTCCTGCCACCGGGCCACCGGGAACCACGATCGTTGTGGTTTGCGGCCCCGGGTGTCCGGTCATCGGGACCGAGCCGCCGGTCCCGCCCGTGGTGGTTTGGTCGGCACCGCCGGCGTTCGCCACTGCGAGGGCGATCGCCAGCGCGATCGCCATGACGAGAGCCAGCACCGCGTACCGCCAGGAACCGTAGCTCCTCGGCTCCCGATAGCGGATCGTCTGGGCGCTCATCTCGTCCTCCTTCCCGAGAGGCTTCATATATCGATGAGGTGACCGTATCGAGAGGCGTGTTCCGTTTCCGTGCCGGGAGGCACCGGAACGCACTGATTTTGCACACGCCGCAAACGTGATGAGCAACACGGGCGCAGCGGGCGAAGCTCCCACCCTGCAAGGGCAAGTACGTCTTCCGTTCTTTCGTTACGGTCAATGTGGTGGTGCTCGCGGGCAGCGTCGCGGCAGATCCGGTCGCACACCGGATGCCGTCGGGCTTCAAGGTCGAGCTGCATCTCGTTCCGGAGGTAGGGCAAGCGCCCCTCCCTCGGATTCGGTGCGCCATCCTGCGCCCACTGGTAGAAAGGAACGCCCGAGCGGAACTCTCAAACCGTATCTACCAGCACAAGAACGGACAGGGGAGAACGCGGCCGCACGTGGGCGCTTCCATGGGGTAGAGCCCAGTCACGCCGGCGAGATGATCTCGATGCCTAGTTGGCGGAGTTGCCGAGCGTGCGTGGCGCACAAAGTCACGGACCATCGGGTGACCGGCCTTACCCACTCTGCTCGACCGAACAACGACTCGAACGACCGCAGGTCGCATCCGGTCGTGGTCGAGGTCACATTGGTCTTGGCCCGCCATGGCACGCATCCTACCGACGCCGTCGTCGGATCGAGTCACCGTCGCTCACGCGTTCTGGGAACGATGAACCCGTCGACGGCGAACGGTTCTGGCGAGTGACCGTTGACGTCAACGTCCTCGGCACGCTCTACAACTCTCCGTTCCGCATCCAGGCGTGCGAGGAGAACGCGGGCAAGTCGAACACGTCGACGGTCCGGATCGAGTCCAACGGCGTGTTCGTCGTCCAGCGGGTCCGGCGCGGCGGCCGAGACTGCGATCGGCTCGTAGAGACCTCGCCCTATCCATACGCGGGAGGCGACTGTCGTCGGGCGAGGACGCTCTGGAAGGCGGTTCAGCGCAACCGGCCGCCGCTGGGGGGTCTCGGGTGCCTGCGGCTCCGAGACCCTCTGAACCGCGGAGGCTCACACGAGCCCTGGGTCGGCTAACCGACTAGACACCGGCCGAGCCGGAGACCAACGATAGGAATCGCGCCTCGACCCCCGGAGCGCTCTCCCAACGGCGAGGGGTGGTGGCGTACGGGGCGGCTCCGGAGCGTCTGAGCCCAAATAGAGACGGGGCCGGCCCTTTCTTTTCTGGGGCCACCGTAAGGATTTCCGGACGATCTGCTCCTATGGGAGAAGAAGGTCGGAAATGCGAGTGGATGCGAGCCCCCATGGCGAACTGGAACGCCTCTACCGAGACCAGCGCGACCGTATGTGGCGCGCCGTGTTCGCGTTCACGGGAGACCGCGAGATGGCGAGCGACGCCGTGGCCGAGGCATTCGCACAGGCGCTGAGACGCGGAGACAGGCTTCACTCCCCGGAGCGCTGGCTCTGGCGGACGGTCTTCCGGATCGCTTCGGGAGAGTTGAAGGAGCGAGGACGTGGGGCTCCGGACGGGACGGAAGGTTCTTACGAGATGGACGACCTAACACGGGATCTGGTAGCCGCGCTCAGCGAGCTGCCCCAGAAGCAACGCGCGGCGGTTGTCCTGCATCATGCCGTGGGATATCCGGCGAAGGAGATCGCGGAGATTATCGGCTCGACCACGCCGGGCGTCCACGTCCTCCTCAGCCGCGCCCGCAAACGACTTCGCGAGCTGTTGGAGACTGACGATGCCTAGCCTCGACGATCACTTCGATGCGCTGACGAAGGTTCGGCCACCCGACGCTTGGCCGGACCTTGGCGAACGGGACCCCCGCCAGCTGGTTCCGCCGCCGCCGCCGATCCCCCGGCGGATCGGAGTGGCAGCTCTCGCCCTTACTGTTGCGATCGCCGGGCTCCTCTTCGTGAGTCGCGCATTCACGGATCGCCGGCCAACCGCGCCGGCCTCACCCGCGGGAAACGCGCCGACATCCGAGCCGAGCACGTGCAAGGACTCATCCACCGGTCCCCAGCCGAGCGGATCGACCGACGCCGTCTACCTGGCGCCGTACCTGGCGGGGGGCGAGGGCTGGTACACGCGCAGCTCATGCCCTGCCCGCGCGGGCGATGCGACCGTCGCGTGGGCATCGACCATCCCCTTCGAGACCGAGCATGCGGCCGTCGCGATCCCGACGAACGCGATCGCCGCGCTTCCCCCCGACGGCATCGTGATCACGGTTGAGACCGTCCTGTCGGGTTACGACCCCGCCCTCGGTCCCTTCCCTTTCGACCTGTCCGGGTTGAGGCTCGCGGACGCCACGAAGCGTCCGCCGAACGAGGAGGAGCCGCCCGGCGACTACGCGGTCCTCGAGGTCTACTCCGAGCCGGCTCTCGTGCGCGTCTACTTCGGGACTCCGTCAGCCTCCGAACGGTTGATCGACAGCGCTCAGCGAGAACTCGACACGCTCCAACTCCCGCCGATCTGCCCCGCACCGGCTCAGGGCGGGTACGGGGCCGAGCTGAGCAAGGATCAGGGCGCGCTCGGCGACCTCGTGACGGTCTCCGGGCCGATGCCCTTCCAACGCGAGGACGGCTCCTACGACACGAGCGGCAAGACCCGCATGATCGCGTGGTGGAACGTGTCTGAGGAGGACTGGCCCTACCTCTCGTCCTTCTCCACCGTCCGGCCATCGCCCGCCGTCGAGACCTCCCCGTTGCTCCGGCTCGGGGAGGGCGGCGGCGACAGTTGCTCCTTCTCGATCCGGTTCACCGTCCCGGACGTCCCATCGGGTGACTACCCGATCGTCGTGCTCCAGGAGGGGAGCGACAGTTCCGCGATCGAGGCTTCGCTCACGTTCCGCGTGACTTGACGGGTTGTGCGGGCAGCGTCGCGCCCGCTGTGGGCGTCCCAGCAGCGTCTGGGCTCGCAGGCATGGCGCCCCCTGGCGTCGTTCCCGACGATGATGCAGCGCGATCGGAAGCGCGAGGGGCTTCGCGAGTGACGCGCAGCCTGGCTGGTTGGTGTCAGTGTCCGGGAGTATCGAGAGATCGAGGCCCTCCGAGAAACGTGGCCTCTTGTGGCTCATTCCGAACGTGCTCGGGTCCTCAGTTAGAGGTCGTCGGCGAAGTCCCAGGCGCGCAGGCGACCTGGCTCGAGCCGGATGAGGGTGTCGTCATACCCGCGGTCCGCGTAGGCCCCGCCCTCCTCGTCGCCGAGGTACCGGACAGCAATGTTGCGGACGACGTCGGCGTCGGCGCGACCGAGCACCGCGCGGCCTCGGACCTCGATGCCGCGGTAGGGCGGGTCGTGCTCGAAGACGACGATGCTCGCCCTGGAATCTCCGCGGAGGTGGCGCACCTTCACGTCGTCTCCGCCTGTCACGACGTCGAAGCCGCCGTCTCGCCATCGGTGCCAGACCGGCGAGAGGAGCACGTCGCCCTTGGCTCGGTAGGTCGCGAGGACGGCGACAAGGGGGCGCTCGAGCAGCCCGTCGAGGTCGTCGGGGCTGAGGCCCTCTCGCATGCCGGCGAGTCTAGTCACACGTGGCACGTGGAGTCCGCGGATGCATCAAGCTGTACGGGTGGCGCAGACGTTCGTGACAGGAGGAACGCTCCGATGATGGCGGTCAAGCGGATAAAGCCCAACGTCCCGTCGGATCGATTCGAGGAAAGTCGAGTCTTCTACCGGGGAGTCATCGGCCTCGATGAGGGGGAAGGTCTCGACTGGATCCTCTTCTTTGGGACGGACCAGCGCGAGGTCCAGCTCAGCGTCATGAGGCTCGATATCAAAGCCAAGGTGCATCCAGATATCACGATCGAGGTTGACGATATCGACGCGGCCCACGAGCGCGCTACGACTGCGGGTGCCGAGATCGTCTATCCACTCACTCACGAGGACTGGGGGCTCAGGCGGTTCTTCGTGCAAGATCCGAACGGGGCCGTCATCAATGTCACCCAACACGACTAGGCGTTCCAGCGGATCTGCAAGCTGTACGGGTGACCGCAGACGTTCGTGGGGAGCGGTCGTGATCTGGGTGCCCGAAATGTGCGAGGAACCGATCGAGCAAGCCGCCGCGCCTCCTAGCGAGAGGCAACAGTGAAGGACGCGGGCAGGGTCCGAGGACGCCAGACGCCTTCGACCCTGCCCGACGACGCGGTGAGAGCCGGGGGGAGCTTGGTGGTTCAGCTCTTTTCCCCGGCCCCCTCGCGAAACGGCTACGGGTGGCCGCGGACGTTCGTAGGAATCGGAATCATGTCGTGCCGACGCTTGACCAACCTTCACGAGTCCGCCTATGAGGTCGTCAGGCCTGGAGCGGGGGGTATGGCATCATCCCCATCCCCATCCCCGCCCATGCGAGCCATCGGCCGCGTCTCTGCGTCAGGAACCGTGACGGTCTTGATCTCCCTGGTCTTGCACTCCAGGCTTTGGCTGGTGTGCTCCCAATACCCCCTCATGGTCTGGATGCCTCCGCCACCAACGGCCACGATGGCCGAGCCGACGATGATCGCGAGGATGGCGTAGTACAAGCCGTTCACGATGGCAGGGGCGATCTTCAATTGATCGAGGGCCGCGAAGATCCCTACCAACAGGACCGCGAACCCTGCCGCACGAGCGATCCATGCACCGCCCGTCGCGGCTCCCAACGTGGCGCCCAAGAGGTCCGTCACAACCTTCGCGAGCGCCGCCGCGATGACCAGGATCACGACCGCTACGAAGACGTTCGGTAGGTACACGATCAGTCCGTGCAACAGGTCGCTGACCGGATTCGGGCCGAACACCCCGAACGCTAGCTGCAGAGCGATCAAGAAGACGGACCAGAAGGTGATCACGCCCAAGATGTCGGACGCGTCGAGGCGGCTCCGTTCGAGGGCACTCTTCAACGAGCCTCGTTCTACCCACCGGTCGAACCCCACCCGCTCCAAGAGCTGGTCGACCAGACGCGACAAGAGCTTTGCGACCACATAGCCGATGAGAAGGATGACGAGGAACCACACGAACTTGGGGATGAATGTTGCGATCCTCGTCTACGCGTCCTGGAAGCCCTGTTCGAAATCGATCGCGAGCATGGATGGTCCCTTCCTCCTAGACGGTCGGCTCGGATGGCGACGTGTCGACGGTTCTAGGCGCATGCAGTTGTTCCAGGATCAACCGTTGGCTCGCAACGCGCTCCAGGAGGAGCCGTTGCGAGGCGGGATCCAGGACGCCGACCCGGCTCAGCGTGTGCCAGAGGAGCTCTTTGCCTCGGACGCCCATGAGTAGCAGCTCGAAGTCGCGAATACGATGGAGGTCGGACGGGCCGACCATCGACCGGACGGCGTCAAGCCACGCGACACCGGTCGCGGCGGCCTGCTTCCAGACGGACGGCACGATCCCCAGGCGGCTCATCAGTTCGCGGAGGCGCTCCCGATCCTCCTGCACGTCCTGGATGAACAGCTCCAGCGCCGCCTTGGATGGTCCATCCGTCTCGGCATCCCGCCTGCGACGTGCGATATCGACCGCCGTAACGGATCCGGCCAGATGGTCATGCAGGTATGCGGGAAGCCATGCCTCCTTCGCGCTCACTTTCATCTCCTCAGACTCCTTCAAGAACGAGACGCGGCTCGGTGCGGGGAAGCGCCGGAACGCATCCGCAACGAAGGCATCGACATCATTCGCGCCGTGTCGGGCGAGATGGTCGGTCGCGAGCGAACGCGTCGCACTCGGTACGAGGCAGCGGTCGTCGATTCCCTCGTCATCAGCATCGGGGCCGACGTACCCGGCATCCCCGGGCACGAAACGACATATGGAAGCTGATGCAGCCGAAGCGAGGATCGCGAGAAGTCGCGATCGACGAGCCTGGCGATGCGCGCATGGGAG
>Ga0307312_10001606_pt1 | contig 11623 bp, 10 predicted proteins | sample ER_DNA_202_FD_194489 | JGI IMG/M metagenome (GOLD analysis project Ga0307312, IMG submission 194489) | Bulk soil microbial communities from the East River watershed near Crested Butte, Colorado, United States - ER_DNA_202 | ecosystem: Environmental > Terrestrial > Soil > Floodplain | place...
TGTTGGCCGTCGGCGACGTCATCACCTACGTGATCAACCGGAACATCAACTTCACGAACGTGTGCTACGTCGGCTGTCGCTTCTGCGCGTTCGCCCAGCGGGAGGTCGATCCGGAGGCGTACACGCTCACGCTCACGGAGGTCGCCGACCGAGCGGAAGAGGCGTGGAGCGAGGGGGCGAGCGAGGTGTGCATGCAGGGGGGGATCCACCCGGACCTCCCCGGCTCCTTCTATCTCGACCTCCTCGATGCGGTGAAGGCGCGCGTCCCGGAGATCCATGTGCATGCGTTCAGCCCGATGGAGGTCTTGAACGGAGCCACGAAGATGGGTGTGTCCTTCCGGGAGTTCCTCACCGCATGCAAGGAGCACGGGCTGGGGACGATCCCCGGGACGGCTGCCGAGATCCTCGACGACGAGGTCAGATGGCTGTTGACGAAGGGCAAGCTCCCCGCCGATACGTGGGAGGAGGTCGTGCGAACGGCGCACGACGTCGGGATCCGAAGCTCCTCCACGATCATGTTCGGACACGTGGATGCCCCGCCGCACTGGGTCGCTCACCTTCGAAGGATCGCCCGCATCCAGCTGGACACGGGAGGCTTCACGGAATTCGTGCCGCTGCCGTTCATCCACCGGAACGCACCGATCTATCTGGCAGGCCACGCGAGGCCGGGTCCGTCGTTCGAAGACAGCGTGCGCATGCACGCGGTGGCGCGGATCCTGCTCGACGGAGTTATCCACAACGTGCAGGTGTCCTGGGTGAAACTCGGCGTCGAAGCGTCGTCGGCGATCCTCGATTCGGGGGCGAACGACTTCGGAGGCACGTTGATGGAGGAGACGATCAGTCGGATGGCGGGTGCCGGATGGGGGATCCGGATGACGCCGGAGGAGTTCGACGACGCGATCCGTGCGATCGGCAGAACACCCGCCGTGCGCACGACGACGTACGACCGGATCGCGACGAAAGCCGTCTCCTGAGCCGAACACGTCAGGTCGACTGACGGTAATGGTCATCTCGACTGACGACAGGTTTTCTTCCCCGAAAGGGTTGCACTCGTGCTTCTACTTGGGGACGATTACATGCGATGAGGGTCGGGGCAGAGAATCACCTGAAATTCCCTCTTGCCAGGGAGGCGGTTCTTCCCTCAGAATCACACGTATGTGATTTGGGGGGGAGAGGTGCATGCATCACTACATCCCATGGCAGGAACGGGCGAGGTGTCGAGACCACGACCCGGAGGTCTTCTTCCCCGAAAAGGGGGGATCGTCCAGGGAGGCCAAACGCATCTGCTCGGAGTGCCCCGTTCGGATCGAGTGCCTCAACTACGCGCTTCGCCGCGACGAGCGGTACGGCGTGTGGGGCGGGATGAGCGAACGGGAACGACGGCGCCTCAAACGGATGGCGTCGTAACGCAAGACCCTTCGTAACCACGGAGGAAAGGGGGACGGGAATGGCAGCAAGGAAGACAGCCGCACGGAAGAGGCCCGCGGCGAAGCGGTCCGCGGCAGCGAAGAAGTCTGCCGCAACCCGGAAGCGGACAGCTGCGAAGCGGTCCACGGCCGGCAAGAAGGCCGCCGCCACGAGGAAGAGGACGACGGCACGGAGGAAGACCGCCGGCAAGAAGGCTGCGGCGACGAGGAAGCGGACGACGGCTCGCAAGAAGACCGCCGCTCGCAAGCCGGCTCGGAGGAAGAGCACGGCGAAGAAGTCAGCAGCTCGCAAGCCGGCCCGCAGGAAGAAGACGGCAGCTCGCAAGCCGGCCCGCAAGAAGGCCACGGCTCGCAAGAAGTCGGCAGCTCGCAAGCCGGCTCGCAGGAAGAGCGCAGCCAAGAAGCGCTGAGCTCGAGCTCGTCGCGTCGCGAAGGGGGGCGAAGACCGCCCCCCTTCGATGTTCCGGAAGCACCCGGTGCTAGGCTCCCCGCCGCGCCCAGGCGCTCTACCGGATGACCTCGCCCGCCACCGCAGCCATCGCGTCGACCGGCACGTCTGATCCCAGCGTGCTCGCGCTGATCGTCGTCGGTCCGGGCGCGTTGCCGTCCCTGCGTGATTGCCTGCTCTCCCTCGCGCACCAGTCGTATCCACGCGTCGGTGTCCTCGCAGTGGATGACGGTGCGGACCCGGATGCTCGAGAGATGCTTCTCCGTGCACTCGGATCGCGGCGGGTCCTGAAGAACGAGGAGCGGAGAGGATCCGCCGGCTCGGTGCGCGCGGCCCTCGATCGCCCGGTCGCGAAGGCCGCGGACTTCGTTCTGATCGTCGATCCGCACGCGGTGCTCGACAAGGATGCGGTCGGTCGGCTCGTGGAGGCCGCGGTCGGGATCGGCGTCGAGAGCGTCGGGATCGTCGGCGCCAAGATGGTCGACCGGGACCATCCTCGATCGCTCCGGGACATCGGCCGTTCGTCGGATCGATTCGGCCACCCCTCGTCGCCGCTGCAGCCCGGCGAGATCGATCAAGGACAGTTCGATCGCGTTCTCGAAGTGATGTGCGTGTCGTCGGCCACCATGTTGATCGCGCGTGAGGCCCTCGAGCGAACGGACCTGTTCGACGAGCGACTCGATCGCGAACACTCGGATCTGGACCTCTGCTGGCGCGCGCGCGTCGCCGGGTACCGCATCTTGATGACGCCGCTCGCTCGTGTCCGCCTCGCTGGGGAGACGGGGGAGGAGGGCGCGGATGCTGCGGCGCCAGCGCGAGGTCCGAGGTACGAAGAGGACCGGTCGGCCATCACCGCGATGCTCAAGAACTATTCCCTCCTCTCTCTTCTCTGGGTCGCACCGGCCGCCGTCGTGCTCGGGATCGTTCGCTTCGTCTATCTCGTCCTCGGCCGGCGATTCGAGGAGGCGCTCGACGTCGCGGCGGCGTGGGGTTGGAACCTCGCCCACCTGCCGGGCACCCTCGCGCGCCGGAGACGGGTGCAGAAGGCGCGACGCGTCCGCGACCGCGACCTTCGTCGCTTCATGGAGTCCGCCGGCTTCCGATCGCCGCGCTGGTTCGCGACGGCCGAGCGGATCCTCGAAGAGCAGCGCGCGATCGATGAAGCCGACGAAGGCGAGCCGATCCAACGGCGACTCCGTGACAGGACGGCCTCGCTGGTGGGCTCCCACCCGGTGATCGTCGCCTCGTTCCTCGCGGTGCTCGTGGGCGCGGTCGCGGTCCGCGAGCTCATCGCCGCGGGGTCGCTCGCCGGCGGGGCGCTGCCCGCGTTCCCCGATCGGGCGGGGGACCTGTTCGCCGAGCTCGCCTCCGCGGTGCGATCCACGCCGCTCGGAGGGCCGCTCGCTCCGAGCCCGGCAGTGGGTGCCCTGGGGGCTCTTTCCGTCGCCGCGCTCGGTGATCCTCATCTCGCCCAGAAAGCGATCTTGATCGCCGGACCTCCGTTGGCCGCGATCCTGATGTATCGCGCGACGGTTCGCCTGTCCGTCCGCCCGGGACCCGCCGTCCTCGCCGCCGCCGCCTACGGACTCGGTGCGTTCACGCTGTGGGCCTTCTCCGAGGGGAGACTCGGACTGTTGATCGCCCTTGCTGTTCTGCCGGCGGCGGCGGAGCGGATCGAAACCGCGTTCTCTCAGGAGGAGCCGCCGGGCGGCAGACCGCGTTTCGTCGCCGGATCGGCCGTCACGTTCGCGGTTGGCGCCGCGTCGTACCCGGGGATCCTGCTGGCGATCGCGGCCCTCGTCCTCATCCGCGTGCTCACCGGTCCCGACCGCGGCCGCGGCTTCCTGCTGACCGCGGCCGCGGCCGTCGGCGCCGCCGTGCTGCTCTTCCCGTTCGTTCCCACGCTGCTCGCCGACGGCGGCCGCGCGCTCTCATCGTTGGTGGGAACGACGGAGCCCGATCGCTTGGCGAGGCTGTCGCTCGGATCCGGTCCCGGGACATGGCCGGTGGCGGCGTTCCTCCCGATCGGGGCCGTCCTGGGGCTTGGCCTCGTCCGCGGCGATCTGCGAGGTCCGGCCGCGCGAGTCGCGGTCGCCGCGGGCGCCGGCCTGATCCTCTCGTGGCTCGCCGCGGCGAACTACCTGCCTCTGGCGCTTTCGAACGCGCCGGCATTCGCCGCTCTGGCGGCGGTCTCCATGGCGAGCTTGATCGGGTTCGGCCTGACCTCGTTCACGGCCTCGCTCCGGTTCGAGTCCTTCGGGCTCCGGCAGGTCGGCGGTGGCGCGTTGACGCTCGTCCTCGGTGCCGGACTCTTGCTGCAGTCGCTTGCGTCCATGGTGGGGACGTGGGACGTCGGCCGGTCGGAGGAGCGGATCCCGCCAGCGTGGGCGGTTGTGAGCGGAGCGTCCGAGGGATCCTTCCGCGTCCTCTGGCTCACCGGGGACCGTGGCGACGGGCTCCCGCCGCCGGCCGGAGATCCAGAGCGACGGCTGCAGGCGGGCGACGCGACGATCCGCTACGCGCTGACGGACCGGGGTGGTGCGAGTGTGCTCGACATCGGGCGACCGTTCTCCGGCCCCGGTCCCGAGCATCTCGAGCGCGCGCTCACGGAGATCCTCGGCGGGACCACTCGACACGGAGGTGCCCTCCTCTCGCCGTTCGGGATCCGCTTCGTCGTGGCGGAGCAGGAGGTCCTCCCTGCGGCCGCTCGGGAGGCGCTCGACGCACAGTTGGACGTGAACCTTCTTCCCGCGACCGGCTTCACGATCTATCGGAACGCGTCGGCCATCCCGCCCGCCGCGGTCCTCGAGACCCGGCCTCGCGATCGGGCGATCATGGGCGTCGGCGACCCCTCCACGATCGCGATGTGGCAGCCGGTCTCCGCCGTTCCGCTCGAACGGGTGTCCGGAGGCTGGAACGGACCGGCGCTCCCGGGGACCGTCTTCCTGTCTTTCGAGTACGACGCGCAATGGGCGCTCCGAGGTGCGTCCTCTCAACCGGAGGTGGCCTTCGGCTGGGCGACGACCTTCCAGTCCGGCGGTGAGCCTGCGCAGGTCCGACATGAAGGTGGGCTTCCGGCGCGGATCCAGGTGGCCCTGCTCGTGCTGATATGGCTCGCCGCGCTCTGGGTTACGAGGAAGCCGGTGGCTCGTTGAGCGTCCCGCGTGACCGGCCCGTTCGGGGCCAAGCGCTGTTCGCGGTCGCATCGGTCGTCTTCCTCGTGGGGGCGATGGCGTGGCTCGATCGGTCCGGGACGAAAGCGCCGGCACCGCTGCCGCCGGGCACGGCGGCATCCGGGGCATGGTTCTGCCCCCATGGGGGTGGGTCGGACCTCTCGGTAGCGCTGTATCTCGCGAACCCCGGATCGACGACGGTGAGGGCGAGGGTCACCGAGCTCGGTTCTGATCCGGCGAAGGCACCGGAGAGCTACGACGTCCCGGGCGGAAGCACCGTGCGGATCGATCAGGTTCCGAAGGACCGGGGCGCGGCTACCTACGTCGAGTACTTCGGGGGGTGGATCGGCGCCGGATGGGTCGCGTCCACCGACGAAGGTGTGGGCGCCGAACCCTGCGCGGCGGATGCAGCCCGGCGCTGGTTCCTCGTCGACGGAACGACGCAGCTCGGCGAGGAGGCGTACGTGATCGTGGCCAACCCGTTCGCCGTGGCCGCCGTGATGAACGTCATCCTCTATACGTCGGATCGGGCGCCGATCCGGGATTCCGAGTGGACAGATCTCGTAGTCCCTGCTCGCCGGAGCACTGCCTTGCATCTCAACACCAAGGTCGAAGGGGAGCCGGTGGTCGCGGCGGCGATCGAAGTGTCGGTGGGCCGCGTCGCCGCAGCATCTCTCGGAGTGAGCGATCGGACCAAGGTCCGGAGCGCGCTCGGCTGGACCGAGCCGACGGCCAAGGCGACGTTCCCGTTGATGCAGGGATCCGGTCAGATCGAGCTCCTGCTCCTGTCTACCGGAGGGGAGTCGATCCGCTTCGGTGCCACCGCGTTGAGCGAGGGTCAGCCACGTCCCGCGGGAGGGCTCACGGAGCAGGAGCACGCCCCGGCCGCTGCGCGCACGTACGCGATCCCCGTGGAACCGGGGCCGGTCGCGATCGACCTGTTCACGCTGGAGCACGCCCAGGTCATCGGCGCTCTGCGAGCCCGGGGACCGGGGGAGGACCTGGGTGCGACCGCCGGCGCCATCGCTGCATCCGGCTCATGGCTCGTCCTTCCAGCGACCTCTCTCGGGCCCGCCACCCCGGGTGCCGTCTTGGTGAACGACGGCGACACGGATGTCGTGGCGACCGTTCAGCTCTTGCCTCATGAAGGCGGCACGGCGGCCGCCCCTGTGACCGTCCGAGTGGCAGCGCACTCGGCGGCCGCCGTGCCGCGCGAGTTCTGGGCGTCGGCCCCCGGCGCGGCGATGCTGGTCCGCTCAGAGGGGGGTCCCCTCTTCGCGCTCGCCGCCTCCACCTCTGGGGGATCCGGTGGCGCCCAGGGCTACGCCCTGAGCATGGGAGTGCCGTTCCCGTCCACGTCGTGAAACACGCGTCCGAGGAGGGGGTTGCGCCTTGACGTATCATCTTGGCCCCGGACACGGTCCGGATCCCGATCGTTGATCGCCCCATGGCCAGAGGACGTCACGACATACGCGCAGGCCGCACGCGATGGCCGCTGATCGTCGGACTTGCAGCCGGCGTGCTGGTGCTCGCCCTGAGTGGAGCGGCGTACGCCGCGTACCGCTACGAGCAGGCCAACGCCGGCCGGATCCTTCCCGGTACCAAGGTCGGCGGCGTGGACGTCTCGGAGATGACGCGTCGCGAGGCCATCTCCGCGGTGCGGGCCCGGGCCCGGATGGATCTCGACCGAGAGATCGTCGTCTTCGTCGAAGGCGAGCGCTTCACCACGACGGCGCGACACCTCGGCCGACGTGCCTGGGTCGGGCGAGCCGTCGACGAAGCGATGAGGGCCTCGGAGCGGTTCGGCTGGGTTGAACGCGCCTGGCGGCGCCTCCGGGACGACCCCGTTCACATCGACATCCCACTCTCGCTCGAGGGCGACCGCGGCGTGGAGGGGTTCGTCCGCCGAACCGCTCGAAAGGTGTCGCTCGACCCGCGCGACGCCTCCATCGGTATCGGGAAGGACGGAGGCCTGGCGTTCCGGCAGTCCAAGCCGGGAGCGGCGCTCGACGTCCACCGCGCCGAGCGACTCCTGTCGAAGGCGCTCGGCGACGGCTCCTCGATCGTCCGGCTGTCCGTGCACCCGGTGGCCGCCAAGATCAACCCCCGGACCATGGGGCCCACGATCGTGGTGCACGTGGACACGAACCGCCTCGATCTGTACGAGGGATTCAGGGTGACGCACAGCTGGGACGTCGCCACGGCGAAGCCCGGATACGTCACGCCGGTCGGCGAGTGGTCGCTCTATCAGAAGCGGGAGAACCCCACCTGGTACAACCCGGCGCTGGACAGCTGGGGAGCCGGGCTGCCGGCGGTGGTGCCCGGGGGGCCTGGGAATCCGATGGGTACGCGGGCCCTGTACATCACGGCACCCGGCCTGATCAGGATCCACGGGACGACGACTCCGGATTCGATCGGGCGCTACGCCTCCCACGGCTGTATCCGGATGCACAACGAGCAGGTCGAGGAGCTCTACGATCTCGTCCCCGTGGGAACGAAGGTCATCATCCTCGGGCTCCGGCCCTCGTGGGCGTCGGAGGGGGACTTCCCGGACACGCCCGACGGCTCGGATACGGTTGCCTGACCGCGCCTGACCCTTCGCGGGGTGCTTGCATCAGGCCTCGCGGCGCATACCCTGCAGCTCATGCGACGCTGCGCACGCATGAGCTGCTCCGCCCGGCCGGTGGCGACGATCGCTCTTCGCTACGCCGATCGCCAGATCCTGATCGGGGAGCTCCGGCCCGAGCGCGACCCACGCCTGCTCGATCTCTGCGCCCGGCATCTGGCGGCGATGACTCCGCCTGTGGGGTGGCTGGTGGATGATGCCCGGCTGGCGGACCTCGCGAGCGGCCACCACTGACTAGCCATTTCAGGCCAGACATCGAGTCTTTTGGCGAGGCTCGTCACGGGCTCGGGTGAGCGAAGAATGACTCCCGGGTGTCTGAGGTTCAGGTGGGTCGCCCTGTTACGGTCCGAGCATCGGAACGGAACGTCTCATAACGTCTCATATGGAGCGTGGATGATGCCCAAGACCAACAGCTGCCCCGAGTGCCATCAAGGCGACGTGATCTCGATCTCGATGAATGTCAGCGGCCGAGACCTTTCCTTCTCAACATGCCACGCCTGCGAAGCGAAGTGGTGGCACCGCGACGGCGAGCAGGTCGTGCTGGCAGAAGTCATCGACACCGTCGTCCAGACCTAGCCTGACGTCCGCCGCAGCCTCTCCGTAGGATGGCGGCGGTGGACCTTTCCCGCGTCTTCAAGGCGTATGACGTTCGCGGTGTGGTCCCCGACGAACTCGATGCCGACCTGGTCCGCCGGATCGGCGCCGCGTTCGCAACGTGGAGCGGGGCATCGGAGATCCTCGTCGGGCGAGATTGTCGGCTGTCCTCGCCCGAGCTCGCCGCGGCGCTGACCGAGGGAGCCACCTCGCTCGGCATCGACGTCGTCGACCTCGGACTCTCCTCGACCGACCTCCTGTACTTCGCGTCCGGCTCTTTGAACCGGCCAGGGATCATGATCACCGCCAGCCACAACCCCAAGGAGTACAACGGGCTGAAGTTCTGCCTCGCCGGTGCGAAGCCCGTGGGAGAGGACTCCGGTCTCGGCGAGATCAGGGCGCTCACCGAGAAGGGTGACGAGATCCTCGGGACAGGGCACGGTTCGGTTCGGCAGCAGAACGTCCTGGACGCCTACGTCGATCACGTGCTCTCGTTCACCGACGTCGAGGGGATGCGTCCGCTCACCGTCGCGGTCGACACAGCGAACGGCATGGGCGGTCTCGTCGTGCCGCCGGTCATGGAGCGGCTGCCCGTGACCCTGCATCATCTGTACGCCGAGCTCGACGGGACGTTCCCGAACCATCCGGCGGATCCGATCGATCCCGCGAACCAGCGAGACCTGAAGAAGGTCGTCCTCGAACACGCAGCCGATGTGGGCATGGCGTTCGACGGGGACGCGGACCGTGTGTTCCTGGTGGATGAGGGCGCCGGTGACGTGAGCGGCTCCCTCCTGACGGCTCTGGTCGCCGCCGCGATGCTCGAGCGGCAGCCTGGCGCGAAGATCGTCTACAACCTGATCTGCTCGTGGACGGTCCCGGAGGTCATCCGGGAGCACGGCGGCGTGCCGATCCGAGCGCGGGTCGGTCACTCGTTCATCAAGCAGGTGATGGCCGAGACCGGGGCTGTCTTCGGTGGCGAGCACTCAGGCCACTACTACTTCCGGGACAATTACAACGCCGACTCCGGGCTGATCGCGGCCGTGATAGCCCTGGGCGAGTTGTCGAAGTCGAAGCTCACCCTGTCTCAGCTCCTGCAGCCGTACCGCCGATATCTCTCGTCGGGAGAGATCAATTCTCGCGTGGACGACCCCCTGGCGAAGATCGAGGAGATCGCCGACGTGTTCCGCGCCGGCCGCCGGGACCGGCTCGACGGACTGACGGTAGAGTTCGACGATTGGTGGTGCAACGTCCGGTCTTCCAACACCGAGCCGTTGCTGCGACTGAACGTGGAGGCGAAGACGCCGGAGCTCCTCGCCGCCAAGACCGAGGAGCTCCTCGCGTTGATCGAGGGGAACGCCACGGGGTAGGCCGAGGGAAGAGGGCCGAGGGAAGAGGAAGGAAGGAACGGTCGTGACGCTCGATGCGGAGCTGCTGGAGATCCTCGTGTGTCCCAATGATCGCGGGGACGTGGACTACCTGGAAGACGAGCAGGTGATCGTGTGCCGGACCTGCGGGTACCGGTATCCGGTCCGTGACGGGATCCCGGTGATGTTGATCGACGAAGCCGAGAAGCCCGGGGGCGCCCAAGGAGCCAAGCCCCAAGGTGCAAAGCCCCAAGGTGCAAAGCCCCAAGGTGCAAAGCCCCAAGGGTCAACACCTCGGAGCAAGAAGGGATGACCCTCGACCTGGACGACGCCTTGGCGGTTCGAGACCAAGATCCGGGGGGGATGTTGGCGGCAATCGGTGACCTGGGCTCCCATTGCCGAGATGGGTACGCCATCGGTGCGAGCGCGAGCGGTCTTCCCGACCTTGCCGACGTGCGCGGGGTGGTGTTCTGCGGCATGGGAGGTTCCGCGGTCGCCGGCGACGTCCTGCGATCGGTGTTTCGGGACCGGCTCGGTGTGCCGGTCGAGGTGAACCGGTCGCCGGAGCTGCCGGAACACGCGGGCCCTCACTCCCTCGTGGTCGTTTCGTCCTATTCCGGGAACACGTCGGAGACACTCGGGGCGTTCCGAGAGGCCACGAAACGCGGGTGCCGAGCGATCGTGGTGACCTCGGGCGGCACGATCGCGGATGAAGCGGACGGAGCCGGAGTGCCGGTCGTGCGCGTGCCCGACGGCTTCCAGCCTCGCGCCGCGCTGGGCTGGCTCGCGTTCACGGCGCTCGGCGCGCTGGAAGCCGCCGGGCTGCTGCCGCCTCTCGCGGATGACGTGGCTGAGGCGGCCGGAGAGATCGAGGCGCGGGCCGCGGCATGCGGCCCCGACACGCCCGCCGGCGACAACCCGGCGAAGCGACTGGCGACGGAGATCGGCGAGCGGGTCCCGGTGGTCTGGGGCGCTGAGGGTATCGGGGCCGCCGCTGCGGCCCGCTGGAAGACCCAATTCAACGAGAACGGGAAGGTGCCCGCGTGGTGGTCGTCGATGTCGGAGCTGGATCACAACGAGGTGGTCGGATGGACCGAGCCGTTCGGGAGTGCCCACACGGTCATCGCCCTTCGGCACGAGGCCGAAGATCCTGAGATCGCGGTTCGTTTCCCGCTCTCACTCCAGATCGCCGCGGACTCGGGTGCCGACACCCACGAGGTGTGGGCGACGGGGCGGAGCGCGCTCGCCCGGCTGCTGTCGCTGATCTCCCTCGGAGACTTCACGAGCGCCTACGTCGCGATCCGGAAGGGCGTCGACCCCACTCCCGTCGACGTGATCCAGCGGCTGAAGGCCGCGCTCGTGTCGTGACCGAACAGCACGTTCCGTCCCCGGGGGACGGCGTCGAGGTGGGCATCGTCCGGGCGATCCGGGAGCGGACGGACATCCAGCCGGTGGCGGGTGTCGTCCTCGGCTCCGGGCTCGGCGACGCGATCACGGTCGCACGGGAGCGTGCCGGCTCGGGCGAGCCGGTCGAGATCGCCTACGCGGAGCTGCCGGGCTTCCCGCCTCCGACGGTGCCGGGGCACGCCGGCAAGCTCTGGCTCGGGACGATCGCCGATCGCTCCGTCGCGATCTTCCAGGGCCGCATCCACTTCTATGAAGGCCACCCGATGCCGCTGGCGTCGATCACCACACGGGTCTCTCACGCGCTGGGGGCGCGGACGATGGTGCTCTCGGCGGCGGTCGGCGGTCTGGACCCGTCGCTGGGAGCTGGGTCGATGGTGGTCGTTCGCGATCACCTCAACCTGATGGGGACCAATCCGCTCACCGGATGGCGCTACCCCGACGGGTCGCCGGCCTTCGTCGACGTCTCGGGGGTCTACGACGCCGCGCTGTCCGACGCCGCGCTCAAGATCCTGCGCGATCACGACACGCCGGCATCCGACGGGGTCTACGCGGCGATGGCGGGGCCCTCCTACGAGACCCCCGCG
>Ga0307312_10001608_pt1 | contig 11621 bp, 10 predicted proteins | sample ER_DNA_202_FD_194489 | JGI IMG/M metagenome (GOLD analysis project Ga0307312, IMG submission 194489) | Bulk soil microbial communities from the East River watershed near Crested Butte, Colorado, United States - ER_DNA_202 | ecosystem: Environmental > Terrestrial > Soil > Floodplain | place...
GCCACGCGTGCTCTCCGCGCAGAACTTCCATCGCGAGCTTGTACAGGGCGGGATCGTTGGGGCCGAAGAGCTGATCGAAATGCACCTTGATCCGCTCGCGCGCTTCGATGCAGAACACATCGGCGAGGGTGATTGCTTCGGGCCTTCCCTGCTTCGACAGCATCTGTGCTCTCGCGCACGCCGCCGACATCGCGTACAGCTCCGCTCCGATGTCCACCGCGCGAAAGAGCACCATCTGCCTTCTCTCGAGCTTGGGGCCGAAACGGACCATCGCGTGGAAAATGGAGCGCCCAAGATGACGCGTCGTCCGTTCAATGTACCGCACGTGTCGCGCGAGCTTGCCGAACTCGCCGTACCGCCGCAGCCTCGACGCGTTCAGCCAGCGCGACGGATACCACGCCAGATAGAACGGCGTCGCGTTCGCCATGGCCGAGAGCTTTTCCTTGAACGAGGACTCGGGGTTGACGATGTTGAACGCGAGCTTGAAGTGATAGTCGACGGCCTCCCTCGCGATGAACAACCGCATGATCTCCGACGATCCTTCGAAGATGAGATTGATGCGGAAGTCCCGCATCGCCCTCTCTATGGATATCGGCGCCTCTCCGCGACGAGCGAGTGACTCCGCCGTCTCGTATCCGCGTCCGCCGCGTATCTGCAGCGTGTCGTCGATGATCCTCCAGCCGGCTTCCGTGTTGAACAGCTTGGCGATCGCCGCCTCGAGCCGAATGTCGTAGCCACCCTGCTCGTAGAGCGCCGCCGAAAGTTCGGCCACCGATTCCATCGCGAAAGTGTACGCCGTCATGCGCGCGATCTTCTGCGCGACCGCTTCGTGCTTTCCGATCGGCTGACCCCACTGCACGCGCTCGTTCGCCCACTTGCGCGTGATCGAGATCATCTGCTTTCCCGCACCGGCGCAACCAGCTGGAATGGTGAGTCTGCCCGTGTTCAACGTCACGAGCGCCAGCTTCAATCCCTTGCCCTCATCCCACAGAATGTTCTCGCGCGGGACCTTCACGTTGTTGAACCTGATGACGCCGTTCTCGATCGCCTTGAGTCCCATGAAGCGGAGTCGGTGAACGACCTCGACGCCCGGCATCGACGACTCGACAATGAAGGCCGTGATCTGCCTGACCGACTTGCCCTTGATCACCTTCTCCGGCGTCTGCGCCATCACCACGAACAACTCGGCCCGCGTTCCGTTCGTGCACCAGAGCTTCTCGCCATTGATGATGAAATGCTTTCCATCCGCGGTTGGCGTTGCGGTGCAGCGCATGTTGGCGGGATCGGATCCCGCATCGACTTCGGTCAGCGCGAACGCGGAGATCGCGCCCTTTGCCAATCGCGGAAAATATTTGCGCTTCTGTTCCTCGGTGCCGAACAGCTTGAGCGGCTGCGGAACTCCGATCGACTGATGAGCAGACAGCAGCGCGGCAATCGATCCATCCTTTGACGTCACCACCTCGATCGCGCGGACGTAGCTCATTTGCGACAGACCGAGTCCTCCGTACTCCTTCCCGATCTTGATGCCGAAGGCGCCCATGTCGCGCAGCTCCTGCACGAGCGGCTCGGGCAGCTCGCCCGTCCGGTCGATCTCATCCGAATCCACGCGTTCCATGAACGCCTTCAGTTTGTCCATGAACGGTTTGGCGCGCGCTTCTTCCGCCACGTCGGAGGGCGGATGCGGGTGAATCAGGTCGAGACGGAATCGCCCAAGGAAGAGCTCGCGCACGAAGCTCGGGTGTGTCCACTCGGTCTCGCGCGCGGATTCTGCAACGTCCCGCGCTTCCTTCTCGGTTGCCACGCCTGTCGGTGTTTCGCTCATGTGCGTCTTAGGAAGATACCCAATCCTACAATAGAAATGGCCGCAAACGAGAACCACTGGATCGCGTAGTTGCGGTGCGGACCCTCATCGAGCGGCGTCTGTTCAACGCGCGGCGGAGCGCTCGGCGATGTCGCCGAATCGGTGAGAACGACGTAATAGTTCGCGATGGGATACGAGAAATCCTTCGAGAGTGCTGTGCGGTCGAGTCGGCGGAACGACCTCGGCCGGGCCGCATTCGGCTTGGGAAAGGGGCCCTGGGTAGGAAATGTCTCGATGAAGCCATGCCCGTTGAGCGTGTCGGCCTCTTTCCAGGGCTGGAGATCGATGGTCGTGCCATCTGCTGAATAGACCCAACCCCGGTTGACCAGCACAGCCGTCTCCTTTCCGGTCCGCAGCAGCGGTGTGAGGATGTTGACGCCTGGCGAGCCGTTGCGTCCGCGCAGCGTGTAGATGATCTCCTGTGCGTGGTCGTAGATCCCTCTGACGTGAACTCTGCGGAAATGCGCGGCGCCGGTATCGGCCGGCAGCGAGTCGAGCTCGACTTCGGGCGCGAACCGTCTGGCGGCGACGATATCATTCGCTTTCTGGCGCGCCCAGAGCCGCCGGATTTGCCAGCAGCCGAGTGCGATGCAGGCGATCGCGATCGAGATCGCGAGAACGCTGAGAATCCATTTGCGAGGAGTCACCCGCGAAATATCGCCCGATGGCGCGGTTTCAGCTTCTTATTGCGAGTGCGGGTAGGGAAAATCCCGATTCGTCACGTCCCTGTCGGACGCTCGATCGGAAGCGGAATGCGACCGGCGTAGTAGCGATGTTTGTCGACCCACCACGCCCACGGCACGAACAGCCAGAGGCCCAGCGCCGACCAGGCGAGCACTCGTACACTCGACGGCGGCGGCCCATTGCTCGTCAGGTAGATAATCGCGAGCACCACGACGAACGCCCACAGTCCCCAGCTGCCTATGCGGTCACGCGCGCGCGTGGTGCGGACATAGGTCCAGATGCCGGCCGCGTAGATGCCGAACTCGATGACGTATGTAGCAGCGGTGAAGTGCCAGAGTCCCAATCCAACTTTCGGACTGGATCCACCCGGCCAGAGGGGCAGATCGCGGACATGCATCGGGAGATCCAACAGCCAGTGACTGACGATCAGTAAGCCCACAACGCACGCTCCCCGGCGGTCGTGCCTCAGCAGATAGTAGGCGCCCCCAAGCAGAATTCCCCAGACGATCGACATCACCAGACTGTGGGAAAAAGGATAGTAGGTAAAATCGAGCCCGAGCGAGCCCGGCATGTTCTTAACGATTGTCACCTGTTCGACTCCAAGCAGCAGCAGGATTGGCCACAGCTCGTCGAGAAATTGCGCGGCAAAAGCGAGCGCGCCGAGCGATGTACGCGGCGCGGCACGCTTGGCCGCGAATGCAACACCGTAGTGTCCGAGGAACATGTTTTGGCTTAGAAGAGTGACATCTGCTCGCCGAGCAAATCAGGATCAACAGGACTCAGCCCGAGCCTCTCCTGAAGCTCCCGCGCCGTCGCCGGACTGTGGCCGGAAAACGTATTGGCCACGTACCCGTAAACCTGCGACACCTTCTCGGACAGATCCTCGATCGCGTCGGACCACAGATCGACTTCGCGCGAGCGATCGACCTGCACGCGCGTGTAGTCGACCAGGTCGCGGTTCGGGCCCATCCATCGGATGTAAGCGAAATCGGCGGTGGGGCGCGCGGCGAGACTGAGCATCAGCTTGCGGGGGATCCAGCGGCCATCGGACAATGCGAGAGCAATGTTGTGCTCCTTGAGCAGCGCCAGCACCCCCTCGCTGATCCAGCCGCGGTGCCTGAACTCGATCGCGATGCGAAGATCTCTCGGAACCCGCCCGATGAAGTCGACCAGGGCCGGAAGCTCTCCCGGCTGAAAGTCCGGTCCCATTTGTACGAGGACTGGCCCGAGCTTGTCGCCCAGCTCGCGAACCCGCTCGAAGAAAAGCTGTGAGGCGCCGGTGACGTCGCGCAGCCTCTGCTCGTGTGTGATCTCCTGCGGGAGCTTGAGCGAGAAGATGAATCCCTTCGGCGTACGGTCGGCCCAGCTCCGAATCGTCGTCGCCGCCGGCGATGCATAAAACGTCGAGTCCACTTCGACCGAATCGAACGCCCGCGCGTAGACGGTGAGGAATTCCGACGGCCGCGTGCCGTTCGGGTAGAATGGTCCCACCCAGGCGTCGTAATTCCAGCCCTGCGTACCGATGTGGATTTCCGCGGACATGGCGTTCAATCGGAAGCCGCGGCCTCCGTATGTCAAGCGGGGGCCCGTCCTTCACCGCGCGTCGACCGGATACGGCGGACGGACCGCCAAACCCCGCGCTCCACTTCCCCTTCCCTCTCCCTCTTCCAGACCTACCCCCCTGTCTTCCTGGGACGCAGCTCCTGGGCACGGGGGTCACGCTTGGCGATAACCTGAATGAGCGGCGGCGAAATAAGCGTCGTGAGCAGCACCATCAGCGTGATCGCACCAAAGAGTGATGCGTCGAGCGCGCCAATCGCCAGCCCGGTCTGCGCCACGATGAGCTCGACTTCGCCCCTCGGAAGCATGGCAGCCCCGACGAGAGCCTTGTTTCCCTTGAACCAGATTGGAACGTACGCGGCGATGATCTTCCCGACCGCGCCTGCCACGAGCAGGACCAGCGTAATCAGCAGCGTTTTCGGCTGGGCGAGCGCCCCCAGATCGACGGAGGCGCCGACCGAGGCGAAGAAGATGGGCGTGAGCAGACTGCCCATCGCTTCCGCTGATCTCTGGACATCGTCGCGTTGATCGATGCCGTTCAACAGGACGCCGGCGACGAATCCGCCGACAATGATCGCCGAGCCCAGCAATCCGGCCAGCGCCGCGAGGGAGAAAGCAAACGCGAGACCCATGATCGCGATCGTCGTTGGCGAGCGCAGCCGCTTCGCCGCGTGGAACAACGGTGGAACGACGAAGCTTCCAACGATGATCGCAACGGCCACAAATCCAAAGGCGACCGCGCTCGTGCGCATTACGCCTGTCGCCGTTATCGCGACACCGGCCGCGAAGCTTCCTATCACCGAAAGAATCACCAGCCCGATAATGTCGTCCAGCACCGCCGCCCCCAGTACCACCCTACCTTCTTGCGTCTGCAGAAATCCCAGCTCGGCGAGTACGCGCGTCGATACGCTGATCGACGTCGCCGTGAGGGATGCCGCACAGACTATGGCGGCAAGCCGCCCAATGCCCATCGCGGAAAGCGCGGCGTAGCCGATGACGAACGGAAGCACGACGCCAACGACTGCGATGACGGCCGCGGTCCCGCCTTCTCTCGTCAGCGCGCGCAAGTCGGTCGCGAGCCCGATCTCGAAGAGCAGGATCAGAAGCCCAAGCTGCGCCAGAGTATGGATTGCCAGCTCGTTGGGATCCAGAAACCCGAGTACCGAAGCGCCCAGCAACACTCCGCCGACGAGCTCGCCGAGGATGGCCGGCTGGCCCACCCTCTCCGCCAGCACCGAGAGCGCGCGTGTCGTCAGCAGCACGGCCGCGATGACCAGCAACAAGTGAACGAAGGAATGTGTATCGGTCATTTCAGATCACGACGAGTGCGGGAGAATTCCATCGAGCGCGACTGGCCCGGTGTTCAACGATACGTCTCGAAGAACCCCGTGCCCGTTCCGGAAAGCGGCTGGCCGTCGAGCCGTCCGGATATTCGCGCCGTTCCCTTCATCTGGATGAAATATGGCCGCGCTTTCTCGCTGCCGAGCGGGTCGCCGCGCTCCGCCTCGCCTTGGCCATCCTTTGCGCTGCGACGCGGCCCCGTGTCCGTGGCAATCGCGTCTTCGACGGTTATTTCGACCCGCAGCGTGTCGCCATCGCGTACATCTTCGAAGCTCGCGCGCGACGGAACCCGCAGCAGCCCTGACGCCGTTCTTACCTCCCGGTCATCCACGTACGAAATCATTTTGGGACGGAAGACAGCGCGGAATCCCAGCGAATCCACAACATAGACTAGCACCGGCGGAATGGATACCGAGCTGTCACCCGGATACACGCGGCCGTACAGGTACGTGTAGTCGCCCGCGCGTGACGCGCCCCAGTCCCACGTGACACCGCGCCAGACTCCCCAGTTGTGATCGTGGTACGACTGCGCGTCGGCTAGCTGTTCGCACTGGTTGTCGACGCAGAGAGTTCCTGTCGCGCTCGCGCGCAGAGCTGGAACGGCGTAGCCCGAGACGAACCCACTCGAGCCCATGGCGACGCCCGGGAAATACGCGTACGGCGCGGGATGCACGCGAAGCGCGACCGACAGTTTGCGTCCCGAACCGTTTTCCTCCCGAGCCGCGGCGCGCACCTCATAGTCGCCATCGGGTAGTACGATGATGTGCGAGTCTCCGAACACGAGATTCGCGTCCGTCGTCGAGAATCGAACCCGCGACCGATCGAGGATCGTAGCGAAGCGTCGCGTCGCTCCGTCTTGCTCTCGCAGGGTGATCCCTATCTGGCCGCCCCATTTTGTGCCTGTGACATCTCCACCGACGATGAACGAGATGAACGCCCACCGCTTTTTATCCGGAGACAGCACGTTGAAATAGTGCCATTCCGCCCACGTCTGTCTGTTTGCAACGCTGTCCGACGGCAGGTGGAAATGGTCGATCTCGTTTCTCAACTCGAACGCCGTAGGCGCGACCCAGCGTTTGTCGCCGTCATCATTCCCCCACTTTCCGGTCACGATTTCCGGCGCCGCACCAACCGCTGCCGTCGCCGCCGGAATGTCCCCGCTCGCGTGAACCGGGAATTCCTGGCCGTCGCCGGTCCGCACGTAGAGCAGTCTCCCTTCTATCTGCGGCGCTACCGCCGCGATCTCTTCCTTGTACCTCGGCGACGCCAATACCTGACGATAGAGGAAGGAAGCGTGGTCGATCGAGAAGAAGAGGCCGCCGATGCCTCCAGTCTTCATCACCTCGACATCGAGCCCTTCCGGAAGCACTGTGATCGTCCCGCCGCCCACCAGCTTCTCGTTTCGCGCCTGCGACAGCATCGCTTCGCAGATCGAGAGGAGCACGATCATCACCGCGACGCCGACTCCGAAACCGAAAAAGAGCAGCAGGGAGCGCCACGGGCGATAAGTGATGTTGCGGAGCGCGAGCTGGACGATCACGCGTCCACCACGCGGCCGTCGCGCATATGGACCTTCCGACGCGCGGCGCTTGCCAGATCTTCGTCGTGCGTCACCACCACGATCGTCGTGCCATCCGCATTGAGTCGCTGGAAGAGCGAGATGATCTCGGCCCCCGTCCGGGCATCCAGCTCACCAGTCGGCTCGTCCGCGAGAAGCAGCGTTGGCCCATTCGACAATGCGCGGGCGATCGCGACGCGCTGCTGCTCGCCGCCCGACAGCTCCGATGGACGATGTCGCTCGCGATTGCCAAGCCCCACGTACTCGAGCAGCTCGGTTGCCCTCTCGAGTCGCTCTCCTTTCGATACCTTCGCCTCGGCCATCGGAAGCGCGACGTTCTCGAGAGCGGATAGAATCGGCAGCAGATAAAAACGCTGAAACACGAAGCCGATGTTCCGCAGCCGGAACTGCGTCGCCTCGCGATCACTCATCGCGTCCACACGCCTGCCTGCGATCGCAACCGTGCCCGATGTCGGCTGGTCGATCACGCCGATGAGATTCAGCAGCGTCGATTTTCCGCAACCCGAAGGACCGACGATCGCCACATAGTCCCCACGCTCGACATCCAGCGTCACCCCCTGAAGGGCGTGCACGCGCTCGGCGCCCAGTGCATAATCACGGCGAACGTCCCGCAGCGAAACGATCGGAGATTCAACTTCCGCGCGCACGGTCACGCGATCGCCTCACGTCGTAGCGATTCCGCGATCGGTAGCGACGCCGCACGCCATGCTGGATAAATGCCGGCGCCGATTCCGCTGACGATCAGAAGCCCGAGCGCGGACCAGGCAGCCCTGGGCTGAAAGAGAAAAAAGTCGATCGCCATTGGCAGACCTGGAAAAGCGGAGAGGATCGCGTTGAGATAGCGCGCCGTTACGAGCCCGAGCGCGAGGCCGAGCACGGCTCCGGCGAAGCTGATCGCAACGCCCTCCAGCACGACCTGCTCGACGACGTGCGATCGGGACACGCCAATCGCGCGCATCACCGCGATCTCTCCGGCGCGCTCGTTCACCGAGACCGTCACCAGAGTCGTCACCAGCAGAAATCCTACGAACAGACTCACGGCGCCAAGTATCACCGCCAGCTGGCGGAAGTAGCTGAGTCGTTCATCTACCTGCGCGATGGCCGTCGCGATTGAGATCGCCGTCACGTTGGGGATCTGCCTGTCGATCCAGTCGCGAACCTGCTCCGCGTTTGCGCCCTTGCGTACCCGAACCATGAATAGCGACGCGCGGTCGCGCGACTGTCCGTCCATCGCTTCGAGCGTCTCCCGACGCATTGCCGACGACGACTGATCATTCGCTCCGTAGATGAACTTCACTCGGCCCGTCACCACGAGCTTCCGCTGGCCGGAGTAGGTGCGCGTCTGTGGGTCGTAGCCGATCGCGACACTCAGCGTGTCTCCAATACGGACGCCGAGCTGGCTCAGCAGATGGTCGTTGACGACCATGGCATCTGGCGTGGTGACATCGCGACCCGACAGGAGCTCGTAGTCGCCTTGAACACTCGGGTCGATCCCAAGCGCCGATCCACTCACATCGCGATTGCCAGCCAGAATGTGAATCGATGCGCCCAGCACCGGGCTGATCTCAAGAATATCGGGATTGCCCCGCAACGTCGCTGTGATTGCGCCGACTCCGGGAATCGTCGCGTCGGTATCGAATGGCAGCGTCCCCTTTGGAGCGAGTGTGATCTCGAAGCCCCGGGAAAGCAGCAGCTCGCGAAAGGACTCCCGCATTCCGGTCGACAGCATCACCATGTCGAGCAACATCGCCGCGGCAACCGCGACTCCCAGCACCGCGAGCATGGTGCGCGCGCGATGCCTGATCAACGATGCCAGCGCCAGCGCCGATCTCATTCAGCGCCCGAACAGTGCGAGTGGCGCTGTGCGCACGAGTCGGAGCGATGCCACGACGCCTGCCGCGATCCCGAGTGCAAGCGAGAGCGACACGGCGAAAACCACAGTCGATGGAGTGACCATCGAGAACTCGAGCGGCGTCCGATAGAGTGCCTGGTAATGCCAGTTCACGAACAGAGACACCGCCCAGCCGAGCACTACACCCAGGGCGCTCCCGAGCACCGCAACCACGGCGGCTTCCAGCACGATCGCGCGTAGCACCGTCGCGCGGGAAATTCCCATCAACCGGAGCGCCGCGATATCCCTTCTCCGCTCATCTACTTTCAGCACCATGATGCAGAGCAGAAACACCGAGCTCGCGACGATGGTGATTATCCCGATCGCGCGATGGAAGCGGCTGACCACCTGAAAGGTGCGCGACGTCTCGACGGCGATATCGCGCGACCGATAAGCCTTGAAGCCGAAGGCGACGCGATTGATGTGCTCGATCAGGCGCGGAATGTCAGCCGTTGTCGTTGTCGCAATCGCGAATCGATCGACCCGATCGCCGTACCCTGCAATTGCCTGCAACTGATCGAGATGCATCCTGACCCGCAGATCCCCACGCGCCACTTCCGACGGGTCTGCTCCACGCCGCACGATTGCGCCGACGATAACGGTATCGCCAATCGCTCCGGGACGCGAAGAGATCGAAACCAGGTCGTCGATCTTGAGATGCGCCCGTGCCGCGAATGCCTCGTCGATCGCGATGGTACGTCGGTCTATCGCCGCTGCGGGCGCGGGCGCGCGACTAGCCGGGGCTGAGCCTTGTACAAGGAGTGACGCGACCAGGGCGGCGAGCAACACGCCCGAAAGCTAGCCGCGCTTCCCAGCCCTGTCTGCAAGCGGAGCGACGAGCACGTGCGCCGCCAGCGTGGGCCCGATGGACATCTCCTGTCGTCCCGACCCGAGCGTGATCGGTCCACCATAGGGCGCGCGCGACTTGACCGTGATCCGCTTGCCCGGCAGGATCGACAGCTCACCCAGATATCTCAGCATCTCCGGATCCTCGTCCGCGACGCGCACGACGACCCCGGATGCTCCTGCAGCGAGATCCGCGAGCGAGGTGTACACCGTCTCATCTACCGAGCCATCCTTTGTGGGAATCGGCGCGCCATGCGGATCGACTTCCGGCTCGCCAATCATCGCTGCCATGCGGTCAACGAGCTCGTCGGACGCCGCGTGCTCGAGCCTCTCCGCCTCTTCGTGCACGCGATCCCACGGATACCCAAGTGCCTCGGCCAGATATGCCTCGATCACGCGATGACGCCGCAGCGTGCGAAGCGCGGCGCGGCGGCCGCTCTCCGTGAGTTTTACCCCGTGATAACGCTCATACGCCAGCAATCCCTGGTCAGCGAGGCGACGAACCATTCCGCTCACTGACGCAGGCGCGAGTGCCAGACGCTGCGCGATCTCATTGGTCGCGGCGGCGCCACTGCCCCTCCCGATGGTGTAGATCGCCTTGAGGTAATCCTCGACCGGCGCGGTGAGTGGCTCCCGCCCCGGCACCCTCGATTCCTCACGCGCGGCGCTCACGTTGCCGGCCGCGGCGTCGACGGACTCAAGCCAGGATTCCCGCGCACCATCAGCACCGGCACCATCGAGATGTGACGGAGCTCGCTCGCCACGCTGCCACGAATGACGTCGGAGAGCCCGCGGTGTCCGTGCGTGGCCATCGCGATGAGGTCGCAATTCTCACGCTTCGCGCAGTCCGCTATCTCTTTCGCCGGATCACCGCCCGCGAGAATCGCCTCGACCTCGAATCCATCCTTCTCCAGAGAGTCGGCGGTAGCCTCGATGTACTCGCGGTCGCTCTTCATCTCTTCCGACTCGCGGAGGTCGAGCTCGTTGATGCTGCGCGCCGCCCAGCCGTCGGCGACGTGGATCAGCACGATCGAGGGGTTGCCACATGCGCGCGCCAGCTTCCGGACGTGCGCCAGAATCACTTCGTCGTAGACAGTGTGTTCGACTGGGACGAGTATGCGCTCGTACATCAACTCACCGATCCACCGAAAAATTGGAACAGCAGCCAAATGTTGAGACCGCCGATGGTTAGCGCAACAGCATAGGCGAGCACCTTGAGCCAGACGGGGTTCACGAGCGCGCCCATCTTCACCTTGTCCGAGGTAAACATCACCAGTGGTACGACGGCAAACGGCAGCTGCATGCTCAGAACGACCTGGCTCAGAATCAGCAGCTTCGCCGTGCCGCTCTCGCCGTAAATGATCGCCACGATCGCGGCGGGGACGATCGCGATGGCCCTGGTGATGAGACGCCTCAGCCACGGACGCAATCGGATATTGAGGAAACCCTCCATCACTATCTGGCCGGCGAGCGTGCCGGTGAGGGTGGAGTTCTGCCCCGACGCGAGAAGCGCCAACGCGAATACGGTGCCCGCGCCGGCGCCAAGCAGGGGTGTCAGCAGCTTGTAGGCGTCCTGGATCTCTCCGACAGCGGAGTGACCGGAAGTATGGAAGGTCGCCGCCGCAATGATGAGAATGGCGGCATTGATGAAGAGCGCGAAGGAGAGGGCGAGTGTGGAATCGATGAACGCGAAGCGCACGGCCTCCCGCTTGCCCTCAGGCGTCTCGTCGTACTGTCTCGTCTGCACGATCGACGAGTGCAGATACAGGTTGTGCGGCATCACAGTCGCGCCGAGTATGCCGACGGCGATGTAAAGCATGGCTGGATTGCTGACGACTTCCGCTGACGGAATGAATCCC
>Ga0307312_10001609_pt1 | contig 11619 bp, 13 predicted proteins | sample ER_DNA_202_FD_194489 | JGI IMG/M metagenome (GOLD analysis project Ga0307312, IMG submission 194489) | Bulk soil microbial communities from the East River watershed near Crested Butte, Colorado, United States - ER_DNA_202 | ecosystem: Environmental > Terrestrial > Soil > Floodplain | place...
CGACTACTTAGCCGGCGCCGGGAACGAAGAGGTGGATCGCGAGTCCGATCACGCTCATCGCGGCGATTGCGAAGCAGATCGACGTGAAAAACGCCGTCGCCATCACGTAGGCATGGGTGTTTGGATCGAGTCTCATGGCCGCAGAGATCGAGGACTCACTATGGACCAGAAAGGGCAGCCTGTCGATCCCTTGCGGCGAATCCCTTCTTGCTACCTTCGAGTTGTATGAGCAAGGTGCAAGACGACGCAATCGTCTGTCCTCACTGCAAGAAGCCCTTCGACGGCGAGCTGCTCGCCGAAGGCTCGCGCCATGAGGGTTTCAAATGCCCGCATTGCCGCCTCTTCGTGCCCGCCGAGCGCGCGAACGGCGCTGACGGCGCGACCTCGTAGCGCCTCCGTAGTCACTCGTTCAAGGGATACCAAGCGCGTGCCGATGAGCACTGCGTGGCGATCGATTTCAGGGCCCCGCGGACCGAGGAGTTGCGACTGCCGCTCGGGCTGGCGTGGATCTCGGCGATCCCGGCGCGGCTTGTGCTCACCGGCATCGTCGGCGCCAGCTTCCTGATCCGCTTCGTCGTCGCGCTCGCCCACGCGACGCCGCTCTACTTCCCCGACGAGTACATCTACGCGACGCTCGCGCGGTCGCTCGCCGAGCACGGCCGGCCGCTGATCCGGAGCTCGCCGGCGCACTTCCCCGCTCTGCTCGAGCCGCTGGCCGCCGCGCCGTTCTGGCTCTTCCACGACCCGATGCTCGCCTACCGGCTGACGCAGGCGGAGAACGCCCTCGTGATGTCGCTCGCGGCGGTCCCGGTCTACTTGCTCAGTCGGCGCCTCGGACTCGGCTCCGGCCTTGCGCTCGTGGCCGCGGCGCTCACCGTCGCGTCGCCGAATCTCTTCTTCGTCTCCTTCGTGCTCGCCGATCCGCTCGCGTACCCGCTGGTGCTGACGACGCTCTACGCGGCCGTCTGCGCGCTCTCGAGGCCGAGCCGCGGCGCACAGCTCGCGTTCGTGGTACTCGCCGCGCTGACGGCCTTGACGCGGATCCAGTACGCGCTGCTGCCGATCGTGTTCGTCGCGGGCGCGATCGCGGTCGAGCGCGGCTCGATCCGGCGGGCGCTCGGGAACTTCCGACTCACCTGGGGAATCTTCGTCGCGCCGTTGGCCGCGCTGGTTGTGGTCGGTCCCAGCCGCGTGCTCGGCTACTACAACAGCGTCGTCAAGCTGCACGTCGACCCCGGCGCGATCGTCCACTGGGTTGCAACCGACTCGATGCTGCTCGTCTATTGCGCCGGTTGGGTGCTGATCCCCGGCGCCCTGATCGGGTTCGCCTACGCGCTCGGCCGTCCTCGCTCTCGGGAGGAGGCGGCATTCGGCGGCGTCACCGCGGGCCTGCTGCTGATCCTGTTCGCCGAGACCTCGCTGTACGCCTCGAACGGCTCGCCGCGCTTCCAGGAGCGCTACTTCATGGGGTTGCTGCCGTTGGTGCTGCCCTGGTTCGGCCTCTACCTCAAGCGCGGACTTCCTGCGCGGCTCGCGACCTGCCTGCTCGCGGTCGTCCTGCTCGCCGTCTCCGCCCGCACCCCGCTCGCGCCGTACAGCATCGCGACCAACAAGCAGGATTCGCCGTTCCTGCTCGGGGTCTTCCGGCTCGAGCACTCGTTTGGCCTCGCGAACGGCTCGCTTGCGATCGCCGTCGTGGCTGGTCTCCTCTCGGTGCTGGCCGCCGCGATCGCCTGGCGTCCGCGGCTCGCGACCTACGCGCTCGCGTTCACGCTCGCGCTGGCGGCGGCCGCCTCCGCGGGGTCGGTCTCGTTCGACCGGAAGACTGCGAACACGGTCCGCAACGACTTCCTGCCGGCCGATGCCGGCTGGGTCGACCATTCGGGACTACGCCACGTCCTGTTGATTCATACACCCGCGACGCTGCACGCCCGCTCGCTCGAGCAGCTGTTCTGGAACCGCTCCATCGACGACGTCCTCTACTTCGAGCAGGCGACGGAGCTCGACGCCTTCGGCAACCGGCGCGTCAGCCCCGCTCGCGACGGTCGCTTCGTCAGCGACGGCAAGACCGTGCGGGCGCCGCTCCTAATCTCGAACTTCGCTGTCCGCATGCGCCTGCGCGGCGCGCAGCTCGTCGCTCGCGCCAAGGGTTACGACCTCTGGCGCCCCGCCGGCACGCCCAGGCTGGCGCTCTTCGTCGGCGGCCTTTACCACGACCGCTGGCTCGCCCAGGCTGGGACGATCAACGTCTGGCCGGCGCACGGCACACGTGTTCGCGGCTCACTCCGGCTCGAGCTGTCGCTACCGAGCGGCACGCAACGGACCGTTCTCCGGCTCCGTGCGCCGCATCTGCATCGGCAGGTCGTCGTTCTGCCCCGGCAACGGGTCAGCATGGCCCTCCCCGTTCGTGGTCGAGGGCCCTGGACGCTCAGCTTCCGGACGCCGCGCCCCGGCTACCTCACCGACGGCCGGACGATCTCGGTGAAGGCCGAGACGCCGGTCTTCACTCCCGCGCGTTAGACGCAGTCTCTAAGGCCTCGCTTGCGATGCCGATCTAAAGGACGTCCGGGCTTTGCCCGGGCGTCCGTCTACTCCGGGTTCGCACCGCCAGGCCGGCGCGCGCCGCCCTGTCCTACACGCAGTCTTTGAGGCCTTGAGCCTCCGGTAGGGACTCGAGCTTCTTCAGCGTGTTGTTCTCGATCTGACGGATTCGCTCGCGGGTGACGCCGAAGGCCTTGCCTACCTCCTCAAGCGTGCACGGCTGCCCGCCGGTGAGCCCAAACCGCAGCTCGATCACCTTGCGCTCGCGCTCGGGGAGTGAAGCCAGGGCGTGCTCGATGTCCTCGCGCCGAAGCGACAGCGAGGCGTGCTCATCCGGCGATTCGACCTGATCGTCCTCGACGAAATCGCCGAGCTCGGAGTCCTCCTCCTCGCCGATCGGCTTCTCCAGTGAGACCGGATGCTGCGCCATCCGCAGGATCTCCCGTACCTCGCCCGTCGTTATCTCGAGCTCGACGGCGATCTCGTCGGGCCGGGGCTCGCGTCCGAGCCGCTGGACGAGCTGGCGCTCGATGTGCACGACCTTGTTCAGCTTCTCGACCATGTGCACCGGGATCCGGATCGTCCGAGCCTTGTCCGCGATCGCCCGGGTGACGGCCTGGCGGATCCACCAGGTCGCGTAGGTGGAGAACTTGTAGCCCTTGCGGTAGTCGAACTTCTCGACTGCCCGGATCAGGCCGAGCGAGCCCTCCTGAATCAGATCGAGGAAGCTGAGGCCGCGGCCGAGATACGACTTCGCGATCGAGACGACGAGGCGAAGGTTCGCCTCGATCATCTGCGTCTTCGCGGACATCTCGCCGCGCTCGATCCGCTTCGCCAGATAGACCTCCTGGTCGGCGGTCAGCAGCGGCACCTTCCCGATCTCGCGCAGGTAGAGCCTGAGTGAGTCCAGGGACGGCTCGACGGTCAGGTCGAGCTTCGGTGTCTTGATCTCTTCGTCGGCGAGGTTCGGCTGCTCGTGCGGTGGGTGCTTGTGCGTCTCGCCCTCGACGAGCTCGACGCCGTGATCGATCAGGTAGGTGTAGAAGTCCTCGACCTGCTCCTTGCTGAGCTCGACCTCGTCGAGCCCGGAGGCGATCTCGTCGTAGTTGAGAACGCCCTTCTCGAGGCCTTCCTGCACCAGCTTTTGGAGCTCTTCGACCTCGGGGAGCGAGATTTCGACGGTGAGCATCGACGCATCGACCTCCGCTTCTCGTGCTGGTTGGACTTGGGGGCAAGACCTACTCAAACACGTGAAAGGGCCGGTCACCTCGCCTCCCGGCTCACTCCCGCGCGGCGGGGATGTTATCGAGGAAGGCCGCAGTTTGGAAGAAAAATTTCTAGCTCTCAGCGGCCAGCTCGCCGACCTGCTCGCCGCGGCTGTTCCGGACCGGTACTCGTTCGAACCCGCCGTCGAGCTCGTGGCCGAGGCGCGCAAGCAACGCCGCGATCGCGGGACGAAGCGCGCGGTAGCCACCGTCTTGGCTCTTCAGGGCAACGCCGAGTCCGCCTGGACCGGCCGCGCAGAAGAGCCCTTCTGCACCGATTTTCGCGGTCCAGCCGGGCAAGGCCCGCATCAGCTCGGTGTCGGGCTGCCCGGCGCCGCCGACGAGCTGCGGGCGCGCCCGCATCGCGGCGGCGACGCGCCCGCCTCCCTCGCGGGTTTCCAGCCGCGAGAACATGAACGCGACCCGCTCGAGCGGAAGCGCGAAGCAGACAACACCACAGCCGTCGACTGCGGTCTCCAGTTCTCTTGGCTCGAGCTCGGCGGCGGCTGCGACCTCGGCCAGGATCTCGTCCTGGAGTGGATGGCCGGCGAGCCGGTACCCCTCGGTCTGCCAGCCGTGAGCCCGGCACGTAGCGAGCATGCCGGCGTGCTTGCCGGAGCAGTTGTGGAAGATTGGTTGCGGCGGACGGCCCTCCTGGTTTCCCACCTCGAGGTCTTCCTCGGTCGCCGGCGCCTTCGCGAGCAGCCGTCTGACAGCCTCGATCTGCTCTGGCTCGGCGCGGTGCGAAGCCGATGCGATCGCGATGTCCTCGTCGTCGAGGTCGTCCCGGGAGCGAACGAGCGGCAGCGCCTGAAAAGGCTTCGCCGAAGAGCGCAGCGACGTCAGAAAGGCCGGGTCGCCCGCCTCGGCGACGACGGTGCCGTCCCTAACCGCGACCGCGTGCACGACGTGCACGGATTCCACGAACGGCCCCCGGTGCACGGCTACGCTGAGCGGATCCATGAGGGCAGAAGCGTAAGTGCCTGAGCTACCGGAGATGGAGGCGTGGCGCCGCGCCTTGGACGAGCCCGTGCACGCCTTTCCGATCGAGCAGGCCGGGCCGGCGCATATCGCGACGCTGAAGACCTTCGACCCGCCCCTGTCGGCGCTCGACGGCCGGCGGTTCGCGGGCGCGGAACGGCGAGGCAAGCGGCTGCTCTTCCCGACCGAGGACGGCGAGCTCGTCCTGCTCGTGCACCTGATGACCGCGGGGCGGCTTCGCTACCTCGACCCCGGCGAGAAGGGACCGAAGTCGCCGGCCTTGCGTTTGCGCTTCGAGGGCGGCGCCGAGCTCGTGCTGACCGAAGCCGGCTCGAAGAAGCGCGCGGGGGTCTGGCTGCTGACGCCCGAAGCCGCCGAGGAGGAGCTCGCGCACCTCGGACCGGAGGCGCTCGGGCTGGGCGCAGACGCGCTCGGAGAGATCTTGGCCTCGGACTCGCGGCGGCTCCACTCGCTGCTTCGCGACCAGAGGGCGATCGCCGGTATCGGCCGCGCCTGGGCGAACGAGATCCTCCATCACGCGAAGCTGTCTCCATACGCCTTGTCCGGGGACTTGGACCCGGGGCAGGTCCAGCGCCTGGCCGAGGCGATCGACGCCGAGCTCTCGCGCGGCCTCGAGCTGCGCGAGCGCGGCGCGGCCGACAACCGCGTTTACCGCGTCCACAAGAAGCTGGCCGAGCCGTGCTACGTCTGCGGAACGCCGATCGCCCGGGTCGATTACGAGGAGCACACCGTCTACTACTGCCCCGAGTGCCAGACCGGCGGGCGCGTGCTCAAGGATCGCCGCCTTTCGAAGCTCCTGAAATGAGCGAGATCATGCAGGCGCTCTACCGCGGCGACGACGAGACCGCCCGCCGCCTAGCGGAGACGGCGGAGCTCGACGTCTTCGAGGCCGCGTCGCTCGGCCGGGCCGAGCGCCTACGCGAGCTGCTGGCCGCGGACCCGGCGCTGGCGCAAGCACGTTCGGACGACGACTTCACCGCCCTGCACTACGCCGCCTTCTTCGACGGGCCCGAGACGGCTCTGGTGCTGGTCGAGCACGGAGCGGATGTGAACGCGTTCGCCGACAACGAGCTCGGCGTGCATCCGCTCAACAGCGCCGCCGCGGCGGGCCAGCGCGAAGTCGCGGCGATCCTGCTCGAGCACGGAGCGGATCCAAACGCGCCGACGCGCCTCGGGTTCACGCCACTCGACGCCGCCAACGCAAACGGCGACAAGAAGCTGGCCGAGCTACTCCGTTCCCACGGCGCACGCGACGAGCCGAGACCCTGACTTAGTAACAGACTGTTACTTGAGCCGGTCCGCGTAACCGAGCCGTTTGCCGGACGTTGACTGTCTGTTCGGGCCGGGTCCAACCTTGTAACAGACTGTTACTTGGGCTTGACGTGCGCACGGGTGACCTCGGCGGGAGAGCGGCAGCCGAGATGCTTCAGGCCGAGGGCGATCTCGGCTCGGAACAGCTCCAGCACCTCGCGGACGCCTTGCTCGCCGCCGACGGCCAGGCCCCACACGGGCGGTCGACCGACGAGCACGGTCCGGGCGCCGAGCGCGAGCCCCTTCAGGACGTCGGCGCCGCGGCGAACGCCGCCGTCGAGCAGCACCTCGACGTCATCGCGGACGGCCTCGACCACCTCGGGCAGGGCGTCCAAGGCTGCGGCGACTCCGTCGAGCTGGCGGCCGCCGTGGTTCGAGACGATCACGCCTGCGGCCCCGTGCTCGGCCGCGAGCAGCCCGTCCTCGGCCGTGAGAATCCCCTTGAGTAGGAGGGGTAACGGACAGGCCTCGCGCAGCCACTCGAGATCGCGCCAGGTCAGCGTCGGGTCGACGATCTCACCGAGCGCGGTGTGGAAGTCGCGTCGTCGCAACGAGCCCGGGATGTTCGGCGTCGCGAGATCCTCAGGCAGCGTGAAGGCCGCGCGCAGGTCGCGCTCACGCCGTCCCGCGGCCGGAAAATCGACGGTGAAGACAACGGCCTCGAACCCCGCCTCGACGACCGAGGCGAGCAGATCTGCCGTGAAGCCGCGGTCGCTCGACCAGTAGAGCTGGAACCACAGCCTCGCGCCGGGCGCCGCGGCGGCGAGCTCCGCCGGTGTCACGCTCGAGAGCGTCGACTGGCACATCACCGTTCCCACCTCGGCCGCCGCGCGGGCGGTCGCGACCTCGCCGTCGGGATGCGCAAGCCGCTGGAACGCCGTCGGCGCCACGAGCAGCGGCATCGAGACCTCGCGGCCGAGCACGGTGGTCGCGGTCGTGACCTCGCCGACGTCCACGAGCACGCGCGGGCGAAGCTGCCAGCGCGAGAACGCCTCGAGGTTGTCGAGCAGCGTGAGCTCGTCCCCCGCACCGCCGGCGAAGTAGCCGAAGGCGCCCGGATCGAGCACGCGTTCGGCCTCGCGCTCGTAGTCGCCGACGTTGAGCAGCATCACTCCGGCAGGCGCACGTGCAGCGTTTCGTCCTCGACGCTCACCGAGCCGCCGAGAGCACGTACGAGCAAAGCCGCCACTGCCGCGCCGAGATCGCGCAGATCCTCGCCGAGCACGACCGGAGCGGAGGCGGGCGTGATCGGCGCGATCGTCAACTCTGGGCCGATGGCGGTGACGTCGACGAGCTCGAGGCCACCGTGCCGGAGGGCGCATTGCGCCTGAGCCGTAACGGCCCGCTGCGTCGCCTCGAGGTCGACGCGAACAACCCCGCCCTCTCCGCCGACCCGTACGCGTTCCTCGCCGAGCGTCTCGGCGGCCTCTCGCGCGAGTGCCAAGGTGTCGGCCTCCCGCAGGTTGGGCTGGTAGCGGCCCGATTCGATCCTCGCCGCCAGCCCGAGCTCGTCGAGCAGCTCGACCATCTGCCCAGCGGCGGCGTCGATGATCTCGACGTAGCGCGAGGCAGGGTCCTCGAGCGCCTCGGTCCGGATCAGGGTTTTCGCAAAGCCGCTGACGGTCGCCAACGGCGTCCGCAGATCGTGTGCGGCGAGGGAGACCAGCTGCGGGAACTTGGACTTTTCGGTCACTTCGCTACGGTTGCTTCGCGATGAGCGACGGAGTTCATTTTCTTCAGGATCTTCAGGCATCGCCCCCCGACGTGCGAATCGGGCTCTCGCGCGCGGGCGTCAGCGGCGTGCGGAAGGCGATCCGGATCCGCTACGGCGAGAGCGAGAAGCTGATCTCCGCGGACATCGATTGCACCGTCGACCTCGACCCGAAGCAGAAGGGCGTCCACATGTCCCGCTTCCCCGAGCTGTTCGAGGAGGCGATCGAGGAGGTCGTGATCGAGGAGGCGCTGCTCGTCGAGCAGCTCGCCGCCCACATCGCCGCGCAGATCGTCGAGCGGCAGAGCGCGCTGCGCGCGGAGGTCAAGATCGTCGCGCAGTATCCGCTCGAGCGGCGGACGCCGGTGACCGACCTGCCGACCCAGGAGCTCGTCTCGCTGATCGGCCTCGCCGCTGCGTCCGAGCGTGCAACGCGGCGCGTGGTCGGCGTCGAAGCCACGGGAATCAACGCCTGCCCCTGCGCGCAGGGGCTCGTCCGCGAGAGCTCGCGCGAGCGGCTCAAAGAAGCAGGGTTCGACAGCGAAGACATCGAGCGGATCCTCGGGCTCGTCCCCCTTGCGACCCACAACCAGCGCGGCCGGGGGACGCTCTACGTCGGCACCGAGGAGCCGGTCAACGCCGAGCAACTTGTCCAGATCGTCGAGAGCTCGATGAGCGCCCCGGTCTATGGGCTGCTCAAGAGGCCCGACGAGCTCCACGTCGTGGAGCAGGCCCACGCGCACGCCCGGTTCGTCGAGGATTCGGTGCGCCTGGCGCTGCACGGCACGCTCGAGACCTACGCCCTCGACGACGCAGACTTTCTGTTTTCGCGGCAGCTCAACTTCGAGACGATTCACGACCACGACGTGATCGCGGAGCGGTTCGGCACTGTCGGGGAGCTGCGCGCCGAGCTCGAGGACGGTCACGCGCTGACGCGCCACACCGAGCTGCGCGAGTGGCTCGCAGGCTAGCCAACGTCCGGGTTACATCCTTTCAGGCGCGTTCGGCTCCGGGGACGCTTGCACTACGGCGACCGAGCACGCGCCACTTGATCGACCGCAGCACGCGGACGAGCAGCACGAACGGCAGCGCAACCAGGTACGCGAGCAGGAGTTGAATTCCGGCTGAGACAACTGCGCCCGTCTTACCGGGTCGAGACATCTACGCCCCCGCCGGTTTCGCAGCTGCCGATCGCCTGCTCGCCGCCCACTGCTCTCGGGCGTGCTTGACAAGTTCGATCGCGTGGGCGACGAGCGGGCCCGGATCGCCCCAAGAGAAATACGCATGCGCGACCTCGCGCCTAGGGCGCGCGATTCCCAATGCCTCGCCCAGCCTCGCCTGAGTCACCATCGAAACGAAGTTTCGCAGCTCAGCGTCCTCGAATCGGTAGCGAACGTCCGGCCGGGCGATCACGACCCCGCTCGCAGACTCGCCGGTTCTGACCCAGTCACACCAGATCGCAGGCAAGTTCGCGCCGGCCTTTAACGCGAGCGAGAGCGACCCGTAGACGCGCGGGTTGAGGTCGATCACAGCGAAGCGCCCATCTTCGAGCTGCAGGAGCTCGAGCTCGAAGATGCCCTCCCAGCCGATCTCGCGAATCAAGCTTGCGACCTGTTCCGTGAGTGCCGGATCGAGCGACCGGGTCTCCGCGTACGAAGCCGAGCCCGCTTCGGGCGGCCAGGTCCGGAAGTACCGGGCGAAAACACACGCGAGCAACCGTCCGCCTGCGTAAACGCCGCCAAATGAATACACCGGTGCGCCACGTTCCGTGTGTTGCACGATCACCGGGAAGCCGAACTGCCCGATCCGCTTTTCGAGCTCCAGCTCGTCGCGTACCAGCACGGCACCGAAGTGGCGAAGAGCGTCCCCTGTGGAAACGAGGCTGCGTTGGGGCTTCAGCACGAACGGGAAGCCGAAGTTGCGGGCGGCCGCGTCGAGCTCAGTCCAGTCGCGGCTCACCGTCCCCTTCGGTGAGGCGATGCCGTTCGCCGCGGCTACTTCCATCAGCGCGCCCTTGTCGAGGCTTTGTTCAACAACCTCGCCCGGCGGAATTCCAAGGTGCGTCAGACGCTCCAGGCGCTCGCGGCCGGCGGATGCCGCCAACATTGATGCCTCAGTTCCGGGAAGGAAGACGTCGTGCCGCTGGCGCTCGAGCGTATCCTCGAGCTGCTCCAAGAAACCAAGCTGATCTACTCGGGCATCTGGCAGCAGAAGCCGCTGCTTTGCCGCCCGCGACCAGAAGCCTGCTGCCGACCGCTGGCTCGACGTGACCGTCACCTCGTAACCCGCGCGCGCGAGACCACGCGCAGCGGCAACGACAGAGCGCTCCTCGGCGTCCGTCACGAGGACCCGCCCGGCTGCCATCTAGAACGAGACTGAAACGGGTCGCGGCGCCTGATCGAGCACTCGGCGCGTCACGGCACTTGCCGCGTACCAGGAGCCGGTCACGAATCGCATCGCGGGCCCGAAGCTCGCCGCCGCCGGTGCGCCGATGAAGTGCAGACCCGGAATCGACGACTCGAAGCCGGCGGTCAGCTGCGGGTACCCGTCAATGCGCCGCACTTCGGACACCAGTTCGGACGCGAGGAAGTCGTATTTCGAGAGGTCGACACGGTATCCGGTGGCAAACAGCATGTGGTCGACCTCGCGCCGGCTGCCATCGTCGAGCTCGACCTCGAGGCCGCCGTCACCAGCGTGGGCCGCTACGACCCGACGTGAGGTGTAGATCGCGACGCCGTTCAGACGCGACGGCAACCAGTGGCTACCCATCGGCTGGATCACCTCGTAGGCGATCTCGTCGCGCATCCCCGAGGGCAGCCGGCGCCAGATGTCTGGAGTAGCTGCGATCCACGACGTTCCGCGCGAGCCCACGTCCGTCGGGGCAAGCGTCAGCCGGTCGTAGAGCCGTCGCAGCGGCGAGGCATCCGGGTCGGGCGGAGCGATCCACGTGATGCGCGGCGCCCGCGCCACGATCTGGACCTGGGCGCCCGCCTCCCAGAGCAGCGCCGCCGATTCGAGCGCGCTCTGGCCTGCCCCGACGACGAGCGCGCGCTTTCCGGCAAACGAGGAGAGGTCGCTGTGGTCGAACGGATGCGACGCGAGCTCAGCCGGCAGCTGATCGAACTCAGGTGGCCGCCAGGCGAAAGGCGCCATACCCGCCGCGACAACGACGCGCTTCGCGCTTAGCTCTTCGCCGTCCCTCGTCCGCAGCCGGAAGCCCCCGTTCGCGCGCTCAATCAACGTGACCCGCGCAGACGACACCGTCGGCACCTCGTGCGCCTGGTACCACTCCGCATAGTCGATGAACCGCTCGATTGGAAGCGGCTCCGGCAGAGGCCCTACCTCCTGTTCGAAGCGAGCGACGGTCCGAGCCTTCGTCGGATCAGCGATGCTCGACGAGCGCTTGGAGGAGCGAAGCCACATCCCTTTGGGCATGTGGCGCTTCCAGAAGCCCATCACCTCGCCGAAGACGACTGTCTCGACCCCGGCGCGGCGCAGCGAACCTGCGACGGCAAGCCCTTGAGGCCCCGCTCCGACAACTACTACCTCAGTCACGTTGTCAGCTTGGAGTCTTACGAACTCACTACGAGAACTCCAGCGCGGTCCCTAAACCGCGATCTGGTACCGGTTGACCCAGTCGTTGACGACGGCCCAATCGAGATTGGCGAAGAACGCATCGATGTAGGAGCCGCGGTCGGTCTGGAAGTCGATGAAGTACGCGTGCTCGTAGACATCGAGCGCGACAAGCGGGGTCGCATTCCAGATCGGGTACGTGTTCTGGGCGTCGCC
>Ga0307312_10001612_pt1 | contig 11606 bp, 10 predicted proteins | sample ER_DNA_202_FD_194489 | JGI IMG/M metagenome (GOLD analysis project Ga0307312, IMG submission 194489) | Bulk soil microbial communities from the East River watershed near Crested Butte, Colorado, United States - ER_DNA_202 | ecosystem: Environmental > Terrestrial > Soil > Floodplain | place...
GGCTTCGTCGAAACCAGCCACGACAGACCTGTTCGATCAATCCGCCCTGAGCACGCTGGCGCAGCGTCTGGTCGAGGCCGCCAGACGCGCCGGCGCGGACGCCGCCGACGCAGTGGCGGTGCGCGGCGTTTCGCAAGGCGTAGAGGTACGCGATGGACGCGTCGAGGAATCCGAGCGCTCGGAAGGCGACGACGTCGGGCTGCGCGTGCTGGTCGGACAGCGCCAGGCGGTGGTCTCGACCAATGACGTCAGCGGCGATGGCGTCGCAAAGCTTGCGGAGCGCGCCGTCGCCATGGCGCGCGTCGCGCCCGACGACAAATATGTCGGTCTCGCCGATCCATCATTGCTGGCGCGAGATTTTCCCGATCTCGATCTGCTCGATCCAAAAATCCCATCGACCGCAGAACTTGAGCGGCGCGCCTGTGAAGCCGAAGTGGCCGCGCTCGCGGTCAAGGGCGTCACCAAATCGGGCGGCGCGTCGGCCTCGACGGGAATTGGCGGCATGGTGCTGGTGACCTCCACCGGCTTCCATGGCTCCTATCTGCGCTCGAGCCAGAGCATTGCGATAACCGCGATCTCGGGCGACGGCACCAATATGGAGCGCGACTACGATTACACGACCGCGCCGCATGCGTCCGATCTCGCCTCGCCCGAAAGCGTCGGCCGCAAGGCCGGCGAGCGCACGGTCGCGCGCGCCAATCCGCGCAAGGTTGAGACCTGCAAGGTGCCTGTCGTGTTCGATCCCAGGGTTTCCGGATCACTGGTCGGCCATCTCGTGGGCGCGGTGAACGGCGCCTCGATCGCGCGCAAGACCAGCTTCCTGAAAGACCGTCTCGGTGCGCAGTTGTTCGCAAAAAACATCCGCATCATCGACGATCCGTTGCGGGTGCGCGGATTGCGCTCGCAAACCTTCGACGCCGAGGGCGTCAAGGTCAAAAAGCTCGCGATCATCGATGACGGCGTTCTGACAACGTGGCTATTGGATAGCGCGACCGCACGGGAGCTCGGACTGGTCACGACCGGCCACGCCCACCGCGGCGTTTCATCGTCGCCCTCGCCGGGGCCCTATAACCTGCATCTCGAAGCGGGCGAACCCACGGCGGCCGAGTTGATGTCCGACATCGGAGCAGGATTTTACGTCACCGACCTGATCGGCTCCGGCGTCAATGGGGTGACCGGCGACTACAGCCGCGGCGCATCCGGCTTCTGGATCGAGAACGGCAAGGTCACCTATCCGGTGAGCGAGGTGACGATCGCGGGCCATCTGCTCGACATTTTCAAATCGCTGGCGCCCGCCAACGACCTGGAATTCCGTTATGGGGTCAATGCTCCGACGGTGCGCATCGAAGGATTGACGGTTGGCGGACGTTAACGCCGGCGGCGTTCACAACAGGATTTTGGCTGACAATATTCTGACGCGCGACGCCGCGCTGCTTAAGGATACCGTGCGGGAGGCGGGCGCGCTGGCGCTATCGTTATTTCGTACCGAGCTGAAAAACTGGACCAAGGGCGCATCTTCGCCGGTGTCCGAGGCCGATATCCGGGTTAACGACCTGCTCGAGACGAAGCTGCGATCCGCCACGCCGGATTACGGCTGGCTGTCGGAGGAAAGCGCCGATGACGAGATGCGTCTCGGCAAACGTCTGGTCTGGATCGTCGATCCGATCGACGGCACCCGCGGCTATCTCGCCGGCCGCGAAGACTGGTGCGTGAGCGCAGCGCTGGTCGAGGATGGCGCGCCACTGCTGGCGGCCGTGTTTGCGCCGGCCAGCGATGAATTTTTCTTTGCTGCGCGCGGCCATCGCGCGACGCTCAACGATGTACCTGTTTATGCGACGGCTGACACTGAGCTGGATTTTTCCCGCGTCGCCGGTCCGAAGCCGCTGGTGCAGCGGCTCAGTCAGGCATCAGGTGAAATTATCCTCCATCCGCGAATCGGATCGCTGGCGCTTCGGCTGTGCCGGGTCGCACAAGGAAGCCTGGATGCGGCCTTTGCGGGCGGCCAAAGCCACGACTGGGACCTTGCCGCGGCCAATTTGATCGTGCAGGAAGCGAATGGTAACATGACCGCACTCTCGGGGGAGCCGATATCATACAATCGCCGGGAGGTGACGCACGGGGTGTTGGTGGCAGCGGGGCGCGATCGTCATGCACGCATTGTCGAGCATTTTCGAAACCGCGCGCTGCCCTGAGCGCCGTCGCTGGGCGTCGGGAATTTTGCTTGCCGGGCACCGCGTCAGGAAAAGGAATCATGCCAGATAATGCCCAGCAATTGCTTCATCTCGTCATCGGGGGCGAACTGACCGATCTCGGGAGCACGACGTTCAAGGATCTCGATCAGGTGGAGATCGTCGGCGTGTTTCCCAATTACGCGACCGCTTATGCGGCCTGGAGAGCCAAAGCGCAACAAACTGTGGACAACGCCCACATGCGCTATTTCATCGTTCATCTCCACCGGCTGCTCGATCCAGGTCAAGACGCGAAGCCTGCCCGTTGAAGAGATTAGTTCGCAATGTGCTGCGCAGCAGCTGGCTCCAGCGCGCGGTGGGTTTCCTCGCGGCCGAGTACTTGCGGCTGGTCTGGCGGACCAACAAATTCAGCTTCGATCCTCCCGAGGTCTATGAAATCGTCGAGCCGCAGCAACCGGCGATCTTCGCATTCTGGCATGGCCAGCATTTCATGACGCCGTTTATCAGGACCAAGGAAAGCCACCGCGGCAAGGTGCTGATCTCGCGGCATCGCGACGGCGAATATAACGCGATCGCCGCCGAACGGCTCGGGATCGGCACCATCCGTGGCCCCGGCGATCACGGCTCGGCGTTTCACCGCAAAGGCGGCGTCGGAGCGTTCAAGGAGATGGTGCGGGCGCTTGAAGACGATTATAACATCGCGCTGACCGCCGACGTGCCGAAGCGCTCGCGCGTCGCGGGGCTGGGCATCATCATGCTGGCGCGGGAAACGGGACGGCCGATCATGCCATTTGCGATGGCGACCAGCCGCTTCGTCCGCCTGCACAACTGGGACCGCACCACCATCAATTTGCCATTCGGCCGAGGTGCATTGGTCGGAGGCGAGATCATTATCGTTCCCCCCGACGCGGATGCCGAGACGATGGAAGACTTGCGCGCGCGACTGGAGGCAACCCTGAACGACGCGACCCGTCGGGCCTATGCGCAAATCGGCCGTCCGGAAGGAGCCGGTCATGGCTAACTCGCTGCCGATGACGCTGCGCATCTACCAGAAGCTTTCCGCCGCGGTGGTGCCGTTGGCGCCGGCGCTGATCAAGCGGCGGCTGAAACAGGGCAAGGAGGATCCCGCGCGCGTCAGTGAGCGCCGCGGCATGAGCCGGGACATCCGGCCGCATGGGCCGCTGGTCTGGATTCACGGCGCCAGTGTCGGTGAAGTGCTGGCCGCGGCGGCCTTGATCGAGAAACTGCGCGCGCTCAATATCCGCATCCTCTTGACCTCGGGCACGGTGACCTCGGCGGCGATCGTCGCCAAGCGGTTTCCCGCCGACATCATTCATCAATATGTGCCCTACGATTCCCCGCGTTACGTCGCGCGCTTTCTCGATCATTGGCGACCGAGTCTCGCGCTGTTCATCGAATCCGATTTGTGGCCCAATCTCATCCTCTCAAGCGCTGCGCGGCGTCTGCCGATGGTCCTGATCAACGGCCGGATGTCGCATCGTTCGTTTCCGCGCTGGCGCAGGGTCGCCGGCACGATCTCGGCGTTGCTTGGCCGCTTCGACATCTGTCTGGCGCAATCGCATGTCGACGCGGAGCGCTTTGCGGCGCTGGGCAGCCGCAACGTCATCACCACGGGCAATCTGAAGCTGGATGTTCCGGCGCCGCCCGCCGACTCCGCCAAGCTGGAGCGGTTGATGTCGGTGACGCGCGGCCGCGCGATCATCGTGGCGGCCTCGACCCATCCCGGCGAGGAAGACATTCTGCTTGATGCGCATCGCGCGCTTGCAGGATTCTTCCCGTCGCTGTTGAGCGTGATCGTGCCGCGCCATCCGGCGCGCGGCGAAGCGATCGCCCGTAGCGTCGCGGCTTCCGGCCTGCACGTGGCCCAGCGTTCGCGCGAGGAGTTGCCGACCGTAACCACCGATATCTACGTCGCGGACACCATGGGCGAAATGGGATTGTTCTACCGGCTGGCGCCGATCGTGTTCATGGGCGGTTCGCTGATCGAGCATGGCGGGCAGAATCCGATCGAGGCGGTCAAGCTCGGCGCGTCGATCGTTCATGGTCCTCACATCTTCAATTTCACTGATGTTTACGAGGCGCTCGATAGCGCGGGCGGCGCCAGGCGGGCTGATACGCAGGAGGCACTGGTGAAGCAGCTCGGCCAATTGCTGGCCGATCCGGCGGCCCGTGAATTGTCGGTTGGCGCCGCCGAGCGCGTCGTCGAACAGCTCGGCGGCGCGCTCGACCGCACGCTCGCAGCCCTCGAACCGTATCTTTTGCAATTGCGGCTCGAGATGGGAGCGGCGAATGCGTGAGCCGGCCTTCTGGTACCGGCCATCGTCATGGATATCGATCGTACTGTCGCCGCTCGGCGTATTCTATGGCTTGATCTCGGCTCAGCGATTGCAGCGCGAGGGCTTTGATGCCGGCATCCCCGTGCTTTGCGTCGGTAACTATCATCTCGGCGGCGCCGGCAAGACTCCGACCGTGCTGGCGCTGGCAAAACTGCTGCGCGAACTCGGCGAAACGCCGGTCGTGCTCAGTCGAGGCTATGGCGGACGATTGCGCGGGCCTGTCATGGTCGATCCCATGCGGCATGGTGCGGCCGATGTCGGCGACGAGCCGTTGATGCTGGCGCGGACGGTTCCGGTGACCGTCGCACGCGACCGCGTCGATGGCGTCGCATTGGCGCGGTCGCAACGCGCCAGCGTGATCGTGTTGGACGACGGTTTCCAGAATCCCGCGATTGCCAAGGATGCCTCCCTGATCGTGATCGACGGCGAGCGCGGTCTCGGCAATGCTTGCGTGTTTCCCGCCGGTCCGTTGCGCGCGCCGCTGCCGCCGCAGCTTGCCCGCACCGATGCGCTGATCGTCGTCGGCGATGGCGACGCCGCCAAGACGGTTGCAGCCGACATCGCCGCTCGGGGCAAACCGGTGCTGTCCGCGCATCTCAAGCCTGAGGATGCCTCGGTGGCGGCATTGCGAGGCAAACGTGTCCTGGCCTTTGCCGGGATCGGCGATCCCGGCCGATTCTTCAGGACGCTGCGAGCCAGCGGGATCGATGTTGTCCGCGAGCGCGCCTTCCCCGATCATCATCCATTTTCGAAAAGCGAAATCGAAAACCTCACCGCCGAAGCAAAACGCGATGCGTTGACGCTGGTGACCACGGAAAAGGATCTGGCACGGCTGCGCGGCAGTGAGGGGGCGGAAGGCATTGTGCCGTTCCCAGTGACGCTTGAGTTCGATGATGCCGCGGGGTTGCGGACGTTCCTGCGGGAACGGCTGTTCAAGGCGCGCGAGAAGAAATTTCGGACCAGCAATTAACACGTCAAATTCTATGTCGTCCCGGCCAAGCGAAGCGCGAGCCGGGACCACAAGAACTTTCAGCACTTACGCCTTCAGTGCGCCGGGAAAATGCCGCTGCAGCACGGCAGTGGGGACGGCGTAGGCCTCCTGCAGGTCGACACTCCAGTATTTCAGTTCGTCGAGCGGTATCCGCACATCGGTCACCGCGCAGCGCACATAGGTTCCCGGCGAGATCACGCGGAAATCGCCGTCCAGATATTGCACCTGCGCTTCGCCATGGCCCGAGGGACCGAATTTATTCAGCACCGTTGATCTCTCCGACTAACCTCGCCCGGCTGTTCAGGCCGGGTTCATGTTCATAAATGCGATCTACCATAGATAGGCCATGGTGTCCGCCGGTAAAACCCACCGATTTGTGATGAATTGCCGCCGCCGGCACATGGTAATTTCACGTCATGGACGCTGCGTTTTCCAGCGCCATAGCGACCCGGCAAGCCGATGCGCCTCCTGTCAGCCATTGCATTCCTGACGCTACTTGCCCTGGCCTTCGCAGCGGACGCGGCGCCGGCACCTTCCGCGCGTCAGATCGACATTCCCTTAAGCGGCGGGACATTGCACGCGCAGCTTTACAAGCCCGACGGTGACGGCCCGTTTCCGGTCGTGATCGCTCTGCACGGCTGCGGCGGATTGGGCGGCCATTCCGAACCGGTGCAGGCGCGCTATCGCGATTGGGCCGAGCAATTGTTGAAAGCGGGCAACGCGGTGCTGCTCCCCGACTCTTATGCTTCGCGTGAGCTCGGCCCGCAATGCCGGGTCAAGGAGCGCCGCATCTTGGCGCGTCGCGAACGGGTGGCGGACATCATGGCCTCCAGGGAATGGCTGGTGCAGCAGGCCTGGGCCGCCCGCGACCGCATCAGCCTGATGGGATGGGCCAATGGCGCCAGCGCGCTATTGTGGGCGGTGCGTCCGCAATTACCGTCGCGCAATATCGAGCCGGACTTCCGCTCAGCGATTGCGTTTTATCCGAACTGCCGGATTTCGTCCGGCCTGGGATGGAGCGCGCGCGTCCCGACGCTGCTACTGATCGGCGCCAAAGACGATGTCAGCTCACCGCCGGCCTGCCGTCAGATGGTCGACGGCGCGCGTGGGCGCAGCGCCCTGGCGCGGATCGTGGTTTATCCCAGCGCCTATCACGATTTCGACCGCGCGAACTTTCCACTGCACGCGATCGGGGGCGGCTCCGACGCTGCCCTGCCAGAGAAGGGCCATGTCGGTACCGACGCGGAAGCGCGCGCCGATTCGCAAAAGCGCGTCGCGGATTGGCTGGCGCGGTGATGATTCTTCTTAACCTCTCCCAGCAGGCGGGGAGAGGCAAGGGGGCGCGCAGCTTCTAGAACAAGCTGCCCTGACCGACCGGCTTCGCGGCGCGCTTGGGCGTTGCGGGCTTGGGCTCACTTGCAACGGGTTTCCTTGCACTTGCCACCGCCGGCCGGCCGGCATCCGCCGTGGCCGCGACGTGGCCGTCGGCAAATTCCAGATCGAGCCGCGCACCCGGTCCGATGCCCGCTGTGGCGTGCACGGCATGGCCCTGTTCATCGCGTACCAGCGCAAAACCGCGCGTCAGCACGCTGCGATACGACAGCGCTCCCAGGAGCTGGCCGCTATGGGCGACCCGCGCCTCGAGCCGCTGCATCGCGGTTGCGAGCGCACGCCGCGCGCGCTCGCCCAGGCGCTGGGTGCGTTCGCAGTCGCGGGTGATCGCGTTGCGCTGGGCCTGCGCGTTGGAGAGTTTTGAGGCCTTCAGCCTGATCTCAAGGCCGGCATAGCGATCCCTGCGGCTTCGCAGCAGCGATCGCGCCGAATGCGTCATCCGTTCGCCGCACACGGTCAGCCGATGGTTGGCCTGCGCGACCTGGCCCCGCAGCACCCGCAATGTGAGCCGCGCGCTGGTTTGTGCGAAGCGGCGGAAATGGGCGTGGGTGTTGGCTCTCAATCCACGGGGCAGGCAAGCGGTCGCGCTATCCAGCCGCTGCCGCGGGATCGCAAGCAGTTCGCCCGCGGCGGGCAGCGCCCGCACGGCGGCGCGAAACTCGTTGCGGCGGCCTTCCTGGCCGCGCCGCCAGCACAGCATCGTGCGCCGCGCCAGCGCCGTGACCTCGACGAACAATTCGCTGCGCACCGGCACCGCCATTTCGGCGGCGGCCGTCGGCGTCGGCGCGCGCTTGTCGGCGGCGAAGTCGATCAGCGTGATGTCGGTCTCGTGGCCGACCGCCGAGATCAGCGGGATCATGCTGTCGGCAGCGGCGCGGACCACGATCTCCTCGTTGAACGACCACAGGTCTTCCAGCGATCCGCCGCCGCGCGCGACGATCAAGAGATCAGGCCGCGGAATCCTGCCACCCTCTGGCAGTGCGTTGAAACCGCGGATCGCAGCGGCAATCTGTTCGGCCGAGCCGTCGCCCTGCACCCGCACCGGCCACACCAGCACGCGGCGCGGAAAGCGATCCTGCAGCCGATGCAGGATGTCGCGAATCACCGCGCCGGTCGGCGAAGTGACGACGCCGATCACCTCGGGCAGCCAGGGCAAAAGCTGCTTGCGCGCCTCGTCGAACAGCCCTTCGGCGGAAAGCTTGCGCTTGCGCTCTTCCATCAGCGCCATCAGCGCGCCGACCCCGGCGGGCTCGAGCGCCTCGATCACGATCTGGTATTTCGACGAGCCGGGATAGGTCGTGAGCCTGCCGGTGGCGATGACCTCAAGACCTTCCTGCGGCTTGAAGCGCATCCGGGCATGGGCGGTTTTCCAGATCACCGCCTCGATCTTGGCGCTGTCGTCCTTGAGCGCGAAATAGCAGTGCCCGGAGGAGTGCGGCCCGCGGAAACCCGAGATTTCGCCGCGCACCCGGACATGCCCATAGGCGTCCTCCACCGTCCGCCTGAGCGCGGAGGACAGTTCGGACACCGTGAATTCCGGCGCGTTGATGAGGGCTTCAGCTAGGGTCATTAGGACAATCGATTTCGGGCTTTTCAGGTCGGCGCACAAGGCCCTTGGCGCGGCACCCACGGCTGGCAGGCATATATCCACACCTGATCGGGGGCGATTCTTGCAGCGCGGCAAGGCCATGCTAAACCCGGGGCCTTATCGCGGCAACACCCTCATTGGGCTACATTTATGAACATTCTTCTGCTTGGTTCCGGCGGCCGCGAACACGCGCTGGCGTGGAAAATCGCCGCTTCACCGCTGGTGACGAAGCTGTGGTGCGCGCCGGGCAATGCCGGCATCGCCCGCGAAGCCGAATGCGTGGCGCTCGATATCGCCGACCACGCCGCGGTGATCGATTTCTGCCAGCGCAACGCGGTGGATCTCATCGTGGTGGGCCCAGAGACGCCGCTCGCGGCCGGGATGGTCGACGATCTCGCCAGTGCCGGCATCAGAGCGTTCGGGCCGAGCAAACAGGCGGCGCAGCTCGAGGCATCCAAGGGATTTGCAAAAGAGCTCTGCAGCGAATTCGGCATTCCGACCGGCGCCTATGGCCGTTTCACCAATGCCGACGAGGCGCTGGCCTATGTCCGCGCGAAAGGCGCGCCGATCGTGGTCAAGGCCGACGGACTTGCGGCAGGCAAGGGCGTGGTGGTCGCCAAAAGCTTGCGAGAGGCCGAAGAGGCGATCGCGAAAATGTTCGACGGCGCGTTCGGGGCGGCGGGCGCCGAAGTCGTGATCGAGGAATTTCTCACCGGCCGCGAGATCAGCTTTTTTGCATTGTCCGACGGCGATACCGCGATCCCGCTTGCCTCCGCCCAGGACCACAAGCGCGCCTTCGACCACGATGAGGGTCCGAACACCGGCGGCATGGGCGCCTATTCGCCGACGCCGTTGGTGACGGTTGAAATCCACGCCGAGATCATGGCGAAGATCATCGTTCCAACGGTCAACGGCATGAAGGCGCGCGGCACGCCGTTTCGCGGCGTGCTCTATGCCGGGGTGATGCTGACGCCGGACGGCCCAAAACTGTTCGAATATAATGTCCGCTTCGGCGATCCGGAATGCCAGGTGCTGATGCTGCGGATGATGTCGGACATCGTGCCGGCGTTGCTGGCTAGCTGCGACGGACAGTTGAAGAACTTTGATCTGCGCTGGTTTGACGAGCCGGCGCTGACGGTGGTGATGGCGGCGAAAGGCTATCCCGGCGATTACGCAAAAGGTACCCGCATCGAGGGCCTCGACGAGGCCGCCCGTGTCGAAGGCGTGGAGATCTTCCATGCCGGCACGATATCGAAGGACGGACATATTCTGGCCAATGGCGGCCGCGTGCTGAATATCTGCGCGACAGGCAAGACCGTCACGGAAGCGCAGCGGCGCGCCTATCAGGCGGTCGAGCGCATCCAATGGCCGGAAGGCTTTTGCCGCCGCGACATCGGCTGGCAGGCGGTGGAAAGGGAGGCGGGCGGGTCGTCGTAGACCCCCGTCATTCCGGGGCGATGCGAAGCATCGAACCCGGAATCCCGAGGTTGTCTTGCTGTCTCATCTCGAGATTCCGGGTTCGGCGCGATGCACCGCCCCGGAATGACGAATGAGCGTTACATCCGCCCTCATCCTGAGGAGCATCGCGCAGCGATGCGTCTCGAAGGACGAGGGCGGCCCCATCCTTCGAGACGCGCGCAAGAGCGCGCTCCTCAGGATGAGGCCATCACTTGGCGTGTTAAAGCAAATCGCCGCCCGCAGCCAGGGCCGTGGTGCCGTGCTCGCGAAACGCCTTGATGACGTTGCGGCCGACCTTCCATCTGTGCACTTCGTCGGGGCCGTCGACCAGCCGCTGCGAGCGGACCTGCGTGTACCACTTCGCCAGGATGGTGTCCTGGCTGAAGCCGAGCGCGCCGTGCAACTGGATCGCGGTGTCGATCACCTTGTGCACCATATGCGCCAGATAAACCTTGGCGATCGAGTTTTCCTGGGTCAGGTCCATGCCTTTTTCCGCCTTGTAGGCGATGTGCAGCAGCATCAGCCGCCCGATGTAGAGCTGGCTGGCGCATTCGGCGAGCATGAACTGCACGGCCTGGCGATCGGCGAGCAGCACGCCGAAGGTCGAGCGTTTCGTCACATGATCGGCCGCCATGTCGAGGGCGCGCTGGGCTTTCGCGATGTTGTGCATGCCGTGGCGCAGACGGCCGTAGGCGAGGCGGTGCTGGCCCATATTGAAACCGTTGCCTTCGCCGCCGAGCAGATTGTCGGCCGGCACTTTCAGGTCCTTGATCTCGATTTCGGAATGGCCGCCGGAGAGCTGGTCGTAATGCGGGCCTTCGATCGCCATGTTCTTGATGTTGCGCTTGATCCGGTAGCCGGGATTCGGCAGTTCGACAATGAAGGTCGAATACTGCTTGTGGCGCGGCGCGTTCGGATCGGTCCTGGCCATCACCAGCGCCATGTCGGCAACGCTGGCGGAGGAGGAGAACCACTTCTCGCCGTTGAGAACATAGTTTTCATTGCCATCCTTCACGGCGGTGGTCTGCATGCCGGTGGCGTCGGCGCCCGCCGCCTTTTCCGTCATCGAGAAACAAATGCGCTTGTCGCCGTTGAGCAGCGGTTTGAGGAACTTTTCCTTCTGATGTTCCGTGCCATGGGTGAGGATCGTCAGCATCGAGGCATCGTCGGGCCCTTGCGTGTTCATCGAGAGCGCGCCGAGCGAGCTTTCGCCGAGCTCCATCTGCACTAGCGCGTTGGCGAGCGGGCCGAGGCCCATGCCGCCATATTCCTTCGGCACGAACGGGCACCATAGTCCCTGCGCGCGCGCTTTCTTCCGCAGTTTGCCCAGCACTTCGTCGAGCGGCTTGGTGTCCAGCTCCTTTTCCGCGGGAATGCATTCGTCATGGACCCATTGGCGGACTTTCTCGCGGATCGCCTTGGCCTCGGCCGGAATTTCGAAATCGATCGACATCGGAGGTTTCCTCGTTCTGGTTCTTGATGGTCGGACTTGCAGGATGGCATATATCTGAGACGAGGTAGCGGCAACGACAAACAAAGTTTGAAGCAGCAAACCGTCATACCCCGCGAAGGCGGGGATGGAGTCACGTTTGAAGTGCAACGATTGATTTGAGTTTGGAGAATGCCTCGGC
>Ga0307312_10001614_pt1 | contig 11602 bp, 15 predicted proteins | sample ER_DNA_202_FD_194489 | JGI IMG/M metagenome (GOLD analysis project Ga0307312, IMG submission 194489) | Bulk soil microbial communities from the East River watershed near Crested Butte, Colorado, United States - ER_DNA_202 | ecosystem: Environmental > Terrestrial > Soil > Floodplain | place...
AGAACCGGCTTGGATCGGTCACCCGGCGGAGGTGCTGCCGTACGACCTCAACGTTCTCCTGCGACATCGCCTACTCCGAAAGGCCGAGCTTGCCTTCACTCTCGTCCGAGGGCTCCCCCACCTCGAAGTCCCCGCCCTCGAGAGAGGCCAGGACGCGGACTCGGGCTTTCTGCGGGTCCGGTGCTGCGAGGCGGGCAACCAGGCCACCGTCTTCTTCGACGTTTTGAATCCCGTTCAACGCCAGCAACCCAGCCGCTCGGGCTCGGTCACCTGCGACGGGGACAAGGAAGTAGGCCACGCGATGGGGACCCTACTCCCGCAGCCCAGCGGCTTCGAGGGCTTCTTCGAGGGTGTCGTACTCGTCGACCCTCGCGATCAGGTTGTCTCGGACTTCATAGACGTGGGTGACCTCGATCTCGACCGAGACGCCGCTGGTGCTCCCGATGCCCCAGTGCCGCTGCGGGATGACCACGCGATCTTCCTGCTCGATGAAGTCGAGCGGCTCGATGTAGTACTCGCTGAATGCCTCATACCACTCGCGAAACGCCTGGATCACGCCATCCCTGCCCCGATACACGCGGGCCTCGGGAGCGCTCCTAGACCATCTCAGCTCGACCTCCGGCGACCAAAACCGCTCAGTCATCTCCCGGATCGCCTCGTCATCCCAGTCGACCGCCGTGAGGTCCGCCCCCTTGAACGGCTCCCACAGTCCCCGAACCATCTCCACGTTCTCCTGCGACATCGCTACTCGCCCCAGCCCTGGTAGGGGCTTGTGTGCCCCCTCACGTCGAACCAGTACTCGCGAAAGAAGGCGCATCGCCCATCCGGTGCGAGTCGAGCGATGAACCCTCCGACGGTGGTCCAGTCCTCGCCGTCGTTCGTCCGCGTGACCCAAAACTCGGCGGCCACGCGGTCGCCATCAATGACCGGGGTTCCCATCCGAACGCTGGCCTCGCCCTGCTCGTCCGCCTCCTTGCGGATGTAGGCCGCCAATGCCTGTCGCCCGACGACCGCTTCCTCCGTCGCGTGAGCCACGTAGACGACCTCATCGCTGAACAGATCGACGAATCCGGAGAAATCCCAGCTTTCCCAGGTGCGGCCATAGCCCTGAACGAACGCTGCAGCGCTCTCTCGACTCAAGCTCGTGTCCTGCGACATCGCCTACTCCGAAAGCCCTACCGCTTTGAACCCGTCCGCCCGCTCCCAATAGCTCTGCATCCGCACGGCCTTCCCGTCTCGAAGCGTCCACACGTGAGCGGTCAGGTTGGTCTGGACTTCGATGCCGCTGCCCTTGCCCCGGCCACCCTCTCGCGACAGCACGAGCACCCGATCGCCCCCGGCGTCGATGAACTCCTCGGCGACCATCCGATAGTCGTGGAAGACCTCGTTCAACTTAGCCCAATATCGCGCCAGGGCCTCGTGTCCGAACTGCGGCTCGGCCAGGTCAGGGAACTCGCGGGGGCCGCGCCACTCGATCTCCGGATCGAGGAACTCGAAGGCAATTTGACCGCTTGCGAATGCCTCATAGCCTCGGCGGATGATCTCCACGTTCTCCTCGGACATCGTCTACTCCGAAAGCCCGGCGGCTTCGAGGGCCTCCTCGGGGCTCGCGTACATCTGCATGCGGAGTTGCTTTCCGTCGCGGATGGTCCAGACTTGGCCGAAGTGCATGTCCACTGGCAGGCCGGTGGATTTCGCCCGTCCCCGCTGGCGCAGGATCGCGACCACCTTGTCGCCGGCTTCGTGAAGCTCCTCCACGTTGAGCTCCCAGTCGTCCCAGGCGCCGACCCAGTCCGCGAGGAACTCCCTCGCTCCCTCGCTCCCTTCGTAGGTCTGGCGCTCCGGCCAGTCGCGAAAGGTCGACATGTCCCAGACGAACTCGGGGTCGATGATCTCCTCGAGCGGCTCTCCGGTAGCAACGAATTGCTCGTAGCCGCGCCGCACGATCTCCACGTTCTCCTGCGACATCGCCTACTCCCGAAGCCCAGCGGCTTCGTGTGGCGGGGGTTCTGGGTACCCCGCCGAGGGCGGCTCAAGCACAAAGACCTCAACGGCCAGATCGACGTCCGGCTGAACCTGGCTTACGCGGGCGATCACCCCGCGCCCGGTCGCCTTCGACACGATGGCCTTGGCGGGTGCGTCCATCGCCTTACCAAGGTCATCACGGAGCCGACGCACTCCATTCGCGTTGCCCTCGTCGACCAGGGTTCGCTCAGCGGTCGTCAGGGCGCCCTTGAGCAGGCAGAGGACCGTGTCGTCTACGAAGAAGCTCTTGGCCTTGTTTGGCCCTTTGCCGTAAAAGCGGTGATGGAGCCGGACAAGCTCAGTCGAGATTTCTGCGAGGACTTCGCCGGGTATCTCGTCGGACATCGCCCGCGCAGTATCTCGCCTTGGCGTTGCTCTGCGCCAGACTCAGTCAACGGTAGGCTGACGGCATCGCTCAGAGAGTCTCGACTGAAATCTTCGATCAGTTCACCGAGCGGTTCGAATGCTGGAACCGAGGCGAGCTCGACCGAATGCAGGCCATGTATGCGGAGGACTGCGTGTTTGACGTTTCTGCCGTCTTCACCGATGTCCCGCCGCTGCGCGGGCACCAGAACATGCGTCGCTATTGGGAGGAGGTGTGGGAAACCTGGGGCGGGCTCCGCCTCGACGTACTCGAGGCGTTCGACGTCGGCGAAGGCCGCTACGTGGTCGATGTGCGCCTGTGGGGGAAGGGCAAGCGAAGCGGCGTCGAAGTCGATCAGCGCTTCGCTTTCCTTTACACCTTCAGTCCGGAAGACGAGAAGATCGTCTGCGCCCAGCTCCTTCCGGACATGGCAGCCGCGATTTCCGTTGCGGCGTCATCCGCCTCCCAGACTGCCTGATTCACCGCGCAGTATCTCGCGCCGCGCTGAAGGGGGCGTCGCTTGAGGGCGAAGCTGGAGGCGCTCTATTGGGCGTCGTGGAGTGAGAGCAGCGCCTCCGAAGCGGAGGAGTACGCGGGCAGCTCCTTTGGGAACACCGCCTCGACCTTACGCCCAAGCAGCGACCCGGGGGTGGTCACCAGCTTGATGCCGCCACCACCGCGTGCTTTCAGCGTGGCGGAGACCGCCAGCAGTACCGAAAGACAAGCGGAATCGGCGGTACCACAGCCGCGAAGATCGACGGCGATTCCGGTTGTGCCGTCCCTGGCTGCGGAGCTGAGCAGCCCGGTCCACCGTTTCACGGCGGGGGCTTCCAAATCCCCCTCGACGTCGACAAGCATTAAGCCCGGTCCGGGGGTTGTCGTCGCGAAGCGGACGGATGGGGACTGGAGAGCTGCGGTAGCCATCTGGATTCCTCCCATTGACGCTTCGGATTGCGGCGCCCAGGTGGCGTGAAGCGTCGGAGTCGTCAAATGGGCCGCTACCCGCAGTGTACGCCCGTTTTCCAAAGCGAGAGCGCCCGAGCCCAGCCCGGACGCCCTCGCTGACCTGGACTACTGAGGCGCGTCGCCCGCGCAGTATTCTCGCGGCGGGGTTGGGCGAAGCTGGAAGGCGGACTAACGCAGGTGGAAGCGCCAGCGTCGTGGTCCCGCTAGCCCGGCTTTACCTCGTCGGCGGCAGCAGTGTGGGCTCCCTCTGGGGGAGGGCACGGCTCGAGCTGCACGGTCGCCCCGGTGCGAAGCAGACACCGAGGGCACGGAGCCTCAAAGCCGAAGCGATCTATGACGGTGATCCCGCAGTCAGGGCACTTCAAATGGTCCACGGATGCCTCCTCTTTCCGCCTGCATGTGTTAGTCGGCCAGCGGCAGCAGTCCTTGACCTTGAGCTCCCTGGTCTCGATCACTTGTTGGACCTGCGCCGATGCACGCGTGGGACGACGCCGCGCCAACCCCGAGCCGAGCCGGCAGAGGCGCATCTCACGGGTGCAGTAGTCGAAACCGACCGTGACCTAGAACTGCGCCGGCGCGAGGCCCGAGTCGACGCGTGGACCTCCACGCGCTCATCCACCAACGCGAGCAGGGCGGCGATGTGGCCGGGAGCCGCGACGCCTGGCCGTCAGGCGAGTTCTGCGGGACCGGAGCGCGTCGACCAGAACTGCTCGTGCAGCTCTCGAGCCTGATTCCGACGCGGCGAATACCGGTCGGAGAGAGACCGGGGGACCAGAGCCAGCACCACTCGGCCCAACAGCGCCTCGCGGTCTTCTGCCTGGATCGCGGCGTGGCACCGATCGCAGGCGAGCCAGCCACGAGAGGCCCCTGCATAGCGCCACCGGAATCTCGGGCTGCGGCAGAAGTCACACGACACGGCAGGTCGTGTGTTCGTCTGGTGAGAGATGCCGTCCGCACCTTCGCGGAGTCGCTGAAACCCCGAGCGTTCCTTCGGCGCTGTCGCACGCAGCAGGCGAAGCCGACCTCCGTTCCGAAGCGATTGCTTCGCCATCAAGAGCAAGCCTCGCAGGGCAGCTAAGTCGATGAAGCTCGCACCGCGGAGGTCGAGGATCACTTCGGAGGCGTCGCCTCCAATCGCCCTTCGCAGCTCCGCTTCAAGGGTTTTGGCATTGGAGAAATCGAGCTCCCCGAAGGCGCGAACCACGAGTGCCTCGCCGTCTTGCTCGACGCGGACCGTGAGGCTCGTATCCTCGAGGACGCGGCCTGAAGTGCCCATTTGGACATCTCCTCTCACTCCTCTCGAATCGCGATGCCGCCGTCGCTAAGAAGGAGGAGAGGAATGGAGAGCGCCCTCGGCAGCTTCAGTGTTCAAGCTACTCCTATCGCGACATGAGTATTGGGTCTATCCCGCAAAGAGGGCGTAACGCCTTGGCGAAGGCGGTCGAGCGGGCGAACGGCAAGCTGCAAGAGAGCGGCCAGGAGCCGATCGGGAGCGCCACGCCACACTCGCTACGGCGCACGTTCATCTCGCTGCTACTGGCCACCGGAGCGGACGTGCCGTACGTCATGGCCCAGGCCGGGCACACCGACCCCAAGACCACACTCGGCATCTACGCGCAGGTGATTGCCTCGAACACCGACCACGGAGCCGCCCTGGACGCGCTCGTGGGGGCGTCTGATTGGGCAGCAGCGGGCAGCGAGAGCCAGGAAAGCGCGCCGATGCACCACGAGGCTGCCCGCCCCTAGACGCAGAAAACCCCGCCTGAGCGGGGCTTTCCTAGAGAGCGGCTGATGTGTTGAAAAACCCGCCATCTGGCTTGTGTATGCGGGCTGCGGCCGCGCTGCTACCAGCCGGGCTACCAGTTCCTGGTGGGTGGACCGCATCCGGACTGGTAGCACGGCCCTCCCTGTGGTCGACGAAGGAGGCGCTGTCCTTCCAGGCGTCCAAACTGAGTTCTGGCAGAGTCCGGCGTCATGGAGCTCGACCGCGAGACGTTCGATCTGTCCCACGGCACGTTCCACGCACTGGCGGGCGGGGGCCCGGCGGGGCGTCCGCTTCTCTATCTGCACGGGTTTCCCGACCACCCGCCAACGGCAACGCCGTTCCTCGCCGAGCTGTGCGGCCACGGGCACAGGGTGCTGGCACCGTGGCTGCGCGGCTACGCGCCGTCGCCGACCAGAGGGCCGTTCGATCCCGACAAGCTCGTCGGCGACGTGATCGAGCTGATCGATCGCTGGTCTCCCGGACGGGCAGTCGACATCGTGGGCCACGACTGGGGGGCGGGGCACACGTACCTGGCGTGCGTCGCCGCGCCTGATCGGATCGCGCGTGCCGTCACGCTTGCGGTGCCGCATTGGCTCACGTTCCTACGCCAGCTGCGAAGGCCCGCACAGCTTCGCCGCAGCTGGTACATGGCGCTGTTTCAGCTGCCGGGCGCCGGCTGGGTGGTCGCCGCGCGCGATCTCGCGCTCGTCGATCTCCTGTGGCGCCGCTGGTCGCCGGGCTTCACGCTCGATCCCGCCCGCCGCGCCGAACTGCACGGATGCCTTGCGACGAGTCTGCCGGCGCCGATCAAGTACTACCGACAGATGCTGCGCCCGTACACCGCCGCCGGCGCCTCGCTGCGACGGCTCAGGCAACCGATCGCGACGCCGCTCCTGCAGCTCCACGGCGCCGATGACGGCTGCGTCCTTCCGCCGAGTCTCGACGACGGCCGCCGGTTCACCGGGCCGCACGAGCTCAACATCGTCCCAGGCCTCGGTCACTTCCTTCACCTCGAGGCTCCCGAGGCGATCGCCGAGCGTGTCGCGACCTGGTTGCGCTGAAAAGAGCGGCTGATGTGAGCGAAATCCCCGCCAAACGGCTTGCTCATGCGGCCTGCGGGCACGCTGCTACCAGTTGAGCTACCAGTTTCTGGCGCGTCGACAGCCAGCGGGACTGGTAGCCGGTGGCCATCCCGCGGGTGGCTCCCGCATTGATGCGACTGCGCAACTCCGCTGCTGCTCCCACGCGAAAGCGGCACCCAGGCCAGTGGCCCGCATTTGATGGTCTCCACTGGAGTCAGAGCAGGTTCTTGAATACTGCTCCCAGCACGGAACCTCGAGCCGGTTGCGAGCCAGACCCTTCAGCCGAGCCGCGGGTGTTCGCCGCCGGTCTAGCGTCGCGAGTAGGCCGCGCACTTCGGTCGTGCGGGCTTCGATCACCGCCTCGCAGCTCATCCTTGGTCTTGACGTAGTAGTGGACGTTGCCCGGGGGGACCTCCGCGGCCTCCGCGATCTGGGCCAGGGTGGGGCGCTCGATGCCCTACCGATATACGAGCTCGGCCGCGCTCGCCTGTGGGGGTGACCGGCGTGTGAGCCCCGAACTGGGACCCGCGTTGTTCGGGCTACGCCTCCGACGCTGGAGGTCGGGTCGCGAAGTAGCGCTCCACGGTGTCGAGGGGCTCGGTGCTGCGTCGCGCGCGGGCGAGGATGAGGGCGCCCTCCATCGCAGCCAGAAACACCGTCGATTCCTGCTGCGCTACCGACGGCGGATCTCCAAACCTGACGTAGACGTCGGCCACCGACGCCTGCCAATGGGTGAGCAGCTCGTTAACGTGGACGCGGAGGTCATCATTGCCGGCGGCGTCGACGACAGTCGCCGCTATTGGGCAGCCCAACGCGAAATCGTGCGCGATGAGTAGGCGCCGCCACGGCGCGACGATCGCGCCGATCGCGTCGGGGAACGTCTTGGCCTGGGTGAGCGCCTCGTCGACTTCGCCGGAGAGTTCGGCGATGACGACGTCGATCGCTTCGGTCATGAGTTGTGTCTTGCCGCCCGGGAAGTAGCGCCCGAGGGAGCCGCGAGGGCCGCCGGAGTGAGTGACGACCTCGCGCAGACCGACGCCGTGGATGCCGCGCTCGCGTATGAGCGTTGCGGCGCTGTCCACCATGCGCGCGCGAGCTGGTGACCGCCACCGCTTGGCGGTCGCGCCGAGGCCGTCGTCGTTTGCCTGCATGGCACAATCGTAGCGCCTTCCGATGACGACCGTCATCGCTTCTGCTACGCTGTCCCCAATCCGATGACGACTGTCATCGCTTCAAACGAACAGGAGCAGTGAGCAATGGGTTCTCCCGACTCGACTACGGCGCGCTTTGACCATTCCGAAGGAGGCGGAGCGATGAAGACCCTTCAGCTGTCGAGCTTTGGCGAGCCGACCGACGTTGTAGAGCTCGCTGAGATCGCATCGGCGGAGCCCGGCCCCGGCCAGCTGGCGGTGGCGATCGAGGCGGCGGCGATCAACCCGTCGGATCTGATGCTGATCAGGGGCGTCTATGGGGTGCGCCCGGAGCTACCCGCGGCGCTGGGCGCGGAGGGGGTCGGTCGCGTCGTCGCTGTCGGCGCGGAGGTGGACGCCTCTCGTGTCGGCGAGCGAGTGCTGGTCGTTCCGACGCTCGAGCAGGCCACCTGGCGCGAGCGCACGGTCCTCGACGAGCGCAACGCCGTCCCCGTCGACACTGACGGCGACCCGTTGCAGCTGGCGATGCTCGGCATCAATCCGATCACGGCCTACTCGCTTCTGCATGGCTACGTGAAGCTCGCGCCCGGTGCGTGGGTGGCGCAGACCGGTGCGAGCTCGGCGACGGCTCGCTACGTCCTCGCTCTGGCCAGACATGCCGGCCTGCGCACGCTCAACGTGGTGCGACGCGCAGGCTCCGCGAAGTCGCTGCTCGACGCCGGCGCCGATGTCGTGCTGGTCGAGGGCGACGATCTCGCCGACCAGGCGGCCGACGCGATCGGCGACGCGCCGCTCGAGCTGATCATTGACGGTGTCGCGGGCGAGCCAGTGGCGCAGCTCGCGCCGCTGCTAAGGACCGGCGGCCAGATCGTCAGCTACACCGCGCGTGGCCGGCAGCCGCTGAGCATTTCGATCCTCGATCTCATCTTCCGCGGGCTGAGCGTCCACGGTTACTGGCTGAACCTCTGGCTGGAGAGCACTTCGCGGGAGACGGTCGCCCAGACCTACCGCGAGCTCGCCGCCTTGGTCGCCGACGGCACCCTCGCCGCGCCGGTCGAGGCGACCTACGTGCTCTCCGATCACCGCGAGGCGCTCGCCCACGCCGCCCGCACCGACCGCAACGGCAAGGTGCTCTTCGCTCTTGCATAAGCGCGCAGCAGCCACCGGTACCCCGAAGGAGTGACCGATGATCGTGTTCGCCAGAGGTTCCATCACCAACCGGGAGGCACTCGCCCCGCACCGCGAGGAGGAACTGCGGGCCGTAGCGCAGCTCAAGGCCGACGGCGTGATGAAAGCTGCGTACCGCCGCACCGCCGAGCCGGGGGTGTATCTCATTCTCGAGGGATCCAGCGTCGACGCGGTCCGAGAAAGAGTCGACAGCCTCCCCTTTGTCGTCGAGGGCCTCATGACGGTGGAGTACGAGGAGGTCTACGCAATCTAAGGCCGAGCACCCCGGCAACCAGCTGCATGTTCAACCGACGATTCACTACCCCATAAGGAGCGCACCATGACAAACGAAAACAAGTCGAACATCGTTCTGGTCCACGGCGCCTGGGCGGATGGCTCCAGCTGGAGCGCCGTCATAGAGAAACTGCAGGCGGAAGGACACAAGGTCACGGCGCCCACGTTTCCGCTGACGTCGCTCGCCGATGACGTGGCCAAGCTCCGCCGCGTTCTGGACCTCCAGGACGGTCCCACCGTCCTCGCCGGCCACTCCTACGGTGGCCAGGTGATCACCGCCCTCGGCACGGACGCGCCGAACGTCGTCGGTCTGGTCTACATCGCCGCCTTCGGAATTGACGAGGGGGAATCGCTCGGTGGGCTGCTGTCGCAGGGCCCTCCGACGCCGGCACTCGCCCACCAATTCATCGACGACGACGGCTTCGTCTGGCTGACAGAGGACGACTTCGTGCACCACTTTGCAAGTGGAGTTGACCCGGTCAAGGCAAAGGTGATGTATGCCACGCAGCAGCCGCTCGCCGGGAGCGCCTTTAGCGACGAGATGGAGGTCCCCGCGTGGAAATCGCTGCCCTCCTGGTACATGGTTGCCCAAGATGATCAGGCGCTCCCAGCTGACGCCGAGCGGATGTTCGCCGAGCGAATGGGTGCAACCACGATCGAGATCCCCGCGGGCCACCTCGCGATGGTCTCCCACTCGGCTGAGGTCGCGAACCTGATCGAGACCGCTGCCAAGGCTGTGCCAGTTACGGCCTGAGGAGAATCACGTGCCCCTAGATCCAACCTAGCGGCACATCGGGACGCCGACCTCGGCGAGTTCGATTCGCGAGCGGATCGGGCTCGCCGCTCGGTCGGTAGTCCCGGACGAAACGCAGGAGCGAAAGGTTGCCTCGCACTCACTGCTCCAATGCGCGAGGAGCGGCAGCGGCTGGTAGACGCCTGAGCCCGCACTCCGCGCTGCCACCCGCTGAGCTACCACTCGCACCCGACGGGCGCGTTCCGGCGGCTGCCTCAGGCTTGCCACGAGATCGATATGGGCACTGAAAAAAGCGGCTGATGTGTTGAAAACCCCCGCCATCTGGCTTGTTCATGCGGGCTGTAGACCAAGTGCTACCAGCGTGGCTACCAGTTTCTGGCGCGGCGCCGGTGACGTGGAGTGGTAGCAGGCCAGCGTCCGCCCCCAATCACCCACAACCGACCAGAAAAGTGCCCGACGCGCCGCCCCTCGTCTTACTCGTAAGCTTCGCTGAGGTAAGCGACGGATCAGCAATTGGGAGGAAGGGGATCGAGATGCGGCCGATACCGGGTAAGTGTGCATCGTTCGTCACCAGCGCCCTGCTCCTCGTTCTTGCGCCGGCACTGGCGTCGGCAGCGGTCGGGACCCCTGTGCCCGTCAGCGTCGCCGGCTTCACTTGCCCGCCTAGCACGGTCACGCCGTTCCCGTCACAGACCAACTTCCCGAGCGCCGAGGTGGAGCCCTGGGTCGCGATGAACCCACATGACCCGGGCAGCCTCATCGCCGTTTGGCAGCAGGATCGCTGGTCTTCCCTCGGTGCAAATGGCCTGGTTGGCGGCTACACGACCAACGGTGGGGCGACCTGGACCCAGACATCTGCGACTTTCTCTCACTGCACCGGCGGAACCGCCGGCAACGGCGGCGACTACGACCGTGCGACCGATCCGTGGGTCACCATCGCGCCCGATGGCACGGCCTACTTCCTGTCCATCTCACTGCAGGTGCCGGGCACCAGGCACGAGATGGCCGTGGCCCGGTCGACGAACGGCGGCGCGACGTGGAGCGGGCCGGTGGCGCTCCGGCGGGACACGGCGCTCACCGTCGCCAACGACAAGGGCACGATCACCGCGGATCCCGCAAACGCCAACAACGTCTACGCGGTGTGGGTGCGCTACCTGTTCCCGAATGAGAAGGCTCGTGGACAGGCTGGCAACCACAGCGCGGGCTACTACGGCCCGACCTGGTTCGCCCGCACAACCAATGGGGGCGCCTCGTGGGAACCCGCGCGGCAGATCTTCGACCCGGCGAACGAGGGGCCGGGCCAGGGCCGTAACGACGAGACACAGTTCAACCAGATCTTCGTGCTGCCCGACGGCACGCTCGTCAACGCGTTCGTCCTGATCCACAACGACAATGCCCATCACCGTAGGGGCGTCAAAGTGGCGTTGATCCGTTCCTTCGACAAGGGTGCGACGTGGGAACGCCATGCGACGATCATCGATGGCCAGGCACCGGTCGGCGTCACCGACCCAACGACTGGCGAGCCGCTGCGGACAGGTGGGCCCATGATGGCGGTCGATCGATCGGCTAACCCACTCACCCGCGGCAACCTCTACGCCGTTTGGGAGGACGGCCGCTTCAGCGGCGGCCATCACGACGAGATCGCCTTCACACGATCGACCGACGGCGGGAGTACCTGGTCGCAACCCAAGCGCATCTCGACCCCCTCCGGCAAGCCGGCGTTCACACCGACGATCGCCGTCAGCGACACCGGGACGGTCGGGGTCGTCTATTACGACCTCCGGCACGACGGCAGCGGCGCCCCGCTCCCGACCGACCTCTGGATGGTCACGTCCAGCAACGGCGGGGCGACCTGGTCCGAGCAGCATGTGTCGGGGCCGTTCGACATGAGGAATGCACCCTTTGGGTCCGGCGGGTACTTCGTGGGCGACTACATCGGATTGACGGCCGGGGGCAGCGCATTCCATCCCGTGTGGATCGAGGCTACCGCCGCGGACAACGTGACCGACGTGTACACATCGACCGTAACCCCCT
>Ga0307312_10001615_pt1 | contig 11601 bp, 9 predicted proteins | sample ER_DNA_202_FD_194489 | JGI IMG/M metagenome (GOLD analysis project Ga0307312, IMG submission 194489) | Bulk soil microbial communities from the East River watershed near Crested Butte, Colorado, United States - ER_DNA_202 | ecosystem: Environmental > Terrestrial > Soil > Floodplain | place: USA...
GCCGGGCGCCGGGCGCCACCCAGCCTAACCTACCCGCGTGCCGCGGCGGAAGCGCTTCTATCGCTCGCTCGCCTCGCTCCAGCGCGACAATCGGGTCTGCCGCGCATGCGCCGAGGCGGGCTATCCCATCGAGTCGCTCCCCGTCCTCGAAGGCCGTCCAGGGCAGCGCGCGATGATCGTCGGGCAGGCGCCCGGCGTCGTGGAGGGAGAAGAGCGCCGCCCCTGGCGCGGGCGAGCCGGGCAGACCCTCCGGCGCTGGCTCGAGCTCAGCGAGGACGACTTCTACGCGACCTTCTACTGCGTCTCGGTGACGCGCTGCTACCCGGGAAGGCACCCCTCGGGTCGAGGTGACCGCACCCCGACGCCGCAGGAGCTCGAGCTCTGCAGCTTCTGGCTCGACTGGGAGTTTCGGCTCCTGAGCCCCGCCCTTGTCGTCCCGGTGGGAGGTTTGGCGGCGCGGCGCGTCCTGGGGATCCACCGCCTGGACGATTGCATCGGCTCGCGGTTCGAGGTCGGCGACGCGGTCGCGGTGCCCTTACCCCATCCCTCGGGAGCGAGCGGCTGGCTGAACGCGGCCGAGAATCGCCCTCGGCTTGCCCGCGCGCTTGAGCTCCTGCGCAAGGAACTCGCGCTTGCAAATGGCTAGGGCGCGCCGAATTCGAGTGCTACGTTGCGAGCTCGTCCGGTACGGCTAGGCCGGATCGCGCGGGAGCGCCATCCACACGTCGGCGCCGCCTCCGGGAGAGTTCTCGGCATGCGCGCGGCCTCCGTGCGCCAGCGTAATCGCGTCGACGATCGCGAGGCCGAGCCCGGCTCCCGTCCCCGACCGGCTCTCGTCGGGTCGGCTGAAGCGCTCGAACGCACGCGGGAGAAAATTATCGGCGAAGCCTCGCCCGCCGTCGCGGACGTGGAGCTCGATCGCACCGTCGACGGCACGGCCACCCAGGACGACGGTGCCCTCTCCATGGCGGAGCGCGTTGTCGACGAGGTTTCCGAGAGCCTGCTCGAGACGGAGCCGGTCCGCGGCCACCCGTAGGTCGCCCGGCGCCTCGACTTCGATCGTGCGGCCGGCTTCGTCGGCTCTCCACAGAAAGCGGTTGCGGACGCTCCCGAAGATGTCCGCCACCGTGAGGGACTCCCGCCGGAGCCGCAGCTTGTCGTGCTCGCTGCTTGCGATGAGAAGCAGCCCGTCGGCCAGCTGCGCGAGGCGATCGGTCTCGTCGCTCGCGGCACGGACAGCCTCGCGAAGCTCCTGCTCGGTGTCGGCCTGGCGAAGGGCGTAGTCCAGCTCGGCGCGTAGAAGGGCGAGAGGAGTGCGAAGCTCGTGGCTTGCCTCGGCGACGAAGCCGCGCTCCCGCTCGAGCGCTTTTTCCAGTCGATCCAGCATCTCGTTGAGCGTGAGGCCGAGCCGCTCGAGCTCGTCATGCGTGGGCGGCACGGGTAGGCGCTCGCCGGGACGCTCCGCAGAGATCGTGGCCGCCCGCCGGCGCATGGTCTCGACGGTGCGGAGCCCTGCCCCGGCGAGGAGGTAGCCAATGCCCGTCGCGAGCAGCAGCGCGATCGGGCCCACGATGAGGAACTCGTTCCGGAGACTCCTGAGTGCCTCGGCGCGGTTCTCGCGCGTCGCACCGACGACGAGGATGAGTTGCTCGTTCCCACGGCGTACAGGAATCGCGAGCAGGCGGGCCGGCTCGTCGAGTCCGGGGACCGAGGGCCGATCGACGAAGAGATCCGCTCGCTGCGCAGCCTCGACCTCCGACGGCTCGAGGAGCGCCCTGCTGTCGAGAGGCGGGGTCGCCTCGACGATTTGCCCGTTCCGGTCGAGAAGCTGAGCGAAGCTCTCGCCCCTCTCGACCAGTCCGCTTCCGGCGGACGCCGAAAGCGAACCCCGAGAGTCTTCGACGAGAGCGCTGAGATCCTGTGCGCGCAGGCGCAGCTCCTGGTCGAGCGCGCGATTCAGATCGGTTCCGAGCCGGGCGTAGACGAAGGCGCCGGTCCCTGCGAGGACGACTGCCATGGCGACCGCGAATGCGGCCGCCACACGGAGCCGAATCGGGAGCCGGCTCATGCCGTTCCGTCCTCACGCAGTCGATACCCGACTCCGCGAACGGTCTCGATCGAGTCCTTTCCGAAGGGGCGATCGATCTTCGCGCGCAGCCTGCGGACGTAGACGTCGACGACGTTCGACCGCGTCTCGTACGCGAAGTCCCATGCGTGCTCGATGAGCGCCAGGCGGGAAAGGACCTCGCCGGGTCGCCGCATGAAGATCTCCAGCAGCGAGAACTCCTTGGCCGAGAGCTGGACCTCGGTGCCCGCCCGCCGGACTATGCGCCGCGCCGGATCGAGCGAGAGGTCGCCCACTTCGAGCACCGCAGGCCGTTCGGCGACGCCTCGTCGGGTCAAGGCACGCAATCGTGCGAGAAGCTCGGCGATTGCAAACGGCTTGACGAGGTAGTCGTCGGCGCCCGCGTCGAGCCCGGAGACGCGGTCCTCGACCGCGTCCCGGGCGGTCAGCATCAGGACCGGCGACCAGACCTCTCGTTCACGCAGCGCCCGGCAGACATCGAAGCCGGAGAGCCCGGGGAGCATCACGTCGAGCACGATCGCGTCGTAGTCCACCGCCTGCGCCATCCAGAGGGCTTCGTCACCCGCGCCGGCCACATCCGCGGCGAGTCCTTCCTTGGCAAGCGAGCGGCGGATGACGCTTGCCATCCGCGGCTCGTCCTCGACTACGAGGACGCGCATGAGTGGAAGTCTGGCCGTTCTGCGATGAATTCTCGATGAACGGTCTCGTGCCGCCTGGTCATTGTCCGTTCATGTCCTCCTTTTACGGTCTCATGTATCGAACCAGGAGGACCGATGCGCAAGAGCCTGATCATCCTGATCGCCCTCGCCGTTCCGCTCGCTGGCTGCAGCCACTACGGCGGAGCGAGCAGCTCCGGCGGCACCCAGACAGCGCCCGCGGCGACGACCGGCACACCGAGCCCGGCGCAGTTCGCGGACCGGGTCGACAATCCCTGGTTCCCACTCCTGCCGGGCATGAAGTGGGAGTTCCGCGGCATCAAGGACCGCGAGCCTTCTCACGAGTTCGTGAGCGTCTCCGGGGATACGAAGGTAATCCAGGGAGTCAGGTGCACCGTCGTCGTCGACAAGCTGTTCGTAAAGGGCCGTCTCCACGAAACGACGCTCGATTGGTACGCGCAGGACAAGTCCGGAACGGTCTGGTACTTCGGTGAGGACACCGCAGAGCTGAATCCGAAGGGAAAAGTTGTCAGCCGAGAGGGCACCTGGCTCTCCGGGAAAGACGGCGCCGAAGCGGGCATCTTCATGCCGGCCGATCCCAAGGTCGGCCAGACCGCGCGCCAGGAGTACCTGAGGGGACATGCGGAGGATCACTTCCAGGTGCTCAGCCTGTCGACGAGCGTGAAGACGCCGGCCGTTTCGTCCGAGCAAGCGATTCTCATCAAGGAATGGACGCCGCTGGAGCCGGACGTGATCGACCACAAGTTCTACGTCCGAGGCATCGGCGTCGTCAAAGAGCAGGCCGTGAGGGGCGCGACTGAGCGCAACATCCTTGTGGCCTTCCACCGCCCGTAAACCTCAGGCGGGGTTGTTTTTCGTAGCAGGGCCGCCTAACGTTGCGCCTTCAAGCGGCTTGGGCCGTCAAGACCTGGGGCAGGGAGGATGAACGTGAAAAGACTTGCGTTTGGATCAAACGGAAGCGGAGCGCGCTGGCGGCTCGTCGCCACGCTCTCCGTGTTGGCGCTCGCCGCGGTGGCGGCCGGCTGTGGAGGCGGCGGCACCAGCGCGAGCAGCGGCACGGCCGCGGGCACAGGTGGTGGCGGGACTTGCGACAAGCCCATCTGGGTCCTCCTTCCTGACAGCGCGAGCTCGCCCCGCTGGGAGAGCGATGATCGTCCCTATTTCGACAAGGCGTTCACCGCTGCTGGAGCCGAGCACAAGATCGTCAACGCGGAGGGCGACGCGGCGACGCAGCAGTCCCAGGCCGAGCAGGCGATTGCGGCCGGCGCCGGCGTGATCGTCCTCACCAGCCTGGACGTGGGCTCGGGCGGCTCGATCATCGACTCGGCGAAGGGTGCCGGCGTCCAGGTGATCGAGTACGACCGCTTCAACACCGGGAGCTCCGGCGGAGCCGCGTACGTGAGCTTCGACAACGTCCAGGTCGGCGCAACGATGGCCGAAATCCTCGAGCCGGCCATCGACGCGCTCGGCAAGAATCCGGCCAATGTCGTCGAGCTGAACGGCGGCGAAGAGGACAACAACGCGTTCCTCTTCAAGGACGGCTACGACGCGACTGTTCAGAAGCACGTGAGCGACGGCAGTTGGAAGCTCGTCGCAGACCAGTTCGTCCCCGGCTGGGGAGCGAACGGCGAAGGGCAGACGATCATGGAGCAGATCCTGACCAAGGCGAACAACAAGGTCGACGCGGTGTTCGCGGCCAACGACAACCTCGCCCAGCAGGCGATCAACGCTCTCGAAGCCGCAGGTGTCGGCCCGGTTCCCTTGAGCGGTCAGGACGCGTCCGCGGCGGGGATCCAGAACATCCTGCTGGGCAAGCAGACGATGACCGTCTACAAGCCGATCCAGGCTGAGGCCGAGACCGCGGTGCAGGCCGCGTTGGCTCTGTGCGCCGGCAAGGACCCGTCCGCGGTCAAGCCGAACTTCGCAGGATCTCTCTCCGAAGGGACGGTCGGGCTCTTGGACCTGCAGACGGTCGGCATCAAGGCGGCCGACGGCAAGCCGGCGGATTCTCCGACCGGCGAGGGCGTCGTCCCGTACCTGGCGTTGACCCCGATCGGCGTGACGGTCGACAAGATCGCCGATACGGTCATCGCGGACAAGTTCCGGACGATCGCGGAAGTCTGTACCGGCGACACCCTCGATACGGACTTCTGCAAGGCGAACAGCTAATTACGAAAGCGGGAACGGCGGGGACGCCTGAGGCGTCCCCGCCGTCCACCTAGAACATGGCCACGCCCGACACTCCTCTCCTCGAGCTACGTGGGGTCTCGAAGGCCTTCGGTGCCGTTCAGGCGCTCTACCGGGTCGATTTCGAGGTCCGCCGTGGCGAGGTCATGGCCCTGGTCGGGGACAACGGGGCGGGGAAATCGACGCTCGTCAAGAGCGTTGTCGGCATCTACCCCTTCGATGAGGGCGAAGTGCTTTACGATGGCAAGCGAGTCGACGTCCACGGCCCTCGCGACGCCGCGAAACTCGGCATCGAGGTCGTCTACCAGGACCTCGCGCTCGCCGACAACCTCGACGTCGTCGCCAACATGTTCCTGGGCCGAGAGCGGGTCCGCGGCGGGTTCGTGCTCGACGAATCGAGCATGGAGCGATCCGCGCGTGAGACCCTGGACAGCTTGTCCGTCACGACGCTCAAATCGGTTCGACAGACGGTTGCCGGTCTGTCCGGAGGCCAGCGTCAGGCCGTCGCGGTGGCGAAGTCAGTCATGTGGGATTCCAGGCTCGTCATCCTCGATGAGCCCACTGCGGCTCTCGGCGTGGCGCAGACCCGACAGGTCCTCGACCTCGTACGCCGGCTGGCCGAACAGAACCTCGCGGTCGTGATGATCACTCACAATCTCCACGACGTTTTCGAGTCCGCCGACCGGATCACGGTTCTTCGACTGGGACAGCGCGTGGCCTTGCTGGAGCGATCCAAGACCACCCAGCAAGAGGTAGTCCAGGCCATCACGGCCGGCACTCTGCAGCACGTCCCGGGCATGGAAAACGCCGGAATGGCCGAGGTATGAGCACCGAGCCCCCTGTAGACGCCGACCCGGGCCCTGATCCCACTGCCGCGCGGGTAGCTCCGGTCGCCGCCGACGCCCTTGCGGACGACGTCTCGGGCGCGAGTCTCTCCGGCTACGCGCGTCTTTGGTGGCAGGGAATCCGCGCGGGCGAGCTCGGATCGCTGCCGATCATCCTCGGGCTGGGCGCGATCGTCGTGGTCTTCGGTCTCCTCAACGACACGTTCCTCACCGAGCGCAACTTTACGAACCTGCTGCTCCAGATGTCCGCCATCGCGACGATCGCGATCGGCGTCGTGTTCGTCCTCCTGATCGGCGAGATCGACCTCTCCGTGGCTTTCGTGAGCGCGGTCGGAGGCGTCGTGATGACGCTCCTCCTGCGGCCGGACGATCCTGGCTGGCCGTGGTGGGCCGCCATTGCCTTTGCGCTGGCGTGCACGACGGCGATCGGCTTCGTCCAGGCGCTGGTCATCACCAAGGCAGGCGTGCCGTCCTTCGTGGTCACGCTCGCCGGACTGCTTATCTGGTCGGGCGTCGTTCTCATTCTCACGACCAAGGCCTCGTCGGTCGGGACGATCAGGATCCAGGACGAGACGGCCAACGGAATCGCCAACGACTTCCTGAGCAAGACTGCGGGTTGGGTGATAGCCGGCCTCATCGTCGTCGGCTATGCGCTCTCTGAGCTCCAGAGCGCGCGCAGCCGGCGGGCGGGCGGGCTCTATGCCAAGCCGATCGTCGTGATGGCGCTTCAGGTGGTCGGACTCGCGGCCGTCACTTTTGGCGCCGTCTGGTACCTCAACAAGGACCGGGGCGTGCCCGAAGCGACCGTGATCCTGCTCGCCCTGCTCGTCTTCTGGTCCTTTATCGCCTCGCGGACGACCTTCGGCAGACACGTTTACGCAGTCGGGGGCAGTGCCGAAGCCGCGCGCCGAGCCGGAATCAACGTCGACCGGGTCCGAATTCTTGTGTTCATGATCAGCGGCTTCATGGCGGGCGTTGGTGGAATCATGCTGGCGTCGCGGCTCCGCTCGGTCGCGACCAACACCGGGGGCGGCAACCTGCTTCTGCTTGTCATCGCCTCAGCGGTGATCGGGGGCACCAGCCTGTTCGGCGGAGTCGGTCGCGTCGTGACCGCGCTGCTGGGGGCTCTCGTCATCGCCTCGATTCAGAACGGAATGGATCTGCTCGGCCTGGCGTCCGGGACGAAGTTCGTCATCACCGGTCTGGTCCTGCTCGCCGCGGTACTCGTGGACGCATACGCAAAGCGCCGCCGGGCCGCTCGCGGCGTCCTCTGAGCAGCCGGGCTGGGTCGGCGGCGTGCGAGCACGGCACCTGATCGGAGCCTCCGTCGTCCTCTTGGCCGGGGTCGTGGCGGCGGCAGGTTGCATGTTCGGTTCGGGCTCCCCGAAGGTCGTCTTTCGCCCCTACTCGGGGAAGCCACACCCGCTTGAGCTGACGGACGTGGCTCAGGCCGTCGGGTTGAATTTCCGTCAGGGCGCCTTTCGCTGGGGCGTCTCGCCGGACCCGTCGAGCATGATGGGGAGCGGCGTCTGCTGGCTCGACTACGACGAGGACGGCTGGCTCGACCTCTTCGTCGTGAACACGTACACAGAAAGCGAGGTGAGCCGCTGGAAGAGTGCCGGCGGCCTGCCGCGCACCGCGCTCTTCCATAACGCGGAAGGGAAGTTCACCAACGTGAGCGCGGCTTCTGGCGCCGACCTGGCCGTCCGCGGCAATGGGTGCGTCGCCGCCGACCTCGACCTCGACGGCCACACAGACCTCTATGTCACGACCACGCGCGAGAGCGTTCTTCTCTGGAACAACGGCGACGGCACCTTCACGGAGGGAGCCCGATCCGCTGAAGTCGCCGTTTACGGGTGGCACTCCGGCGCAGCCGTCGGGGACGTGAACGGCGACGGCCTTCCCGACCTCGTAGTCGCCGGCTACACGGACCTGAACGCACCGCGTCCAGAGGCCACCCAGGGCTTCCCCCAGACGTTCCTCGGCGTACGCGATCTTCTCTTCCTGAACGAAGGACGTAAGAGCGGCGGGCATGCGCGTTTTCGCGAAGTCGGCAGGAGTATCGGACTCGAAGTTGCGAACTTCGAGCACGGCCTCGGCGTCCTGCTCTCGGACTTCGAGCGTGACGGCGATCTGGACATCTACATCGCCAACGACACGAACCCAAACCGGCTGTACGAGAACGTCCCCTGGCCGGGAGGAGCCGCCGCGGACCCGCTCGGTCTCGGGTTCCGCTTCGAAGAGCGCGCGGGGCCGGCCGGGGTGGCCGACCCGAACGCGGGCATGGGGATCGCCGGCGGAGACTTTGACGGGGACGGCCGCACCGACCTCTTCGTGACCAACGCCCGAGAGCAGGGACACGCGGTCTTCCGTAGCAAACCCCCGGACGAGAACGATCCGTCCTACGACGACGTGCGCGCGGACCTGGGGGTCAAGCTCAGCGGCTCGACCGGCTGGGGAGTCTCGTGGGCCGATCTCGACCTCGACACGGACCTGGACATCGTCGAGGTCAATGGCGATGTACCCATAACTGACCTCGCTGGTGACAGGGAGCTCGTTTGGGCATTCGGGAACCTCACCGCCCAGGGAATGACCGGTCGTTTCGAGGATCTCGGCGGCCAGATGGGCCTGGACGGGCTTGGACCCCTGCTCGCGCGCGGGAGCGCGGTGGCCGACTACGACAACGACGGAGACCCCGACGTGGCCATCAGCACGGTCGGCGGGCACCTCGTTCTGCTCCGGAACGATCACGCCGGCGGCACCTGGCTCGAGGTGAACCTGGCTGGGTTCCACCCCGGCGCGGAGGTTACGGCGGTCCTCCCGGACGGCCGGAAGCTACGTCGGGAGGTGCATGCGGGAAGCAGCTATCTCTCGTCCGAAGATCCACGCGTCCACTTCGGGCTTGGAGGCGCAACCAAGGTGCGGGAGTTGGTCGTGCGCTGGCCGGGCGGCGAGGTGACGCGCTTGACCGCCGTCGCGGCGAATCAGCTCCTCGAGGTGAAGGCCCCATCGTGATCCGCGCCGGGTCGGTCGCGATCGTGCTCGCCCTCGCCGTCTTCGCGCTGGGCGGCTGCTTCGGCTCGGGACAGTCGCAGTCGTACTTGGTTAGCGACTGCAAGCGCGGTGACCTGAAGGGACATTCGGTTGCCCGAGTCTGGGACGAGGCGCTGCTGGACGCCATCAGGCGCGACACTCCCGCGCCGACCGTGCATGCCCGGAACCTCTTCCACACCTCCGCTGCGATGTGGGATGCGTGGGCCGCGTACGACCCGAATGCCGAGGGCTACTTCGTGAAGGAGAAGCTGAAGTCTGACGACGTCCGGGCAGCGCGCGAGGCGGCGATCAGCTACGCCGCTTACCGCGTCCTCCTCTACCGCTACTCACTCGCCTCGGGCTTGCAGGAGACCTTCGACGAGCTCACATCGACCATGGCCTCGCTCTGCTACCGGATCGACTACACGAACACCAAGGGCGATTCGCCGGCAGCGCTCGGGAACCGCATCGCGGCCAAGGTGATCGCATACGGGCGCCGCGACGGAGCCCACGAAGCGTTGCGGTACCTCGATCCTTCGTTCAAGTCGGCGAACCCGCCGCTCGTCGTCGCGGAGCCGGGCACGCAGATGCGCGACCCGAACAGCTGGCAGCCGCTGGCCCTCGCGAAGATCGTCGCGCAAAACGGTCTTCCCGTCCCCGGGAAGGTGCAGAGCTACATCGGCCATCAGTGGGGCCACGTCGCCGGCTTCGCACTCTCGAAGTCTCCAAAGGGACTGCCGCTCGACCCCGGTCCCGTTCCGCGGCTCGATGATCCCGCTTCGGACGCGCAATTCAAGGCCACGGCGGTCGCTGTCATCCGATACAGCAGCCGCCTCGAACCGGGCGACGGCGCCACGATCGACATTGGCCCTGACGCCCTCGGTGGCAACACCCTCGGGACGAACGACGGCAAGGGGCACGACGTCAACCCGGACACCGGGAAGGCGTATGCCCCGGACGTGGTCCGACGCGGAGATTTCCAGCGCGTCCTCGCTGAGTTCTGGGCCGACGGGCCGAAATCGGAAACGCCTCCCGGCCACTGGAACGTCATCGCCAACCAAGCGTCGGACTCCCCTGGGCTCGAGCTGAGGATCGGCGGCCGCGGTCCCGAGGTCGACCGGCTCGAGTGGGACGTCAAGCTCTACTTCGCTCTCAACGGCGCGGTCCATGATGCCGCCGTGGCGGCCTGGGGAGCGAAGAGCTACTACGACTCGGCGCGCCCGATCTCGATGATCCGCTACATGGGCGGCAAGGGCCAGTCGAGCGATCCGAGCGGGCCTGCCTACGATCCGGACGGGCTCCCGCTGGTTCCGGGCCTCATCGAGGTGGTCACGCGAGCGTCGAGTGCCCCCGGCGAGCGTCATGCGAAGCTGGCCGGCCACGAAGGCGAAATCGCGATCCGCGCCTGGTCCGGGCCTCCTGAGCAACCGGCCGGCGCGTCCAGAGGGGTGCACTGGATCCGCGCGGTCGAGTGGGTGCCCTACCAGCTGCCGACGTTCGTCACGCCGGCTTTCCCCGGCTACATCTCAGGCCACAGCACCTTCAGCCGCGCCGCCGCCGAGGTGCTGACCGGCTTCACGGGCAGCGCGTACTTCCCCGGGGGCCTCTACGAGTGGAACGTGCCCGCAGGCACGCTGCGGATCGAGCAGGGGCCCAGCGAGGATCTTGCCCTCCAGTGGGCGACGTACTTCGACGCCGCGGACGCCGCGGGTATCTCGCGCCTCTTCATGGGCATCCACGTCTCGCCGGACGACTTTGGCGGCCGGAAGATCGGGTCGCAATGCGGCAAAGCCGCGTGGACTCTGGCCCAGCGGTACTTCGACGGGAAGGCCGCTTGATGGCCGCGGAGTCGATTGGTGTAGGCATGCTCGGCTACGCCTTCATGGGCAAGGCGCACTCACGCGCTTTTCACGACGTGCGGCTGCTCGACCCGCCGCTCTTCCCGGAGATGGTTTCCATCTCGGGGCGAAACAGGGAGCGTGTGGAGGAGGCGCGCGCGCGTTACGGGTGGACAGAGGCGGTTACTGACTGGCGCGAGCAGGTGCGCGACCCGCGCATCGGCCTCTTCGACAACGGCGGCCCCAACAGCCTGCATGCGGCGCCGACCGTCGAAGCGGCTCGGAACGGCAAGCACGTTCTCTGTGAGAAGCCGTTGGGACGAAACGCCGAGGAGGCCCACGCGATGTGGCGGGCCGCGGAGGACGCCGGCGTCGTCCACATGTGTGGCTTCAACTACCGCTTCGTTCCGGCCATCCGCTCTGCGCGCGACCTGCTGGAGTCCGGCGCACTCGGCGAGATCGTCCACTTCCGCGCCCGCTACCTCCAGTCCTGGGGCTGGGATGCGCCCACCGACGTCTGGCGCTTCGACCGCGCCCAGGCCGGCACCGGTGCGCTCGGTGACCTCGGCGCGCACATCGTCGACCTGGCGCGTTACCTGTGCGGCGAGGTGGCTGCGGTCTCGGCGACCGTGCGCTCATACGTGGAGGGGCATGAGGTGGACGACGCATTCGTGGCGACGGTCGACTTCGAGAACGGCGCCATCGGCACGCTCGAGTCCTCCAGGCTGGCGCTCGGGCGCGTGAACCAGAACACCTTCGAGCTGAACGGCACGCGCGGGTCGATCGCGTTCGACCTCGAGCGCTTCGACGAGCTGCTTGTGTCGGACGGCGGCGCCTATCGGAGCGAGCGTGTCACGGGGGACTGGTGGCCGCCCGGGCACGGCCTCGGTTGGGGCGACACGTTTACGCTCGAGGTCCAGCTCCTACTCGAGGCG
>Ga0307312_10001616_pt1 | contig 11596 bp, 13 predicted proteins | sample ER_DNA_202_FD_194489 | JGI IMG/M metagenome (GOLD analysis project Ga0307312, IMG submission 194489) | Bulk soil microbial communities from the East River watershed near Crested Butte, Colorado, United States - ER_DNA_202 | ecosystem: Environmental > Terrestrial > Soil > Floodplain | place...
CGCACAGCAGCAGGGTGTGCAGCTCGATCCGCCGGTCGACCATGGCCACCGAGTATAGGTGCGCCCGCGGGCGGGCCTCAGGCGTCAGGCTCGCCGTACAGGTCTGGATCGAGCAGCCAGGCGATCTCGCCGGCACCTGGCTCGGGGACGCCGGGGAACTCGAGGCAGGCAAGCCCACCGGGCCGCAGCCGGACCGAGGCAGCGCCGCTGAGCAGGGCCGCCGTGGAGGAAAGGTCGGGCTCGTGGCCGACGAAGAGCACCCGACGCGCATCGTGAGCGCCGGCCATGGCGCGGGCGAAGCTGACCCATTCGGCGCCCGGGCGCAGCGTCTCGTCGACGACCGGCGCTGCCAGCCCGAGACCCGTGCAGAACAGCTCGGCGGTCTGCCGCGCGCGAACGAGCGGAGACGACAGGACGAGGTCCGGGCGGAGGTTCAGCCGCCGCCAGAGTGGTATCGCCCCGCGCAGGGCCGCGACCCCCTCGGTGGTCAGCTCCCGTCGGTCGTCGTCGACGGCACGCTGCTCGCCCGCCTTGCCGTGCCTCAGAAAGTAGAGGATCACCTAGCCGGAGCGAACCCCGCCGCGCTCGCCCGGATGCCCGAGCGCCATGCCTCGGGTGTGGCCGGTGCGGTCGACCTCGAGGCGCGACGGCGCGGTGGCATCGGCCTTGGGAAGGGTCACCGACAGGACCCCGTTGCCGTACGACAGGTTCGCGCGGCCGGCATCGACGGCGCACGGCAGCTCCACGGTCCGCTCGTACGGGCCGTATGACCATTCGCGCGCCAGGTAGGTGATGCGCTCCTGCCCTGCGCCGTGCTGGCGAGCGCGCAACGTGAGGGCGCCGTCGGCGGTGACGTCGACGCTGATGTCCTCAGGCGAAACGCCCGGCATTGGCGCCACGATCATCAGCTCGCGATCGTTCTCGAAGAGGTTGATCGGTATGGCGACCGGATCGGTCATTCGTCGGCTCCTAGTCGGGGAAGGCCTCGGGTCCGCGCTCGGAAAGTTCGCGCGCATGGGCGGCGCCATCGGTCGGTGGGATCCAGGAGTACGGGTAACGGTCGTCCTCAAGCTCCGACGCCTGACGGGTGAGGTGGAGCGGGTGAAACGTGTCGATCATGACCGCGAGCTCCTCTGTCGCCTCCTTGCCGATGCTCGCCTCGACCGTGCCCGGGTGTGGCCCGTGCGGGATGCCGGCGGGGTGGACGGTGAACGACGCGATGTCGACGCCGCGGCGGCTCATGAAGTTGCCGGCGACGTAGTAGATCACCTCGTCGCTGTTGATATTGCTGTGGTTGTAGGGAGCCGGGATCGAGAGCGGGTGGTAGTCGAACTTGCGAGGCACGAAGCTGCAGATGACGTAGTTGCGTGGCTGGAAGGTGAGGTGCACTGGCGGCGGCTGGTGGACGCGCCCGGTGATCGGCTCGAAGTCCGAGATGTTGAAGGCGAACGGCCACAGGTGGCCGTCCCAGCCGACCACGTCGAAGGGGTGGTGGCGGTAGTGGTAGGCGGTCACGCGCCCACGCGTCTTGACCTCGATCACGTAGTCCCCGTCGTCCAGGATCGGCGCCATCTCGGCAGGCGGGCGGATATCGCGCTCGCAGTACGGCGAGTGCTCGAGCAGCTGGCCGAAGTCGTTGCGGTAGCGCTTCGGCGGCACGATGCTCGACGGCGACTCGACCCATAGCATGCGCTGGCTGACGCCGTCATCGGGCCGCAGGCGGAAGGTGGTCCCGATGGGGAGCACGAGATAGTCGCCGGGACCGTAGTCGATCGGCCCGAAGACCGTCTCGAGCGTGCCGCTCCCCTCGTGGACGAAGTACATCTCGTCCGCTTCGCCGTTGCGGTAGTAGTGGTCCATTCCCTCGGCCGGCCGGACGACGCCAAACGTGACGTCCGCGTTGTAGAAGAGCGGGATGCGTCCGGTCACGCCGTCCCCGCGCGGCTCCACGGGCGCGGTGTTCACCAGCCGATGCCGATGCGGCCCTGATGCCTCGTCCGGGCTCTGCTCGATGGCGACGTCGCGCACCTTCTCGATCTGGTGCGTCTGGGTCGGTGGGGTGTTGTGGTAGAGCAGCGACGCCCTACCGGTGAAGCCCTCGACCCCGAACAGCTCCTCGGCGTAGAGGCCGCCGTCGTCCTTGCGGAACTGCGTGTGGCGCTTGCGAGGGACCGTACCGCGCTGGAGGTAGAACATCGCCTGCCATTCTATCGGCCGCCGCGGGTGATCAGTCGCTGCGCGTCAGCTCCGAATGCCCGCCGCGCGGGTAGACGATGAGCAGCCGGACCGGCTGGTCGCCGATCGCCTCGGCGTCATGCGGCAGAGTCCCGTCCAGCAGCACATAGTCGCCCGGCCCTGCCTCGACGACCGACTCGCCCTGCGTGATGCGCAGGCGCCCGGAGAGCACGACATGGTGCTCATCGCCGGGGTGCGCGTGAAAGCCGGTGCGGGTGCCGCTGGGAATCGTCCCCTCGAAGATCGCGATGTCGCGCGCGATGCCGCCATCGACCTGGGTCATGCCGCCGGAGCTGGCGGCCAGCCGGCGCCTGGGGCTCTCGGAAGCTCGAACCAGCCGTGGACCGATGCTGGAGTCGAGCAGGAACCAGGCGATTGGCACATCGAGCGCCGCGGCCAGGGCCGACAGCGTTTCAAGGGACGGCGACGCCTTGTCGTTCTCGACCTGGCTGAGGTAGCCGATGTTCAGCCCGGTCAGGTCCGCCACCGCGGACAGGGTCAGGCCACGGTCGCGGCGGCGGCGGCGGATCTGGCCGCCAACCAGCGGACGCTTTCGCGAAACAGGGGGCGGTTCGGACATCGGCTCATTATGCCGCCACCCAATAGGTATTGACAAGAGCCAAACGAACTGCGATCATTTGGTCACCAACAAATTCTGCTTGGCATCGGCCAAGTCCATGGAGAAAGGAACGGATCGACCATGAAGGTCGCCATCATCGGAGCCGGCAATGTCGGCAAGGCGCTTGCCACGTCCCTGACGCGGGCCGGCCATGACGTGACGCTGGCTGCACATAGCCCCGAGACGGCCCGAGCCGCCGCCAGGGAGATCGGCGCAGGCTCGGCGAAGGACGCCGCCAGCGCCGTGAAGGACGCAAGGGTCGTCATCCTCGCGGTCCCGTACACAGCCGAGGAGGCTGTCGCTGCTGAGATCGCGGACGGCACGGTGGGGCGCACCGTGGTCGACGTGAGCAACCCGCTCAAGGCCGACTTCTCCGGGCTCGCCACCGGGACCTCGGCGGCCGAGGAGCTTCAGCAACGACTCCCCGGCGCCCACGTCGTGAAGGCCTTCAACACCGTCTTCGCCTCCATGCAGGCCGATCCGACCGCCAATGGCGTGACAATCGACGGCTACATCGCCGGCGACGACGCCGATGCCAAGCGCCAGGTCCTCGAGCTGGTAGAGTCGATTGGCCTCAACCCGCTCGACGTCGGACCACTGGCCTCCGCGCGCTACCTGGAGGGGATGGCCTACCTGAACATGGGCCTCAATGCGGCCAACGGATGGTCGTGGACCTCGACCTGGCACCTGGAGCGTTAGATCGATGGGAATCACACGTCTCAACCACGCGGTCCTCTTCGTGCGCGACGCCGATGCGGCGGCGGACTTCTACCGCCGCGTCTTCGGATTCGAGGAGCTGAAGCGGCCCCAAGGCATGCGCGCAGCCTTCATGCGCTCGCCCGATGGCGGCAACCACCACGACCTCGGCCTGTTCGAGGTTGGCGCCGCCGCACCGCATCCGGCGCGTGGCTCAACAGGCCTCTACCACCTCGCGTGGGAGGTCGCCACAATCGAGGACCTGGCCACGATGGCGAAGACGCTCTCCGAGGCCGGCGCGATGACCGGAGCCAGCGACCACGGGGTGAGCAAATCGCTCTATGGCCGCGACCCCGACGGCAACGAGTTCGAGGTGATGTGGAGGGTGCCAAGCGAGGCCTGGGGCGAGTACGCCGACCAGGCCGTCATCCTGCCGCTCGACATCGACCGCGAGCTCGCCCGCTGGGGGGCCGGAGCGGCCAGCGTCCAGTAGGCGTCAGCTCGCCAGGCCGTCGAGCTGGTCGGCGTGCTCCTCGAGGTGGCCGATCTCGAACCACTCGAGGATTCGCGGAAGTGGCATCTCGCCGACCGTCGGGTGCAGACCGCGCGACGACCAGGACTCGGCGGGCAGCGCCTCCAGAGTCGCGCGGAGGTCCGCGATCCCGGCGCGGACACGTCCCAGGAGCTCCTCGGGCGCCGTCCGCCGGTCGCGCTCGATGGCTGCGATCCGCTCCGGCGAGCCCTTGGTGCGCCCGAATGGGACCGGCTCCCCCGGTGGCTGTGCAAGCACCTTCTGGATCTGGGCATGCCAGTACGGGACGAACTCGGCGAGATGGGCCCAGACCTGGCCCGCCTCCCAGCGCTCGCTGGCGCCGGGGTCCGGATCGGTCAGGCCGGAGGGAAGTGGAGCAGATGCGTGGGCTACCAGGCGAGCTTCGACGTCCGCGAGCCGCTTGAGGACCGTCTCGACATCGGTCATGGGCGTTCGATCACCGGCGAGCTGAGCGAGCCGAGGCGCTCGATCGCGAGCGTCACCGAGTCCCCCGGCTCGAGGTAGCGGCCGAGTGTCTCATCCCGGATCTCGAGCAGGCAGCCGGTCCCCACCGTGCCGGAGCCCAGCAGGTCGCCGGGCTGGAGCCGGACATCCGCGGACGCTCGCTCGATCATCTGGCCGAAGCTGAACTGGGCGGTCGCCCAGCTCCCCCTCGACAGCTCCTGTCCATTCACCGATGCCGTCATCGCCAGATCGTAGCCGTTCCCGGAGCGCGCATCGGCCAATTCGTCGGGCGTGACCAGCCAGGGGCCGATGGAGCTCGCGAAATCCTTCCCCTTGGCCGGGCCCAGCCGGACCGTCGTCTCGTCGCGCTGCAGGTCTCGAGCGGACCAGTCGTTGAAGACGAGATAGCCGCCGATCGCCTCCTCGCCGCGGTTGGCAGGCAGGTCGCGCACGGAGGTGTCGACCAGGGCCGCCACCTCCAGCTCGTAGTCAAGCTCCGCCGAGCCGCGCGGCGCCCAGACTGGATCGTGGGGGCCGCGAATCTCCGACACGTTCGAGAAGTAGAAGACGGGCAGCCGATACCACGCCTCCGGCACCTCGCCACCGCGCCGATGCCACATCGTGGCGACGTGCTGCTCGAATGCGTAGAAGTCGCGGAGGGATGGCGGCCGGAGGATCGGCGGGCCGAAGACCAGCTCCTCGGCGGCCAGGATCGCCTCGTCATCCTCGCTCGCGGCAGCGTATCCGTCGACGATCTCCGCCAGCGACTCGACACGCAGCGCGCGCGCGAGGTGGTCGTCGAGCGTCGTGATCGGCTGCCGGAAGAGGGCTGAGTTGTGTGCGCGGCGCGGGTCCTCCACCACGAGTCCCTGCCGCGCCTCGTCGAGATCGAGCCAGCGCTCGCCTGCGCCATCCCGGGCCGCGGCCAGTCGCCATGGCGAGCCCGCCGGGGCGTTGCGGGCTCGGACGTGGGCGATCTTCATTCGTCCCGGGATTCTAGCGACGGCAACCGTGCGCGCAGCCGCCGCCAGCGCTCGAGCGCGCGCTGGTGCTCGTGGCGCGTCAGCGCGCGCCCGCCGTAGCGCGCCAGCGCGTAATCGACGGCGAGGAGCGAGAACCGGCGGTCGCCGACCCGCTGTGCGTGGGTACGGGGCGACTCCGCTTCCCGGCGTCCAAGGTCGCTGGGAGCCAGCAGCTGGAGCGCGGCCAGGTAGGCGGTCACTGCGTCATGCGGCACGGAGGCGCTGCGCAGGCGCGGCAGGCGGACACGCGGCATCCCGAGCCGTACGCGCGTCTCCGGCAGATGGATGAACCGCTCCTCGCTGGCGGTGCGCAGCGTCCTCCGCGCTCGGCGTCGCAGCCAGGTGCGGGCAACGATCACTGCGAGCAGGAGGACCCCGATCCAGAAGATCCCCACCGCCAGCAGCCCGCCACGCACCTGCTCGAAGTCGTACGTCTCCGGGAAGCCAAATGGCGCGCCCGGTGTCGCCGGGCCCGCCGGGGCAGGCAGGCGCAGCCCGAGGCCGAGGAGCGCCTGGGTCAGCAAGCCGGCCACCCAGGCCAGGGGGAGGAGGACGATCAGCAGCGCCAGCCCGAGCAGCGTGCCGAGGGGTCCGAGAAGGCCGCGCGCCACGCTGTCGATCGGCAGTCCGAGCAGGTATGCGGCCGGCACGCCAACCGCCAGCACCATGGCGAGGACGCCAATCAGGAGTCCAAGCCATGACCGATTCGCCCGCCAGTCGACGCCGGTCTCCTGGCCGATCACCTGCAGGCGTGCGAGACCGGCGGCCATGAACCCGGCAGACACGAAGGTGAGGCTCGCCACGAACGCCTGCTCGACGAACAGGCCACGCAACGGTTGTGCCGACAGCTGGCCGGCAACCCACGGCAGGGCAAGTCCGGGGGTGCCCCACAGCACGAGCCGGCTCGCGGCACGGTCGTCGACCTCGAATCCTCGACCGATGCCTCGCAGGAATGCGACCGCCGCCAGCCAGCCGCCGGGATGCTGGCCGATCGCGCCGAGCAGGTCGCCTGCCGCCAGCAGCTCGCGCGCGGCCGGGGAGACAAGCCACCCGACGGCGCCCGCCGCCACGGTGGCGGCGAAGAACGTGAGCGGCCGCTCATCGGGGTCGAGCAGGCCGCGCCGCGCGAGCAGGGCCGCGGCCGCGGCGGCGATCGCCAGCTCGAGGGTGCCGAGCAGCGGGGCCTGCTCGCCGATCACGACCTGGACCGCCGCGTAGACGACCGCCAGCCATGCCCCCTCTGCCACCAGGGCAAGGACGGTGACGGGGCCCTCAGTCCGCCAGGACCAGCGCATCGGCGCGCCTCCAGTCGGGATCGAGCTCGCCCACCCGGGAGCGCAGGCCCAGCTTCTGGAGCAGGGTGGCGTGCTCCTGCGCGGACGCCCCCATAGCGACGTGCTCGGTCCGGAAGCCGAGCTGCTGCAGACGGCGCAGCCTGCCGGCGAAGGCGGACGGGTCGCGGACGCCGAGCGTCACCACCGTGCCGCCCGGGACAAGGCGTCGCGGAACCGCGTCCAGCAGGGCGGCAAACGGAGCGGCGATGATGGGCCGCATTCGGGCGAGGGCGTCATCGATCCTGCCCAGCTGCCCGCGTGACGTCTCCGGTGCGAGGTACGTCCATTGGCCGCCGCCGCTGAGCTGCGCACCGGCGAGCATGCCGCAGGCCGCCCCATCGCGCAGGAGCCGGCGGGCCAGCGAGGCCGCGGCCACGCACAGGCCTTCGACCATCTCGTCGTCGTAGAGCATCAGCCAATGCGGCCCCTCGACCGTCTGCAGGTCGAGGACGAGGAGGACCTGGCGCTCGTGGACCGGCTCGAAGCGCTTGCTGACGGGCCGATCGAGGCGGGCAGACGCGCGCCAATGGAGCTGCCGCAGCGGATCGCCGGCAGCGTAGGGCCGCACGCCGGCGAAGAGCGCGGGATCGTGGAAGAGGCTGCTGCGCGATCGCGTGCTGCCGAGCGGCGCGCGCGCCGGCTCACGGGAGCGAACCGGGAGGCTGCGCGGGCGGACGATCAGGGTAGCCGGCAGATCGCGCTCCTCGCTGTTCGTCCCACGCTCGAAGAGGTCGCTCACCGTGAGGCGCACGGGACCGAAGCTGAAGGCGCCGCGGCGCCGCGCCTCGATCCGCAGGTGCCGGATCACGCGCTCGAACCAGAGGAGCGACCAGCTGTTCTGCAGGCTCCCACGGCCGGGAAGGTCGCTCGCCGCCAGGCGGCGGCCCTGGACCGCGAGCCCATCGGTCGCGAAGTCATCCGCCAGCAGCCACGGGAGCGGCAGGAGCTTGCCGTTCCACACGTCCACGTCGAGGGCGACCTCGTCCCCCCACACTGCGCGGTCGCTGCCCAGGCGTCGCTGGTACGAGACCGCTCGGAGGCCGTAGCGTGACCACAGGGTTGTGAGCCAGCGCGAGAGCAGGGTCAATCCGCCGAGCAGGATCAGTCCCGGCGCGGCCAGCAGGGCGCCGACGATTGCCAGCCCCAGGCCAATTACGCTCCAGGCGCTCACGGACTAGCCCGCTGGCTCGCCGACTCCGACCGGCACGTCCGCCAGCAGCTCGGCGACGACGCGCTCCGGCTGTGCGCCGCGCAGCTCGCGGTCGATGTCGAGCAGGAGCCGATGCGTGAGCACAGCCGGCGCGAGCGCCGCCACGTCGTCGGGCAGCACGAAGTCGCGCCCATCAAGCAGCGCCCACGCCTGCGACGCGCGGTACAGCGCGACGCTGGAGCGTGGCGATCCGCCGAGGCGGAGGTCCGGATGGTCGCGGGTGGCGCGCACGATCCGAACCGCGTAGCGCTCCACCTCGTCGCTGACAGTTACCGCGCGGGTTGCGGCGCGCAGTCCGGCGAGCGCCTCCGGCTGCAGGACAACGGGCACCGCGTCGAGCGGCTCGTGCGCGTCCCGGTACCGACGTGCAATCGCGCGCTCGCCGCTCTCATCGGGGTAGCCGATCGCGATCCGCACCAGGAAGCGGTCGAGCTGCGCCTCCGGCAGGGCGAAGGTCCCCTCGAGCTCGATCGGGTTCTGTGTGGCGAGCACCAGGAACGGGTCGGGGAGGGGCCGCGTCGTGCCGTCGACCGAGACCTGGTGCTCCTGCATCGCCTCGAGGAGCGCCGACTGCGTGCGTGGCGTGGCGCGATTGATCTCGTCCACGAGCAGGACGTTGGTGAAGATCGGCCCCGGGATGAACTCGAAGCTGCCCTCGCGCAGGATGCTGCTGCCGGTCACGTCGGTGGGGAGCAGGTCCGGGGTCCCCTGCACGCGTCCGAAGGTGAGGCCCAGCGCGCGTGCGAAGGCGTGGGCGAGGAGCGTCTTGCCGACGCCAGGGACATCCTCGACCAGCGCATGGCCCTCCGCGAGGAGGGCGGTCGTCAGCAGCCGCAGCGGTTGGTCGCCGCCGACCACGGCCCGCCCGACGGCGTCGCGCAGTGCGCTCCAGAGCCGCGCGCCGTCGTGAGGATCGGTCATGGGTCTCCTTCGGGGACAATACGCCGCCGCTCGCTATTCTCGTTCACGCTCGGGAATCGTTTGCAGGAGCCTGCCCGTGCCCACCCCGGTCATCGCTTCCGACGCGCATCTCGCCCACGATGGGCTCATCGAGCTCGTCCGCGGCGCACCGGTGGCGTGCTACGAGTCTCCGGCCCGCGCGGTCGAGATCGAGCGCGCACTGCGAGCCGCGGAAGGCTACGCCTTCGAGCCACCCATCGGGCATGGCACGGCAGCCATCACCGCCGTGCACGACGCCGAGCTGGTCGATCTCCTCGAGCATGCCTGGACCGATGCCCTGGCCGCCGGCCACGATGGACGGGGGCCGCTCATCCCGGATACCTTCGCGACCGAGGCGTTCACCGCCCGGCACGAGCTCCGCGGGACCCCTCTCTCGCGCTTCGACCGGCTCGGAGCCTACTGCTTCGACACGGCCACGCCGATCGTCGAGGGCACCTACGCGGCCGCGCGCGCCGCCGTCGACGTGGGCCTCACCGCCGCGCGTCGGGTGCTCGAGGGGGCGCCGCTCGCGTACGGGCTCTGCCGGCCGCCGGGCCATCACGCCGGGACGCGGCTCTTCGGCGGCTACTGCTACTTCAACAACGCCGCCATCGTGGCGCAGTCCCTGGTCGACGGGGGCGCCGCGCGGGTCGCGATCCTGGACGTCGACTACCACCATGGCAACGGCACCCAGCAGATCTTCTGGGAGCGGCCGGACGTGCTGTACGTCTCGCTGCACGGCGACCCGAGCGGCGCGTATCCCTATTTCTCGGGCTACGCCTCCGAGCTTGGAGGGGGCGAGGGAACCGGCGGCAACCGCAACTTCCCGCTCGCGCCCCGGACCGACATTACCGGCTACGCAGCCGCGCTTCGCGAGGGGCTGCGTCTGATCGCCGAGTTCGAGCCCGACGCGCCGCTGGTGCTCTCGCTTGGCTTCGACACCTTCGAGCGCGATCCGATCAGCGATCTCGGGCTGCGCACGGGCGACTACCAGCGCGTGGGGGCAATGATCGCAGAGCCGGGGCGGCCGATCATCGCCCTGCAGGAGGGCGGCTATGCGATCGACGCGATCGGTGCGAATGCGGTGAGCTTCCTCGCCGGCCTGCGAGGATGAGGGAGGCGCAGCCACATGCGCCGCCGCTCTGGCCGGCATACATCGCGACCTACCTGTTCATGGTCGGACAGTGGGCGAGCGGCGTGGCCGTGCCGCTGCAGGTCGGCCTGCTCGGCGGGTCGTTCGCTGTGGCGGGCACCATCGCCGCGGTTCGCTTTGGGCTGGGCGCCCTGTTTCAGCTCCCATTCGGCGCGGTGGCCGATGCGTGGGGCACGCGCCGCACCCTCTTCGTCGCGATCGCCGGCAATGCGCTCGTCAACCTGGTCCCGCTCGCCGCCGCGGCGACGGGAAGCATCTGGATCCTCTATCTCTGGGCGGTCCTCTCCGGCCTCACCGCGTCGCTCTTCCTGCCCGCGATGAGCGCCTTCGTGGCCGGCAACGCGCCGGATCGGTCCCGGGGGAGCGCGTTCGGGTGGCTGACGCTGGGGACGCATACCGGCATCGCCTCCGGGCCGGCGATCGGAGGCGTGGTCTGGGAGCACTTCGGCGTCTCGCCCACATACCTGCTCTCGTCGGCGATCGGCGTGACCGCGCTCATCGGTCCGCTGCTGATGGCCGGCGCTGCGCGCGCGCAGCTGCGGTTCGCCGGCCTGCCCAGCATGGTCGCCGCGGTGGCCCGCGACCGTGCGATCGTGGGCGTCTGGATCGCGGCCCTCGCCATCGGCCTGCCATGGGGAGCGGTCAGCGGCCTCTTCCCGCTGTTCGGCAGCTCGCTTGGCCTTGCGGCGGGGAGCATCGGCCTCCTGCTGGCCCTGCAGTCGGCGGCGAACGGCGCATCGCGCGTTCCGCTCGGACGCCTGATCGATCGGCGCGCGGTCCCGCCGCTGACGGCGGCCGGCACGGCGCTGGGATATGCCCTGATCACCTCGCTGCTCGGACTGCAGACCGGGCCGGTCGGGATCGCGCTGATCTTCGTGAGCGGCATCGTTGCGCTCGCGTTCACGCTGATGCTCGTGCAGGTCGTGATCTCAGAGCGTGCGCCGCCGCAGCTGCGCGCGACCGGGCTCGGCGGCTACGGCACGACCCTCTCGGCCGGGCTCGGGTTCGGTCCGTTCCTCGCCGGGGCGGTCGCGGACACGCATGGCTTCGCCGCAGCGTTCGGCCTGGTCGCCGGCATCGGAGCGGTTGTCGCCGTCGTCTCGGCCGTCGTCCTGTGGGGGACGCGGCGCGCCGACCGGGTCAAGATGCCGGCATGAGCCCCGAGGAGACGAGCTGGGACCGCGTCGCGACCTGGTACGACGGCTGGGTGGGCGACCAAGGCAGCGCCTATCACCGCCAGGTCGCGATTCCCGCGGTCCTCGAGCTGCTGCGGCCAGCACCCGGTGAGGCGATCCTCGACGTCGGCGGTGGCCAGGGCGTCCTCGCGCCGGTAATCGTCGAGGCCGGCGCGCGCTATACCGGGGTCGACGCCAGTCCACGGCTGATTGCCG
>Ga0307312_10001617_pt1 | contig 11590 bp, 7 predicted proteins | sample ER_DNA_202_FD_194489 | JGI IMG/M metagenome (GOLD analysis project Ga0307312, IMG submission 194489) | Bulk soil microbial communities from the East River watershed near Crested Butte, Colorado, United States - ER_DNA_202 | ecosystem: Environmental > Terrestrial > Soil > Floodplain | place: USA...
CGTGACGCTAGCCGATGCGTCGGGCCGTATCGAAGTGAACTCCGTGAACGAAGACGTCGAGCTGAGCAACATCACCGGTGAAATCAAGGTCGAGACGACGAATGGGGAGGTCTCGCTGACGGGTATCAAGTCATCGAGCGTCGACGCCGGCACGATCAACGGCGACGTGCTCTACGAGGGCACGGTCACCGACGGCGGCTCCTACAGCCTGGGATCGCATAACGGCGACATCACGGTGTCCGTGCCCGAGGGCGCGAACGTCACGATCACCGCCGCGACGGCGAATGGCGATATCGATGCGAGCTTCCCGCTGCCGATGACCAGCGGGGTGGGCAAGCACCGCAAGACTTTCAAGATCGGCTCGGGCAGCGCGCGCATGGAGCTGGAGTCCTTCCAGGGCGACATCGAGTTGCGCCGACCGCAGGAGCTGCGGGACCGGGTCGATCGTAAGCACAGGAATCATGACGAGAACGAGAATGACAACGACAACGGCACGCGCTTCAACTTTCACTTCGACCTAAACAATGTGGCGACATATGCCGCGCGCTACGCGAAAGCGTATGCGCCGAAGTACGCGCAGGCATACGCTCCCGTGTACGCGCGCAACTACGCGCGGGCCTACAGTCGCGCGTATCGCCACCCGCCGACGTCGCCCGACACCACCTCGCACTGAGCGGAGGATCACCATGCGAACCCTACTGACCGCGGCTGCGCTGTCTTGTGCGGCGCTCGCCACGGCAGCTGCACAGGATTTCAACTGGCACGGCCGGCTTGTCGCAGGGAAGCGGTTGGAAGTGAAGGGCGTGAACGGCGACGTCCGCGCGGTCCTGGCCAGCGGCGCCGAGGCGGTGGTGAACGCGAAGAAGCATTCGCGCCGCTCCGATCCCGATGACGTGAAGATCGAAGTGGTGGAATCGGGCGACGGCATCACGATCTGCGCCGTTTATCCCACGCCGGCGCGCGCTCGGCGCGAGAATGTCTGCGAGCCCGGTGACCACTGGAGCTCGAGCACCGACAACAACGACGTGACAGTCGACTTCGAGGTCCAAGTCCCCGCGGGCATCGAGTTCAATGGCCAGACGGTGAACGGCGAGATGTCGGCGGAGGGGTTGAAAGGCGATGTGCGGGCGAGCACCGTGAACGGCAGCGTGCGCGTCACCACGACCGGCCTCGCCGAGGCGTCGACCGTCAACGGCTCGGTGTATGCGCAGATGGGGCGGTCGGACTGGACCAACGATCTCGAGTTCAGCACTGTGAACGGCGGAATCACACTCATTCTGCCAGGCGCGCTCAATACTGAGCTTCGCGCCAACACTCTGAACGGCGACATCGAAACTGATTGGCCGCTCACGGTCACCGGGCGCTTCAGCCAGCGCCGGCTGCACGGCACGATCGGCACCGGCGGGCGCGGGCTGAACCTCAGTACGGTGAATGGGGAGATTCGACTCAAGAAGGGCACGTAATCGTACCAGCTCGCGGTCGTTCGGTACCGAACCCATAGACATCCATCATCACCTTGACCCCCTCGTAGTCAGAGGGGGTTTTGGTGTTACGGGAGATTCTTGCCCGCACGACGCGAATCGAGAGCCTGCGCGAGCTGTTCAGCGCGCTCGGCTATGAATCCGTGTGGGAACCCGTGCCGGTGCGGGCGTGGCTGGGTGAGACCGCGGTTGTCCACCGCGCCGCCCTGATCGCGCGGCACGGCGCCTTTCGAGTCTTTGCGCTCGAAGCGCCGGCACCCGAGGAAGCCGCGCGCGCCGCCGCACGGCGTCTGGCTGCCGGAGCCGAGCGCGGCCTGGCGTGCGCGCTGGGAGGTCACCCTCTACAGCTGGTGTGCGCGGCGGGCCCGGTGGGACTGCGGCTGGCGACGATTCAGCTGGCGAAACCCTCCGGCATCGCACTCGCGACCCTCGAGCGCCTTGCCCCCGCTCCGGGCGAATCGGCGCTCGCGCTGTCGCTCCGAATCGGCGAGGTGCTCGCCAGCGAAGGCGTCACGCCGCGTTTTTTTTGGGCCTTCCGACATACGCTCGACCGGCTTACAGAGCGGCTCGCCACCCCCCGGTCGCGCGTGGATCGGCACGCCCTCACGCTCACGGCGCTGACGCGCGTCCTCTTCCTCTATTTCATCCAGTCGAAAGGTTGGCTGAACGGGGACCCTCGTTACGTCGCGCATTTGCTCGATCGCGCGCTCTCCGCCCGGCGCCACTTTCATCGGTCCTTCCTGCACGCGCTCTGCTTTGGCGCCTTGAATCGCCCCCCGGCGCAGCGGGGCGCTGCCACGCGAGCGTTGGGCAAGATCCCGTTCCTCAACGGCGGCTTGTTCGAGCCTTCGGCGCTGGAGCGGCGCCACGGCCCGGCCGTCTGGAGCAACACGGACTGGCGCGACGCCTTCGACCAGCTCTTCGAGCGATTCCACTTCTCCGTGCGCGAGCACGACGCGGGCGAATTCGTCGCTCCCGACATGCTGGGTCGGGTGTTCGAAGGCGTCATGGACCCCGATGAACGGCGCGCCAGCGGCAGCTATTACACGCCGGCCTTTCTAGTGCGCGAAATGGTACGCGCCGGGCTCGAGGCCGCACTCACGCATCGCTTCGGCGTTTCACCAACTGTTGCCGCCCGGTGGGTACACGAAGGCCTTGCGCCGCATCCCGCGCCCGATTTGACCGGGCTCACCATACTCGACCCCGCTGCAGGTTCGGGGGCGTTCCTGCTGGGCGCGCTCGACGAGGTGGTGAGCCTCAGGCGCGCCGCCGGCGACGGGCCGGCTCTGGCCGTCAAGCGCGACGTGCTGGCGCGCTCGTTGTTCGGCGTCGACCTGACACCGACCGCCGTGCGCCTCACAGAGCTGCGATTGTGGCTCGCGCTCGTCGCCGAGGACGACGATGCCGAGGTGACACGGGTCGCGCCGCTGCCCAACCTCGACGGGCACGTGCTCCAGGGCGACGCGTTGCTCGATCCGTTGACGATGGCCGCATCCCTCGGCGGCCGCGCCTTCCGCGGAAATACAGCCGAGGTGCGGCGACTCGCCGCTGCGCGTCGCATGCACTTTCGGCTGACGGGTGCAAATAAGCGGTCGGCGGAAGTGGAGTTGCGCCGCGCCGAGACGGCGCTCGCGCGCGGGCTTCTCGACGACGGCTGCGCGGCGCTCGAAATGGCGATCGCCGAGCTGCTCGACGCCGGACGCAATCGGGACCTGTTCGGCCGGAGGTGCGGCCTCGACGCGGAGCACCGGTTACGGCTGGCGCGCCTGCGGCAGAGCCTCCGCGAGCTGCGTGCCGCGCGGCGCAAACTCAGACGGGAAGGCGCCGCCCCCTTCTTCTCGTTCGAGTCGCATTTCGCGGAGGTGATGGCTCACGGTGGGTTCGATCTGGTCATAGGCAACCCGCCATGGGTGCGCGCCGAGCGGCTGGCCCCGCGCGTACGCGAAACGCTGACGGCGCGCTACTCGTGCTGGCGTCCATCCGCTACGCGCGGCTTCGCGCATCTGCCCGATCTGGCCGTTGCCTTCACCGAGCGGGCCTTCGAGCTCACGCGACCGGGCGGTGTGGTTGCGCTGCTCGTTCCAGCAAAGCTCGCGTCCAGCGGCTATGGCGAGCCGCTGCGCCGGCGGCTGAGTCACCGCGCGCGGATCGAGCGGGTGTGCCCACTGCCCGAGCAGGTGGCCAACACATTTGGCGCTGCGGTATACCCGATGGCATTGGTTGCCGCGCACGCCGATCCCACCGGAACGGAGCTGGCGGCGACCGCGCTTGGCGCGAAGCCCGCGCTTCCTATGGTCCCGCAACGCCACTTGCAAAGCGAGGGGCCGTGGATTCTAGCCCCGCGCGCCGAACGGATCACCCGGCGGCTCCGCGCCGAGTTCGCGACGGTAGGCGATCGCTGGACCCCGCAGCTCGGCGTGAAGACCGGCGCCGACGATCTCTTCGTTGTTGATCGCCAATGTCCGGGCTCTCGGCCCGCCGTTCGCGGGCGGGACATCGTTGCCTGGCGCTGTCAGCCGCGCCGTTTCGTGCTCTGGACGCACGGCGCCGATGGTCTGCCGCTCACTCGGCTGCCGCGTGAGCTCAGCGAGCGGCTCTCACAGCATGAGGAGCGCTTGCGCCGCCGTGCCGACTACCGGTCCGGACCGCTCTGGCAGCTGTTTCGTACAGGCCTCGGGTTCGCCGCGCACCGTGTGGTGTGGCCTGACCTGTGCCGCCGCCTTGCCGCGGCTGTGCCGGCCGCTGAGATGGTGCCGCTCAACACCGTCTACGGCATCTCTACGCGCGACGGGGCTGACGCCGCGGCGTTGGCGGCACTGTTCAATACCTGCTGGCTCACATCGCTGGCGCGCCTCGTTGCCGACCCCGCGCGCGGGGGCTTTCGCCGCTTCAACGCTCGCGTCGTGCGCGGCTTACCTGTCCCCGCTCACGAGTCGGCGGTCTGGACGGAGCTGGCGCGCCGCGGCCGGTGCTGCGAGCCCGCCGACGATCTCGTTGCTGACGCATTTCAACTCGATGACGCCGACCGCCGCGCTCTGGCCGCGCATCCTCTCTGAGCAGCTCGTTCCGGTTGCGGAGCCGCTCGCCCTCGCGCTCGAACCCGCGGGCGAAGCGTCGCCGCGCGCAGTCGTCGCCGCCGCGGCGCGGGCGCTGCTCGACGGGCCGGAGGCGCCATCGCCGTCGATCGCGACGCCGTGGCCGGCATGGCTGGCGCCACACCAGATCCCCGCCGCGGAGCGGCTGACCGCGATCATCGCTCGGCACGGCGGCGCGCTACTCGCGGACGATGTGGGTCTGGGGAAGTCGTACGTCGCGCTCGCGGTAGCCCTGGCCCGTCATGAACCCTTCACCGTGATCGTTCCGGCTGTCCTTGTACCACAGTGGCGTGATTTGCTGAATCGATTCGGCCAACACGACGTGCCGATGATCACTCACGAGTCTCTCAGCGTGGCCGCCGTCCGACCGTCCGGCCGTCCGACCGTCATCGTCGATGAAGCCCATCGGTTCCGCAACCCCGACACGAACCGCTATCGAGCGCTGGCCCGACTCGTCGTCGGCAGCCGCGTGCTCCTGGTGACCGCGACGCCGATTCACAACTGTGTCGCCGATCTGCTCCACGTGCTGCGGCTGTTTCTGCGAGATCATGCACTCGCGGCGTTGGGCCTGCCGTCGCTGCGGAATGCCGCCCGGCGCGAAGCCGATCGATCGCTCGCCTATGCGGCTGTGGCACGTGTCATCGTCGCCCGCTCACGCGCGCGCGTGATCGCGGGTTACGACGGCGGACCGGTGAGTATGGTGTTTCCGCGTTCCACCACGGAAGCCGTACGGGCCGGGCCGGCTTCGGAAACGTTGATCTCCGATCTCGTGGCCGGTCTCGCGCGTCTGCGAGCGGGCGGCAGCGCAGCTCCGCTGCTCCGCTTGATGCTGTTGCGGCGCCTGGGATCGAGTCTGGCAGCCTTCCGGGCTGCGCTGACGCGCCACGACGCCTACCTCGATCTCGCGGCTCGCGCTGCGACCGAGGGCCGCGCGCTGACGCCACGAGAGTTCCAGCGCTGCTTCCCACGCGCCGCCGAGTCCGACATTCAGCTCGTCCTGTTTCCCCTTCTGCTGGAGCACGGCGGCAGTGCCGAACCGTTTGGCGACGATCGCCGCATCCTCGCGCGGCTGCGTGAGGTTCTGGCCTGCGCCCCCGCGGTGGATCCGAAAGCGGACGCGCTGGAGGCGTTGCTCACCGCTCGATCGATCAAGACCATCGTCTTTACCGATGCGCAGCCCACCGCGCGGTATTTGCTGCAGCGGCTGCGGCACCGCCGGGTGGCCGCTGTCTTTGGACACGTCGGCCGCTTCGCGTCTGGTGAAGCACCGAGGCTGGAAGTGTTGCGGGCCTTCGCTCCCCAGGCACAGGGCGGCGCGCGGCCCGCAGTCGCCGTGGAGACTGACGTTCTCATCGCGACCGATCTCTTGAGCGAAGGGCTCAATCTCCAGGATGCCGAGCGGGTCGTGCACTACGACCTGCCTTGGAGTCCCGCGCGCCTGGCGCAACGCGTCGGCCGCATCGATCGGCTCGGCTCATCGCATGGCTCGATCACGACGGTCACATTCCTGCCCTCCCCGCCGCTCGCTCGGGCGCTCGCGATGGAGGAGCGTCTGGCTAGGAAGGTGGGTGCTCAGCAGGTGGGCGGTACCAATGGCCGGCTCGACTGGTGCGATCAACTGGCCCCGCTCGCTGTTGTCGGCGCGCCCGCGGGATCGTACGCGGCGGTTTCGGGAGAACAGTCCTGCAGCGTGCTCGTGGTTCGAATCGGGAGGTTGGTGGAAGCGATCATCGTCGAAGGAGCGACGGCGCGGACGAACCCGGCGGCCGCCACGCGAATTCTCTCGGTCGCCGGCGCTGGCGAGCCAGCAGTCGTCGATCGCGAAGTGTTGCACCAGGCGGCTGATGCTGCGCTGCCATTGATCCGATCGCGGCTCGCGGCCGTTCAGGACGCGCGCTGGCGCGCGAGCGATCGCGATCGCTTCGCGCGCCGGCTCATTCCGTGGGTGCTGTCGGCGGCGCGCCGCGCGGCGCGTCGCGGCGATGGCGAGCAGCTCACGACGCTCGATGCATTGGTATCGCGACTCGCGTCGGGGATGACGGCCGGTGAAGAGCTGCTGCTGGATGACTTATTGTCGCGACAGGAGCCGTTGGTGGTGCACGACCTGCTGACATGGCATCATGCGTTGCCAGCCGCGGACATAGGAGATTCATCGATCGACGTCGAGCTCGTTGCTGCGCTGATGATGGTTGCGCCTTCGCTGTAGATTGTTGTTGTGCCCCTCACAACGTTTCTCTTCGACCTCGACGGCACGATCATCGACTCCATCGAGCTGATCCTGCGCTCCTACCGCCACACGATGGCGCTGCATCGCTGTAACGAACCGCCGCCCCCCGACGACATGTGGATCAAAGGCCTCGGCACGCCGCTCTGGGCGCAGTTCGGTGAGATCACGGAGGATAAGGAAGAGATCGAGCGGATGGTGCAGACCTACCGCACCTACAACCTCACGCACCACGACGCGCTTGTAAAACCGTATGAAGGCGTCGTGGATGAGATTCGCCGCCTCAAGGACTCCGGCAAGCAGCTCGGCGTCGTCACCAGCAAGCTGCGCGACGGCGCGATGCGCGGGCTGCGCATCTCCGGACTCGACGAGGCGTTCGAGGTCGTCATCGGGTGCGACGACGTCACCCACTCCAAACCGCATCCCGAGCCAGTACTCAAAGCCGTCGACGAGCTGGGCGTGAAACCCACCGAAACCGTGTTTGTCGGCGACTCGCGCCACGACATGGAATCGGGCCGCGCCGCCGGCGTGAAAACCGCCGCGGTGCTGTGGGGCCCGTTCGACCGGGCGCATCTCGCAGATCTGTCCCCCGATTACTGGCTGGAGAAACCCGTGGACTTGCGCGAGCTTTACGAGCTATGAGCCCCCCCCACAAATTCGTCCCCTTCGAGCTGGAACGGTGGCAGAGCACCTGGGAAAATCGGGTGCGGTTCAATCTCTCCGAATCCGGCGTCCACCCGCTCACGATCCAGGAGCTGCTCGGCCTCGCTGGCGCCTCCGCGGTCCCGCTGCTCGACGTGCGCCTCGGCTACGCTCAGTCCAACGGCAGCGACGTGCTGCGCGAGCGCATCGCGGCGCTCTACCCCGGCGCGTCGGCGGACCAGATCCTCGTCACGACCGGCAGCTCCGAGGCAAATTTCGTGACGTGCTGGCGGCTGCTCGAGCCCGGCGACAAGGTCGCCGTGATGATGCCGAACTACCTCCAGACGTGGGGGCTCGCGCAAAACTTCGGCGCGCAGGCGAAAGCGTTCCAGCTGCACGAAAAGGAAGGCTGGGAGCCCTATGTCGAGGAGATCCGCACCGCGATCGCGCCCGGGACGAAACTGGTCGTGGTCACCAATCCGCATAATCCGACCGGCCACGTAATGAGCGAGGCTTCGCGCAAGGCGATCCTCGATCGCGCCGCGGAAGTGGGCGCCTGGATCCTGGCCGACGAGGTCTATCAAGGCGCGGAGCTGAGCGGCAAGACGACGGAATCGTTCTGGGGATCTGGCTACAGCAAGCTGATCATCGTCAATGGGCTATCGAAAGCGTACGGCCTTCCGGGGCTGCGCATCGGCTGGATCGTTTCCCAGCCGGCATTCAGTCAGGAGGCGTGGGCCCGCCACGATTACACGACGATCGGACCGTCCGGCGCGTCCGATCACCTCGCCGCCGTCGCGCTCGATCCCCACGTCCGCGACAAGTTGATCGAGCGCACCCGCCGCATCCTGCACGCGAACTATCCGGTGATGGAAGCGTGGCTCAAGACGTTCGGCGACACCTTCAGCTGGATTCCCCCGCACGCGGGCGCGATCTGCTGGGCGCGCTACCGCGGCGCGATTCCGGCACCGGAGGTCGTCGAGAAGCTGCGCGCGCAGCACAGCGTGCTACTCTGCCCCGGCGATCATTTCGGCATGCCGGGCTTCCTCCGGTTCGGCTTCGGCGGCGACCTCCAGCATTTTCAGGAGGCGCTGGCGGAAACCGAGCGAGGCTTGCGTCGCTTGTTCAGTGACTGAGGTCAGACGATCGCCCGCAGCAACAGGTAGCTGAGACCCCCGATGCCGGCGGCCGCCGGGATCGTCGCGACCCAGGCCCAGACGATTCGTCCCGCCACCCCCCAGCGCACTGCGGAGAAGCGCTGCACCGCCCCGACGCCCGTAATGGCGCCGGTGATCGTGTGCGTCGTGCTGACCGGAATGCCGTAGTGCGACGACACGAACAGCGTGATCGCGCCCGCCGTCTCGGCGCAGAAACCGCCGAACGGCGTCAACTTTGTGATGCGCTGGCCCATCGTCCTTACGATCCGCCACCCACCTGCCATCGTGCCGAGTGCGATCGCAGCTCCGGCGGCCACGATCACCCACGGTGGAATGTGCTCCGCATCCGTGAGATGAAAGAGTTTGATCGGGAAATTCACAAACAGCGCCTGGCTCGACACCAGCAGCGCGACGATGATACCCATCGTCTTCTGTGCGTCGTTCGTCCCGTGGCCGAGGGAGTAGAGCGCTGCTGAGACCAGTTGCAGCACCCTGAAAGTCTTGTCGACCCGTCGCGGCAATGATCGCCGCAGCGACCACGAGAACGCCACCGTCAGGAGCAAGGCGAGCATGAAGCCCATCACCGGCGCCACGACGATGAAGATCAGCGTCTTCGTCCAGCCGCTCGCTATAATGGCCGAGAAACCCGCTTTGGCGACCGCTGCTCCGGCGTATCCGCCGATCAGCGCGTGGGAGGATGATGTGGGCAATCCCAGCCACCAGGTCACCAAGTCCCAGATGATGGCTCCCAGAAGCCCGCCCAGTACCACGGTCGAGTCTACGACGCTGAGATCGATCAGCCCCTTGCCAATCGTCCTTGCAATCGCCGTACCGAAGACGAACGCGGCAATGAAGTTCCAAAATGCCGCCCAGATCACCGCGGCGCTCGGAGACAGCACGCGTGTCGACACCACCGTCGCGATCGAGTTGGCGGCGTCGTGAAAGCCATTGATGAAGTCGAACACCAGGGCGACCAGGACGATCGCCAGAACGAACCAGACAGAGCCGGCCATCAGGCGTGCTTGATCGTGATGGACTCGACCACGTTGGCGACGTCCTCAGCCTGGTCGAGCGTGGTCTCCAGATTATCGTAGATCTCTTTCCATTTGATCAGCTCGATCGCATCGCGCTCTTTCTCGAACAGCTGCCCCAGCGCTTCGTGATAGATCGCGTCCCCTTCTTCCTCCAGCTGTTTTGCTTCCACACAGTATTTCATCACGTCGTCGCCCTTCTTCAGCCGGCTGACCGCTTCCACTAACACGCCCATCATGCGCTGCAACACTTCCACCATCCGCAGCACGCCCTGCGGCGGCGCGCCGAGACGGAAGATCTGCGCTCGGCGCGCGGTGCCGTCCATCGCGTCCATGACGTCATCGAGATCGGAAGCAAGCTGATGAATGTCTTCGCGGTCGAGCGGCGTAATGAAGGTGCGGTCGAGACGGTTCACCACCTCATGCGTGACCTGATCGGCTTCGTGCTCCAGCCGCTTGAGCGCCTCGATGTGCGGCGTGCGGCGGTCGGGGGAAGCCTCGAACAATTTCCGCAGGTAATCTGCGGCTTCCTTGTTGCGGGTGGCGACTTCGGTGAACAGATCGAAAAACTCTTCTTCGCGCGGCAGGAGACGCACGGTCTCTCCGGTGGGCGTGGTGGACCGCAAAGATAGCGGCCCTGGGGAATGACAACTAGGTTATCAGCCTCATGACTGCTACCCCGGTCCAACCCCCGCGGGTCGAGTTCGTCCGGGCGATTTCACGCCTCGACGCCACGGCGCTCGTCGTCGGATCGATGATCGGGTCCGGCATCTTCATCGTGTCGGCCGATATTTTCCGGCAAGTGCATTCGCCGGGCCTGCTGCTCACGGTATGGATCCTCTCGGGCGTGGTGACGCTGCTCGGCGCCGTGACGTATGGCGAGCTGGCCGCGATGTACCCGAAGGCGGGCGGCAACTACGTCTATCTCCGCGAAGGCATTTCGCCGCTGTTCGGTTACCTCTACGGTTGGACGCTGTTCGTCGTGATTCAGACCGGGACGATCGCCGCGGTGGCGGTGGCATTCGCGCGGTTCACGTCGGTGCTCATCCCCGGCCTCACGCCGGATGTGTTTTTGGGGACAACGGTGCATTTCCCGCAACCGATCGGCGACATCGCCGTCGGCTTGTCGCCGCAACGGGTCTTTGCGATCGCCTCCATCGTCTTACTCACCTGGATCAACGTTCGTGGCGTGCGGACCGCGGCGTTCATTCAGACGACGCTGACCGCGATCAAGACCGCCGCACTGGCAGGATTGATCGTGCTGGGATTCGCCATTGGGCGCAACGCCCAGGCGATTGCCGCCAATTTCGGCGCCAACTTCTGGGCCGGTGGTGGGCTCTCGCTCGCGATCCTTCCAGTGGTCGGCGCAGCGATGGTGGGCTCGCTGTTCTCCATGGACGCCTGGAATAACGTCGGATTCGCGGCTGGCGAGCTCAAGAATCCCGAGAAAGATCTGCCGTTCGCGATGGCTGCCGGCGTGCTGACCGTGACGACTCTCTACGTGTTGGCCAACGTCGCGTATCTGGTCGTCCTCCCCGTCGACGCTATTGCCCACGCGCCCCAGGACCGCGTGGGGACGGCCGCCATGCAGGCGATGCTCGGAACGCCGGGCCTGTACATCATGGCTGTCGCGATCATGATCTCGACGTTCGGCTGCAATAACGGCCTGATTCTCTCCGGCGCGCGCGTGTACTACGCGATGGCGCAGGACAATCTGTTCTTCAAGTCCGCGGCAAACCTCCACCCCACGTTTCGCACGCCGGCCCTCGCTTTGATCGTCCAGGCGATCTGGACGTGCGTGCTGTGCCTGTCGGGGACGTACGGCCAACTGCTCAACTTCGTGATCTTTGCCGCGGTCGTCTTCTACGCCGTAACTGCCTTCGGCCTGTTCCGGCTGCGGCAACGGCGGCCCGACATCCCGCGGCCGGTCAAGGCGCCGGGTTATCCAATACTGCCCGCG
>Ga0307312_10001620_pt1 | contig 11581 bp, 10 predicted proteins | sample ER_DNA_202_FD_194489 | JGI IMG/M metagenome (GOLD analysis project Ga0307312, IMG submission 194489) | Bulk soil microbial communities from the East River watershed near Crested Butte, Colorado, United States - ER_DNA_202 | ecosystem: Environmental > Terrestrial > Soil > Floodplain | place...
CTTGATATTTGCGCCCATATCGAGCTGCAATGCTATCTGCCGGGCAATCGCGACATTATCGCCGGTAACCATCTTCACCTTCACGCCGTACGCACGGGCCTTTGCTATGGTGCTCTTGGAATCTGGTCGGGGCGGATCCAGCAACGGAAGAATTCCCTCGAAGATCCATGGGCCATCGTTTTGGGCAACAGCAACACCAATAGTTCGATAGCCGCGACTGGCCAAATTGTTCACCGTCTGGTTGGCTTTCTCGAGATCGGCGCCGGACAGCTTGACGAGCGCGAGAATTACTTGCGGCGCGCCTTTGGTAACGCGAAAAACTTTGTCAGACGCATCTTTGATCGTTGCCTCGGTTCGTTTGTTCACTGGATCAAATGGAACGTACTTTTCCTGCTGATAGCTCTTGAGAATGGAGGGGTCCTTCAGGCCAGCCAGTACTGCAAGATCAATGGGATCGTTATCCGCCGCGCGCGAAGCCAATGACGCCATCAGAATCAACGTTGCCGCGTCGACTCCGGCCCAGGGCTCCGCTTCGCCGAGGGTCAGCTTGTTCTCGGTCAATGTGCCGGTCTTATCGGAACAAAGCACATCGACGCCCGCCAGTTCTTCGATCGACTCCAACCGGGAAACGATTGCCTTGCTTCTGGCAAGCATCCGTGCGCCCAGGGCCATGGTCACCGAGAGCACGGCAGGCATTGCCACGGGGACTGAGGCCACCAAAAGAATGAGAACGATTTCGGCCAGCCTTAACAATGCAATGCGATCGTAGTGGCCCCGCATATCGAAAAGACGGCTGGCCACCAGAATCGCAACCAAGACCAGCGCCAGGATGATGAGGAAGTTGCCGATCTTCATTACAGCTCGTTGGAAGTGGGAAACGCTTCCGGCGGCGGCAACTAATTTTGCCGTGCGACCAAAAAATGTATTCGCCCCAGTCGCGGTAACTGCCGCGACCATTTCTCCCTGTTTGACGACGGAGCCGGAGTACGCGTCCTCGCCTGACTTCTTGGTAACTGGTAGCGATTCACCCGTAAGCGCAGATTGGTCGATACTGATGTAGTCGCCTCGAATAAGCTTACAGTCGGCAGGGACAACGTCCCCGAGGTACAGGCGAATGATATCTCCAGGGACGAGCGTCCGCGCATCAACTTCCTGCCATGCTCCACCGCGAAGCGCGCGTGCTTTTAACGCAAGTGAGCTCTTCAACGCATCGAGCGCGTTGGAAGCTTCATGCTCCTCCCAAAAGCCCAACAAGGCGTTGAACAAGAGGAGTGAGACAATAATCGTGAGATCGCCCCAATCTCTGACGATCAGCGCCATCAGGGCCGCAGCTTCGATCATCCATGGGATAGGCCCCCAGAAATAAGCCAGCAAAGCAGAAAGCGCACTTTTCTTTTCTTCGGCCAGCGCGTTCGGCCCGTACTTTTTCAGGCGTTCCTGTAGTTGGGCGGGACTCAAACCCGTTTTCGGATCGGTCCCAAGCTTCGCCAGAATTTCGGTAGTGTTGGAACTAGCAGATCCGGCGAAGTCAGATGCTGGCATGAACAACTCCTCGGCTCATTGGTAGGAGGACGTGATAACTTGTCGCGTCCCTAGAAACTAGGAAAAAATGACGACAGCAGAGATGGCGAACGAGAGCTTTGCGGCAACGAAACTGAACCGCTACAGCGCTTTGTAATCAACAGTGATGGTGCGGTAAACGAGGTTGTCGTGCTGCGCTGAAAAATAGAAGAGCTCAAGCATCGTCGCGCCGACCATCCACTGATAACCGACCAGCGTTTGAATGACGTCCGTATCGTTATCGCGAGAACGCGAAACCAGTTTTCCCGTTCCGTATTTCTCGTCGAAGTATTTGCGAATTTCTCCCATCCGCTGGTTGTAACGTTCGATCGACCAGTCGCCGTATTCGTATTGTAGCTCCACGGCGACAAGCGCTCTCTGCTTGAAAGTAAACACGGTGCGCTTCAATCCAGGATGAACGAGCCCCTCCACAGTCCAGACTTCCCGGTTTTCTTTTTTTTCCCGCGAGCTGATTTTGGCTTTCGCGCCGTGCAGAACGTCCTCTACCCGGCGCATCGAATCGTTCCAGCGAAAGCCGAACGGTGGCACCAGTTCATCAACCGAAAATGCGCACCGGGCAGAAAGAAAAAAAGCGATCAGGCCGAATAGAATAATTCGGCGCACCGCCAGCCGACTGCAATTGCCGACGCAGTTGGCCTGCGAGCTCCTCATTTCCGCGGACGTGGGCTGCATTTTTGATTCGCTGAGCGATCCGTGTAGGGCTCTGCGGGCGGAAAAATTGCGCGCGCATAGCATTCCGGTCAACTCAGGAGTGCCGCACAGGATGCGATCAACCACACTACTTCGCTGCGACGATTACTGCTTGATAGCAGCTACACGTCGCGGCGAAATCGGCGCGAACGGTCATCTTTCTGCTTTCCCTCGAACACGCGCGTTCCATTTTTTAGTCAAGAAAATTTTTGTGCCGCAATGAAAAATAAAATTCATTTTTTTCTTGTCGATTTCAAAACTGATTTCTAGTCTCAAGCCCGCTGGCGAGGACGGGAACAAAGCGCATGTGAATAAGTTGTGAACATTTCTGAGAAACTATTACCAGCGAAAATGATCGACACCAACCCCCCCCCACAAAAACAAGTCAGCGCGTGTGCGCCGCAGCTTGCACCGAGGGTAACATTGAAGCGCGCGTATGTGCGTTTTCCCTCGTCTTTACACATTTTTGACATTTTTTTTCAGCATTCCCACGGCGGATCAGGCGAGGAAGTAGCTCCATCTTACATGGGTTTTCCGAAGCAATTTCCCACGGGGCCAATCCGTGTGGCAATTGTGTAACACTGTTAACAAGTTTGCTATGGACAAGAAATGTGCGCAGCTGTGGCAGCGATTATCGGCTGCGCTCAAGCCACAGATTAGCGCCGACAGTTTCAAACGCTGGTTTTCTGGTGTCGAGTTGATCGAGGCCAAAGACAATTCGCTAACTTTCGGTGTTCCAAACAACATTTATCAGTTTTGGATCGAGAGTAACTACATGCCGGCGTTACAGACTGCGATCGTCACCACGTTTGGCAGCCCGCGCTCGGTAAAGTTTTGCTCCCCATCAGGACCTGGCACGCAAACATCTCCGGGGGACCCGATGCCGCTGGAAGAAGTTTTGCAGGCCGCACCGATCAACCCAAAACCAGGCGCAACAGTGCCCGGGCTCAATCCGCGCAACACATTCGAATCTTTCGTGGTCGGCCCGAACAACGAAATTGCGCATGCAGCAAGTCTTGCAGTCGCGCAGACGCCGGCACGCACATACAACCCGTTGTTCGTTTACGGCGGAGTGGGTCTTGGCAAGACCCATTTAATGCAGGCCATCGGGCAATACGTGTGGGCAAAGAAGAAAAACATGAAGGTGATCTATGTGTCGAGCGAACTCTTCATTAATGAGTTCATTGATGCGATCCAGCACAGTAATTTGGTGAAATTTCGGAAGCGTTATCGCCAGGCCGATCTTCTTTTGATTGATGACATCCAATTTCTGGGCGGCAAGGAGCGGTCCCAGGAGGAATTCTTTCATACATTCAATACGCTTTTTGATGGGCACAAACAGATCGTCCTGTCCAGCGACCGGCCGGCCTCGGAAATCGCAAACCTGGAACACCGCCTGGTTTCGCGATTTGAATGGGGACTTACCGCTGAGCTTCAGCCACCAGACATCGAGACGCGCCTGGCGATCCTGCGGAAAAAAGCGCACACGATGCAGATCAAATTGCGGGATGATATTTTTCAGTTCCTCGCCAGCCGCATTCGCACAAATGTGCGCCGCCTGGAAGGCGCTCTCATGCGGGTAGCCTCCTTTGCGTCACTCAGTGGCAAGGAGCTCACGCAGGAAGTTATCGAGCATTTACTGAAGGACATTTTGCAGGAAGAAGGACGCCATTCCATCACGATTGAACAAATTCAGCGGCGTGTGGCTGAACATTTCGATGTGCGCGTGGCCGACATGACGAGCAAGCGGCGCCCGGCCAGCATCGCCTTTCCGCGACAAGTGGCGATGTATCTGGCGCGGGAGCTCACCAAGGCGTCTTTGAATGAAATTGGCGAGGCCTTTGGCGGGCGAGACCACGGCACCGTCTTGCACGCGTGCAAACTGGTAAAGAAACGGATGGTGGAGCAGGACAACATTCGGCAAACAATATCGTTCATCGACAGTTCCCTCCAGCGTTGAGCTCCAAGCCGGCGCGCATTTCCAGCTTGCGATTCCGGTCCCGGGAAACTACACACCTGCCGCACGTGAGAGAGATTGCGGCTTGCCGAATAAAATCGAAGGCCTTACATCTTAAACGCTTCCGTTCATCATGAAATTTAGTGTTACGAAAGAAAAACTGCTCGAGGGTCTGCAACAGGTGCAAAACGTCGTCAGCACCCGCACGACACTCCCAATCCTTTCCAATGTTTTGCTGCAGGCCGGCGAAGACGAAATCCATCTCACAACGACCGATCTTGATGTCGGCGTGCGCGGCAGTTGCGAAGCGCACGTGGACAAAACAGGAGCGACTACTCTCCCGGCGCGGCGCCTTTTCAATATCGTTCGCGAACTGCCTTCAAGTGAAATTCAGGTCGACGTAGATGGAAAAAATGCGGCTTCGATCCGTAGCGGCCAAAGCTTCTTCAAGATTCTCGGGCTGCCTGAAGACGAATTTCCGCCGTTGCCGAAATTCGAGGAGGCGAAAGTTCTCACGATTCGCCAGAAAGATTTGCGCGATGGCCTGCGCAAGACTTCGTACGCCATATCGACCGACGAGACCCGCTATGTGCTCAACGGCGTTCTGTTCAGTTTCAAGGATAACAAACTTACGCTGGTTGCAACAGATGGGCGCAGGCTGGCCATGGGGGAAATCGAGCTGGAATTCCCGCGCAGTCACGAAGCGGACCTGATTGTTCCGACCAAAGCGGTCACAGAATTGCAACGCCTGCTCACGGACGAGGGTGAAGTCAAGCTGAGCATGGGCAGCGGCCAAATAGCGTTCGATCTCAACAAAACGCTGCTCGTCTCGAAATTGATCGAAGGCAATTATCCAAACTATCGGCAGGTCATTCCGGGTGAAGCAAAGGAGCGAATAAAGCTCGAGCGCGAAATGTTTCTGAACTCGCTACGACGCGTGTCGCTGCTGGCCAGCGACAAATCGCACTCGATCAAACTGAATTTCAGCAAAAATAACATCGCCATCACTGCAAATACGCCAGAGGTGGGCGAAGCGAAGGAATCGCTGGCCGTCGCCTATAAAGGGCGCGAGTTTTCCATCGCGTTTAATCCGGAGTTTCTCATGGCGCCACTGCGAGCGCTGGCCGAGGACGAAGTGTTCCTCGATCTGATCGACGAGATGAGTCCGGGGGTTCTGAAAATTCAGACGCCATTCTTGTACGTCCTGATGCCGATGCGCATCAGCTCCTAAGATACGTTACGAGACCCGCCGCCGCGGCATCGCCGATTGAACCATCATTAATTCGGTGACGTTCTCCGGCGTGAGCAAACCGACCAGCCGTTTCATGCTATCGAGTACCGGCACAGCCGGACAGTTGCATTCCTGCATGATTCGGAATGCGTCTTCGAATCGCGTTCCCGTAGTGACGGTCGGGATGTCGCGTCGCATGACGTCGCCGACGGTTAGCGTCGGATCGTTCTTTCTTAAGGCCGCGATGAGATCGTGACGGGTGAGCACCCCGGTCACGTTGCCCGTCTCATTCACCACTGGAAAATCGTGCTGCGAAGTTGCCAGCAGTGCGTCCACTGCTTCTTGCAGCGTGGCATCTTCAGAGAGAGTGCGGAACTCCCGCACCATGGCGCTGGAGACCGGGAACCGGCGCGATACATCTTTCATCTGTGCCAGAGCCGCTTCTTGCGACGCGCCGATATAAACGAAAAGCGCGATGAAGATCAGGAATGGGTTCCAAAGCAGCCCGAGGAAGCCAAAGACGAACGCGAATCCCTGGCCAACAGTGGCGGCGACCTGCGTGGCGTGCGCGTAGCTCATCCGCGTGGCCAGCAACGCGCGCAAAACGCGACCGCCATCCATCGGAAATGCCGGCAACAAATTAAAAAGAACCAGTATGATGTTTATTGTCAGCAACTGTGCGATAAGACCGCCGCCGCCTTCGACAGTCGAAGGATTAAACAGGGCTTGTGATCCGCCAGCTACAAACAAACCGAGAGCGATGACGACGTTCACCAATGGCCCGGCCACTGCGATGATTAATTCCTGCACTGGTTCCTCTGGCATTCGTTCAAGTCGCGCCACCCCGCCAATGGGCAGCAACGTAATGTCTGGCGTATTAATCCCAAACGCCTTGGCAGCGAACGCGTGCCCGAATTCGTGCAGCACTACGCAAAGAAAAAGGAGCAGAACAAATATGACGCGACTCGCCGCCGCGGCGGAACCGCCCTGGGCATAATAGCCGAACGCCAGCCAGGCGATTAACAGCAAAAACGTAATGTGAATCCGCAATTGAATGCCGGCGACACGGAAGATTGGGAGAGACCAGCCCATTTAAGTCAATTTGCTTTGCTATTGCATCGCGCGCCAGCGCTGAATAGGCGGCATGGACAGCGGGGGTATAGATGTGATCAGTGATCCGTGATCGGTTAACGGACCTGCTGATCACTGATCACCGTTCACTGACTACTGGCTAATCGGGCAATGGAAAGTTTCGACGTTGCAATCGTGGGCGGCGGCCCGGCCGGATCGAGCTGTGCGGCATTTTGTGCGCTGGCCGGGCTGCGCACGCTCGTTCTTGAGCGGGAAAAATTCCCGCGCGAAAAAGTGTGCGGCGACTGTTTGAATCCGTCGTGCTGGCCCGTGCTGGAACGCCTCGGCCTTCAACAGCCGGTCCGAAATTTGCCGCATTCCAAACTCGATTCAGTCGAGTTCATCGCAATCGACGGCCATAAAGTCGTTGTCGATCTTCCGACCGGCGACGATTGCGAATTGTCCGTGAAACGCAGCCTTTTCGACGATCTGCTGCTGAAGCGCGCCCGCGAACTCGACGCGCACGTCCGAGAGGGCACAACGGTCACAGCATTGGCTAACAGCGAGGATTGGAAAATTGAAACTGCTATCGGCGAAAGGTTTTCTGCGAGGACCTTGATCGGCGCAGATGGGCGCAATTCGACTGTTGCGCGATTGTGCAATTTGCTGCCGCGCCCCGCGCGCGAGCGTGTCGCGCTGCAAGCGCATATCCCGCTGCCGCGAGATTTTGGCAGGCGTGTTGTCTTGCAATTCCTTCCGGAAGGTTACTCCGGTCAGGCGCCGGTGAATGAAACCGAGTTGAATCTTTGCCTTGTCGGTACGCCACCTACCATTTCCAAATTGCGCCAATGGGCAGAACGTCACTTCGATATTAGCGCTCATCAACCCTGGCGCACGATCACGCCGCTCACGCGTTTGCCCGTTCCGTGCGCGCACGAAAATCTTTTATTCATCGGGGACTCCGCCCGCGTGGTAGAGCCGTTTACCGGCGAAGGCATTTACTACGCCCTGCGCTCGGGAGAACTGGCAGCAGACGCGATAACGAAAATCAATCGGCGCAAAGATCGGCTATCAGCTTTGCGCGAATTCTCTCGCGCTTGCACCGAAATGTACCGCGGCAGACTCTGGATCAACCGGCTTGCGCGCGCCGCGGTTTTGTCGCCTCGCCTAGCCTCATTTCTTATTCAAGCTGCGCAAGTTCAACCGCTATTCCGCTCACTTACCCGGAGAATTGTAATGCCGAACTCATAGCCATTGTCGCGCGGCTTTTACCGTGTTCGTCATCAGCATTGCGATTGTCATAGGCCCGACGCCGCCAGGAACCGGTGTGATCGCGCTGGCTTTCTTTGATACTTCCTCAAATGCGACGTCGCCGACCAGACGGTAACCACGCTCGTTTGCTGCGTCTTCCACGCGGTTAATGCCCACATCCACAACGACGGCGCCTTCGCGCACGTGATCGGCTTTCACAAATTCCGCTCGCCCAATCGCGGCAACAACAATATCGGCTGAGCGGGTAATCTCGGCGAGATTGCGGCTGCGCGAGTGCACAACCGTCACGGTGGCGTTCGCATTCTTTTTTTTCTGCATAAGAAGCAGAGCCAGCGGTTTACCCACGATCATGCTGCGGCCAAGAACTACAACATGCATGCCGTTGATTTCGACGTTCGTTTCGATGAGCAAACGCTGCACACCGAGCGGAGTGCACGGCACAAAGCCGCTCGGATCGTCGAGCACGAGCTTTGCGATGTTTTCCCGATGGAATCCGTCTACGTCCTTGCGCGGATCGAGCGCGCCGATGATCGCTGCTTCGTCGATGTGCTCGGGTGGCGGCGATTGCACCAGGATGCCATGAATGGTGGGATCGCGGTTGAGTTCTGCGACGCGCGCAAGCAGCTCCGTCTGCGTGGTCGATGCCGGCAGCTCCAGCTTCACCGAATGCAGGCCGAGCCCGCGGCACATTTTATCCTTCGAGCGCACATACGCGCGTGAAGCCGGATTATCTCCAACGAGAATGACGGCAAGCCCTGGCGTTACGCCTTTTGCTTTTAGCTCCGCAATCTCACGCCGAAGATCGACATACACTTTCTCCGCGATTGCACGTCCATCGATCAATTTTGCCATAGTAACGCAGGCAATCCTGCCTGCGAGTACCCGCTGCGCAAGCCTGGCTTGCTGTAGCCGCGTCCCTGCGGGACGCGCAACGCGCGCCTTCACACCTCAGCATCGCGCTTCCCACAGGGAAGCGGCTACAGAGAATGCCTCAGCGCATTTCAACCAGCGCCATCATGGCGTTTTCCAAATCGAGACGGTCAGATTCAAATTGCTCCGGCGTCGAAGTCCGTCTGACATGGTGGGGCGGATTGATCAGCACTCGTACCTTGGAAAAAGGTCGTGGCACAATGAACCGGTCCCAACTTCCCAGCCGCCAGCACCGCGAATATTCCAGATTCATCGGCAACACCGCCGCACCGGATTTTTGTGCGAGAAAAATAATGCCCGGACCGAGTTCGTAAGCTGGACCGCGTGGACCGTCAGGAGTGATTACCACATCGCGACCGGACGCGAGCACCTGTGTGAGCTGAAGAATTGCGCTCGCTCCCAGCCGCGAGCTGGACCCGCGAATCACATCGTAGCCAAAACGTTGAACGACGTCGGCAATCAAATCGCCATCGCGGCTGGCACTAATCAGGGCGGCGCCATGACGTTGCGGAAAGAAACGACGCAAGACGAACGGGAAAATCAGTAATCGATTGTGCCAGAGCGCACCGATGTAATTTTCCGTGACCGGTCTGCCGACGATAGCTGTCCGGTCGTCGATCTCATAACGAAGCGTACGCGCCCAGAGCTGCAGCAATCGAAATCCAAACGCGATCAACCATCGCGCAAGCCAACCTTCGATCTTCAACTTTTCCTTCGCGAGCTTTTGGTCGAAGCGCTTTCGCGTCCCCAACGGTATGCGCGCGGACTAGGCAGCCCAATTTGGTCAAGAATACGCCAGACGACTGTGTCCACGACTTCGGTTAACGACCCAGGACGACTGTAGAACGACGGAATAGCCGGAAGGACAATCGCTCCGGCTTCGAGCAGCGTGACCACATTGCGCGCGTGAATCAAATTCCAGGGTGTCTCACGAGGCACGAGAATCAATTTTCGCCGTTCCTTCAAGAAAACATCGGCGGAGCGCAACAGCGCGCTGTCGCTGGAACCAGAAGCGATTCGCCCCAGAGTGGCCATCGAGCAGGGCACAATCACCATCGCATCAAAACGCGCGGAGCCACTGACAAATGGCACGTTCATGTCATTTTCAGAATGCTGTAAAACATTCGCGGGAATCTTGAAATCATCGAGCTCCTGCTTCGCAACCTGCCTTGCGGGCGTGCTCATGACGAGGTGGACCTCATGCGCGGCGCAATCAATCTGCGCAAGCAACCTTTGCAGATAGATAGTTCCGCTGGCGCCGGTGGCGGCAATCACCAGTTTCATTTCGACTAACAAATCACAACTCTTCCGTATGCTCTAGCTAAACGCGTCGATTAGAAAGGAAGCAGCTTGTGCGAAGGAGAGGGCAATCTATGACGGCGTAGTTGACAATGTGCGCCATGCGCGGAGGTAAAAAGCGGAGAGGGACCATGATTACTCCCACTCGACTGTCTTACGGAGTGCTCGTTGCTACAATCGCTTTGGCGGGCGTTCTGCATCTAGGAGTACCGCTACTGGTTCTTTTGTTCTCTTATTTTGCATTACGGCAGCTTTATTTCCTTTCGAAAAGAAAGTGGCTGGCTTTGATCCTGTTTGGCGTCGTCGTGGCCGGAATTACGGCGGCAGCGGTGTATTTTATGCGCGCTGCCATTCTTGCGCTGCCCGATGTGGCTGATACCTCGATTCCCTCCGCCAGCGCCTGGGCTCAAAAGCGCCAGATCGAATTACCCTTCACTGACTTTGAGAGTCTTAGACAAGCCGTGGTGGACACGCTTGGGCAGGAAGCGCACTACTTGCGAAACGTCGCTAATTTTGCCAAGAGCGCTGCGGCGGCGATCGTCTTCAGCATACTCGGCATCGTCGCAGCCGGGAGCCTTTTTTTCAAGACCGGCCTTGATCCACACCGGGGCACGCATCGCCTGAAGAACAATCTCTATTCGATTTGCTGCGATGAAGTATCAACGCGCTTCCGCGATTTCTACCGCAGCTTCGCTACCGTCATGGGGGCACAAATCACGATCTCCCTTATCAATACCGCATTGACAGGGATCTTCCTTATTGCAGTGCGTCTGCCGCATGCGCCGCTGCTCATCGCAGTCACTTTCCTTTGCGGCCTCGTGCCCATTGTCGGGAACTTGATAAGTAATACCATCATTGTGTTCGTCGCTTTAACCGTGTCTCTGAAGCTGGCGATCGCGGCGCTCGTGTTCCTGGTTCTGATCCACAAGCTGGAGTATCTGTTAAACAGCAAGATCATCGGAGACCGGATACGAAATCCTGTTTGGCTGACGCTGATCGCGCTGATTCTTGGCGAACGACTTATGGGTATCCCCGGCCTAATCCTCGCGCCGGTGGTATTGAATTATTTGCGCGTGGAAATGTTGACGGTGGAAGTGCCAGCCGCCTCGGAACCAGTTGAATCGTTAAATCGTTAGATCGTTACACGATTACAGTAGTTGTAAGCGGCTCTCCTTTGTAACTCTTGTTTTCAACCTTTTAGCGCAGACGCAATCATGAAAGCCGGTTTTCTTGAAAAACTCATCGAGCGCCTCGGGCGTATCGGACCGGAAGATGTGCAGAATTATTTTCTGCGCCTGGCACAGGAGAAGGGTTTTCTCGAAACGGTTTTCAATGCGATCCAGGAAGGCATCATCGTCACCGATTCGAACGGCCGGATTACTTATCTAAACGAGGCAGCTTGCGCGCTGTTTGGGCTGGAAGCGGCGGATGCAATCGGCAACCGCCTCGAGGAACGTATTCGTGGTCTGGATTGGGAATCGCTTACGAAAAGCGGCGGCCCGGTGAGTCATGACATGGAAATTTTTTATCCGCAAAATCGCTTCATCAAT
>Ga0307312_10001621_pt1 | contig 11579 bp, 10 predicted proteins | sample ER_DNA_202_FD_194489 | JGI IMG/M metagenome (GOLD analysis project Ga0307312, IMG submission 194489) | Bulk soil microbial communities from the East River watershed near Crested Butte, Colorado, United States - ER_DNA_202 | ecosystem: Environmental > Terrestrial > Soil > Floodplain | place...
TGCTCGTCACCGATAAGGCGAGCTATGCGGAGACAGGTACGCACTGGCGCCAGGCCGAGGCGCGGCACATCGCCGCCCGCGTTCGCGACCTGGTGGACACGGGCGAGGCGGCCCCCGGCGAGATCGTGCTCCTGTTCGCCGCGGGCACCGACGCGCGGCTCTACGAGGAGGAACTGCGGGCGCTCGGGCTGCCGACCTTTCGCGCGACCGGCCGCGACTACTACCACCAGCAGCAGGTGGTCGACCTGCTCGCGTACCTGCGGTTGCTCCACAACCGTTACGACGACGAGGCGCTGGTGACGGTGCTGGCCTCGCCGTTCGTCGGCGCCTCGAACGACGCGCTGGTCCTGCTCCGCCGCGCCGCGCCGAAGCGGCCGCTCTTCGCGGGCCTGGAGAAGGGAATGCCGGAGGGTCTCTCCGCTACCGATCTCAGGCTCTTCGAGGCGTTCAAGCAGCGCTTCGACCGGCTGGCCGCCCAGGCGCCGGCGCTGAGCCTTGAACGGCTCTGCGAGCAGATCGTCTGCGCGCACGACTACGACCTCGCCGTGCTCGCCCAGTGGGACGGGCGGCGCCGCTACGCGAACCTGCGCAAGCTAGCGCGGCTCGCGCGCTCATACGAGGAGCTGCGTGGCCCCGACGTCCAGGGCTTCGTGCGCTTCGTCGCCGAGCAGGACGCCGTCGGCGCCTCCGAGCTCGAAGCGGTCGCCGAGGAGGAGGGCACCGACGTGATCCGTCTCCTCACGATCCATTCGGCCAAAGGCCTCGAGTTCAAGGTCGTCGTGGTCGCCGATGCCGGCCGAGACCGCGGGCGCCACGACGCGGACGAGATCCTGTGTCTGCCGGATGGAAGGCTCGGCTTTCGCGTGGCCGAGCCTTCAACGGGCAAGCGCCTCTCGACCTCGGAGTACGAGTCCGTGAAGACCGCCGAGCAGGACGCCGAGGGCGCCGAGCGGCTGCGCCTCTACTACGTGGCCATGACCCGCGCGATCGACCGGCTGATCGTCTCGGGAGCGATCGACCAGGACCGGAAGGCCGACGCGAACACGCCGATCGGCTGGGTGCTCGACCGGCTCGACGCGAGCGAGCTCGAGGGGGCGGGAGATTCGCCGATCGAGATCGTGCGGGGTGGAGCGCGCCTCTTGATCCGCCTCGACCGGCACTCGCCGGAGGCTGCTGTCGAGCCGCCGCCCGCGGTGGTCGAGCAGCTCGAGCTCTTCGAGGTGACCGAGAATGGTGACGCCCCGGCCGAGCCGGCCGTCGCGCTCGCGCCGCTGGCCGAGGTTCCCGCCCCGCCGCTCCACCGGGTCCGTCGACTCTCCTACAGCGCGCTCTCGCTCTTCGAGCGCTGCTCGTACCGGTACTTCGCCGAACGGGTCGTCGGACTGCGGCCCGCCGACGCGTCAGGCTCCGTGCCCGGGAAGACGGGGCTCGCAGCGACCGAGATCGGCGACGCTGTCCATGCGCTGCTCGAGCGCATCGACCTGAGTGCGCCTTCCGTGCCAGAGGATCTCGTCGACGTCGTCCGCGCCCGCTATCCGGCAGCGACCGACGAGGAGCTAGAGCGCATCCGCGGCTTCGTCGCGTCCTACTGCGGCTCGGAGCTGGGCGCCCGGATCGCGGCGCTCGAGGGAGCAGCGCCGGAGCTTCCGTTCGCGTTCGAGCACGACGGCGTCCTGCTGCACGGCCGCATCGACGTCCTGCACCGCGCGGGAACGAGCGCGCTGGTGCTCGACTACAAGACCAACTCGCTGGCCGAGGCGTCGCTTGCGATGCCGACCGAAGAGGCCAGGCCGGCTTTGCCGGCGCGGCCGCTTAATACGCCGGAAGGGATCGTCGAGCACGACTACAACCTTCAGCGGCTGGTCTACGCGCTCGCCTGCTTCCGGGCCGGTGCCGAGCAGGTCGAGGTCGTCTACCACTTCCTCGAACGGCCGGATGCGGTCGTTGCGACGAGCTTCACGCGCGAGGACATCGCGGCGCTGGAGGCCGAGCTCTCTGCAGCGATCGCCCAGATCCAGGCGAATGACTTCCGCCCGACCCCCGACGAGTTCGTCTGCGCCGACTGTCCGGCGCTGAACCTCGTGTGCGCCGGCCCGCGGCTGCGTCACATCGCCTGATGGCCCGCAGCTACGTCGCCGAGGCGCGGCGGCGCGTCGGCCCGAAGCGCGAGCGGATCGCCCCCATCATCGAGCGCCTGCTCGCCGAGTACCCCGAGGCGACGATCGCGTTGCGCTTCCGCAACGACCTCGAGCTGCTCGTCTCGGTGATGCTCTCCGCGCAGACCACCGACGTGAACGTGAATCGCGTGACGGAGCGGCTCTTCCGAAAGTACCGCCGGCCAGAGGATTACCTGGTCGTGCCGTCCGAGGAGCTCGAGGACGACATCCGCTCGACGGGGTTCTTCCGCCAGAAAGCCAAGGCAATCCGCGGCACGATGAAGCTGCTGCTCGAGCGGCATGACGGACAGGTGCCGGCGCGTATGGACGAGCTGCTCCAACTCCCGGGCGTCGCCCGCAAGACGGCCAATGTCGTCGTGGCCGAGCGCGGTGAGGCGGAAGGGATCGTCGTCGACACGCACGTGCGCCGGCTCTCCCAGCGGCTCGGCCTGACCAGGCAGGACGACCCGGTCAAGATCGAGCGAGACCTGATGCGGCTGGTGCCGCGCCGGTACTGGAACGTCTTCCCGCACCTGTTGATCCAGCACGGGCGGCGCGTCTGTCTCGCGCGATCGCCACGCTGTGAGCTCTGCGTCCTGAACGACCGCTGTCCTGCAAGTCGGGTCGAAGCCGACACGCTCGCGTCACAGCTCGGCGCCTAGGCTGAAGCCATGCGCGCCGTCGAGCTCGCGGTCTACGCGGACGCGCTCGCCGGCGAGGCGGCGAGCCTCTCGGCGCGGGCGGAGCGCGCCCGCTCGCGCCTCCGCCAGGCGGCGATCGAGAAGGGGGCGCGGGTCGAGCTGACGGCCATCGCGGTCCAGCGGCTCGAGGCCCTTGGCCTGCTCGGGGCGATCGACGAGCCGGCGGCTCGCGCCGAGTTACGCGAGCTCGAGGCGGCGCTCGACGCGCTCGAGGAGCTTCAGTCCTGGGTCGAGGGCGAGCTCGAGGCCGTTACCGCGGCGTGAGACCGACCAGGAGGCCGCCGTCGTCGTCGTAGGCGGGGAAGAAATCCACCGTCACCGGCTTCACGTGCCCGATCCGCGAGCGCAACTCGAGTTGCTGCCCGAGCCGTCGAACGCCCCATTCGATCGCGACCTGCGCGGGGCTGTCGCCCTCGAACCCGGACAGCCCGAACGCCTCGACCACGTTGCGTCCCATCAGCTCCTGCTCGCTGAAGCCGGAGAGCTCGAACACGTCGCGCCCGCACGCGATGATGCGCGCGTTCCGGTCACAGACGACGAAACCCGTGCCGGGCGCCGGGTAGTAGTCCTCGAGCAGTTCGAAGAGGAAGCCGAACCCGCAGCGCTGGCACGAGACCGCCTGCTGGCTCAGGCCCTCGCGTCGGTCGTGGTCGATCGAGCGCTGCTTGCAGTTGGGGCAGATGAAATACGGCACCAAGCCATGGTAGGGACCAGGCCCCTACAGCCAGCGTTTCTTGCGGAAGTAGACGATCTGGGCGATCGTCGTCACGATGATCAAGCCCCACGACCACTCGTAGCCGAAGCGCCAGCGCAGCTCGGGCATGCTGCGGATGAAGTTCTGGCCGTACAACCCGACGATGAAGGTCGGCACGAGAAGGATCGAGGCGATTGCGGTCAGTCGCTTCACCACCTCGTTCTGGTCGTTGGCGATCTTGGCCTGGCTGTAGTCGCGCACACCGGCGAGAAGGTCGCGTGAGAAGTCGAGGCCCTCGCTGGCACGCAGGAGCTTGTCGTAGGAGTCGGCGAAGTGGAGCTCGACCTCGTGTGGGAAAAGCTCCTTCCCGTCGAGCTCGATCCGGCCGTCTACGACCCCGCGAATCGCGTCACGCGTGGGCGCAAGCGTGCGGCGGATGTGCAGGAGGGCATGCCGCAACTCCGAGATCCGCCCGCGGACCTGCTCGGCCGGCCAGTCCTCGACGTGGTCGTCGAGCTCGTCGATCTTGTCGTTGAGCGCGTCGATCAAATCGAGGTAATGCTCGGCGACCTCGTCGACGAGGTGGTACGCGACCATGCCCGGTTCGTCGACGCCACCACGCGTACAGGTCTCGTGGACACCAGCCGTGTCGAACGGCTCCTCGCCCCCGGGAGGGGTCTTGCGCGCGGTCAGCACGAGCTCGCGCGTCAGCACCAGGTTGATCTCCTGGTAGTAGACGCGGTTCTCGTCAGGCACTGCGACCGGCACGAGGAAGACGCCGAAGACGTAGTCGCCGTGGCCCTCGAGGGTCGGCCGAGGCTCGTCCTCGTGTTGGGCCGGCGCGAGCAGCCGGTCGAGGGCGCGCGCGTGGAGCCGTTTCGGCGTCTGCTTGCGCAGCTCCGCCTCGTCGGGATCGACCAGGTCGATCCACGTGGACGCCATGGGGCCCTCCTAGACCTCGGCCGCTTCGGGCCGAGGCGCGGTCAGGGCCGTTCCCGGATGCCCCTCCCGTGCGGCCAGCCAGCGCTCCGAGTCGAGCGCAGCCATCGCACCGGTGCCCGCCGCGGTGACGGCCTGGCGGTACGTGTGGTCGACGACATCGCCGGCGGCGAAGACACCCTCGATGTTGGTTGCGGTCGAGCCCGGCTTGGTCACCAGGTACCCGGCCTCGTCGTGGTCGAGCTGGTCGAGGAACAGCTTCGTGTTCGGGTCGTGCCCCACAGCCACGAAGAGGCCCTGGGCCGGCACGTCGCGCGACTCGCCCGTGTCCAGGTCGCGGAGGCGGACTGCGCTCGTCTGCCCGTTCTCGCTGAGCACTTCTTCGACCACCGTCGGCGTCACGAACTCGATCTTCTCGTTGGCTCGGGCGCGGTCGATCATGATCTGCGAGGCGCGGAAATCGTGACGCCGGTGAACGAGGCTGACCTTGGTGGCGAACTTCGTCAGGAAGATCGCCTCCTCCATCGCCGAGTCGCCGCCGCCCACGACGACGACCTCCTTCTCGCGGAAGAAGGCAGCGTCGCAGACCGCGCAGTAAGAGACGCCGCGGCCCTGCAGCGTGCGCTCGGACTCGAGCCCGAGCTGCCGCGCGGTGGCGCCGGTCGCCACGATCACGCTCTCGGCTGTGTGCTCCTTGTCCCCGACCCAGACGCGGAACGGGTGCTCGGAGAAGTCCACCTTCGTGACGTCGTCGGTCACGAACCGCGCGCCGAAGCGCTCCGCCTGGCGGCGGAAGTCCTGCATCATCTCCGGGCCCATGATCCCGTCGGGATAGCCCGGGTAGTTCTCGACATCGCTTGTGATCATCAGTTGGCCGCCCCAGGCGAAGCCCTCGATCACGAGAGGCTCCAGGTTGGCGCGCGCCGCGTACAGCGCCGCGGTGTAGCCGGCGGGGCCGCCGCCGATGATGATCAGTTCTCTGGTCTCTTCTGTCATTTCTTTCATTGCAGTATTAAACGTTTCGGGTCGGTCGAAACTTCCGTTTCTTTCTAGCGAAAGGCGACCGCCGTGGGGTCGATTGAGGTCGTCCCTCCGTCGACCGGCAGGGCGACGCCGTTGACGTAGCTGGCGTCGCTGCTCGCGAGAAACGAGACCACGGCTGCAATCTCGTCGGGCTCGGCCGGACGGGCGAGGGGATGACCTTGGTGGGCGAGCCTGTACGCGCCCTCCACATCGGTTCCGTGCAGGCTCGCTACGCGCGCCATGTCCTCCTCGCCCATCGGCGTCCGCACCCAGCCGGGGCACACACAGTTGGCTCGAACGCCCGCCGACCCGTAGTCCACGGCGAGCGAGCGCGTGAGCATGACGAGCCCCGCCTTCGACGTGCAGTACGAGGCCCAACCGGGGCCTGCGAGGAAGGCGTTGATCGAGGAGACGTTGACGATCGAGCCACGCCTCTCGATCAGCGACGGCAGGGCGGCGCGAACCATCAGGAACGCGCCGGTGAGGTTGATACGGAGCGTGCGCTCCCAGCCTTCGAGCGTCTCCTCGAGGACGGGCGCGCTGTCGCCGACGCCTGCGTTGTTGACCAGCACGTCGACGCCGCCGAAGCGCTCGACCGCGGCTGACAGGGTGCGCTCGGCGTCGCCGGCGTCGCCGACGTCCGCCTCGACGACGAGCACCTCGTCGAGATCGCGTGCAATCTCCTCGAGCGGCTCGCGCCGGCGACCGACCAGGACGATCCCGTCCCCGTCGCGGTGCAGCCGCCGCGCGACGGCGGCGCCGATGCCCGTGCCGCCTCCGGTGACGATCGCGCAGCGCACGAGCTCGATGCTTGCACAGGGGCCGGAACGCACGCGACCGACGTGCTTCCGTAGAATCGCCGCCTTCCGGCGAAGGGACACTCGGCATGGCCACGACAGTCACGTGGGACCGCCTCCGCGAGCTTGCGCGGTTCCGGGCGCAGAACGGGTGCGCGATCAGCCTGTATCTCGACCTCGATCCGAGCGTGACTCCGACGCCTGGCGACGCCGCGACGCGCGTGAACGCGCTGATCGACGAGGTCGAGCGCTCCGAGGCGGCCCGGCGGCCTGACCTCACGCACGAGCAGAAGCAGGGGGTGCGAAAAGACGTCGACCGACTCCGCACGTTTTTCGAGAACGAGTTCGACCGGGAGGGCTCCCACGGCTTCGCGGTCTTCTCCGCGAATCTCGACAATCTCTGGCGGCCGCTGGCGCTGAGCGAGCGCGTGCCAGACGTGGTCAAGGTCGGGCGGAGCCTCTACCTGGCGCCGCTCGTTTCGCTGGTCGGCCGGGGCGAGGGCGCTCTGGTCGCCGTCGTCAGCCGCGAGCGCGGTGATGTCTATCGCCTTCACGCCAGTCGCCTGGAAGAGGTCGCGGAGCATTTTCACGACCAGCCGGGACGCCACGACCAGGGCGGCTGGTCGCAGGCGCGCTACCAGCGCCACATCGAGAAGCTCGTGCACGACCACTTGAAAGACGTCGCGGAGACGCTCGACCGCCAGGTTCGCGAGCAGGGCGGGCCGCCGCTGGTGGTCGTCGCTTCGGAGGAGACTCGCGCGGAGCTCGAGGAAACGCTCTCGCACGAGGTCAAGAAGGCGATCGTGGGGTGGACGAGCGCCGACGCCCACGCGGGGCCGGCCGAGCTGCTCGAGGACGTCCAGCCGCTGCTCGAGTCCCAGCACGGCGACCAGGAAACCGAGGCTGTCGAGCGCTGGAAGGAGGAGGCGGGGCGCAACGCCCGCGCCGCCGCCGGCTGGGGCCCGACGTTGGAGGCGGCCTCCGATGGGCGCGTCGAGCTGCTCTTGTTCCAGAATGGAACCGACCGGCCGGCGTGGGAGTGCCCCGCCTGCGGCCGGGTTGCGAGCGAGGGGGGCGCCTGTCCGCTCGACGGCACCCAGATGGAGGAGCGGAAAGACGGCCTGGACCTCGCCGTGCACCAGACGCTCGCCCACGGAGGCACCGTCCTGGCGTTGCGCCAGCGCCAGGATCTCGAGCCAGTCGAGGGCATCGGCGCGCTCTTGCGCTTCTGATTCTCGGGAACCGCGCCGGGTCCGGCCGCTTCAGGAATACTGCTTCTAATGGCCTCTCTCGCGCGCACGATCCTCGAAGACCACCTCGAGCGCGGCGAGCTCGTCCCCGGTCAGGAGATCGCGTTGCGGGTCGATCAGACGCTTGCCCAGGACGCGACGGGGACGATGGCGATGATGCAGCTCGAGTCCTTCGGCGTCGACCGCGTGCAGATCGAGACGGCCGTGGTTTTCGTCGACCACAACATCCTTCAGATCGACTTCAAGAATCCCGACGACCACCGCTTCCTGCAGGCGATGTCCGCTCGGTACGGCGCCTGGTTCTCACGGCCCGGCAACGGCATTTGCCACTACGTCCACTGCGAGCGCTTCGCCGCACCGGGCAAGACCCTCGTCGGGGCTGACAGCCACACGACGCAATCGGGCTCGTGCGCGATGATCGCGATCGGCGCCGGCGGACTCGACGTGGCCGTCTGCATGGCCGGCCACGCCTTCGAACTGCCGTGCCCGAAGATCGTCGGCGTCTACCTCGAAAACGAGCTTCAGCGGCCCTGGATCCAGGCGAAGGACGTGATCCTCGAGCTCCTGCGACGGCGCGGCGTGCGCGGTGGACGCGGCGCGATCTTCGAGTTCACCGGCCCGGGCGTCGCGAGCCTCAGCTACACCGAGCGCGGGACGATCGCGAACATGATCGCCGAGCTCGGAGCGACCGGCGCGGTGTTCCCAGCCGACGACGAGACGCGCGGGTGGATGACCGAGCAGCAGCGCGCGGACGAGTTCATCGAGCTCACGACCGGTGACACCGGCGACTTCGACGAGGAGGAGCACATCGACCTCGCCGAGCTCGTCCCGCTCGTGGCGAAGCCGTCGTCGCCCGGCAACGTCGTGCCGGTCGAGGAAGTCGCCGGCACCGAGCTGACCCAGGTCTGCATCGGCTCGTCGGTCAACTCCTCGTACGCCGACCTCGCCCTCTGCGGCGCGGTCATGCGGGGCAGCCAGATCTCGGAGAAGCTCGTCTCCGCAACGGCGACCCCCGGCTCGCGGCAGATCCTCGACCAGATCACGCGCTCCGGCACCTACGTCGACCTGCTCATGGCGGGCCTGCGCATGCTCGAGCCGGCCTGTGGCCCCTGCGTGGGCATGGGCCAAGCGCCTCCCTCGGGCTCAAACTCACTGCGCACCTTTAACCGAAACTTCCCCGGCCGCAGTGGCACCGCCGACGACCAGGTCTTCCTCTGCTCACCCGCGGTCGCGGCGGCCTCGATGCTCAGCGGCGTGATCTCCGATCCACGGGAGCTGCCGGCCGTCGACATTCCCGAGCGCCCGGCCGCGCGGCCGGAGGTCGTGCAGGCCCACATCCTCGAGCCGGTACCTGCCGAGGAGGCGACCTCCATCGAGATCCCGCGCGGGCCCAACATCAAACCGCCACCCGAGGCGCAGCCGCTGCCCGAGGAGCTGAAGATGCGCGTCCTGATCAAGGCCCCCGACGACATCTCGACCGGCGACCTCTCGCCCGACGGCGCGACCGTGATGGCCTACCGCTCGAACGTACCGGCGATCGCCGAGTTCACCTTTCAGCTCCGCGACCCGGAGTTCCCGCGCCGCGCGCATGAGTGGGGCGGAGGCTTCATCGTCGCCGGCCACAACTACGGCCAGGGCTCGAGCAGGGAGCACGCGGCGCTCGCTCCACTGCAGCTGGGCGTCCGCGCAGTGATCGCCAAGAGCTTCGCGCGCATCCACCGGCGCAACCTGATCGCCCAAGGAATTGTGCCGCTGCTCTTCAAGGACGAGAACGACTACGACAAGGCCGGTCTGGGTCAGACCTGGCGGATCACCGGCCTGCGGGCGATCGCGGAGGGCGAGGACGAGCTCGAGACCGAGATCGAGGGGGCCGACACGATCATCCTCACCCACGACCTCCTACCGCGCGAGCGCGAGATCGTCGTCGCCGGCGGGCTGATCCGCTACCTGCGCGAGCAGCAGCCCGCCCCTGCCTAGCAATCAGGCGGCGTCAACGGCGCGCGGGAGCTCGCGTGCCTCGGCCGGCGACTCGACCGCTTCCTGCCAGTCCGCCGCCCGCTCGAGCCGGCCGCCGAAGCGCTCGAGCCGTCGGTCGGCCTCGCTGTACTTCGACTGCGCGTTCTGGAGGTGCTTGCCGACGACCTCGAAGTCGGTGCGGAACCGCTCGAAGTCCTGCCCGAGCTGGCCGCAGTACGCCATCACTTCCTGCGCATGCTGTTCGATCTGAAGGCCCTTCAGCCCGAGCGTGATCACGAGCAGGTAGGCATGCAAGGTCGTCGGCGAGACGGGGAAGACGCGCTTGCCCAGCGCGTAGCCGTAGACGTTCCCCGTCCCGCAGACGAGCTCGTAGTAGACCGACTCCGCGGGTAGGTACATGAGAGCGAAATCGTAGGTGTTCTCCGCCGGGAGGATGTACTTCGAGGCGATCGCATCCACGTGCTGCTTCACGTCCCGGTCGAAGGCCTTCTGGTGGAGCGCCTTCTCCCCGTCGTCGCCGGCGGTGACGAGCCGCTCGAAGTTGTCGAGCGGGAACTTTGCGTCCACCGGGACGAGCTTGTCCACCCTGATCACCGCGTCGACCCGCTCGCCGGTCCGGAAGGTGTGCTGGAGGTGGTAGGCGTCGGGAGGGAGCGAGTCGCGCAGGAGGTTGCCGAGCAGGATCTCGCCGACTCCACCGCGAGCCTTCGGCGGGCGTAGCGCCTGCTCGAGCCGAGCGAGGTCGTTCGCACGCGAGAGCATCTGGGCGGCGGCGCCGTCGAGCTTGCCGAGTCGCTCGACGAGGTCGGTCGCGGCCTTGCCAGCGCTCTGCTGGGTCGAGAGCAGCCGGCCGTCGAGCCCCTCGAGCCTCCGGTCGACCTTCGTCTCGAGCTCGGCAAAGCGTCGGTCGATCGTCTCCGCGACTCCGCCGAGAGCGCGCGAGGTGACGCCGCCGTGGTCGCCCAGCCGCCGGTTCAGCCATACGGCGAGCCCGCCGGCGCCGGCGAGCACGAACAGGAGTGTCAACACGAGAGTCACGAGCCGACGAACCCTAGAGACGCCATCGGACGGCACCACCTAAGCACGAACGAGGGCGGCTCTCGCCGCCCCCGTAAAACCACGTGTGACTGCGCCTTACGGCGTGTCCGTGCGCTCCGCGTGGTGCTCAGCGGCGCGCTCGCGCTCCTTCTGAGCCACGTCCTCGGCGCTCTCCGCGCGCTCCGAGGCCATGCCCTCCTGTTCCTGGTGCATGCCCTCGCGCCTCATCGAGTCGTCGCCCGTAACATCGCCGGCCGCCTTCTTCCCGCGGCCCATCAGCTTGTCCAACCAGCTCATTGCAGCCTCCCTTGCGTGGTGTAGTCACCGAGTATCGCGCAACGGCCACAAAAAACGCCAGATCCGGAGAACCTTTCGGCTTTCCGGATCTGACGCGAGGACACTAACCCGCCGCACGGCGGTCGTCAAGGGCCTTGCTAGCATCGCCGCCCGATGGCCAAGAAGGCCCGCACCCCCACGCCTCCGCGCAAGGTCCAGGCGCCCCAGCGGCGCTCGGATCCGAAGCGCCCCCGCTCGCCCGAGGATCGCCGCTTCCTGATCCTTTCGATGGCGTTCGCAGCCTCGGGTCTGGTCGCCGTCGCGATCGCGGTTCTCTTCTTCTTCGTCTTCAGCGGGAATGACAATGCGGCCGGGAAGATCCCGAACGACACCAACCTGATCGGCCTGCAGACCGGTCCCGCGCCGTGGAACCCGGGGCTCGACACGCTGCCGGACCGGCTCGCGCCGCTCGGCCTGAACGACCTCACCACCGAGGGCCAGGTCGTGCACATCCACCAGCACCTCGACATCTTCGTGAACGGCAAGAAGGAGCCGGTGCCGGCCAGCATCGGCATCTACGACGGCCAGTTCCTGACCGAGCTGCACACGCACGACTCGAGCGGAATCATGCACGTCGAGTCGCCGACCAAGCGCACTTTCGATCTGGCCCAGTTCTTCGGCGTCTGGGGCGTGCGCCTCACTCCCAGCTGTATCGGTGGCTACTGCAA
>Ga0307312_10001626_pt1 | contig 11551 bp, 9 predicted proteins | sample ER_DNA_202_FD_194489 | JGI IMG/M metagenome (GOLD analysis project Ga0307312, IMG submission 194489) | Bulk soil microbial communities from the East River watershed near Crested Butte, Colorado, United States - ER_DNA_202 | ecosystem: Environmental > Terrestrial > Soil > Floodplain | place: USA...
GACCGCGAGGATGCCGCTCAGGAGGAAGAACCAGATCGTGTACCGCAACTGATCGGCCGCGCTCCCGACGCGGATGCGCCAGGCGCGCGCATACAAGTCCTGGTAGAGCCCCCCGATCGAGATCCCCCAGATCAGGAAGCCGATCGCAACCGCGACCGAGGCCACCGCGACATTGTCCGCGGTGGTGCCGAACAGATCGCGGACGATGTCCGCGGTCGCCCCGTCGAGCTTCATGTGCCTGACCACGCGGTCCGCGAACGCGCTCTCGTCCCCTCTGGCCAGGTTGAAGAGGCCGATGATGACGAGCGCCGCGGGAAGCACCGACAGCGTGATGTAGGCGGCCGCCGCCGCACCTGAGTTGCGGCTCGCCTCGAAGTACCGGCGAAACCAGAGGAACGCGAGGCGGCCGAGGCTCGAATCTGCCCGCTTATGTAGCCAGCCCTGCGCCGCCCCCAGGCGGCTCCCGCCCGTGCCTGGCGCCGGCTGCTGATCGGACGGGACGGAGGCGGAGAGTTCTGGTGTCGTCATTTACAAAGCCTTTTTCGGGCCGGCCATCTTGCTCGAGGCACGCTGTAGCGCTCGATAACGGTATGCCGACCGCCGCTCCGATTTCGTCACCCGCTTCGGGTGAAAAATCGCTTGGCACACGACTCAGCAGGCCCACCTCGACGTATGTTCATACGATCCGGGTGATGTAGCGGCGTCGCGGCCTCTCTAGGTTCTCGGCTAAGAGCCGGAGTAGGAGGAGGGATCGCAATGCACGCCACTGTTGCAACCAAGACGCCTGTGCCCGAAGCGATAACGACCCCGTCGAGCGTGAAGGCCGGGATCGGGGCCTTGGAGTTCGCCGACGGCTACCCGACGGGTGAGACTGCGGAGAAGCTCCGCGACCACCTGGACTACCTGCACGGCGTCGAGACGTTCATGAACACCATCTCCGGCGTGTCCGTGTTCGCCATCCGCAAGGGGTTTCAAGATGCCGGGATCGCGGATGGCGACGTGCTGATCTGCTCCGGGCTGATGAATTCCCGGTCGCTGTTCTTGACCGCGAATTGCGACACCGTCTACTTCTGGTCGTTCCACGACCTGTCGCAGGGACCATTGGTGTTCGAGACACCGTCCGAGACTCTCGGCCTCTTCAACGACATCTGGTTCCGCTGGATCAGCGACTTCGGCCTGCCGGGTGCGGACCGCGGACAGGGCGGGACCTATCTGCTGGTCGGGCCCGGCTACGACGGGCCGCTGCCCGAAGGCGGCTGTTACATCCGGCACTCGCGTACCAACCACGTGACCTTGATCGGCAGGGCGTTCATCAACGAGAACCCGGGCGATGATCCCGCCCCCACCGTCGACCGGATCAAGGAGGAGCTGAAGATCTACCCCTACGCCGCCGGGGGCGTCGGCAGCAGCATCGGCTCCTACCTGACGGGCAAGGGCCCGCTCGGCCAGGCGGCAAGTCCGCAGAGCCCCCGGTTCGTGGAGGGGACCGGTCTGGCGATGAACACCGTCCCGCCCAACGACTTTGGCCACTACGAGATGCTCGACGCGCTCGTGCAGTTGGAGCCGGCGGAGGCGCTCGACACCGAGCTAGCCGGTCAGTTCGCGGCAATTGGGATCGTCAAGGACGAGAAGTTCGCGCCCGACGCCCGACTGCGGAAGATCCTCGACGACGCAGTGGCGGTGGGCAACGCCTCGTCCCGGATGGTCGGGATGGGTGCGTCCCCGACCGAGGGCTTCCGCTACTACGACGGTGACAGCGCGTGGTGGAACATGCTGTTTGTCGGGGGGTTCGAGTTCACCAACCCGCCGCCCAACATCACTGCCGAAGGCGTGCAGCCCTTCCCGAACAAGGGGGCACGCCAACTGCACTCACGGACGTCGATGTTCTACACCGCCACCGCCATCACCCCTGCCATGTGCATGCGGCTGGCCGGCGTCGGGTCGCAGTACCTCGTCGCCAACGTGGACGAGAACGGCGTACCCTTCGACGGTGCGGAGACCTACCGGGTGAGGCTGCCCAAGGACATCCCGGCGGCCCGGTTCTGGTCCCTCAACCTGTACGACAACCAGACCCGCTCCCTGCTGCAGACCGAACAGCTCTATCCCCGTGCCGGCAGCCAGGAGTACCCCTCACCCGCCGCGGAGGCCGAGGCCGATGGCTCCACCGTCATCTACTGCTCGCCCACACAGCCCGACGACGTCGCCCCGGGCAACTGGATCCAGACCGATCCCGAGAAGGGCTGGTTCGTCATTCTGCGCTGCTACAGCCCGCTGCAGCCCTTCTTCGACAAGACCTGGAGGCCAGGCGAGTTCGAGCTGGTGACCTAACCGCCGGCGCTGATAGCTCGCGGTCACGTGCGTTCTGGAGGCTTCTTCGATGGGCCGGGTAGGGCTCGAACCTACGACCTTGGGATTAAAAGTCCCCTGCTCTACCAACTGAGCTACCGGCCCGCCGGACGCGAGTATAGGCGTGGGCCCTCGGGTACCAGCACCTCGTGATCCGGATCGAGCTCACCGTCGAGATCGCGCGGACGCTGGAGGATGTCTTCGAGCTCCTGAGCGACATCGAGCGGCTCCCGGAGTGGCAGACGAGCGCGGTCGAGGCCCACACGGAAGGGTCGTTGGCCGAGGGCTCGCGGGTCAGAGAGAAGCGCCGGCTCCTCGGGCGCGAGGTGGATACCGAGCTCGAAGTAGTCGCCTATGAGCCTCCGCGGAGGCTGACGCTGCGCTCGCTCGGCGGCCCGGTCAACTTCACCGTCGACCACGAGCTGGTCGCGCAGGGTGGCGGCACGCAGCTCAGGTTCGTCGCCGAAGCCAAGCCCGGCGGGATCCTCAGGCTGACCGAGCCGGTGCTGGCGCGCACCGCCGAGCAGGAGTTCCACCGGGACTTCGACCGGCTGAAGGAGCTGCTCGAGAGCGGCTAGACCGGCTTGACCTTGACGATCCGGTACGAGGCAGTCGCCTTGACCCGACAGGTTCGCTGGCACGCGCGCACGACGTACTGCCCGGCAAAGGCCGAGCGGGAGATCACCTTCGCGTAGCGGAAGCCGCCGACGGCATTCGCCTTCAGCGTCGTCCAGTGCGCGGTTGGTGCGGTGTTTGGGCGGCCGACGTCGATCGTCACCCGGACCTTGGGTACGAAACCGCTGCCCCTGACGGTGAGCGTGGCGCCGCGCTGCACCAACGTAGGGGCGACGCGAAGCTTCGCAACAGCAGTCGTGCTGCCGGCGAGGCCTGCCAGCGAGAGGCCCATCAGCGCCGCAAGCACCAATGCAGAGCGTCGCATGACCGGAATCCTAACGTGGGGGCTATCCTTCGGCCGCGTGCCCCCGTCGACTAGCGGCCTAGGTCACGGCCCTTTCAAGGCCGTAGCACGGGTTCGAATCCCGTCGGGGGCATGGGCGGTTAGCTCAGCTGGGAGAGCGCCTGGTTTACACCCAGGAGGTCGGCAGTTCGATCCTGTCACCGCCCATATTTTTCGTTCATGTCTGCTGGGGATCCGCCGATACAGAGGAGGTGGAAGCTGCGGAGAACATCCGGCGTCCCCTTGGGGAGCTGCTCGTGACGAAAGGCCTGGTCACGCAAGACGAGCTCGAGCTGGCGCTGACCGAGCAGTCAGACACCGGTCGGCTGCTGGGCGCGATCCTCGTCGAGCGCGGCTACGTCTCCGGTCCCGCACTGGCGATCGCCCTCGCCGAGCAGTACGGCGTCGAGCTCAAGACCGAGCGCGGCTTCGGCACGGGCCTGTGGGCCGAGATCGACCGGCGCCACCGCGAAGGGCGTGGGCGCGGGGACGAGCCCGACGACAACGTCGTCTCCCTGGACCCGGTCAAGCTGACGGCGCTCGAGGTGGTGCCCGAACAGGATTCCCAGCTCGACCTCCTCAGGTCGGAGAACTCCCGGCTGCAGGATGAGATCGAGCGCCTGCGCAGCGAGTTCACCAAGCTGAAGCTGGTTGAGGCCCCCGAAGCGCCCGCCTCACATCTGCTCTTCGTTCCGACCCCTGCGCGTTATGTGCTTCTGGAGCGCGACGGCGGGCCACCGGAGCCCGGCGACGAGCTCGAGCTGCCCGACGTTCGCGGCCGGCTCGTGGTCGCAAAGGTCGGCCGCGCGCCGTTTCCCGACGAGCCGCGGCCCTGCGCGTTCCTCTTGCTCGTCTGACCGTCAGGCGGGCTGGAGCACGACAACCTGGCCGAAGTCGTTCGCGTTCGCGATGCCGAGGTAGCGGAAGAGGCGCTCGGCCGTGAGCGCGTCGACGGTCGTCTTCTCCGCGGGGTCGATTCCTCCGGGGAGCGGCGGCCGGTTGTGCGGCAGCGTCGTCCTCAGCGGCTTGTCGAGCTGCGTGGCCAGATCCTGGCGCCGGAAGAAGAGTGCGCTCGACAGCTTCGTCTCCTTCGGCCCCGGCGGGACGAACACGACCACGTTGTCGATCGGCTTTGCGTACTTGAGCGTGTAGAGCGCCAGCTCGAGGGCTTCTCGCCTGAGCACCGTGCCGCGCTCGACACTCGCCTCGCCCTCCGTGATCTTGCAGTCCTTGCCCACTCCTCCGCACATGACGTACATCACGCTCCGGTTCTGGTCGTAGAGCTCGAAGTCCCCGAGGTTCTTCGGCTGGAGCGTCTTCTGGATCCCGATCGCGCGCACCGTGTTCTGCGCCTGGCCGGGCGCGCCGATCACGATCCGGTTCAGACGATTGCCGCTCGGGAGGCGGTAGGTGCTGCCGACGTGCACTGCGATCTGCTGTGTGGTGACGAGGGTGCTGCCCGTCGGCGGTTTCCAGCTGGACCATCGCGGCGGGGGCTCGGGGCCCGGGCGCTGCAACAACACCACGAACACGCCGATCCCGGTGCCGACGGCGGCGCCGAGCAGGAGGTAGGCCACCAGGAACCGGCTGCGGGTGCCTAGACCGCGGGCCATGCTTTCTCCTGGGTCAGATCGATCTTGGGGATCTTCAGCTTCGCGGACTCGAGGATCTCCACCAGCTCGTCGCCGAAGAGCTCCTTCTTTTCGATCAACGCGTCGGCGATCTTCTCGACCGCCGCTTTGTTGTGCGCGATCAGCGCGTAGGCGGTCACGTAGGCCTGGCCGAGGAGCTGCGCCGCCAGGGCGCGCTTGTCACGGTCGCCAAGCACGCCGGCGAGCGGGTCGTGACCGAGTGCGCCGCCATTGGCGGTGCGGTTCATGATCTGGAGCCCGAGCTGCTCGAATCGCTGCATGATCTGGTCGCGCTTCTCGTCGGCGGAGGCCTTGGTCCTGCGCACGACCTTGCCGTTCGACGTCGCGGTCAGCTCGAGGCGCTCCGGCGCCATGCCGCAGGCCCCGACCATCCAGGCCGCGCGGGCCGTCGCGCTCTGGACGTCGCCGCCCACGCCGGTCGAGTTCTCGCCGTAGAAGACCCGCTCGGCGGCCATCGCTCCCAGCGCCCAGATCAGCTGCGCGATCTCCTCCGAGCGCCAGGAGCTGAAGCGCTCCTCCTTCTCGCGCGCCTGATGGTGGCCCAGTGCGGCTCCGCGGCGGCGGATCGAGAGCCGCGTCGACTCGGCGCCCTTCATGTAGACGTGGGCGGTAGCGGCATGGCCGGCCTCGTGCAAGGCGACCGCACGCGTCTCCTCGGGGATGTATTCCGTCCCGATCGCGGTGCCCGACTCGACGGTGGTCATCGCCTCGACGATGTCGCTCCAGGCGAACTCGAGCCGCCCGTCGTGGTGGGCGTGGGTGAGCGCCATCGAGCAGACCTGCTCGATCATCGCCGGGGAGTAGCCGTTGGTCACGCGCGCGAGCTCGTCGCGGCGCTTCTCCGTGTCGAGGTCGGCATCGTGAGAGACCTTGGCCAGGTAGAGGTCGAAGATGTCGAGCCGGTCGTGCTTCGTCGGCGTGCGGAACCAGACGTGGCGGCCCATTCGACCGGCGCGCGTGAGGGCCGGGTCGAGCATCTCCATTGGCACATTGGTCGCCCCGATGAAGTAGATCTGGTTCCCGCTCGGCTTCGACTGCGGGAGCCGCATCGAGCGTCCGCGGATGCGTCGCGGGATCACGTAGGTCGCGTCGAGGAAGGTGTTGAGGCGGTTCGTCCACATCCGCTTGAAGAAGGGCGGATTGTCGATCCCGTCCATCACGACGAGGAGCTGGTTGAGCGCGAGCCCGCCCATGCCGCCACCCATCATCCCGGGGAAGGCCTGGTTGACCAGGCCGCCGAGGCGCGTGACGAGCGGCGAAGGCACCGGCGGCGCGGCCGCCCGGGCTTCGAAGACCCGCTCGCGCCAGGCGCGGGACTCGAGGATCAGGTCCTCGCTCGGGTTGAGCGCGCCGTTGGGGCCGTAGAAGCAGAGGTCGTGGAAGCTCATCGGCCTCGGCGTGCTCATCCCGCCGATCCCGCCGCCGCCGAGCGCCTGCCGGCGCATGCCGACGGCGTCGATCTCGTCGATGAAGACGATGCACTGGCCGCCCCACTTGCGGGCGAGCTTCTTGGCCTTGTGCGCCATCCAGCGCACGATCACGGCGTCCATGCCCATGAAGGTCTGCGCGAAGCCGGAGCCGGGGATGGTCACGATCGGCGAGTTGAAGCCGGTCGCGATCGCCTTCGCCAGCATCGTCTTGCCGGTTCCCGGCGCGCCCAGGAAGAGCAGCCCACGTTCCCGCTTCCCGCCCGCCTGCTCGAACGCTTCGCCGGACTGCCAGAGCGAGACGACGCGGCGTACCTCCTCCTTCGCCTCGGCCTGGCCGCGAACGTCGTCGAGCCTGACGCCCCAGTCCGCGTCACCCGGCTCGAAGCCGCGGATCTGCGTGATGCCCATCAGCATCAACGGGCCCATCAGGATCAGGAAGTTGAAGATGAAGAACACGAAGAAGTAGAGGCCGATCGGGACGAAGCCGGGGATCGCTTGCAGCCCGTTCAGGATCCCGTGGTAGACGTCGCCGGCGGTGCCGAGCAGGCTCGCGTCGTCGAAGCCGTCCTTGAGCACGCGCACGACGTAGATGCCGAGGATCACCAGCACCATCGCCCAGGCGATGCGGTACCAGAAGCGCCAGAACCAGACGCGGCGGCGGGCGACGACGTCTTCCTCGCGCACCTCCGGGCTGTCGATCCCGAACAGGCTCGGCCACTGGATGAAGCGGCGGAAGAGCAGGTCGAGGCCGCCGCGGAAGGCGAACACCGCCAGCGCGGTGGCGAGCAGCGACCAGCCGATCGACCAGCCTTCGTGCTTGTGCAGCCAGAGGAAGAGCGCCGGGCTCGAGAGGAGGGCGACCGCGGTGGCCGCGCGCCTCAGCGCCCGCCATTGGTCGGTGAGCTCCCGGGACTGCTCGCTCGAGGCGAGCCCTCCGGCAACCGGTCCGGCCGTCATTTTCGGAGTGTAGATGTCACTAAGCTCACGTACTTCGACGTGAACGCTTCGGATCTGTTTGCAGCGGACGAAATCGAGCGGGCGCGGCGTTACCACCGGCCGCTGTACCTGGCGCTGGGCGCGGATCTCGCGCTCCAGCTCGCGGTGCTGGTCGCGATTGCGTTCGGGCCGCCGGGAGATTGGCTCTGGGACGTGACGTCGGGGTCGTGGTGGGCTCGCACGCTGGAGCTGACGGCGCTCGTGCTCGGGGTGGGCGCGCTCGTGCGGCTGCCGCTCTCCGCTTGGCGCGGCTGGGCCTACGACCGGCGCTGGGGCTTCTCGACGCAATCCTTTCGGGCCTGGCTCGTCGACGTGGTGAAAGGGCTCGTGCTGGGGGCAGCGCTGACCGGGGTCGGGCTCGTGGCTCTCGTCGGCGCCGCGCGCGCCTGGCCCGGCTGGTGGCCGCTCGTCGCCGCGCCCGGGGCGGCGCTCCTGACGCTCGTTCTGAGCCTGTTCGCCCCGCTGCTCTTCGAGCGGCTCTTCAACCGCTTCTGGCCGCTGCCGGACCAGGAGCTGGCCCGCGACCTGCGCGGCCTGTCGGAGCGAGCGGGGGTGCCGGTGCGCACGATGCTCGTTTCCGACGCGAGCCGGAGAACGCGTAAGCACAACGCCTACGTCTCTGGCCTCGGCCCGACGCGGCGGCTCGTTCTCTACGACACGCTTCTGGAGGACGTGCCGGCCGGCGAGCTGCGTGGCGTGGTCGCCCACGAGCTCGGGCACCGGCGCTTTCGGCACGTCGCGGCCGGAACCGCGCTGGGCATGGTCGGGTCGGCGGCGGCGGTGCTGATCATCTGGGGACTGCTCTCCTGGTCGTGGCTCCTCTCGGCGGGCGGGGCCTCCGGGCCTGGCGATCCGCGTGTCGTGCCGCTCGTCCTGCTCATCCTCTGGCTGCTCGAGATCGCCGCGCTGCCCTTCGAGACGTGGCTCTCGCGCCGCTGGGAGCGCACCGCCGATCGCTTCGCGCTCGAGCTGACCGGTGACGGCGAGGCGCTCGAGCAGATGCACCGGCGCCTGGCGCTCGCAAACCTGTCCGACCTGGACCCGCCGCCGCTGCTCTACACGTTGCTCTTCACGCACCCGACGCCGCCCGAACGGATCGCGGCAGCAAGAATGAATCGATGAGTCACACGCACGAGCACACGACCGCGCGACGTCCCCTGGCGCTCGCTCTTACGCTGATCCTCGGCCTGATGGCGGGCGAGATCGTCTTCGGGATCCTCGCCGGGTCGCTCGCGCTGCTCGCCGACGCGGGGCACATGCTCACCGATGCCGCTGCGCTCGCGCTTGCGCTGGGGGCGGCCACGTTCGCCGGCCGGCCCGCCCGAGGGCGCTGGACATTCGGCTTCCGCCGCCTGGAGATCCTGGCCGCCCACGTCAACGGGATCACGCTGCTCGTCGTCGGGGTCGTGATCGTCTACACGGCGATCCGGCGGCTGGTCGACCCGCCCGAGGTGCGCGGCGGGCTCGTGCTGGCGCTGGCGCTGGCCGGGATCGCGGTGAACCTCGTGGCGACCGCGTTGCTCGCGCGCCCGAGCCGCCACAGCCTCAACGTCCGCGGCGCCTTCCTGCACGTCGTGACCGATCTCGCCGCCTTCGCCGGCACCGCCGTCGCCGGGGGCGTGATCCTCGCCACCGGCTGGGACCGGGCCGATCCCGTGGCGAGCCTCGTCGTGGCCGGGCTGATCTTCTGGTCGAGCTGGATACTCCTGCGGGAGTCCACTCGGATCCTGCTCGACGTCGCGCCGAGCGAGCCCCGGGAGGTGGCCGAGGCGATGCTGGCGTTGCCCGAGGTCGTCGAGGTGCACGATCTGCACGTCTGGACCGTCGGGAGCGGCTTTCCCTCACTCTCGGCGCACGTGCTCGTCGAGGCAGGCGCCGACTGCCACGGCCTGCGGCAGGAGCTGGCAGGGCTCTTGGCCGAACGGTTCGGCCTCAGCCACACCACGCTCCAGGTCGAACACGCGCCCGCTCTCGCGCGCGAGGGCAACCTCCCGCTCGCCTCCCGTTAGAGTCCGGGTTCGTGGCTGGGCTCGAGGGCAAGACCGCGATCGTCACCGGCGCCTCGAGCGGGATCGGCGCCGCCGTTGCGCACGCCCTGGCCCAGGCGGGTGCCCGCGTGGCGGGCGGCGCGAGGCGCACGGATCAGCTCGAGACGGAGCTCAAGCTCGAGCTCGACGTGACCGACCCCGCGAGCTGCGAGCGCTTCGTGGAGGAGGCGGTGCGCGAGCTCGGCGGGCTCGACGTCCTCGTCAACAACGCGGGCCTTGGCCTGGGGCGCGATTCCTTCGACGCGAGCAGCGAGGAGGACGAAGAGACCGTGCTGGAGACCAACGTGCACGGGCTGATGCGCATGACCCGCCTCTGTCTGCCGCACCTGCGCGACGGCGGCCACATCGTCAACATGGGCTCGATCGCGGGGCGGCAGGCGTATGAGAACGCGGCCGTGTACGTGGCCTCGAAGTTCGCGGTGCGTGGGTTCTCCTACGCGCTCCGCGAGGACCTGCTGGGCCGCCCGATCCATGTCACAACCGTCGACCCGGGCCTCGTCGAGTCGAACTTCTCGCGTGTGCGCTTCCGCGGCGACGAGGAGAAGGCGGGCGCGGTCTACGCCGATGTCGAGCCGCTCACGCCCGACGACGTCGCGGAGTGCGTCGTGTTCGCGGTCACGCGCCCGAAGCGCGTCAACATCGACGAGCTCGTGGTCAAGGCGCTGGCCCAGTCGAGCCCCGTCCGCATCGTGCGGGATTCGTAGTGGCAGTCACCATCCTCGAGGGCTCGACCTTCTGCATCTGCGACGAGCGAGGCGACATCGACGGCGAGACGCAGGGCCTCTTCGCCGACGACACGCGCTTCCTCTCGCTTCTGCGCCTGACGCTCAACGGCGAGAAGCCGCTGCTCCTCTCCTACGGCAAGGTCGAGTACTTCTCGGCGGCGTTCTATTTGCGCAACCCGCTCGCCGAGGGGCTGCCGCAGGACTCGATCTCGATCATCCGGCACCGTTTCGTCGGCGAGGGCATGCAGGACCGGATCGTCGTCCAGAACCAGACGATGGAGCCGCTCGCGTTCGAGCTGGCGCTCGAGCTGGCCACCGACTTCGCGGACATCCTCTCGGTCAAGGAGCACGACTTCGCGCTCGGCGACCCGGAGCGCGCGAAGCCACTGCCGCCCCAAGTGCACGGCCGGTACGAGGACGAGCACAACCAGTTCTTGCTCGAGGAAGACGGGGCCGACCTAGAGGACAGCGCGCGGACGCAGGTGATCCTGACTCACCGCGGAGAGGTTCAGGACGGAAAGGTGATTTACCGGCTCGAGCTGGAGCCCCGCGAGACCTGGGAGCTGCGGCTGGACATCCTCGCATCGATCGACGGAGACACGCTCGCCCCGCGCACGGCGGAGAGGCGCTTCGGTGAGGAGGTCACGCGCGTGCGCGAGTCGCTCGCCGCCTGGCAGCTGCGGGTGCCGCAGATCCGGGCCGACTGGGAGCTGATCGGCCGGTCGTTCTTCCAGTCCGTCTCCGACCTGGCCTCGCTGCGCATGCGCGGCACCGGCCGCACCGGTCGGATGCCCGCGGGCGGGATGCCGTGGTTCATGACCGTCTTCGGCCGGGACACGATCATCACGTGCCTGCAGACGCTGCTCTTCGGCCCGGAGCTGGCGCGCACGGCGCTCGAGGTGCTGGCCGAGCTCCAGGCTCGCGAGGACAACGCGGACGTGGACGCCGAGCCGGGCAAGATCGTCCACGAGCTCCGCTCCGGCAAGGCCGCGAAGAACTGGTTCCGCACTTACTACGGCACAGTGGACGCGACGCCGCTCTACCTCGTGCTCCTCTCGGAGGTCTGGCGCTGGACCGACGACTCCTCTTTCGTGCGCTCGTTGAAGGACCCCGCGCTGAAGGCGCTCAACTGGATCGACGAGTACGGCGACCGGGACGGCGACGGCTTCGTCGAATACGAGCGGCGTACACCACGGGGTCTCGAGAACCAGTCGTGGAAGGACTCGCACGACTCGCAGCGCTTCAGTGACGGGACGATCGCCCACGCGCCGATCGCGCCGTGTGAGGTGCAGGGCTACGTCTACGACGCGAAGCTGCGGACGGCCGAGCTGGCGCGCGAGGTGTGGCGCGATCGTGAGCTCGCCGACCGGCTCGAGCGCGAGGCCGAGGAGCTCCG
>Ga0307312_10001627_pt1:0-7500 | contig 11550 bp, 6 predicted proteins | sample ER_DNA_202_FD_194489 | JGI IMG/M metagenome (GOLD analysis project Ga0307312, IMG submission 194489) | Bulk soil microbial communities from the East River watershed near Crested Butte, Colorado, United States - ER_DNA_202 | ecosystem: Environmental > Terrestrial > Soil > Floodplain...
TGTGGCGTCGGTTGCGGCAGCGGCGACGACGGAGGCCGAGCGCCCGGCGGCGCGGGTATCGGCGGCAGACTCGGAAGTGTCGTCGGACGCGGCGCCGGTTGGCGGGCCGGCGCGCCGCTGGCGACCGGAGCGTTAGGCTGCGCGGACGGCGCCGCCGGACGGGGCGGCATCGCCGGCATGGGCGGCTGCGGCGGCGGAGCGGCTCGTTGCTGCGCGACTGGCTGTTGTGCGGCGGGAGCCGGTGCTGGCGGCGCGGTTGGGCGAGGAGGCGCGGCCGGCCTCGGCGCGGCCGCAGCCGGCTGCGCGCTCGCGGACGCCGACTCGCTGCCGACGGTGATCACGCCGCCACAGACGGAGCAGCGGGCTCGAACACCAGTTGGCGGAATCTTGGTCGGATCGACCCGAAACACCGAGCGGCACTCGGGACACGAAACGTTCATTGATCCTCAGCCACCCCGGCGACGTTCCGTCGTGGCGCAACCACGTCTTCTCCGGCGACGTCGTGCCGCCGATCGATCGTGTACACCGAACCGGGAAGCGTTTTCGCGTAACTCTTCATCTCCGTCGCGAGCTCGCTCACTTGCGCCGCGTGCGTGAAGTGCCGTCGCTCGTTCGTGACGACGCCGATCGAAACCGTCATCAGCGGTACGCGATGCAGTTGTCCTCGGCGATCCTTGCCGAAGAAGTACCCCGCGCGACGGTCCTGTTCCGAATACTGATACGGCGCAAGCGCATCGAAGATCTCGACGATCTCGGCGCAGACTTCGTTGACGAAGCTGACCGGAATGATGTAGATGAAGTCGTCGCCGCCGATGTGGCCGACGAACCCGCGCTCTCCGGCGAGGCCCTTCACCACGTCGTGCAGAATCTTCGCCAGAATCCTGATGACGCGGTCGCCGTCATAGTAGCTGTACCGGTCGTTGAACTCCTTGAAATGATCGAGATCCGCATAGCAGACCGCGAAATGCTCCTCTTTCGCCATCCGCCGGCCGATCTCGGCCTCGATTTCCATCGTGCCGGGCAGCCTGGTCGACGGATGCACGCGAACGTCGCGATCCGAGCGCCTGAGCAGAACGGCGAGTCGCTGCTCGATCTCCGCGTTGCCGTTGCCCTCGCGCAGGACCTCATCCGCGCTCGCGTCGAAGGCGGGACCCAACGCGCCCTCTTCGTCCACCCAGAAGACGGCCGGCACAATACCCGTGTACGAATCCGCCTTCAGGCGCACGCACGCGGCGTGGCACACGGCTGCCTCGCGCCGGGCGTCGAAGATGACCAGCCGGGGACGACCCCGAAGCGCCAGCGACATCAGCTCCTCCTCTGTTCGCACCGCGAGGAGCGGTAGCGCACGCGATTCCAGCCACGCGCGTAGCGAGGCGGGAAGCGGGTCGTCGGCGGGAGAAAAGTGGACGGCGGTCGGCGTGGCCACGCGGTTGGGCTACAGGGCGATCGTTCGTGCGGCAAGATACGGGTCGCACAAAGCGAAGTCAAACGCGCGTCGCGCCTACACTTGCGCGACGATGAGAGTGTTCTAAAGAGACGATCAGAAGAAGAAAAAGGCCACGGCGATGACCGCGTAGGCGATGAGGAGGAACGCCCCCTCGAGCCAGTTCGACTCGGCGTCCCGCACCATCGCCGAGGCCACGGACACCGCCAACACGACGCTCACTACCTCCATCGTGTGGAAGGCCAGGTCCATCGGCTGTCCGAATGCGAGACCGAGAAAGACGAGCAGCGGCGCGATGAGCAGCGCCACCTGGATGCTCGAGCCGATCGCGATGCTCACGGCGAGATCCATCCGATTCTTCATCGCCATCAACACTGCCGAGCTGTGTTCGGCCGCGTTGCCGATGATCGGCACGACGATCAGACCCACGAAAACTTGCGACAATCCACTGCTCGCAACTGCGGCCTCCGTCGATCCGACAAGGATCTCCGACATCACGCCGATCGCAGCGGCGACGACGACGAGCACGATGACCGCCTTCTTCAGAGACCAGTGCGGCGTCATCTCACCCGCGGCAACGTCGCCACCTTCGCCGAACACCGCACGGTGCGTTCCCATCGAATACAGGAGCGACAGACCGTAGCCGAGGATCAGCAGAACCGCGACGAACTCCGACATGCGAATCGTCGCCGCGCGCAACGGATCGGGGTGGAGCGCGAAGAATACCGAGGGAACGATCAAGCCGGTCGTTACGATGACCAGCGATCCGACGCTTATTCCGGCGAGATTCGGATTGAACCGCTGGACCTTGTGTTTCAATCCACCGGCGAGCTGCGCCGCCCCCAGAACGAGCAGGAGATTGCCGAGGATCGAACCTGTGATCGACGCCTTCACCAGATCGATGAGACCAGCGTGCAATGCCAGCGCGGCGATGATCAACTCCGCGAGATTGCCGAGTGTCGCGTTGAGCAATCCGCCCATCGTCGGACCTGTGTGCCCGGCCAACTCCTCCGTCGCCGTGCCGAGGATTCCGGAGAGCGGCAGAATCGCCAGGGCGGCGAGCACGAAGATCACCGTCGGAGATGCGTGCAGAAGCTCCGCCGCGATCGCCGCCGGCATCGCGAGGAGCAGCCAATTGAGATATTTCATCTGGAACGTGGCGCGCCAGTTTCGGCGTGCATTGGTCCGCCGAGCCTCGCCAAGGGAATGCTCGCCGAGAATCCGACATTCGACTGAGCGCCCGGCTGAAGCTGCGCGCGAAAGCGGAGTCGCAGCGAGATGTAGGCGTCGACGGTGCTCAACACATGGTTTGCGATCACGATGCCGACATCCGAAATCGCGTGGCGGAAGGCGTCGTTACTCCTCCTGATGTGTTGTCGGTAGATATCCTGTTCCAGTCGTGCACCTCTCCATGACCATTCGAATCCGGGACGTACCGCGGATTGCTCGTAGAAGCTGAGCGCTGCAAGGTAGGCCGGCGACCCGACGGGCGGAGGCATGTTCGGTTGCGTCCAATACGTGCGGCGAGCAAGCAGCCACATGGCGCCGTTGAACGTCGTCGTGTCAGTCTCGGGATCGAGTCCCGACGTGCCCGGATCAGCGTCGAACACACCGCTCGCGATCCAGTGCTCCATGCGCTCGTAGTACTCGAAGTCGCCAGTCGGCTTCGAGCCGCCATACGGCGCGCGCGAAACCTCGAGCGCAACGTCGCGATAGGCATTGCGCTGCCGGATTCCCTCTCGGCGATCGGTGAAATAGCGCAGCCAGAGGAATCCTTCAATCGCCAGATAACCGACGAACCGGTCCTGACCGAGGCGCGCCTGCCCGGCTCCGGGCAGCGCGGCAGACAGCGCCGGTGCCCACCGCGGATCGGGAGTTCGCGCCGGTGGTTCGGCGCGATCGAGGAGCGGCGCGGCCGGCGACGCGCCGTTAGGCCCGCCATCCGCCGATAGGTGGTTGGCCCGGCGCTCCGCGGGCAGTGTAGCGAGGAGCGTACCGACGGTGCGCGGCACGAGCACTCGCCACGTCGTGTCGGCGATTCGCGGAACGAGCGCACGCACCGCCTCGGTCTCCGGCTCCTGCGCTCCACTCGCTCGCGCGGCGCACAGCGCTGCAAATGCGAGAATTGATCGAGCAACGTGGACGCGCATCAGAACAGATATCGAAGCGAGAAGTATGTCGGCGGCTGTCCCGAATCCGCGGAGAGCCCGCGCATGATGCGCGCGATGTCCACTACCAGGTTCCCGGTCGAAATCCCAAAGCCGATCGATGGTCCGTCCCCGTCGCCCTCTCCGCGGGCGGAGATGTAGCCCGCTCGTAGATACGCTCTGTCCTTGTACGCCGCCGTGGCGCCGAAGCGCACCGACGGGCTGTCGAACTGCAAGTTGGCCAGCATGTCACCGGCGACGCGGAGCGAGACGTCCTTCGCCACCGTCTCCATGTGCGGCACATCATACGTCGCGCCGAGTTGAACGCGCGTCGGCAGCGGATCCGACTGGTCCCTGTCGTTCACCTGAAGCTTGGGTCCCGCGTTGCGAATGGCGGCGCCGACGTGCACTGGAACGATTCCCGTGAGATCCGCCTGCATGCCCGCATCGATCGCGCTCGAGGAGGCCGAAACTGTGGGAATTCCAGAGCATCCACCCGAGCAGTCGAGTCTGAACTGCACGATCTTGTAAGTAATCCCCGCCGACATGCGACGCCCAACTGGAGTTGCATACGCTGCCGCGTAGACGACGTTGCGCGGCAGCAGCAGGCCGATCGTGCCGACAGTGTCGCGGATGTCCTGCTTGCCGAAGTTGAAGATGTTCGCGCCGATCGCAAGGACGCCGAGCAGCGAGGATGGCAGGACGATCGTGAGGGCGTCGCCCGTGGCAACGATCGTCTGCGAATGGTGAATCGCCGCTTCCGGCCGGTCAGAGCGTGCGATGGCCGCCGGATTCCACCACATGGCTTCACTGCCCGGCTGATCGGCGACGACCGCCTGGCCCGCGCCCACGGCGCGTGCGCCGATCGGGAGCAACAGGAACAGAGCTCCCTCGGTGGCAGGCTGCTGGGCGCCCGCGACACGGGATGTCACGAGCACGACCGACAGAAACAGCGTGATGAGATGTCCGCTACAGCGGAGACGCCTCATCGATCAGCATGACGGGGATGTCGTCGCGAACCGGATAGGCGAGGCTGCACGTGCGACAGACGAGCTTCGCGTCGGCTTCACGGTATTCGAGCTCGCCCTTGCACTTGGGACAGACCAGGATAGCGAGCAGCTGTGGGGCAAGACTCATCGGGTCTTCTCCTCCGGAAGCCGGTAGCCGAAGCGCTTCAACGCGCCGACGTTCTTTCGCCAGTTCGCGAGCACCTTCACGTGCAGATCGAGGTACACCGGCGATCCAACCAGGGTTTCGATCTTGGCACGCGCCGCCTTGCCGATCTCCTTGATTCGCGCGCCATGGGCGCCGATCAGGATACCCTTCTGGCTGTCGCGCTCGACATAGATGACGGCACGAATGTACACCGGCGACTGTGATTCGCGATACTCCTCGATCTCGCATGCGACGCTGTACGGAAGCTCCTCGTCGAGCTGCTCGAGCGCGCACTCGCGAACGAATTCCGTGACGAAGAAGCGCATCGTCTGCGTGCTGACGTCTTCGTCGCCGTACAGAAATGGACTTTCCGGCAGCTCCTCCGATGCCTGTGAGAGCAACTCCTTGATCCCATCGCCAGTCACGGACGAGATGAAGCGCGCATTGGGCGTCACCTCGGCGAGGTGGTTGCGCTGGCCGCTGGAGATGAGGTCGGACTTGTTGTAGACGTGGAGGATGGGCGCCCGCGGAACCCGGTCGAGCTGCGCCGCGACCTCAAGGGTCGGCGCCGGTCCGTCGACGGCATCGCTGAGGTAGAGGACGACGTCAGCGTCTTCGAGCGCTTCGATTGCTGCCGCACGCATGGCACGCTGCAGGGCGTAGCGCGGATTCATGAGGCCAGGCGTGTCGAAGATGACCATCTGCACGTCGCCGTCGGTGTGGATGCCGACGATCCGGTCGCGTGTCGACTGTGGCTTCGGACTGACGATGGCGAGCTTCTGTCCGATGACACGATTGAGGAACGTCGATTTCCCGGCGTTGGGTTTCCCGGCGATCGTGACGATGCCCGAGCGAGTCATCGAGGAAAGATAAGGTGAGTGCAGACCGGCTACCGGGCACCACCATCGCTGGCGACGGACGGATGGAAACGAAGAAGGGGAGTGCCCGGTTGGACACTCCCCTTCGACTTTCGTGCACCGACGTCAGGGACGGCGTATGCAGCGAGGTGCCGGCGACGGCCTACTCTCCCGCGACCTCTCGGTCGGAGTACCATCGGCGCTGTAAGGCTTAACGACCGTGTTCGGAATGGGAACGGGTGTGGCCCTTACGCTCTAGTCGCCAGCGAGCTTTTTGACGCGTTGTGACGCGCCAGTATTCTCGATCCAAGACACTGGATGACGAGTCAGATCCGGAGGGATCTGACAAACGGAGAAATGGTAGTGATCATGGTAGATCTTTAGATCGCGCGAATTGCTCTGCTCGGGCCATTCTTACGAATGGCACATTGAGAAAGTCAAGCCGCACGGGCGATTAGGACCGCTGCGCTTGGAAACGATTGCTCGTTGTCCACGGGCGGCCTATCGACGTGGTGGTCTCCCACGGCCCTTCAGGAGGGTCAAGCCCTCGGGAGAGTTCATCTTGGGGCGTGCTTCCCACTTAGATGCTTTCAGCGGTTATCACAGCCAGTCATCGCTACCCGGCGTTGCAGCTGGCGCCACAGCCGGGACACGAGCGGACTGTCCGACCCGGTCCTCTCGTACTAGGGTCCGCTCCCCTCAACTCTCCACCGCCCACGACGGATACAGACCGAACTGTCTCACGACGTTCTGAACCCAGCTCATGTACCACTTTAACCGGCGAACAGCCGGACCCTTGGGACCTTCTCCAGCCCCAGGATGTGATAAGCCGACATCGAGGTGCCAAACCGCGCCGTCGATGTGAACTCTCGGGCGCGATAAGCCTGTTATCCCCAGCGTACCTTTTATCCGTTGCGCGATAGCCGCTCCACACCGGGCTACCGGATCACTACGGCCCACTTTCGTGGCGGCTCGAGGTGTCCCTCTCGCCGTCAGGCTGGCTTCTGCCGTTACACTCTAGAAGCGCGAGTACCGACCGCGCTGAGCCAACCTTGCGCGCGCCTCCGTTACGCTTTCGGAGGCGACCGCCCCAGTCAAACTGCCCACCTGCCACGGTCCCAGCGAGGGATATGCCTCGCGTGGTGAGCACGCCGCACGACGCAGGGTGGTATTTCACTGTTGCCTCCCCCCGAGCTAGCGCCCGGGGCTCAACGGCTCCCACCTATGCTACACAGCCTCGTGCAGCGAGCAATGACAAGCTACAGTAAAGGTGCATGGGGTCTTTTTGTCCTGTCGCGGGGACTCGGAATCCTCACCGAGACTGCAATTTCGCCGAGCACGTGGTCGAGACAGTGCCCAAGTCGTTACGCCATTCGTGCAGGTCGGAACTTACCCGACAAGGAATTTCGCTACCTTAGGACCGTTATAGTTACGGCCGCCGTTTACCGGGGCTTCGGCTCAAAGCTTTGGGCTTGCGCCCTCACCTCTCCCCTTAACCTTCCGGCACCGGGCAGGCGTCAGTGCGTATACGGCGCCTTACGCGGCTTGGCACGCACCTGTGTTTTTGCTAAACAGTCGCTTGGGCCGATTCACTGCGGCCCGATCTCGCTCGGGAGGTAAACTCCCTAACGGAACCGGGCATCCCTTCTTCCGAAGTTACGGGATCAGTATGCCGAGTTCCTTGACCACGTTTCACTCGTTCACCTGAGGCTGCTCGCCTCGCCCACCTGTGTCGGTTTACGGTACGGACGTCTAGAGCGCTCCCCATCAAGCTTTTCTCGACTGTCGACGCCGCGAGACTCGGGTCGGGGCGAACCCCTTCCCTCGCACTCCCCTCTCGGACTTTCGTCCTACCGGGTTGGACGGCCATGCCACCAGGCCGCTCCCACTTTGTTCC
>Ga0307312_10001630_pt1 | contig 11543 bp, 9 predicted proteins | sample ER_DNA_202_FD_194489 | JGI IMG/M metagenome (GOLD analysis project Ga0307312, IMG submission 194489) | Bulk soil microbial communities from the East River watershed near Crested Butte, Colorado, United States - ER_DNA_202 | ecosystem: Environmental > Terrestrial > Soil > Floodplain | place: USA...
GAAGCCGTCGCGGGTCTCGACCACGGCCTTGAGCCGGGCCTGGGCCGTCTCGTCGACGCTGTCGGAGACGAGCACGCAGAAGCTCTCGGCCGTGCCGCGGCCGACCCGGCCCCGCAGCTGGTGGAGCTGGGCAAGCCCGAACCGGTCGGCCCCTTCGATCACCATCATCGTCGCCTCCGCGACGTCGACGCCGACCTCGATCACGGTCGTCCCGACGAGGACGTCGAGCTCGCCGTCGCGGAAGCGCGACATCTCAGCGTCGCGATCGGCGGGCTTCATGCGGCCATGGACCATTCCGACCCGGAGCGGCGCCAGGATCTCGCGCAGGCGCACGGACTCGGCCTCGGCCGCCGGCGCCGACGAGTCGAAGATCGTCGGCTCCGCGGCGTCGTCGGCCGGCTCAGCCTCGTCGATCAGCGGCACGACGACGAATGTCCGATGGCCGGCGGCCGCCTCGGAGCGGACCTTGTCCCAGGTCGACCCGAGGTTGTCCGGATGGCGGATCCCGGTCCGGATCGGGATCCGGCCCTCGGGCGGCGTGCGCAGGTCGGATACGTCGAGATCGGCGTACAGGACCTGGCCGAGCGTCCGCGGGATCGGCGTCGCGGTCATCAGCAGGACGTGCGGGGCGTGGCCGCCGGCCTTCGCCTCGAGCTGGCCGCGCTGCTCGACGCCGAAGCGATGCTGCTCGTCGATGACGACGACGCCGAGCGCCGCGAACTCGACCCGGTCCTGGATCAGGGCATGCGTCCCGACGACGACGGGCGCCTGGCCCGACTTGACGAGCGCCAGGGTGTTGCGTGCCTGGGCCGCAGTCTGCGACCCGGTCAGCAGCTCGACGGGCACGGCGGCGTCCTGGAGCAGCGTGGCGAGCGTCGCATGGTGCTGGCGGGCGAGCAGGTCCGTCGGCGCCAGGAGCGCGCCCTGGAGGCCGTTCCGCGCCGCGGCCGCGAGGGCCCACGCCGCGACGGCCGTCTTGCCGCTGCCGACGTCGCCCTGGAGCAGGCGGAGCATCGGCGTCTCCCGGGCGAGGTCGTCCCGGATCGCCTCGATCGCCCGGTCCTGGTCGGCGGTCAGCACGACCTCGCGCGCGAGCTTCCGCCCGAGCGACGCGGTCACTGACCCGCGCAGGGCGGCATCGGCGACGTCGTCGATCGCGATCGGGCGGGCCGCGTCCCGGCCGCGCTGGCGCCGCCGCCCGACCATCCCGAGCTGGAGCGCCAGCAGCTCATCGAAGGCGAGCCGGCGGAGCGCGGCATCGCGGCCCTCGAACGTGGACGGGTAATGGGCATCCTCGAGGGCGCGAGCGATCCCCTCGAGGCCCTGCTCGGCAAGGATCGGACCGGGCAGGTACTCCGCGTAGTGAACGCCGGCCCGGTCGAGCGCCTCGCGCATCGCGATCCGCAGGCGGGCGGCGGTCAGGCCGGCGGTCAGGCGGTAGATCGGCACGATCCGCCCGACGTGGAGCATCTCGCCCTCGGCGCCGACGGGCTGGAAGTCCGGGTTGTCGAGCGTCAGCTTCCGGCCGAAGTGCTTGAGCTTGCCCGAGACGATGATGTCGGCCCCGGGGAACAGCCGGCGCTCGATGAACCGTCGCCCGAACCAGGTCGCCTCGACGGATCCCGTCTCGTCCTCGAACTCCGCGATCGTGCGCTGGATCCGGCGCCGGAACGATGGCTCGACGCGGACGTCGGCGACCCGGACCCGGGCGCTGACGACCGTCCCCTCCTCGACGAACCGCAGGTCGCCGAGCTTGCGCATCTCGCGCAGGTCGTCGTAGCGCCGCGGCAGATGGAAGAGCAGCTCCCGGACCGTCAGGAAGCCGAGCCGGCGACCGGCCCGCTGGAGGAGATTGGCCGCGCCCAGGCCCGAGCGGTTGAGCATCGTGTCGAGCAGCTCCGCCGGATCGGTCGGCGGCGGAGGGACCGGCAAAGCCTTCGATTTCTTCGGGCCGCTCGGGGTCGGGCGGAAACCGTCGCGGGTCCCGGTCACTCCCCTACTCGGCCGAGATCAGGTAGCGGTAGTGCGGCTGGCCGCCATGGATGACATCGACCCCCTCGAGGCTCGGCCGAGCGAGGCCGATCTGCCGGGCAACCGCCTCCGTCTCGGCCAGGCTCGCGTCCGCGCCGTAGTAGATGGTGACGATGCCGATCTCCGGCGGGAAGGCAGCGACCGCCTTCATCACCGCCTTGTCCCGGTTGGAATCGACCGCAACGAGCCCATCATCCGGATCGAGCGCGATCGTTTGGCCCTTCTTGACCTTCCTGCCGCCGATCTTCGCGTCGCGAACGGCCTCGGTGATCTGGACGGTGGCCAGCCCGCGTCCGGCGACGGTCATCGGCTCGAGGTTCGTGGCCGCATCCTCCTCCGGATTGAACGCCAGCAACGCGGCTACGCCTTCGGCGGCGTTGCGCGTCGGGACGACGACCATCCGGCGATCGGTGCAGATGCTCGCCGCCTGCTCGGCCGCGAGCCGGACGTTCGGGTTGTTCGGCAGGAGGATGACCTCGCGCGAGCGCGCGAGACGGGCGATCCGGAGCAGCTCGCCGGTGCTCGGGTTCGCCGTCTGGCCGCCGCGGACGATGTGGTGGGCGCCGTTCTCGAGGAAGACCTTCTCGAGCCCGTCGCCGGCGACGACGGCGACGATCGCCGGGCCCAGGGTCGAATCGATGTCGACCGTGTCCGGTCCGCGTGAGCCGTTGAGAGTGGGCTCGGCGACGGCCGCGGCCGGGAGCGCCTGCGTGTCGACGCCGGCGGGCGGGCGGGCGGCCACCGGAGCCGCGGCCCTGGTCTCGGTGGTGCTCGAGGCCCCGGCCGCCGCGGCGCCCTTCGTCGCAGTGCCTGTCGCCGCGACGCCGTCGGCGACGAACTCCGAGGCCCGCGCCTCGCGCACGTCGTCGGCCATCGTGTCGAGGTTCTCGACCGTGATCCGGGTCAGGATCCCCAGCGACAGCCCGTAGGCGATGATCTCGTCCGGCCGCTCGTTGTGGACGTGGACCTTGACCATCCGGCCATCGCCCCCGACGAGGACCGAGTTGCCGAGCGCTTCCAGCCGCGCCTGGATCGCGCGGACGTCGAGCTCCTCGCCGGGCGCCGCGCTGAGGATGAAGACGGTCTCGTAGCCGAACGCATCCTCCTCGAGCGCGACCACGCCCGATCGGAACGCCGGCGCGACCGCGGTCCGGGCCTCGCTGTGGGGCATCCCGGCGGCGGCTCCCGCGGCCGCCTCGACCGGTCGGCCGCGGACGCTCAGCAAGGCGCCCTCGAACAGGCGGAGCAGGCCCTGGCCGCCCGAGTCGACGACGCCCGCCTCGCGCAGGATCGGCAGGAGGGATGGCGTCCGGGCGACGGACTTCTCGGCCGCCGCCACGAGCGCCGCGAGAACCGACTCCATCGCGTCGTCGTGCTCGGCAGCCGCGACCGCCGCAGCGGACGATTCGCGGATCACCGTCAGGATCGTGCCCTCGACGGGCTTGCCGACCGCGCCGTATGCGGACTTCGTCCCGAGCGCGAGGGCATTGGCGAGGGCGAGCCCGTTGAACCGCTTCCGGCCGGCCAGGCCCTCGGCGACGCCCCGCAGGATCTGGCTCGTGATGACCCCCGAGTTGCCACGGGCGCCCATCAACGCTCCGTGGCTGACGGCAACGGCGACTCGATCCGCCGTTGCATCGCGACCGACGCCCTCCGCCTCATCGAGCGCGGCCCGGACGGTCGCCAGCATGTTCGTGCCGGTGTCGCCATCGGGGACCGGGAAGACATTCAGCGCGTTGATCTCGTCGACGTGCCGCTCGAGGTTCGCGACCGCGCTCCGGATCGCGTCGAGGAGCCCGCCCCCGGTGCAGGTCTGGCGGACCATCAGGCGACGTCGGTTCCGCTCGCCGCGAGATCGTCGGTGCTGACGTCGCGCGGCTCGCGCGGACGCCCGCCGAGCACGAGCTGGACGTCGTACGGGGCGACCTGCAACCCGTCGACGTGGATCGTCAGCCGGTCGACCTCGCGCCCGAGAGCGCGGCGGACCGCGTACCGAACGGCCGAGTCGACCTGTCGCGCGACCTCGGCGATCGGCAACCCGTGGGCCACGATGAGATCGAGATCGATGGACAGGCCGCCCGTGAGCTCGACCTGGATGCCCCGCGGGCCGAGGCCGAGGCGGTCAGCGATCCGGCCGATCAGGCCGCCGCCCGCGAAGCCGATGACTCCGTACGATCCGAGCGTCGCGCTGCGCACCACGTCGACGATCGCTCGACGGCTGACGAGCGAGCGACCGGGGGTCGGGGTCGTCGGATCGATGGGCACGCCGCGGGCATCCTCCCTCAAGGCTGGATCCGCCGGGCCTGTGGCGAGGCGCGCGACGCGGGTGCTATCATACCGCCCCTCCCGCGCCTTTCGGCCCGGGATGCCCGCGCGTCCGCGCGCGGACCTGATGCGAACGCCACGCGAACTCACCACCCGACCGATCTCTGAGGACACCATGGCCCGCTCCTGTGCGATCTGCGGCAAGGTCTCGATGGGCGGCTTCAACCCGCAGTCGTCGGGCATGAACCGCGTCCGAGCCCACCGTCGCTATCAGCCCAACCTGCAGCCCTTCACGACGCGCGACGCGAACGGCAACGAGACGAAGTCGCTCGTCTGCACCCGCTGCCGGCGGACCTCGCTGAAGTCGGCGAAGTAGCCGCCCGGAAGACATCGCCCGGCGCCGCGTGGCGCCAATACGGCTCCGACGCCCGGCCCAGGCCGGGCGTTCGTTTGTCCGGCCGTCCCCTGGAAATCCGCTCAGCCGGCGGCGGTATCAAGCCAGATCGTGAACGGGCCGTCGTTGACCAGCTCGACCGCCATCACGGCCCCGAAGCGGCCCTTCGCGACCGTGACCCCGAGGTCGCGTAGCGCGGCGGCGAAGCGCAGGTACAGAACCTCGGCGAGCTCGGGCGGAGCGGCGCCCGTGAACCCCGGGCGACGGCCGCGGCGCGTGTCGGCATACAGCGTGAACTGGCTCACGACGAGGGCCGCCCCGCCGACATCCATCAGCGACAGGTTCGTGCGGCCCGCTTCGTCGTCGAAGATCCGGAGCTCGGACACCCGTCGGGCGAGGCTGTCGGCGGTCGCGTCGTCGTCGTCGGGCCCGACGCCGAGGAGGACGACCAGTCCCGGGCCGATCTCGCCGACGACCTCGTCGTCGACCCGCACCCGCGCGCCGGATGTCCGCTGGAGCAGGGCCCTCACGGGCTCGGCGACTCGGGTGCCTGGCTCGCCGTCGCCGGCCCGCGCCGCGACCCGTCCGGCATCGGACGCAGCGTCTCGGGCGGCTTGACCCCGAACTCGGCGATGTACGCCTCGCGCCAGCGCGCCGCCTCCGCGAGGTGACGCTCGCGGTCCGCGGCGTGGCGCTCCGTCGCAAGCGCCTCGGCCGAGGCCGGGACGAGCAGGTCGTAGTCGCGCACGCCGTCGGGGTTGAACTGGCCCGTGCCGCGGAGCGGGATGACCGGGATCCCGCCCTTCTCGATCTCGGCCATGAACGCCCACGCAAGGTGCTTCGGAAGCTGCGCGAACGTCACCATCGCATCGCGCGGGATCGGCGGCTTGCCGTCATTGAGGCGGTACTGGTAGCCCTCGTCGGCGAGCGCCCGGACGAGCCGGATCTCGCGGCCCATGTTCCGGCCCTTGATCCACAGCACGGAGCCGACGATGAGGATGTCGACCCCGAGGCCGCCGACGAACTCGGCCGACTCGCGGTTGACGCCGCCGTCGACCTGGATCTCGCCCTCGACGGGCTTGTGGCCCAGGTACTGACGTGCGGCGGGGATCTTCTCGGCGGCCACGTCCTTCATGAACGACTGCCCGCCGAACCCCGGCTCGACCGTCATCACGAGGACGATGTCGAACAGGCCCCGGTACGGCTCGAGGGCGGTCAGCGGGGTCTTCGGCTTGACCGCGAGGCCGGGGGCTCGGCCGGCGGCTCGGATCTTGCGCAACGTCGGCTCGATCTGGGCGGGGTCGACCTCCACGTGGAAGGTGACCGAGTCGCAGCCCGCGTCGAGGAACTCGTCCACGAACTGGAGCGGGTCGCTGATCATCAGGTGTGCGTCGAGCGGCAGCTCCGTCCGGGGCCGGATGCCCTCGATCATCTTCGGCCCGAACGTCAGGTTCGGGACGAAGTGACCGTCCATGACGTCGATGTGGAAGCGGTCAGCGCCCTCCCGCTCGGCGCGGCGGATCGCGTAGGCCATGTTCGAATGGTCGGCGTCGAGGATGCTGACCGACACCCGGGCGCGGCCGCCGGCCACGGCTACTCCCCCACCCCGGCGGGAACCGGCTCGTCGCTGCGCTCGCCGCGCAGGGCGTGGGCGCTCTCGTCGACGAGCCGTGCCCGGCGCCGGGCGACGACGGCCGGCGGCGGCTCACCGGCCCGCTCCGCGGCGAGCTGCCCGCAGGCGGCGCCGATCTCCTGGCCCCGGTTGCGCCGGATGGTGGCCGTGACGCCGGCGTCGGCCAGGATGGCCGCGAACCGCTCGATGACCGCGCCCGGCGAGGCGGACCACGGCGTGTGCGCGACCGGGTTCATCGGGATCAGGTTCACGTGGGCGTGGTCGCCCCGGAGGAGCTCGGCCATCGCGCGGGCATCGGCCTCCGTGTCGTTGATCCCGGCGATCATCGTCGCCTCGTACGTCACCCGGCGGCCGGTCGCCACGGCGTGCTCGCGGGCGGCGCCGACGACCTCGGACACCGGCCAGCGCCGGTTCAGCGGGACGAGGACGTCGCGGAGCGGATCGCGCGCCGCGTGGAGCGACACGGCGAGCGTGAACTGCGGCCCGAGCGCCGTCAGCCGGCGGATCCCCGGCACGACCCCCGACGTCGAGACCGTGATGTGGCGGGCACCCAGCCCGAACCGGCGCGGGTCGTTGAGCGCGTCGACCGCGGCGAGGACCCGATCGAGGTTCAGGAGCGGCTCGCCCATCCCCATGAACACGACGTTCGTGAGCCGCTGGCCCGCGGCGTCGAGCCGCCGGGCGGCGTGGCGGACCTGGTCGACGATCTCCGCCGTCTCGAGGTCGCGCCCGAACCCGAGCTCGCCGGTCGCGCAGAACGGGCAGCCGACCGCGCAGCCGCCCTGGCTGGAGATGCACAGGGTGTGCCGCTCGCGCATCGCGCCGCGTGCCGGGTAGTGCATGAGCACCGACTCGATGAGGGTCCCGTCGGACAGGCGGTGGAGGCCCTTCTCGGTCAGGCCGCCATCGGACAGGCGGAGCTCGGTATCCCCGACCGTGTCGAAGCGGAATGCGGCCTCGACGGCCTCGCGCAGGGGCGCCGGCAGCGTCCGGATCTCGTCGACCGAGGTGGCCGTGCGGCCCCACACGGCGTCGGCGACCTGGCGGGCCCGGTACGCCGGCTCGCCGCGCTCGACGAACCAGCTCGCGAGCTCGTCCGGGGCGAGGCCGGACAAGCCGGGTCGGGGGTCGCGGGCAGGAGCCGAGGGATCGGGCGCGATCGGGAGCGTGGGCACGGACCGAGTCTACGCGGGCTCGACCGACCGGTCGCCCACGGTCCAGCCGAGAGCCGACGGTCGGCCGCGGAGGAACGCCTCGCCGCTCATCGGACGGCCGCCGGCGGGCTGGACCTCGTCGAGGACGAGGCGGCCGTCACGGGTGGCCAGCGCGAGTCCGAGATGATCCGGCACGAGCCGGCCCGGCTCGTCGTCGCCGTCCGCCGCGGTCACCGACGCCTCGAGCACCACGAGGCGGTCTCCGTCGATCTCGACGAAGCTGCCGGGCCACGGCAGATGCGCCCGCACCTGGCGCTCGAGCTGCTCAGCGGGCAGGTCCGGGTCGAGGATCCCGTCCGCACGGCGCAGCGGCCGGGTCAGGGTCACGCCGTCCACCGGCTGCGGCTCGGGCTCGATCTCGCCCGCCAGCCACGGATCGAGCGATCGGGCGAGCAGGCCCGCGGCGACGATCGCGAGGCGCGCCTCGAGCGCGGGCGTCGTCTCGTCGCCGGCGAGCGACACATGCTCGATCGCGACGAGCGGCCCGCTGTCGAGCCCGGTGTCCATCTCCATCAGGCTGACCCCGGTCTCGCGGTCGCCGGCCAGGATCGCGGCCGGGATGGGCGTCGCGCCGCGGTGTCGGGGCAGCAGCGACGGATGGAGGTTGAGCGCGCCGTTCGGCAGGTCGAGGAGCTCGGGCGGAACGATCTGGCCGTAGTCGGCGAGGACGACCAGGGCCGGCTCCAGGCCGAGGATATCCGCGAGCGCGGCGGGATCGCGCAGCCGGCCGGGACTCAGGACGTCGAGACCCAGCTCGCGCGCCGCGTTCTCCACGGGTGTCGGAGTCTCGATCTGGCGCCGCCCGACCGGACGTGGCGGGGCGGTGACGACGGCGACGACATCGATCGAGGGGTGGGCGGCGAGCCGGCCGAGGATCGGAGTCGCGAACCGCCCGCTGCCGAAGAAGACGGTCCGGACGCGATCGCGCTCGTCGGCTGCCGGGACGGCCTCCGGTCGATCTTCGCGCGCCGCGGCAGGCCGCGAATCCTCGCTCTGCTCCACCGGGCCGTCGGTCGTCGACCCGTCGATCACGCGAGGGCCCTTGCGGCCTCCCGGGTATGCGTCGGGTGCTCGTCGTCGCCGGCATCCGTCTCGTCGTCGTCGTCGGACCCAACCGGGATCAGCTCATCCATCGATTCGAGGTAGTCGATGAACAGCTTGCCGTCGAGATGATCGAGCTCGTGCTGGAGGGCGCGGCCCAGGAGCCCCGATCCGGCGACCTTGATCTTCTTGCCGTTCCGGTTCTGGGCGACGACCCAGACCTTCTCGCTCCGGGTGACGTAGGCGTAATAGCCCGGCAGCGACAGGCAGCCCTCGAGGTCGCGATCGTCGCCCGCGGCACGGACGATCCGCGGGTTGACGAGCTCGTAGAGCGTGTCGCGGACCTCGATGACGCAGACCTGGAGCGCTTCGCCGAGCTGGGGCGCGGCAAGGCCGACACCCGGCGCGTGACGCATCGTGTCGGTCAGGTCGTCGAGCAGTCCGTGGAGGAACTTGCCGAAGCTGTCGACCGGCAGGCCCTTCAGCCGCAGGCGCGGGTCACCGAGGAGGACGATCGGTCGGACGCTCATCGGCGGCAGTATAGCGGGGCATTCCGGCCAACCCGGCCTCGTGCCCGCACGGGTGCGCGAGGGTCAGGCGCGCCCGCCTTCAGCCGGCTCGTCCTTGGCGGCTTCCTCGGTCGGGTCGTCGGCGCCGTCGATCGCGGCGCTTGCACTGCTCGCTGCATCCGGGTCGTCCGATCCCCCGGCCTTGTTGCGGAGGTCCGCAGCCCACGTGCGCGAGCGCTCGGCCAGGCGTCCGCTGGCGTCGGCGGTGGCATCGGCGGCCTTGTGTGCGAGCGGGCCCGCGCGATCCGCGGCGACGGCGGCAAGCTCCGCGGCCTTCGCCCCGATCTGGCGGACAACCGGCGCCGCCTGCGTGGCGAGCGAATCGATCATCGACTGAAGCTGTGCCAGCGCGCGCTCCGCGGTCGCGCGCGCGTCCCCGCCGCTCGCGGCGGTCTCGTCGTCGGGAGCGGTCCAGCCGAACGTCTCGTCGGCGGCGCCGCCGGTCGATGCCGCGTCCGTGGCCGGGTCGTGACCGTTCGATCCGGTCGGCGTGCCCTGGGTCTCGTCCATGTCCGTCCTCCTGCGTCCGATGCCGCCCATTGTCGCCCGGATCGGGCCGCCACGCTCGCACGACCATGGGCCGCGACCGTGACATTCGGCTCGCAGACGACGGTCAGAGGAGCGTCTCCGGATCGACGTCGACGGACCACGGCGGCTCGAGCCCGCCGTCGAGCAGGGCGGCCGGGTCGGCGCCGCGCAGGACGAGGTTCCAGCGCCACCGGTCGGCGCGTTTGGCGATGTACGCCGGGGCCGGGCCGAGGACCGCGACGTCCTGCCCGCGCTCCCGCGCCCGCTCGCGCAGGCGATCGCCCATCGCCGCCGCCTCGCGCTCCGCGGCCTCGCGATCGACGATCCCGACGGTCAGCTTGACGAGCCGCCCGAACGGCGGAGACCCGAAGCGACGGCGCAGCGCGAGCTCGGTGTCGTAGAACGCCGAGCCGTCGTCGTCGGCGACGGCCCGGATCGCGGCGTGCCCGGGCTGGTAGGTCTGGATGATCGCGAGACCCGGCCGGTCGCCGCGGCCCGCGCGTCCGGCCGCCTGGGCGAGGAGCTGGTAGGTCCGTTCGGCCGCGCGCTCGTCGGGCAGGTTCAGGGCGACATCGGCCGAGACGACGCCGACGAGCGTCACGGCCGGGATGTCGAGGCCCTTCGTCACGAGGGTCGTGCCCACGAGGATGTCGAGGCGGCCGGTGGCGAAGCCGTCGATGACCCGCTCGGCGGCTCCGCGCCGCTCGACGACGTCGCGGTCCAGGCGCCCGACGCGCAGGTCCGGAAAGCGGCGCCGGACCTCCTCCTCCACCCGTTGCGTGCCACCGCCGAGGTAGCGGATCCGCGGCGAGTGGCAGTTCGGGCAGCGGGTCGCGATCGGCGTCGCCCGGCCGCAGTGGTGGCAGCGGAGCGTCGTCCCCGCCTGGTGGTAGACGAGCGGCCGCTCGCAGTCGGGACAGGTCTGGACGTGCCCGCAATCGCGGCACAGGACGACCGACGCGGTCCCCCGCCGGTTGATCGTCAGGATCGCCTGGTCGCCCGCCGTCCGATCGAGATCCTCGATCGCCTCGACCAGGCGTCCCGACAGGAGGCCGCGATTCCCCGCCTTGAGCTCCTCGCGCAGGTCGACGACCTCGACGACCGGCCGGGCGCCGGTCGGACGCGACGGCAGCACGACCCGCCGATAGCGACCCTCGCGCGCCCGGCCGATGCTCTCGACCGCGGGCGTCGCGCTCCCGAGGACGATCGCGGCACCCGCGACCTCCGCCAGCCGGAGCGCGACGTCGCGGGCCTGGATCCGGGGCGTCCGGTCGCTCTTGTAGGCGGCGTCGTGCTCCTCGTCGACGACGATCAGCCCGACGTCCGCAAGCGGGGCGAAGATCGCGAGGCGCGTCCCGACCACGATGTCGACGGCGCCGGCCCGGATCCGGCGCCACTCGTCGGCGCGCTCGCCGTCGCCGAGCCCGGAATGGAGGAGGGCGACCCGGACCGCGAGGTCGGATCGGAGCCGGTCGACCAGCGGCATCGCCAGCGCGATCTCGGGAACGAGGACGAGGGCCGGGCGACCGCGCTCGAGCGAGGCGACGATCGCCTCGACGTAGATCGCGGTCTTGCCGCCGCCGGTGACGCCGTCGAGCAGGAGCGGGGTCGGGTCGCCGCCGAGGATCGCGGCGCGCGCGGCCGCGACCGCCTCGGCCTGGGGCGGTGTGAGGGCAGCGCCAGCGGGGCGGCCTCCCCGGAGACCGACCGGACGTCCCGCGAGCGGACGGCGCGGCCGTTCACGCACCTCGACCTCGACGAGGCCGCGCCGGACGAGGCTCGCGATGGCCGCCGTCCCGTGGTGCTCGCCGAGGGGGGCGCCGGGCAGGCCGGGATCGTCCGTCGGCGCGCCAGGGTTGCGGGCGGCG
>Ga0307312_10001631_pt1 | contig 11533 bp, 15 predicted proteins | sample ER_DNA_202_FD_194489 | JGI IMG/M metagenome (GOLD analysis project Ga0307312, IMG submission 194489) | Bulk soil microbial communities from the East River watershed near Crested Butte, Colorado, United States - ER_DNA_202 | ecosystem: Environmental > Terrestrial > Soil > Floodplain | place...
TCTTCCGTGGCGGGCGGCGACGACTGCTCCTCGGCCTCGCGCTGTTCGGGCTCGCAGCCGTGGTGACTGTGGGGATCATCGCCGGCGGATCCCGCTCGGGCTCGCCGAGCGGGAGGACAGGAGGTACGGGGCCCACGGGCGCCACGGAGAGTCACCATGAGGGCCATTCGGGGAGGGGCCATACGGCTTCCCGGAAGCCGAAGAAAGTCGCCGTCCCGAATGTAGTGGGAGAACAACGAGACGCCGCGCTGGCCGAGCTAGTCGCCCATAGCCTTCGGGGTCGGTTTGTCTCGCATCAGGTTGCGCTCATCTGCGCTGACGCGGCGCCGACGGCTCGGGTGGTGGGCCAATTCCCGAAGCCAGGCGATCACGTTCGACCCGGTGCCCACATAGGGCTTTCGGCGAGCGCCTACGCCCAGACCGGTTGCGGTCCTGCGAAGGCGTCCCGCGTCTGCGATCCGAGCGAGCTCTCGCTGAGGATCACGCAGGGCATGCCGGAGTACACCGGCGGATCCGAGGACGCCCTTGTCACCGTCTACGTCAAGCACACTCGTGGTGGCTCGCCGTGTGCGGTGGATTCGACGATCGACCTGGCCATCGAGCAACCGCAGGGACAGCTCGCGGATCGACTTCATGGCAATCCCGCGATGCTTGAGCTGCACGCGGCGCTCGACCTAGGTGAGGAGATGGTCGCGGGGTGGATCCTGGGGAGTTGGTGTGGGTCCCGCCACAACGTCGCCGCGGTGGCCAGGATGCAGGGTCTAAGTGCGAGCGAGTCGCTTACCCAGCTCCCGTACGGCGCCGGGCCCTGCCCCACCTTGGGCATGTTCGAGCTGGCCAGGAAGTGAGAACCACCCGGATTTCTCTGCCACCCAGGCTGACTGTTGCGCGAATTGTCGCGCAGCGATTCCGCATCGTTACCTCATGCTCGCTCGGGACGAGAAGCAGGGAACGTTCCCAGGCGCTCATCGGCCGCCTGTTCGATCGGCTTGCAACGAGATACTTAGCTCACGCGCTATCCGACGTATCCTTGACGTGGTGGTCAAGCGAGTCCTGCTGTTTGTTGCCTGGGCGCTGCTTGGAGCGGTTCTCAGCGAGGGCCTGCTCGAATTGCTCCTGCCCGCGCCATCCGGGCTGGTGATCACCGCGGCGGGCCTGCTGGTTGCACGCTTCATGCCCTCGATCGGCGGGAGCCGCTCGCCTGAAATCTTCGGGCTCCTCGCTGGGCCTGGGCTCTTGTGCTTCTTGGGCGCGACGAGCATGAGCCATCCAGAAAGGCGGATAGGCGTTGGCCTGGCGTTCGTGGCCTGCGCGGCGCTCGCCTATCTACTGGCTGGCTGGCATCGTCGAATCCGCCGCGCCTAGCGGGTTTAGCAGCGCCCTAACCGAGTTGTGTGATCCAGAACCGTCTTCGGCGTCGGATCTCTGAGCTTGTCCGGAGCGATGGCCCGGATCGTGAACACCTGCCCACCTTCTCCCAGATGGCGATTACTCCCCGGCTAGTAGCAGGGCCCAGGTTATGGTCTCAATTGGTGGCCATGCCGCGGAGCTGGAAACCGCTCGCAAACCAAAGCGTGCTCGGAGGAGGCCCTCGGAAACGATGAAGCCAGTGCTCGCAGCGCTCGTGATCGCTCTGGTGGTCGCGGTTGCCGATTGCGGTGGAGGTAACGGCGCTTCGAGCAGTTCGGCGTCGAGCGGCCCAGCGTTCAGGCCGTGCAACCAGGCCGCCCCGTTTCGGCTCAGCGTGGCCGGCAACCTCTCCTGTGGCTTTGCGCGAGCGGTTCTTCGACACGCAGCTTTGTTGGCTGGGAAACTGCAAGGCTTCGACTGCCGAGTTCGCCCTGCGCACGAAGGCGATGACATAGCCGTCTCCTGCACCAAGGGCAACAGAACGATCAAGAAGGTCTTTCCCTTCGAACACCTCGGTACATCCGCGTCGCCAGCATCGTCGTAATCGAATTACGTCTGGCCGCAGCACCTAAATGCCCACGCCCTGGAAATCCGGCACCTAGAGGGTCTCGCTTTGCATGGAAAGCGACACCTTCAGCATCGCGCGATACTGCGCGGGCGATGTGCAGATTCACGGCGATGGTCATCTATGGAGCGACGCTCGGGCTGCTCGTCGCCGCGTCGGGTGTCAGTATGGCGGCGCCCTTGCGCCCCACCTGCCTCGGAGATCCGGCGACGATCGTGGGCACACCTGGCGACGACCGGATCCAAGGAACCGACCACACCGACATCATTGCCGCAGGCATCGGCCAGGACGTCATCCGGGGCCGGGGCGAACGCGATGAAATCTGCGGCGGGCGGGGCTCCGACGAGATCCGTGGCGGAACCGGGAGCGACCTCGTCAGGGGCGGGAGGGGCGAAGACCTGCTTTGGGGCCAGCAAAGCGGAAGTAATCGGTTGGGCGACTCGCTCTTCGGCAACAATGGCACGGACCGCTTGATCGGGGGCGACGGCCACGACCGGCTGCGGGGTGGTGACGGCTATGACCACATCTGGGGAGACAGGCCCGGCGGTGGGGGTAAGCCGCGCGTTGACTACATCAGCGGTGGAGCGGGATTCGACAAGATCCATGGAGGTGGCCAGGGCGACTCGATCCGGGGCGACGCCCACCTCGACAGGATCTTTGGCGGCCCGGGAGGTGACTTCATAAAGGGAGGGCGTGGACTCGACGATCTCTTCGGCGAGTCTGGAGACGATCGGCTTGCCGGTCAGCGCGGCAACGACGACATGTTCGGCGCGAGTGGGAACGACACGCTCTTGGGCGGGCTGGGGCGCGGCGATGGCCTCCTCGGCGAAGAGGGCGATGACGACCTCGACGGTGGTGCTGGCACGTTTGATCTCTGCCTTCAGGGGTCTGGAACCGGCACGGTTATCAACTGCGAGCGTTTGCACTGACTCTTCGAAGCCGCGGGGCTGCGGGAGTAGCGCTTGGACGAGAAGCGGTGGAGTGCGTCGAGATCGCCAACTAGGTGTGGCGATTTTGACCCTAGGGTGTTGGGCAAGCGGCGTCCGTGCCCGGATAATCGGAACGTGGCAGCGAAGCGATTCACCGCGGCGATCATCTGTGGGGCGGTGCTGGGGATGCTTCTCGCAGCGTCCGGCCTCAGTCCGGCGGCAGCGGTACGCGCCGCCTGCCCGGGCAACAAGGCAGCAACGATCGTGGGGACGCCCGGCGATGACCGGATCCGGGGGACCAGCAAGAGCGATCGCATCGCTGCCCTCGGCGGCGATGACATCGTCTGGGGCTTTGGCAAGGGCGACAGCATCTGTGGCGGGACGGGTGCCGACAAGATCCGCGGCGGCGACGGCGGCGACTACTTGCTTGGCGGGTACGGGGAAGACCTGCTCCTCGGCCAGAAAGGCCATGACGCATTCGTCGGCGGCAAGGGCGCCGACCGCGTGATGGGCGGCGCGGACAGTGACTTGATGCGGGGCACTGGCGGCAGCGACGACATGTGGGGAGACAGGCCCGCCGGTGAGGGCGACGGAGAGTACGACGCCATCGATGGTGGCGCAGGAGCGGACACCCTCCATGGGGACGACACCTATGAGGATCTCGATGGCGGGGCGGGAGCTGATCTCCTCAAGGGCCACGAGGGGCCTGACGGTCTTTCCGGCGGCCCCGGCGACGATCGGCTTCTCGGTCAGCGCGGCAGCGACGAACTCCGCGGCGATGAGGGTGACGACCGCGTCAACGGCGGCCGCGGCAGGGACGCATGCGAGCAAGGGCCCGGAACCGGCACGGTCCTCAACTGCGAGGGCCCCGCTCCTGCCGCCAGGCTGCGGGAGTAGGGGCGGGCCGGACAGTTCGCCCCGATGACACACCGGGTCCGACGCGGGTAACGCCGCCGCGTCGTGTCGCTCAAAAAGGAGCAGGCACGTCACAAAACACCCGCTGAGTGCGAGGTAGCCAGGCGAATCCGTGGGGCGTCGGCGCCGAAAGTCCGTACCCTGGAAGCAGGAGGCCCGGCAACCTCCGTCGTAAGGAGGAACCGGGCCCACCGTCGAGGGGTCGGGTCGCACCCGGCCCCTTTCGCATGTCTGAGGGTACAGCGGTGGCGCACGATGGAAGCTCGACAGCTCCCAAACAACACGCTATCTGCGAGCGCCATACTGCGTGGGCGATGTCGCGGGAGGACAGTCCCCACTGGACCGCCGCCGTGATGCGCACCCTCGATAATCGGCCCATGACGGCGAAGCGATTCACGGCGACCGTGATGTGCGTAGCGGCGCTGTGCGTGCTCCTCACGGCGTGGGGCGTGACTCCGGCGGCAGCCGCAGGCCCCACCTGCTTCCAGCAACCGGCGACCATCGTGGGCACGCCCGGCGACGACCAGATCCATGGAACCAACAAAAAGGACGTCATCGTCGCCCGGCGCGGCGACGACCTCGTCCGAGGTTTCGACAGGGGGAGATCTGATCTGCGGCGGGCGTGGCGACGACGAGGTTCTCGGCGGGGGTTCCCGCTTCACCTACGACCTGATCAGCGGTGGTCGTGGTGCAGACACGCTCCGGGGCCAGGAGAATCGCGACAGGATCCGGGGGAACGGCGGCGCTGACCGCATCTTGGGGGGCGGCGGCAAAGACGAGGTCCGGGGTGGGGGCGCTCGCGACGACATCTGGGGAGACAGGCCCGGTGGTGGAGGCGAGGAGGGCAAGCGGGATCTCCTCAGAGGGGGACGAGGAAAGGACACCATTCATGGAGGAAGGAGGGGGGACTACCTCATTGGCGGAGCCGATGACGACAGGCTCTTTGGCGACTCCGGCGTTGACCACATACAGGGCGGGCACGGCAATGACGCGCTCTTCGGCGGTCTCCACAACGACGACCTGAACGGCGGTGACGGCATCGACGAGTGCGATCAGGGGCCTGGAACCGGCTTCGTCGTCAACTGCGAGAGCTAATCCATCACTCGCACACGCGCCCGTTCGGCTAGCTAGTCCGCAGCACCCTCGAAGCCGCCGGGCTGCGGGGAATAGGCGCGGAACCTCTCGAAGTCCGAGGGGTACTACTGATTGGTGGATTCGTGGAGCCCGAGTTGGCTCGTCGTCTGGCTCGTATCTCTGGGCGGGCTTGGAATCGGAACAGCGCTGGCGGTGTCCAACAGATTCCGCCGCGCCCGCCTCGCCCTCGGGGTTGTGCTTCTGATCCTTGCGGTGGTGGTCACTCTCAATCTGATTGCGATCTCGAACGACTTCCACGACGCCGATGGGTTCAACGACTGCTGGCCCTACTGCTCGACGTGGCAGGAAGTCGTCGGGTGGACCTTCTGGGTAGGCACACCGCTCGTCGTGGTGGGAGTGATCGCCTTCGCCGTGGGGGTGACGGTGTGCAGCGTGCGAAGCAGATCGCGCTATTAGCTCCTCGAAGCCGCCGGGCTGCGGGAGTAGCGCTTCGGACGACGAGCGCAACTGTGATGAACGACGGTCATCGCGCGTAGTCTCGATGTATGCGATGCCCGGTCGCGGTTCTCGCAGGGATCTTCCTGATCCTCTTCATGGCGGGGTGCGGATCTGGTTCAGGCCAGGATGCCGACATCTCCGGGAAGGCGATCGATAAAACCTGGGCGGCGCCGGACTCGCTGACCGTCGGCCGCTGGCGGATCCAGGGGACCGTGAAGCCCTCCCGGCTCGGTCCGATTGTCTTTGCCGCCAAGAACCTCGCGCGCACGAAGCGGACGAACTCCCATCCGTGGATCGAGCACGACCTCGTCTTCCGCAACACGGGCGATCGGCCGCTCACGTTCGATGACACAAGGAGCTCCACGTTCATCGGCGAGGCCGGGCAAGAGCGACTCCTCGCGGCGGATGAGGGCTGCGGCTACGCGCTGAACTACCCGGGGGCGCCGGCCAAGGCCGGAGCCTGCCAGGCATACCTGGATGTGCTCACGGTCAAGCCACACACATCAGCAAAGCGGTCCATCAGGTTGGCCTGGGGGCTCCCGGGAACGGATCCGCTTGTCGCCGGCGCCTACGTCTTCCGGCGCCCGGTCCGGTTCCAACTTGGGACCCGGCCGCCGAGTGACGGGGAAGGCCGCTCGGGAGTCGTCAGGCTTGTGTACGGGGTGGAGGCACTGGCCGGCTGATCATGCGGCGCGACCCGCGAAGGACGCTCGCTTGCCCCTCGCGCAGTGAGCGAGAACATACCCTTAGAGTCGATGCGTCGCGTTGCCTTCCTCCTCATGCTGGCTGGATTGTCTGGGGCTACCGGGTGCGGTGGTGGCAGCGCAAGCACGACCGGTCCCGAACCGACCAGCGCGGTTTCAGCTCAACATCGAGCCTGTGCTGGTAGCGGTGGCTCGCTGTCAGGCGACGTGGACGGCGACGGGAAAGCCGATCGCGTCACGGTTGTGAGCCGTGCGGCCCCATCGAGGGGCTGCGTGTACGCGCTTCTCGTTCATACCGGAAGCAGAACGCGGCGATACGGGCTGGGAACCCGGAACCCCCGGCCTGGGCACACAGCGTCGACCGCAAAGGTCGGTGCGCCGTCGCTCGATGTCCTTGCACGGATCGACCGGCGGGCCGGGCTCGAGATCGTCGCCGACACGTGGCGCGGAGCTTCGACGGCTTTCGCGGCGGTGTTCACGATCAAATCGGGAAGGTTGGTAATGATGTCAGGCCAAAGCCAGCCACCCCTGGCCCCCGCGGGACGTGCCTTCCCATACTCCGGAAGCGTCACCCACCAGGACGGGGTTGACTGCGCCCGGGGCGCCGGCAGCGGGCTCATCGTGGCGAGCGCAGCCGCCGGCTTCGGCGGCGAACATTGGAACGTGGCCCGCCGGTTCTACCGCGTTGTGGAAACCGGCTTCCTGGGTCCGTTCAGGACTCAGCGGGTCCAGATCCCATACCGGAACAGTCTCTCCACGCGCTTCCCCGAATTCTCCCGCCGGCCATTCTCGAGCTGCACTGAGGCGACGCCCTGACGCTCCGGGGCCATCTTTCGGACGTTCGGAATCAGCGTGAACACCCGCGCCGCCCGATCGGGAGACGGCACTGCTGAGTGTTCCGTAATGGAGGCGATTCGCTGACGATCCTTCGCTTGGCGAGCAGAGGAGGACTCCGTTAGGGGGCTCCGCCATCGCATCCAATCCGGGTGTCGTGTTACCAGCTCCCGCTTCTCGTCCGAATCAGTTATGCGCAGTGACACAATCTGAGGCGGATGACCAGGGCTGAAGCAAGACGCTTCAGCGCCCGCCTTGCGGCGGAGCATCCGGATCGAGCGACCCATCAATGGCACCCGCGCCAAGAGCCGGATGGGGATTGGTCTGTCGTCAAGATCGCACTCCCTCCGCCAGCCCTGAACCTTCACGCCGAGCTACGCGCAAAGGAGAAGCCTCCTATGCCCGACGATCCTCGGTCCGGCCCGGGCCGGGACGTTCCGTCCTACGGGTCGGGATAGCTCCCCGAAGACAGCCGCTTCTCGTCCGAAGCGAACTCGCCCTCGGCTCCGTTATGGCGCCGGCGTTTGGAACCGAACGATCGCGGCGCCGCGCCAGCACGTCGTGTCGATCGAGCTGCCCGAGAGGGTTCCTTCACAGTTCCAACCGTCGCTCGTTTTGAGAACCTGGGCCCGCAGGCGTTTGCGAATGGTCTTTCGTGGCTGGGTTCCGAGCACGTCCGTTTGCGCGAAGGTCACGTTGACTTCGAGGTCGCTCGGAACATCCGAACAGCGGATATGGGCGACGGAAAGACCGTTGGAATCCCCGCCTCGGTTGCACGCCGTTAGCGCCTCACCGTTGACGCTGTAGGTGGCCTTATCGCGAGATCCTGTCGTGGTCGAGTTGCTGTCCGAACCACCGCAGCTCGATAGCAGCGCGCCGCTCAGCAGGAGCGACGCGACAACGAGGGTTCTCATGGCACCAAACACTACGTGGGCGAGGCTGGGCTGTCACAAACTGCTGCCCGTCACCACCGCTTCTCGTCCAAAGCGGACCTTCGAGCCGAGATCACTCAGCGACGGATGCCAGAGAGTGCATCGTTGTACTTCCACCTGTAGGTCCTGAACCCGAGCTTGGCATCCTCGGCGAGCGCCGGCTGCGTTTGCTGATTAGCGGCGCAGCCCACTTGTCCATGTGTCGATCCGACGACGGCCTGCACACGAGCGACGTACGTGACGTGGTTGATCCCGAGGCAGCCGGGTCGATCCCAGGTCGCGGTGAGTTCCTCCCCAACTCCCATCGAACTGCTCAGGTGAACCGTCGCCGGGTTGTTCCTGAATACGGGCAACGGACGACCGTTCTTTTCGATCGAGAGCGAGAGATCGCCGTCGATCCGGCAGGGCGGGCCTGCGACGTGGTCGAGCCTGACCGACACCCACTCGATGCCGGTACCGCCCAATGGGCTTACGTGTAGCTCAAGCTCGCCGTCCGGGCAACGAGGCAGGGAGCTTCCAGTCGGGCACCCGGTGCGTAGGGAGATCACGGCTCCCGCGTTGACTGGGCCGGCTCCATGAGTCACGGACTGATCCGATACGGGTCCATCGCCCGGGATCCCCACGCACGGCCTGGACTCGGTGTTCAGATTCACCCGGACGTACGGGTCTACCCAGCCCTCCCGACCTTTCAATCCCCTCGCCGAGAGAACCGTCTTCGCTCGTTGCCGCGGCATCCCGACGACATTCGGCACGGCCACCGTCTTTCGGGGCTCGCTTGGACTCTCCGAGCCTCCGCAACCTACAACCACAACAGCACCAATGACCAAAGCGCCAAGCCAGCGCATGCGGCGAGGATACGTGGATCAGCACCCTCCCCGCCGTAGCCGTGAGTCGAGTTCCTTACCTGCTCTTCGTCCTAAGCGCTACTCCTGCAGCCCGGCGGCCCGACCGACGGGGCCTCGTGGTCGCCCTGGCTACGGCTCGCAGTTGACGACCAAGCCGGTTCCAACCCCCTGAACGCAGCTGTCCGTACCGGCGCCGCCGTCGAGGTCGTCGTTGCCGGAAGCGCCGACCAACTGATCGTCCCCTGGGCTGCCGAAAAGATGATCGTTTCCTTGGTGACCGTACAGATGGTCTTCCCCGCCACCGCCCGCAAGCCGGTCGGCGCCCTTCAGCCCATAGAGGTAGTCACGTCCCTCATCGCCAAAGAGTCGGTCGCCGCTGTCCCTGCCGACGATAAAGTCGCCTCGGCCACCCCCATGGACAGTGTCCGCGCCCGGACCACCCTGCACCTTGTCGTAACCGGGATTGGCGCCACCACCGGGCGTGTCTCCCCAGATGTGGTCGGCACTACCGCCCCCTCTCAGCAGGTCGTCGCCGTCGCCCCCGATGATGCGGTCGACGCCGCCGTTGCCGAGGACCTTTTCGCCCTCGAGGCCACGCTGACCCGAGAGCCGGTCTGTACCCGCCCCGCCCGCGATGAAGTCTTTAGCGGCCCCGCCGAGGACGCGGTCGTTGCCTCGCCCGCCACACATCAGGTCCCGCCCGCCGCGACCCCGGACGACATCGCTGCCGCCGAGGGCGGCGATCACGTCAACCTTGTTGGTCGCCCGAATCCGGTCGTTGCCGGACGTGCCCACGATCGTCGCCGGTTGGCCGAAGCAGGTTGGGCGTGCCGCTGCTGCCGGGCTGACGCTCGCAGCGGTAAGGAACAGACAAAGCGCCGCTCCACAGATGACGGTCGCCTTGAATCGCTTCGCCGTCATGTCCCCATTATCGGGGCGCGTGGAGGCTCATCATGGCCGCACGCCCCAGCTCGGTGCCTGGGAGCTTCTGTTCGTCAACGGACCCACCAGGGCAGAGCCGTCGCGCTTGATGGTTACGAGTCCCCAATCGCTCCCCTGTGGTTTGCGTGCGAAGACGATCCGCTTTCCGCTCGGCGAGAAAGCCGGGTTCCTGCCGTAGTGGCTCCCGACGGTCCTCAGCTGGGTTCCATTCCGCCTCATCAGGTAGATAGCGCCGGTGCTGCGGGTGCCTCGCTGGAAGACGATCTCTCGTCCGCTCGGCGAGAAGTCTGGCCACAGGTCGTGGCCCGATCCAGGGGGGTCCGTGAGAACGCGCCTATGGGAGCCGTTGGACCTGATGATCGCGATCCTGTATTGGGCGCCGTGCGTGAAGACGATCGACCTTCCGTTCGGCGAGAACTGCGGGCCGAACACGGATTCCCCCGCGTAAGGAAGGTGTGTCAGCCGCTTCAGGTGCGTGCCGTCGCGTCGGATCGCGTAGAGGTCGTTCCGCTTCCTGTAGACGAAGCGTGCGAAGACCAGCTTCCTGCCGCTGGGAGAGAAGGACGGCGAATAGTCCGAGGCCGCGCCATGGGTCAGCCGCTTCTTGTGCGAGCCGTTGGCGCGCATAACCCAGATGTCACCGCGGCGCTGGAAGGCGATCCTCTTGCCGCTCGCGGAGAAGGCCGGCTCGCGTCCACTTCTTGTCAGACGCCGCTTATGGGAGCCGTCGGGGCGAATGGTGTAAAGGCTCAGGGGCTTACCCTCGAAGGCGATTTTCCCGTTCTTGCCGGGGAACGCCGCGTGGGCTGGCCGAACCGAAATGCCTCCTAGCGTTACGGCGAACCCGGTGACCACCACGACGGCGATAGTGATGATCGAAGCGCGTTTCATGCTCTCAGTATCGCTTCAGTGTTCCGCCAATCGACCCACCCTAGGGTGAAACCGGTGGCACCTTGCGACATCGCCCGCGCAGTATGTCGCGGGAGCTACGGCTCGCAGTTGACGACCAGGCCGGTTCCAGGCCCTTGATCGCAACTGTCGGTGCCATCGCCGCCGTCGAGGCCGTCATTGCCGAGGTTGCCCAGCAACCGATCGTCTCCCGTGTTGCCGAACAGGTCGTCATCACCGTCGCCGCCGATCAGTTCGTCCCGATCCGTCCCAGCGACGAGACGATCACTGCCATCGTCTCCTCGGATGACGTCTCGGCCGGCACCGCCGAAGAGTTTGTCGGCACCGGCACCACCATCGAGCCTCTGCCGAATGCGGTAGCCGGCGGGCCCACCGTGGATCGTGTCCGACCCGGCGTTGCCCCGGAGAAAGTCATTGTTGGGGTTGGGGCCGCTTCCACCAGGCTTGTCCCCCCAGATGCGATCGTCGCCGTCGCCGCCCGACACGCCGTCCCTGCCCTGTCCGGCGATCAGGCGGTCTGCTCCACCCTCGCCCAACACTCCGTCTGCGCCGCTTCCGGACATGATGTTGTCCGCGCCACGGCCGCCTCTCACAGCCTCACTACCAGTTCCACCGCGTATCTCGTCGCGTCCCCCGCGTCCGCAGATCCAATCTGCGCCGCCGCGGTCGAGGATGACGTCGTTACCTGCACGGGCGACGATGACGTCGTGCTGGTGGGTTCCCCGGATTCGGTCATCGCCGGACGTGCCCACGATCGTCGCCGGTTGGCCGAGGCAGGTAGGACGCGCGCGGCTGCCGCCGGGCTGACGCCCGACGCGGCGAGGAACAGACACAGCGCCGCCCCGCAGATGACCGTCGCCCTGAATCGCGTCACTGTCATGCCCTAATTATCGGGGCGCGGATCGTTGGGCCAACCCACCCCAGAGTGAGACCCGCAACACCTTTGCGACATCGC
>Ga0307312_10001634_pt1 | contig 11526 bp, 10 predicted proteins | sample ER_DNA_202_FD_194489 | JGI IMG/M metagenome (GOLD analysis project Ga0307312, IMG submission 194489) | Bulk soil microbial communities from the East River watershed near Crested Butte, Colorado, United States - ER_DNA_202 | ecosystem: Environmental > Terrestrial > Soil > Floodplain | place...
CGACGGCAAATCGATCGGGGCGCCGGCGGCGCTCACCTGGATCGTGCTGAACAAACCAACTGGCGTGCTCACCACCCGAAGCGACCCGGGCAGGCGGCGGACCGTATTTGATCTGGTCGCGGACGTTCCGGGACTAACCTACGTCGGAAGGCTCGACTACATGACCGAAGGTGTGCTCCTTCTCACCACCGACGGCGACGCGGCGCACAAATTGACACACCCGAGCCACGAAATCGAGCGAACATACGTCGCGACCGTGCGGGGCGATGGAGCCGACGCGGCACGAGCGGCGATGAAAGGGGTAGAGCTCGAGGATGGTCTGGTTATGCCGAGGGACGTTTCGGCGCGGCGAGTGGGGCGGGGCATTTGGGAGCTCGACATCACCATCGCTGAAGGGAAGACGAGGGAAATACGGAGACTGTGCGAGGCGCTCGGACTCGAAGTGCTGCGTTTGGTGCGCACGAAGTTCGGACCGGTGAAGCTGGGATCCTTGGAGTCGGGAAAAACGCGGGCGCTTACGGCGCGCGAGCAGGAGATCATTGCCGCACTAACGAAGGGCGGCAGCAGGAGTGAGAACACCACCAGAGGAGCAAGACGTGAACGGACACGCCGCTACAGCCGCTGATGCATCGATGGTTCAGGAAGTAGTGCGCCAGGTCGGCCGCCGGATCGTCGGCCAGGAATACATGGTCGAGCGTCTTATGATAAGCTTGCTGACGGGCGGCCACGTCCTGCTGGAGGGCGTCCCCGGATTGGCAAAGACACTGACGGTGCGGACCCTCGCAGAAACGATCAACACATCGTTCAGCCGCATTCAGTTTACGCCCGATCTCCTTCCCGCCGATGTCTCGGGGACCCAGATCTACGATCAGTCGAACGGGAAGTTCTCGGTCAAGAAGGGCCCGATCTTCGCCAACATCATTCTGGCCGACGAGATCAATCGCGCGCCCGCCAAGGTGCAGGCGGCGCTTCTCGAGGCGATGCAGGAGAAGCAGGTCACCATCGGCGGGACCACTCACATTCTCGAGGAGCCATTTCTGGTTCTGGCCACACAGAACCCGATCGAGCAGGAAGGCACATACCCGCTCCCGGAAGCGCAGGTCGACCGGTTCATGTTGAAGCTGCACGTCGGCTATCCGTCGCGCGAGGAAGAGAAGGAAGTTCTTCGGAGAATGGCGAGTGGCGAGCCGATCCCGGTCGATCGCGTGGCCACTCCACGCCAGATCCTGGATACCCGCCGTCACATCGCCGAGCTCTACATCGATGAGCGCATCGTCGACTACATCGTCGAGATCGTCCACGCCACCCGCAACCCGGAACAGGCCGGACTCGCCGAGCTCAAGCCTCTCATCGAATACGGTGCGAGCCCTCGCGCCACTCTTGCTCTCGCGCAGGGTTCGCGGGCCCACGCGTTCCTGCGCGGACGCGCGTTCGTGACTCCGGACGACGTCAAGGCAATTGCCCCCGACGTCCTCAGGCACAGAGTGCTCCGCACCTACGAAGCAGAGGCCGAAGAAGTCACGAGCGACGAGATCGTTTCCCGAATCCTGGAAGCGATTCCAACCCCGTGATCGACTTTCTGCGCGCGCGAAGGCGCCGGAAGCAGCCGCCCAAGCGCACTCCCGAAAAGCCGATGGGCGTACCGCCGGAGATCCTCCGGCAGGTAAAGCTGATCGAGCTCAAGACCCGCGGTCTGGTGAATTCAGTCTTCACGGGCGAGTACCGCTCGGTGTTCAAGGGTCAGGGGATGGAGTTCTCCGAGGTGCGCGAGTACCAGCCTGGCGACGAGGTGCGATCGATCGACTGGAACGTTACGGCCCGGATGCGCCGCCCATTCGTCAAGCGCTACATCGAGGAGCGCGAGCTCACGGTCATGCTCGTGGTCGACCTCTCGGGCTCCGAGAGATTCGGAACAGTAAACAGATTCAAGAGCGAGCTCGCGAGCGAGCTGGCGGCCGTACTGGCGATGTCTGCTGTCCGCAACAACGACCGCGTTGGGGTGCTCCTCTTCACCGACCGCATCGAGCACGTGATCCCGCCAAGGAAGGGAAGACGGCACGTACTGCGGATTATCCGTGATCTGCTCGCGTTCGAGCCGGTAGGTACCGGGACTGACATGGTGAGGGCGATCGACTACGTAGCCAAAATGCTGAATCACAAGGCGATCGTATTCGTCGTTTCGGATTTTCTGGAGGCGGACATCGACCATCCGCTCAAGCTGTTGGCCCAGCGGCACGACGTCGTGGCGGTGACAGTGGAGGATCCGAGCGAGCGCGATCTGCCGGACATTGGCATCGCACGGCTGGTCGATCCGGAGACCGGCGAAACGACGGAAGTCGACACCAGCCATCCAACGGTGCGCAACTCGTACTCCTCGCGTGTTTTGGCCGAGCGGGAGCATAGAAAGCATTTGTTGCGGCGGCTCGCCATCGACGAAATCTCGGTGCGCACAGAAGGTGGCGTCGTGGAGCCCTTGCTCCGCTTCTTCCGCGCCAGAGAAACCAGGGCGCGCCGGCGGTGATCTTACCCGCGATCGGTCTAATGCTGCTGCAGCAAGCGGTGGCCCCCCAGTCGGTCCCGGCCCGGTCTGGTGAGCTGTCAGTGCAAATGGGCTACAGAGTAAGTCCGGACACGGTCCTCATTGGGCAACCGTTCAAGCTCTTCATCAAGGTTCACGCGCCCGCGGGTGTGCGCTTCGAGTTTCCGACCGGCCCCGACACGGCGACGCAGAATGGCATTCGCGCCGTTGAGCTTCGGGGAGAAAAGCTCGTCACGATGCTCGCCGACACCGCAGTTGCGTTGTACAACCTGGTTGCGTGGGACGTCGGCGTTCAGCCGCTCAGATTTCCGGATGTTCGTGTCACGCTGGAACGCCAGGAGCGACGACTGACACTCGGCGGCGCATTGGTGTTCGTCAAGTCAGTCCTGCCGGCGGACACTACGCTCCGTGTCCCGAAGCCGGCGCGGCCATTGATCGTATTGCCGGTCTTCAACTGGCTGCTTTGGCTCAGCCTTCTTGCTGCGGCGATTGCCGCTCTGCTCCTCTGGTGGGCGTGGCGTCGTTACCGGAACAGGCCCAAAAAGCCCGTAGATCCGTACGCGCGCGCGCAACAGCAATTTGCGCGAATCGAACACGAGCGCTTTCTCGAGGACGGCCGTTACGCCGAGTACTACGCGGCAATGGTCGACGTCGTGCGCGAGTACCTGGCGGCACGGATTCCAGGAGTGCACCGGTCCGATACAAGCTCGGAGCTGCTGCGCACTATGCAGCCGCGCGACGGGATCGAGGCCGAGCTGCCGCGACTGCTCGAGCGCGCGGATCTGGTAAAGTTTGCCCGCGCCGATGTACCACTCGCGGAGGCGAGGGAGGCCGGGCTCGAATTGCGGGCCGTAGTCGATCACGTAGAGGCGAGGCTCAATCCGGAATCGGAGGTCGCGAAGCGTGCCGCCGTCGCAAGGAAGCGCGCCGCGTGAATGTCTTTGGTCTTTTCGAGTTCTACACTCCGGAAGCACTGTGGCTGCTGCTCCTGCTCCCGGCGTGGTGGCTCTGGAGACGGCTGCGCCGGAAGGATGCGATCGTTTTCTCCCGAACTTCGGTTCTGGCGTCCGGCCCACACACCGGAAGCTGGATTCCCAAGGCGATTTTTCTGCTCAGAAATCTCGCGCTTGCATCCTTCATCGTGGCGCTCGCACGCCCGCGTTCGGGAGCCCACACCGAGACCCAGACCAGCGAAGGAATCAACATCGTGCTCGCTATCGATCTATCCAGCTCGATGCTGGCGCTCGATTTCAAGCCGAACAATCGGCTCGAGGTCGCGAAGGACAAAGTCAAGCAGTTCATCGCGCGTCGCACGTCGGACCGCATTGGAATCGTGGCGTTCGCAGGGGAGGCTCTCACCCAGGTTCCGCTCACGACCGATTATCAGGTGGTGCAGCAAGCAGTCTCCAACCTTCAGGCGGGTCAGCTTGAAGATGGAACGGCGATCGGAACCGCCATCGCAACTGCGGCCAACAGGTTGCGCGACGCACCGGGGAAGTCCCGCGTGATGATCGTGCTTACCGACGGCATCAACAATCGGGGAACGATCGAGCCACTCGTTGCTGCAAAGGCCGCCGCGGCCTACGGCATCAAGATCTACGGCATCGGTGTCGGTAGCGTCGGAATGGCGCCGGTCCCGGTAGGCCGAAACGCAGCGGGAGGTTTGAATTTCCAGTATCAACCGGTGCAGATCGATGAGACGCTATTGAGCAACATTGCCCGAATGACGGGCGGCAGATACTTCCGCGCCCGCGATGCCGCGGCGTTGCAGAACATCTACGCCTACATCGACCAAATGGAGCGTGCGCCGGTTTATTCGACCACGGTCGTGAGGTACAGAGAGCTTTATCGCTGGGCGCTCGTCATCGGGATCCTCGCGCTGTTCGGCGAGTTTGCTCTCGTCGCGTGGAAGGCGCCGCTGCCATGACGATGCTCCTGCGGTTCATTCAGTGGCCATGGGCGTTGCCCCTCGCGATCATCCTCCCGCTCGTTACCGCGTGGCTGGTGCGCTGGGGCCTTCGCGCCCGAGGGCAGCGTTTGCAGCGCCTCGGCACTCCTTCCATGATTGCGCGTCTCGCGCCGTCTATCAGAACTGATCACCCCTGGACCAGGATCGCTCGTGCGGCGCTCGCCACGCTCCTTCTGGGGATAGCCCTCACTGGGCCGCGATGGGGAGTCGAGCAGACAGTGGTCAAGCAGCAGGGAGTCGATGTCGTTCTCGCTCTGGACGCGTCGACTTCGATGCTCGCCACCGACGAGAGGCCCAACCGGTTGCTGGCGATGAAGCAGGAGATCAACAGGTTGCGGGACCTCTCTCCGGGCGACCGTTTCGCGTTGCTTGCGTTTGCCGGACGCAGCTACATCCTGACGCCGCTCACCGTCGACAACAGCGCCCTGGATCTGTTTCTTCAGAATCTGGATCCAACGATTGTGGGGCAGGGTGGCAGCTCGCTCGCCAGCGCCCTGCGTCAGGCGACAAATCTGCTGGCGCTCAACAAATCGCAGGGTGACAAGGCGATCGTTCTCATGAGCGATGGTGAGGGTTTCGACAACGCGGATGAAGTGCTCGCCGAAGCCCGCCGCGCCCGGGAAATGGGTCTCAGAGTCATCACTGTCGGGTTTGGCACTCGAGCGGGATCGACGATTCCGATCGTCGAAAACCGTGTGGTAACGCAGAAGCGCGATGAGAACGGGAACGTGGTCGTCACCCACTACGAGCCCGATCTATTGAAGGCGATCGCCGACGAAGCAAAGGGTGACTTCATCGACGCCGGCGCGCCGGATCGGGCCGGTCGAATCAGGGCGGCCCTGAACAACCTCCACGCCAATCCACGATCGGTCGTGTCAGGCGAGAACCTCGGCGTCCAATACCAGTGGTTCGTTCTCGGGGCGCTCGTGCTGCTCGCGCTCGATACTTTCGCGCAGACACGCCGACGTCGCCGGAGAGCGGTTGCAGCGGCGGCAACGACAGCGACGATGCTTCTGCTAACGGTGTCCTGCCGGAGAGCGCCGGCGCGCGACAAGCCGGCGATTGCGCTCTACAATACCGGCACGACGCATCTGATGCGCGATTCTCTCGCCCAAGCGATCCCACCGCTCACCCAGGCATCCGACTCGAAGGATGCCGAAGTGCGCCACCACGCGCGATTCAATCTCGGTCTCGACTACCTGGTGCAAGGACGGCGCGCCAAGGATTCCGCTGACGCGCCGCTCGACAGCGCGCTTTACCGGTACAAGCAGATCCTGGAAGTCGCGGTCGCCGATTCCGATGCGCGATGGAACTACGAGCTGGCGTTGCGACAGAAAAAGGGCGGAGGCGGCGGTGGAGGTGGGGGAGGAGGAGGCGGGGGTGGCGGGAAGAGCCAAACCCCCAGCCCCTCACCGGCTCAGAGTCAGAACCAGGCCCCCGCTCCGCGGCCCGTGCCGGGCATGACGCCGCAGCAGGCGGAAGCGGTGTTGAACGCGGCAGAGGACAAGGAGACGGACGTGCAGGGAAAGCGACAGAAGAAAAACGTCCCGACTCCGCCGCGAGGGAAGGATTGGTAGCTTCGGTATTACAATGTCTTTGATCTCAATTCTTCCCAGCGGCGTCGCGGATCAGATTGCGGCCGGAGAGGTCGTCGAGCGGCCTTCGTCCGTTGTGAAGGAGCTGGTAGAGAACTCGATCGACGCTGGCGCCACGGTCATCGAGATCTCTCTCGAAGATGGCGGCCGCAAGCTCGTTCGCGTCAGCGATGACGGCAGCGGAATGTCGGCCGAGGATGTGCCGCTCGCACTCGCGCGCCATGGCACTTCCAAGATCAGGAAGGCATCAGATCTGGTCGGAGTATCGACTTTCGGCTTTCGTGGAGAGGCGCTCCCCGCGATCGCCTCGGTGTCCCACTTCGAGATCCAGACAGCGTCGGCCGATGGCGAAGGGACTTCGATAAGAGTCTTTGGCGGTCAGCTCGCACCCGCAGTGAGCGTCGCCCGCCGCCGCGGCACGACCGTCTCGGTGGGTCAGCTGTTCTACAACATCCCGGCGCGGCTCAAGTTTCTGCGCAGCGCGCGATCCGAATGGAGAAGCGCGGTCGAGTCACTCACCGCGCTCGCACTCACTCAGCCGGGCATCCGCATCAACGTGGTGCACGACGGTAGAAGCGCGCTGACTCTTCCGCCAGTCTCCAGCATCCGCTCACGACTCGGCGCGATCTGGGGAGGTCGCTACGCGGAAGACCTGCTCGACGTCGACGACGTAGCTGGGCCGGTTCACACCAGCGGACTGGTTCAAAGGCCAGCGGATGTTGGCACATCCACCCGACGGACATTTCTCGCGATCAACGGGCGCGCCGTGCGTGATGCGGGGATCGCCCGGGCGGTGGAGTCGGCATTCCGCTCGACGATCGTCGCGGGGGTGCGACCGTCCTTCTTTCTTAACGTCACCGTGCCGGCCGATGCGGTGGACGTCAACGTCCACCCCGCTAAAGCTGAAGTTCGCTTCCGCGATCGATGGACCATCGAGCGGGCGGTGGAGACGGCCGTGCGGCGTGCGCTCGGCAATTTTGACAGCGCGGCCTCGCTAGGATTTCGCGGATCCGGTTTCGGCTTCCGACCGGCGATCGACGCGCCGAATCCTGGCGCGGAGATTCTGCGGCGATCCGCCGACCCGGATTCGCCGCTCTTTGGCGCGACCGGTGAAACCGATGCGAGCGAGGAATACGGATCGGAAGGATCGACGACCGAAGTTGCGGCGGCCGCGGAACCGATTGCGCAGCTTTTTCAGCTGAAGCACACTTATATCGCGTTCGAGCACGAGGACGGGCTGGTTCTGATCGACCAGCACTCCGCGCATGAGCGGGTCCTCTACGAGCAATTCATGAAAACTTTGGAGAGCGGATCTGCGCCGGCGCAGCGTCTGCTTCTTCCGCTGACCCTACACCTCGGGCCAGCCGAAGGCGAAGCATTCGATTCAAATCGGGACTACCTCGAGCGACTTGGCTTCGAGGTCGAGGGCTTCGGCGGTCATACGCTCATCGTCAACACCGTTCCGATGCCACACCCACGCTTCGACGCCGAGCGGTGCCTGCGCGAGACTCTTGACGCATTGACCGGCGACCGCGTTGCGGGCGTGGCTGCCAAGCACGAACGTCTCGCTGCCACAGTCGCCTGCAAAGCGGCAATCAAGGCAGGGGAGGAGCTGTCGCAGGGTGAGATGCGGTCACTCTTCGCGGCGCTCCGCGACACGACCCTTCCCGCGCACGATGTGCATGGCCGCTCGACGATCGTTCATCTCACCTGGGACGAAGTAGAGCGGCGGTTTGGGAGGCGATAGGCTGCGGATCATCTGCGGGCCAACTGCCGCTGGTAAATCGGCGGTCGCTCTCGAGCTCGCGGAGCTGTACGGCGCCGCGATCGTAAGCGCGGACTCCCGCCAGATCTACTGCGGCTTTGCGATCGGGACGTCGAAGCCGACGCGTGATGAGTGTGCGCGTGTGACTCATTATGGCATCGACGTCGCGGAGCCGGAGGAGCGTTTTTCGGCGGCACGGTGGGCTGCCGAGGCCGACGAATGGATCGAGAGTGCGGGCGAAATAGACAAAGAGCCGATCATCGTCGGCGGAACTGGTCTCTACATCAAGGCGCTCGTCCAGCCGCTCTTCTCCGCGCCGGAGCTCGACGCAGCACGTCGAAGCGACCTCGCCCGCGAGCTCGACACCAAGTCCATCGCCGATCTGAGACGCTGGTGCAACCAGCTCGACCCACCGCGCGCGCATCTGGGCCGGACGCAGCTCGTTCGCGCGATCGAGACCTCAATCCTTTCCGGGAATCGCATCAGCGATCTTCACTCGTTGCATAACGCCACTCAGGCTGGCAGCGAGCCGAGCGTCTCGGCCACGTATCTAGTCGTCGATCCCGGCCCGTCGCTGGCCGCCAGGATAGAAGCGCGCGTCGAGGCGATGCTCGACAGCGGATGGATCGAGGAGGTGGAAGAGCTCTCTCGAAAGGTTGCACCGGATGCTCCGGCCTGGAAAGCGAGCGGCTATGCCGCGATTCGCAAGCACGTCGAAGGCGATCTCGATTTGTCAACCGCGCGGGAGCGCGTCATTATTGAGACGCGACAATACGCGAAACGCCAGCGAACCTGGTTCAGACACCAGCTGCCTTCGGCGGCTGTGACGCACCTAAATCCTGAAGATTCCCGAGCCCAAGCCGTCGTGCGAGAGTGGTGGGAGAAAGCTGAGTGAAGATTGGCATCACGTGCTATCCGACGTACGGCGGATCCGGCGCCGTGGCGACGGAGCTAGGCATCGCACTGGCGGATCGCGGGCACGAAGTCCATTTCATCACCTATAGGCAGCCGTTTCGCCTTCCGTCGTTTCTGCCGCGCATCTTCTTTCACGAAGTCGACGTGGGCCGCTACCCGCTGTTCGAGTTTCCACCGTACGATCTCGCTTTGGCGGTGCGGATGCACGAGGTCGTCAGAACCCACGGACTCGAGCTGCTCCATTGCCACTACGCGATTCCGCATGCGACCAGCGCCTGGATTGCCCGCGAGATGCTGCGCGAAACCGGCGAAGACATCCATCTGATCACGACGCTGCACGGAACGGACATCACTATCGTCGGGCAGGACCCTTCGTTTTATCCTATTACAAAATTCTCGATCGAGAAATCGGATCGGATCACGGCAGTGTCCGACTACCTGCGCGACGAGACCTGTCGCGCCTTCGGCTGCGAAGGGCTGGAGATCGAAGTCATCCACAATTTCATCGATCCTGATATCTACAACCGCGAGAAATATCCACCGCTGCTCAGGAAACAATTCGGTGCATCGAAGGCGATTCTGATGCACGTGTCGAACTTCCGCGCGGTCAAGCGGGTTCGTGATGTGGTGCGCATCTTCGCCGAGGTGAATCGCGAGGTACCGAGTGTGCTCGTGATGATCGGCGATGGCCCGGATCGGCCCGCTGCTGAAGAGGAGGCCAGGATGCTCGGCGTCGAGCAATCAGTATCGTTTCTCGGCAAGGTCGATATGATCGCGCCTCTGCTTGCCGCGGCCGATCTTTTCCTCTTGCCCAGTCAAAGCGAATCGTTCGGGTTGAGCGCGCTCGAGGCCCTCGCATCCGGTGTGCCGGTTGTCGGGAGCGATGCCGGCGGACTCCCTGAGGTGATCCGCGACGGCGAGACGGGGATTCTATGCGCCGTCGGGGACATCCCCGGGATGGCGGCCGCGTCGCTCGGGATCCTTCAGGACAAAAAACGCTGGGCGGAAATGAGCAAGCTCGCCACCGAAGACGCTCGTGAACGGTTCTCTCGCGACGCCATTGTCACCAAGTATGAATCGCTCTATCAACGATCACTACCCATCCCTACATCATGACACCGCTCCAGGCGATCGCACTCGGCATCATACAGGGACTATCCGAGTTCCTGCCGATCAGCAGCTCGGCCCACCTTACGCTGGCGCCCTGGCTATTGGGCTGGGAGGATCCCGGACTTGCGTTCGATGTTGCGCTCCATCTCGGGACATTGATCGCAGTGCTTTGGTATTTCCGGATGGAATGGATCGCGCTGGTCAAAGCGGCGTTTGGGATCCTGACGACCGGACGAGTCGAGACGCCCGAGAAGCGCAGGGTGGTTTATCTGATCATCGCTACAATCCCCGGCGCGATCGGTGGATACCTGCTGCAATCAAGGGCCGAATCGGCCTTCCGGGACCCGCAGTTGATCGCGATCGCTCTGATCGTCATGGGTATCGTGCTTTGGCTGGTCGACAAGCTCGTCGACCAGCAGCGAGTCCTGGGTGAAATGCGATGGGTCGACAGCCTGCTGATCGGACTTTCGCAGGTTATTGCGCTCATTCCGGGTGTGTCGCGCTCGGGCTCGACTATCAGCACCGCTCGAGGGCTCCGCTTCGATCGCGAGAGCGCCGCCGAGTTCAGCTTTCTCATGAGCATGCCGATCATCGCCGCGGCGGTCATAATGGAAGGTCCAAAGGCATTGCAACAAGGCGGGCTCACGAACGAGCTCATGTCGGGAGTGGTGGCATCCGCGATCAGCGGCTGGCTCGCGATCTCGATCCTGATGCGCTTCGTGAGCAGGCACAGCTATGGAATCTTCGGCTTCTATCGAGTTGCGCTGGGACTCGTGGTCCTTGGGGTGCTCTACGCGCGCGGGTAGTGCCGCACGTTTTGACGGCGCCACCGCCGAAGCACTGGAGCGCCTTCTGGACCTTCCCCGAGTGGAGCTGCTCGATTCAACCACATCGACCCTCGACCTGGCGCATAGGATTGCGGCCGACGGAGCCGCCGCTGGAACACTCGTCATTGCGAATGAGCAGACCGCCGGCCGCGGCAGAGGAGGGAAGAGCTGGCAGTCGTCGCCCGGTGCCGGGATCTGGCTCACACTCATCGAGCGTCCGGCGGACAGCTCGGGACTCGGAGTGCTGTCGCTTCGCGTCGGACTTGCGGCAGCGGAGGCTCTGGATCGCTTTGCTTCCGAGCCGATCCGTCTCAAGTGGCCGAACGATCTCTACGCCGATCGTGGCAAGCTCGGCGGAGTGCTGGTCGAGGCGAGGTGGCGCGAGCAGTCGGTCGAATGGGTCGCCATCGGCTTGGGAGTCAACGTGAAGGCACCGCCGGGTCTGGCAAACGCGGCGGGACTCGAGCCGGACACAGAACGGCTGGAGGTTTTGGCCGAGCTCGTACCTGCACTTCGAGCCGCGACAGGGGCCGCTGGACCGCTAACCCCCGGCGAGCGGGAGGAGTTCAACGCGCGGGATCTGGCCCGCGGCAAAGCGTGCATCGAGCCCGCTGTCGGGCGCGTCGCCGGAATCACCCCCACTGGCGAGCTACTGGTGGCGCTGGCAGACTCCGTGGTTCCGTTCCGCTCCGGATCACTCGTACTTCGGGATCCTCAATGATCGTAGTGTTCGACGTCGGCAACTCTGAAATCACGATTGGAATCTTTGATGGCGAGGAGCTTGTCTCGCATTGGCGTCTTACTAC
>Ga0307312_10001641_pt1 | contig 11505 bp, 9 predicted proteins | sample ER_DNA_202_FD_194489 | JGI IMG/M metagenome (GOLD analysis project Ga0307312, IMG submission 194489) | Bulk soil microbial communities from the East River watershed near Crested Butte, Colorado, United States - ER_DNA_202 | ecosystem: Environmental > Terrestrial > Soil > Floodplain | place: USA...
AGCAGGCGCATGTCCACCCCGGTAACCACGTGCTCGTGCATGGAGGAGCCGGTGGGGTCGGCGCCTTCGCCGTCCAGATCGCGAAGGCGCTCGGCGCTCGCGTAACGGCGACTGCCTCCGCCGGGGACATCGAGTACGTGCGCTCGCTCGGTGCTGATGTGGTGATCGACTACAAGGCCACTCCGTTCGAGGAGGTCGTCAGCGACGTCGACGTCGTGCTCGACCCGATCGGAGGGAGGACCGCCGAGGCATCGCTTGGCGTGCTGAACGACGGTGGCAGCTTGATCAGCCTCGCTGGCCCGCCTGCGGTGACGCTGCCGGAAGGGCGCGACCTGAGCGCTCGATTCTTCATCGTCGAGCCCGAGCGCTCGCAGCTCATCGAGCTCGCCCGGCTCGTGGATGACGGCAGGCTACGCGTCGAGGTGGCGGAGGTGTTCCCCCTTGAAGACGCCGCGGCTGCCTACGAATACGGGCGGACAGGGCGCCGCCGCGGCAAAGTCGTCGTGCAGGTCGAACGATCGTGACGATATGAAGAGCGGATTGCGAGGGTTATCTACATCGGCCCGCCGAGGCGACCGAGGAGATGACCCGGGTGATCATTCGGTGGTGACCCTGCGCCGTTCTGCATTAGATCTCTCCTATGCGCCCCTCAGCTCCGTTCGTCGCGAGCAGGGCCAGAGCGTTGTGGATGCCCTGCTCGAGGACCTCGTCGGCGAGCGTTTGGTCGGCTAGGGCCCGCGAGACCTGGAGGGTTCCGACCATCAGAGCGAAGACGCCGAGCGTCTGCACTCGCGCTGCCTCGGGATCGTCGGGAACGAATCGCGCGGAAGCGTCATCGATGATCGCCAGCTGCCCGTCGGTGTAGGCGCGCTTCACGGCGTCAGACGAGCGCGCGATCTCGTCGAGGAGCGCTGCCGATGGACAGCCGCCTTCGGTGTCGTCGCGGTGCTGAGGAGACAGATACCCGCGAACGATCTCCTCGAGCGACTGCGTGCTGTACGCCTCCCGCTGCTCCCGCAGCTGGTCTGCGACCGCGCTCGCGACGAGGTCCTCCTTCGAGTCGAAGTGGGCGTAGAAGGCGCCATTGGTCAGGCCGGCGTCGGCCATGAGCGCCGCCACACCTGAGCCGTCGATCCCGTCGCGCTTCAGCCGACGGCCGGCCGCCTCGATGATCCGCCGCCGCGTCGCCTGCTTGTGTTGTTTCCCGTACCGGGCCATCAATGACTCCCTTGTTAGGGCAGGTTTGCTGCCGTCCTCTTGACATCCATTATATGGCAGTCGTAATATTACGACCGTAATCCCATCAACGCAAGGAGTCCACGATGACAACAGCAGCCAAGCCAGTGGCACTCGTGACGGGTGCCTCATCGGGCATCGGGAAATCAGCCGCGATCGCGCTGGTCGATGCCGGGTTCGACGTGGTCGGCACGGGCCGGAACACTTCGGGCATCGCCCCGCTCGACGGGGTCAGGTTCCTCGACCTCGATGTCACGAGCGACGAATCGGTCAGCACGGCGGTCGGGCGCGTGATCGAGCGGTTCGGGCGGCTCGACGTGCTGGTCAACAACGCAGGCACCGGCGCGGCCGGGGCCGCCGAGGAAAGCTCCATCGCCCAGGACCAGCGCGTCTTCGACATCAACTTCTTCGGCCTCGTTCGGATGACCAAGGCCGTCCTCCCGCACATGCGCGCAGCGGGAAGGGGACGGATCATCAACATCTCCTCGGTGCTCGGGCTCGTCCCCGCGCCGTACATGGCCAGTTACGCCGCGACCAAGCACGCGATCGAGGGCTACTCCGAGTCGGTCGACCACGAGGTTCGGGAGCACGGCATCCGGGTGCTGCTCGTCGAGCCCGCCTACACGAGGACAGGCTTCGACGCCAAAGCCATCCAGCCCGACGGACCGTTGCCGATTTACGCGGTGCAGCGGCAGGTCTTCGACGGCGTGATGGAGCGTGCGATGGCGGACGGCGACGACCCGGCCATCGTCGCCAAAGCGATCGTCGCGGCAGCCACCGATCCGAAGCCGAAGCTGCGCTCCACCGCCGGCCCGACTGCCGGACGCGTCAGCGCCCTGCGTCGCTTTGTCCCCACGCGGGTCTTCGATCGGCAGATCCGGAAGCTCAATCGCCTGCCCGCCTGAAGCTCAACCCTCACTCAGCCACACTCAAGGAGAACTGTCATGAGCACCACCGGCACGGACCCCATCATCACGTCTTACGTGAAGGCGCCGGCCCGCACCATCAGCGCCGACGGCGTGACCTACGCCTACCGCGAACTTGGGCCAACGGGCGGGATCCCCGTGATCTTCTTCGTCCATCTGGCCGCGACTCTGGACAATTGGGACCCGCGGATCATCGATCCGATCGCCAGGGACCACCACGTCATCGCGTTCGACAACCGTGGCGTCGGCGCCTCCACCGGCCAGGTTCCTGACAGCGTCGAGGCGATGGCCGACGACGCCTACACCTTCATCCGCGCGCTCAGCTTCGAGACGGTCGACGTCTTCGCCTTCTCCCTCGGCGGCATGGTCGCCCAGGCTCTCGTGGTCAAGCACCCGGAACTGGTCCGCAAGCTGATCCTCACCGGGACCGGGCCTGCCGGAGGCAAGGACATCGACAAGGTCGCCGGAACCACCTACCTGGACATGCTGCGCGCCGCCCTGACCCGGTCCGACGCGAAGGAATTCCTGTTCTTCAACCGCAACGCCACCGGCAAGCCAGCCGCCCGCGCGTTCGTCAAGCGCCTCGAGGAGCGCACCGTCGACCGCGACGCCAAGATCGCGGTGAAGGCGTTTCGGACGCAGCTCAAGGCGATCCAGAAGTGGGGCCGCTCGGCGCCCGCCGACCTGTCGAAGGTCAGCCAGCCGACCTTGATCGCCAACGGCGACAACGACCGGATGGTGCCCTCCGTGCTCTCCGAGGACCTCCACCGCCGGATCGCCGGCTCCGAGCTGGTCATCTACCCGGACTCCGGCCACGGTGGCATCTTCCAGTACCACGACCAATTCGCCCCGGTCGCCGTCGCGTTCCTCGACCGCTGACCATCTACCACCGCACCAAGGAAGGCAGGAGTGAAATGAACTCGCAGCCCGCAGGACATATCGCCGTCGAAGGCCACGCCGGGGTCCTGGTCGCTCGTATCGACGGAGGCCCCCACGCGCTGTTCGATCCCGAGATCGCCAAGCAGTTGAAAGTGCTGGTCGATCGCGCAGACCGCGATCCGGACATCCACGCGGTCGTCTTCACCGGGACGCATCCCGATCGCTTCTTGAGTCATTCTGACGTTCGCTGGCTTCAAGAAGGCGGCACCGGATTCCCGCCGATCAACACGCGCGCCGCCAAGCTTGCAGCGCGCACCGCGAGACTCATCAACAGGCTCCCAGGTGTCAGAACGCTCGCGGGACTGACCCGGCTCAAGACACTCCTGCAGCTCGACAGCTTCCACGCCACCTTCCTGAAGATGAATGCAAGCGGCACCATCTTCATCGCGGCACTGAACGGCTCGGCACTTGCCGTCGGCGCGGAGCTGGCATTTGCCTGTGATCTGCGCATCATGGCGGACGGGGACTATGTCATCGGCTTGACAGAAGTCCTGCTTGCACTGACCCCGGGTGGCGGAGGCTCTCAACGACTGCCTCGTCTCATCGGTACCCAGCAGACGTTGGTCGCCGTTCTCGAAGGCAGGCCGTTCACGCCTGCAGAGGCACTCTCGCTCGGCGCAGTCGACGAAGTGGTGCCACAGGAAAAGGTCCTCGCACGGTCGATCGAGCGCGCCGAATACCTGAGCCTACGCTCGAAGAAATCTCTCGGGGCCATCAAGCGATCCATCTACTTCGGCAGCTCCCTGTCGCTCGAAGACGGCTTGCAACTCGAGCACGCCGAGTTCCTCGTTCGAGATCAGTCAAAGGAAGCCCAGCGGCGGATGCTCGAGTACATCGCCACCACGGACGCCACCGGCGAGCTCCCCCTGCTGAATCGTGACACCTGCGCGGGCGCACTCAGCGTCGGTCGCCTCGGAGGCAATCCAAACGGGTAGATCGAGCCCATTTCGTAGCGTCTACGAGCTCATGATCGACCCCGACTCCGGCCACGGCGGGATCCTCCAGTACCACGACCAGGTCGCCCCCGTCGCCGTCGACTCCCGCGGCCGCTGACCGCAGCCTGCGAAGGAACGCAACAACGTGACTACGACACCTACCCCGGCGAGGAAGCCCTTCGCCTCATCGATCCTGCTGTGGATGCGGACCGATCAGCCCCGTCAGCAGGGGATGGACCACTGGAAGGGCCCACACTCGAAGATCATCTCCGCCACGCCGGGGATGGAGGAGTACCGCCAGATCCACCTGGCGGAGAGCAATCCCGGGCTGTGGCCGGCCATCAGCGGCGTCGAGTCGGCGATCCCGACCGAGCGCAGGATCGACGGGGTCGCCGAGATCACGTTCACGTCCCTGCTCTCTCCGCTGCGGGGCCGCAAGCAGACCAGGCTCGCCTACAAGGATGAAGTGAACGTGTTCCGGCGGACCCTGCTCTACGCGGGGCCACCGTACTCGGCCCGCTGGTACGACGTGGTCGGTCCCGGGGTGAAGGTAGGAGCGCGAAGCCTGATCTACCTCCGTAGGCGGGAAGGCGTCAAAACCGGTGCGTTCCGGACGTTCCTCAAAGACGAGCTTGTCCCCACTCTCGTCACCACTGGCGCGCTGCGGGAACTCCGAACCCAGGTTTTCTTGCCGTGGATCGAGAGACTCTGGGACACGCCGAACGTCGCGCACGACAACCCTACCGACCAGCGGTTCCACGCGTCACTGATCCTCGGCTTCACCGGTCCCGACGCCATGCGGGCGTTCTTCGGGAGCGGCGAGATCGCGATGCTCTCAAGGAAGCTGCCCGAGTACGTTTCCGCCGTCCATGCATACGAGGTCGCCGAAGCGCTGACATTCGTGCAGGACGGCAAGATCCTTCCGCACTATCAGACGTAAGGCGGCACGCCAGCACCGACCGACCAGCGTAGGATGAGGGAGACCAACGCGGATACCTCGAAGGGGCGAGCAAGCGTCAAAACGAAGCCCTGCTAACTGAGCGGCCTACGCTCGCGATTCGACGCTTGTGCCACAACCCTCAGGCCGATCTACTTCGTAAGTAGCGCATGGGTCGCCCGACGGGCGTGCCTGCTCTCGTCGTACTGATGCTCCCGGCCAATCAGATGCAGCGAGATGACCCTGTCAGTGCTGGATGGCGGAGCGGACCGCCTCGGCGATGACAATGTCCTCGCGAGCCTCGACGCGCAGGACGGCCGGCGTCGTTGCAGCGTCGGTCAGGACCGCATCCTCACGGACGTCCGCGTCTCGGATCGCCGAGATCCTCAGGACGGCGAGCGACGCCGCGATCCTCGCCCGCATCCGCCCTGAGTTTTCGCCGATACCTCCGGTGAAGACGACGGCGTCGATCGCGGGAAGGCACGTCGCGGCCGCTGCGATGCCTGCCGCCGCCCGACGAACGAACAGTTCGAGGGCGAGGGCGGACCGCTCGTCGCCAGCCGCCTCGCCAATAAGCAATTCGCGAACGTCGGCCGATCGTCCGGAGAGGCCGAGTAGACCAGACCGATGGTCGAGAACCTCCTCGAGGTCCGTCACCGTCGTACGGCCGTCGCCAAGGAGTGCCAGGAAGATCCCCGGATCGATCGAGCCGGCGCGGGTGCCCATCATCAGGCCTTCGAGCGGGGTCATCCCCATCGACGTGTCAATAGACCGACCGCCGTCGACGGCGGTCACCGAGCAGCCGCTGCCAAGATGGGCGACGACGAGGCGCAGCTCCTCGACGGGACGACCGAGGAGCTCGGCTGCGCGCATCACCGACCAGGTCACCGATAGGCCGTGGAACCCGAAACGCCGGATGCCCCAGTCGCGGAACCAGGCCTCCGGAACGGGGTAGCGGTAGCCGGCCGGCGGAAGGCTCGCGTGGAACGCGGTGTCGAACGCCGCCACGTGGGGTATCCCGGGCAGCTCCTGTCGGGCGGCCCGGATCGTCTCGACGGAGATATGGGTGTGGAGGGGGGCGAGCTCGGCGAGTGCCGCGATGGCAACGACCGTGCCTTCCTCGATCAGCGTTGGGCCGACGAAACGCGTCCCGCCGTGAACGACCCGATAGCCGACGGCGTCGATCGACGCGGGCGACACGCCCGCTGCCTCGACCGCGCCGAGAACAGTGTTGACGCCGGACGCTCGAACCGATGCGCGCGTCGCATCCGCATCCCACTCGACCATTGCTGTTGCGAGAGCGTCCCGGCCAGGCGGCTCGATGACCGCCGCCTTGAGGGTGCTCGAGCCCGGATTGAGGACGAGGACGCGCAGCGGGCGGTCGTTGCGCCGTCGCTCGAGGTCCACGGCGCTCGTCACCCCGCGTCGGCGGGTGTCAGTCGGGCCACGTCCAGTCCTTGATCTCGGGCGAGTCGTCGCCGTGCTCGCGGGTGTACGCACGGGCCTCGACCCGTTTGTCGGCGATGAGCTGGCGGACGTCGGCAGCGCGCGAACCGAGCCCAGGGACCCGGTCGATGACATCCATGACGAGGTGGAAGCGGTCGAGGTCGTTGAGCATGACCATGTCGAACGGCGTGGTGACCGTCCCCTCCTCCTTGTAGCCGCGGACGTGGAGGTTCGGGTGGTTCGTCCGCCGGTAGGTCAGCCGGTGGATCAGCCACGGGTAGCCGTGGTAGGCGAACACGATCGGCCGGTCGGTCGTAAACAGCGTGTCGAACTCCCGATCGGACAGCCCGTGGGGGTGCTCGCTGTCGGGCTGGAGGCGCATCAGGTCGACGACGTTGACCACGCGAACCTTGAGCTCCGGGAGGTGCTGGCGGATCAGGTCGACCGCGGCCAGTGTCTCGAGGGTGGGAACGTCGCCGCAGCAGGCCATGACGACGTCGGGTTCGCCGTCGTCGTTGCTCGCCCAGTCCCAGATGCCGACGCCGCGGGTGGCGTGGAGGATGGCGTCGTCCATCGAGAGGTAGTTCAGGGCCGGCTGCTTGCCGGCCACGATGACGTTCACGTAGTTGCGGCTGCGCAGACAATGGTCGGCCACCGACAGCAACGTGTTGGCGTCGGGCGGCAGGTACACTCGGATGACCTCGGCCTTCTTGTTGACGACGTGGTCGATGAACCCGGGATCCTGATGGCTGAAGCCGTTGTGATCCTGCCGCCAGACATGGCTCGTCAGGAGGTAGTTCAGGGATGCGATCGGCCGCCGCCACGGGATCTCGGAGGTCGTCTTCAGCCACTTCGCGTGCTGGTTGAACATCGAGTCGATGATGTGGATGAACGCCTCGTAGCAGTTGAACAGGCCGTGCCGCCCCGTCAGCAGGTAGCCTTCCAGCCAACCTTGGCACTGATGCTCGGAGAGCACCTCCATGACTCGCCCGTCGGGAGCGAGGTGGTCATCGGTCGGGAGGGTTTCCGCATCCCAGGCGCGGTTCGTCGTCTCGAACACGGCCGACAAGCGATTCGAGGCCGTCTCGTCGGGTCCGAACAACCGGAATGTCTCGGGGTTCTGCCGGATGATGTCCCGCACGAACGCGCCCAAGACCTTCGTTGCCTCGCTCGATGTCGTCGCCGGCCGCTCGACCGCGACGGCGTAGTCGCGGAAATCGGGCAGGGTGAGATCGCGCAGGAGCAGCCCGCCGTTCGCGTGGGGGTTCGCACTCATCCGGCGAGCGCCGCGCGGTGGCAGATCGGCGAGATCCGCGCGGAGCGCGCCGGTCGCGTCGAACAGCTCGTCGGGCGCATAGCTGCGTAGCCAGCGATCGAGGATCGCCAGGTGTTCCGGCTTTTCACGCACGTCCGACAGCGGGACCTGGTGGGAGCGGAAGCTGCCCTCGGCCGGCAGGCCGTCGACCTCCTTCGGGCCGGTCCAGCCCTTCGGCGAGCGGAAGATGATCATCGGCCAGCGGGGACGACGCTCGTCCCCCTCGTCCCGCGCCGCGCTCTGAATCGTCACGATCTCGTCCATCACCTCATCGAGCACAGCCGCCATCCGCTCGTGCATGACGGTCGGATCGTCACCCTCCACGAACACCGGCCGGTAGCCGTAGCCCTCGAACAGGGCGATCAGCTCCTCGCGCGAGATCCGGGCCAGGATCGTCGGGTTGGCGATCTTGTAGCCGTTGAGATGGAGGATCGGGACGACGACGCCGTCGGTCCGAGGGTTGACGAACTTGTTCGAATGCCAGCTCGTCGCGAGCGGGCCGGTCTCGGCCTCTCCGTCGCCGACGACGCAGAAGACCGCGAGACCCGGGTTGTCGAAGGCCGCTCCGAAGGCATGGCTAAGGGCGTAGCCGAGCTCCCCGCCCTCGTGGATCGAACCGGGGGTTTCGGGGGTCACATGGCTGCCGATACCGCCCGGGAAGGAGAACTGACGGAACAGACGGCGGATGCCGTCATCGTCACGGCTGATGTTCGGGAAGACTTCTGAGTAGGTTCCCTCGAGGTAGGCGTTGGCCACGGTGGCCGGCCCGCCGTGGCCCGGGCCGATGACGTAGATCGCATCGAGGTCCCGAGCCTTGATCACCCGGTTCAGGTGGGCGTAGAGAAAGTTGAGGCCGGGCGTCGTCCCCCAATGCCCGAGCAGGCGCGGCTTGATGTGCTCCGGCCGGAGCGGCTCGCGCAGGAGCGGGTTGTCGAGCAGGTAGATCTGTCCGACCGAGAGGTAGTTCGCCGCACGCCAGTACGCATCGATTCGATCCAACGCGTCGTCGGAGATGCGTCGATGGGGCTCGAGGTCTTCGTGGCTGTCGGTCGTGACCATGTCACCGCCTCTCAAGAGTCGCCCGTACAGCATCGCAAGCCCGGGCGTCCCATGGTCACCTGTCGCCACGATCGCACCCGCCGGGCTAAACCGGCTCAGGCCGTATCTTAGTGGCATGAAGCCCCGCATCTTCGTCGGCTCCTCGGGAAAGCAGGCGAAGCTCGTACAGGCCCTGACGCGTGGGCTGGCGGAGGTCGCGGACGTCGAGCCGTGGACCGCGGTCTTCAACCCGGGTGTCTCCACGCTCGACCGGCTCGTGGAGCTGACGCGGGAGGTCGACTTCGCGGCGTTCGTCTTCGCCCAGGACGACTGGACCAGCAACCCATCAGATGCAGCCACCACAGGCCAGGCCTCTCCGCGCGACAACGTGGTGTTCGAGGCCGGCTTGTTCGGTGGCGCGCTGGGCATGCGCCGCACGTTCATTCTCCACGCGAAGGGCGCCAAGCTGCCCACCGATCTCTTGGGCATGACGGCTGTGCGCTACCCGGAGGCGCTGACGGCGGCCGACATGCGGGCGGTCAACCAGAAGCTCCGCAAGGCGATGGAGGAAGAAGGTCGACTGACCCGGCTCGAGGGGGATTGGTGGCAGCACTCGCTCACGCTCCGCAGCGAGCGCGAGCCATCGGCGATCGGCCTCCTCCGGATCTCGCGCGACGGCGACGGCGGCCTCGAGGTCGCCGGCCGAGGGTGGCAGGAGGACGGCACGCTCTCATCTCTCTACTGGAGCGTAGCCTCGAAGGAGCGCCGCGACCCGCCAAGCATCTTCTATTTCTGGAAGGGCGAGCGGCCCCGCCATCCGAACGCCCCTCAGCTCAAGGGCACGGGCGAGATCCGGCTTGAGTCCGCCGATCGCGCCTCCGGCTAGTGGATCACCCGGTCCAACGTCGACCTGGGGCTCCACGAGCGGACGTCCGGCATCTACCTGCGCGCCGACCCGGTCGACATGCGCAACCTCGACGGCGACGACGCACGAGCGCGTGTCGAGTTGCTCGTTCTGCGCCTTCGGCAGTGGAAGGCGATCTCGAACGCGTGAGTCGCCACCGCGGCGCCGGCCACCGAGGCTCAAGGCAGTTGGGGCACCAGCGGCCCGCGCGAGTCTCGGCTCGGTTCCGGATCCGCACCTGACTCACCGGTTATTCGGACGGGCTCCTGATTTCGTCGGATGGGACCTGACTCACCCGGAAATCAGCAGCCTGAGGGAGGAGCGGCCGGACCGGTTCGAGCACGTATCACTGGAGAGTGGCCAAGTGGTAAGGCGCCTGACTCTCGATCAGACCCGGACGCTGTCCCGAGCTCGACGACTCGACCGACATGAGTCCCTGACCACGTCTCAGACGCCTTTCATGATTTCCATTGGATTGCGGTCGGACGGCCAAAGTCAGCCGGCGACTGTGGCCAGTTGCTAGCCGACTCGCGACAAGCCCCGCAAGGAGGTTCGGCATCCGAATGCAGGGGGGTGCCGCCCACACATCTCAGACGGCGCTCATTGAGGTGCATGAGACTTCCAGTCGCTCGTGAGACGCCCGGTCCCGTCTTCAGATGCCGTCTGGCACCGTCGGGCCGATAGCCCGGTCCGGCCAATGGCCGCGCCGATCCTTGATCAGCTGCTGGAGTTTCAGGAACGCGTAGATGAGGGCCTCCGGGCGCGGCGGGCAGCCCGGCACGTAGACATCGACCGGCATGATCCGATCGATGCCCTCGATCGTCGAGTAGCTCCGCTTGTAGCGACCGCCGGAGCAGGTGCAGTCGCCGAGGGCGACGCACCACTTGGGCTCCGGCATCTGGTCCCATAGCCGGATGAGCGGACCGGCCATCTTCGTCGTGCAGGTACCGGCGACGATGAGGACGTCGGCCTGGCGCGGACTGGCCCGGAACGGGAACCAGCCGAAGCGGTCCATGTCGTGTTTGCTGGTTGCCGCGGAGATCATCTCGATGGCGCAACAGGCGAGGCCCGAGAGCAACGGCCAAAGACTGTTGGCCCGGATCAGGTCGAGGACCGTATCGGCCTTGGTCGGGATGATCTCGAGGGCGCCCGACCAGCGTGCGTCGTCACGTCGCCCGAGGCCACTCGCCTCGAACTCGGCCAGGTGGGTGATGTCGGACGGCTGGCCGCCGTTGTAGGCCAACTGATCGGCGGCCTGCCACAGCGTGTTCGGGACGACGATCGGATCTGCCGCCGCGTCCCGTCTCCCCTGATCGTTCATGACCGACACCATGTCCCTGTCTCAGCCGAAGGTGAAGCAATACGCCTCGGCGCCGGCAGCGAGGAACTCGATCTCGACGAGGCGCTCGCGGATGTCGCCGGCCTGTCGGATGAGCTGGTAGAGGCGCTGGTCCTCCAGGTTCCCGTTGCCGTGCTCGTCGACGTCGAAGCCGTGAGCATCGCCGGGCGCCTGCCCATCGAGACGCACCCGGAATGGAACGGGCGTCCCGCGCGACGGCGGTCCCATCACGAGGTTCACGTCGCGGGCCTGGAACTGGAACGCGATGCTCGCGCCCGCGTCGTTGGACACGGCAGCATGCTGCGCCAGCGTCCACGCGCCTGACGGCGCCCACTGGTTGAGGCCGAGCCGCGATGGCTCCGGATACGTATGCGGCTCGTCGAGCCGCGCGCGCTCGGGCGAGGCGAAGCCGGTGCTCCGGCCAAATGCGACGTACGTCTCGGGGGTTCGCAGCGTCCGCCAGTCCGCGGCGACCTCGAATCCCGTCGGC
>Ga0307312_10001642_pt1 | contig 11495 bp, 7 predicted proteins | sample ER_DNA_202_FD_194489 | JGI IMG/M metagenome (GOLD analysis project Ga0307312, IMG submission 194489) | Bulk soil microbial communities from the East River watershed near Crested Butte, Colorado, United States - ER_DNA_202 | ecosystem: Environmental > Terrestrial > Soil > Floodplain | place: USA...
GCAGTCGATGGGGCGGTTGCCGAGGGAAGGGAGTGGCGGTATGACGGGGACACAAATACCGGGTACAATCCCGCGGGTCACCTCCTGGTCGTCGTGGAAGGCAACTTCGAAACCGATACGCTCACATCGGCGCAGCGACGCACGTTGGACGTGCTCGTCCCTGCGCTCGCCCGTCATTTTCACATCGCGGGTTCAATGTTGGGTGGACATCGCGACTTTGCGAATACGCAGTGTCCGGGACGGAACTTGTATGCGGAGATTCCGCGACTGCGCGCAATGATTACGGAGGGCAGATAGCGGTTGCTGCACGAGATATTCGATCGGCTGACTTCAAACAAAAACCCCGGCATTGCCGGGGTTTTTGTTATCCATCTCTGGAATTATCAGGGAAGCCCGAGGAAGTTGGCAGTAAAATCAAGGCAAGTCCGGTTGGCCGCCGCACAAGCGGTTGACGGCGCAACGGTGATGTCACCCCGTGCGCTGATGGTGTAGACCCTTCCGCCAGCAAAAGTTACGGCCGGTCTGGTCAACGCGTTCGTTGCGGCGCCGGCGTACCGAGTGCTCAGGTCATATACACCGGCTGGGATAGCCGTGAATGTGCCTGCGCCTTTGTACGTGACTTGGCCGCCGATGGCGAGCTCCGTCGTCGTTACAGTATCCCGCGCATAAAGAGTCATCGGATTAGCGTTGGATATCGCGTGGACTAGTCTCACTATCGCGACGGAAAAATCGGCGGGCAGAACTACCGGATCTTCGACCACGAAGGCATCGGATGTTTTAGAGGTTGTGTTGTAAATCCCGCTCATGTAGTACGAGTAGAATTTCCCATCCTCGATTGTCGTCGCGACCGTCGCGATCGGCAGATCCTTGTCAGTCGTGGCGGCGATCCTTCCCGTCAGTGCGTATTGACCTGGGGGAATCACTGAATAAGCTCCGCCGGCTGACACTGCTGAATAGGCGAGTCCGGTGGTAGACTCGGACCCCGTGATGGTGCAGGGTTCAGGGATGGGCGGCGTGCTGCAGGCGGTGGTAGCGATCGCGGTCATCTTGGTATCGTTGGCGTAGAAATTCACGCTCGGTGCATTCACCCCGAAATGGAAGAACCTGACGCGCGAATCAGCCAACGGCGGTTCCGTAATGTTCGTGATCGCAGCCTCGCCGCACGCTGACAGTGCGCCGGCACAGAGTAGCGCCGCGACAAATCGGTGTCTATTCATGATCCCGGTCATGGTTGAGTGATCCACATCGGTTTCGTGTGATAATCCAACGCGAGCCCGCCAATGACATCGAGGGCCGCCCTATTCCAGACATACTCTGAGTTGTATCTCGGCCTGATGCGCTCCACGATTTTCCCACCGTTATCCGTATAGAGAGTTGTCGGAGGCGCGAAGCCGCGGAACACCTGCGTTCCGCTCACCGGATCGAGATCCGTGTAGTGATAACGGCGCATATCCATCCACATCTCGTTGTGTCCCCACGCCCACTGCGCGATGTACTTCTGGGACATGATGTGCGACAGTGTCAGCACCGGAGGCACAATTGCCGGAGACGCTAGGAAAGCCGACTTATCGGCATCCGAAATCTGCGTCGGTGTCTGGTTTTCATCGAGGTTCCGCGCGTTGACGAAATCGATGTGGGTTGAAATCGCGGTGGTGTAAGCGGCCAGTGCTGTAGCCTGGTCTCCCATCTTTAGCGCGGCTTCTGCCTTGACGAACTGCAGCTGGGAGTAAGTCATGAAGGGAATCTTCGACTTGTCGGAAAAGAGATACCGGCTGGGTAGCCCCGGCCCGAGAGTGCCGACGTACCCAAAGGGATTGTTGGGCCGATTCAGGGAATCAAGTGTGCCGAAGGCGGTGGTGTTCGGATCCAGACCACGGTACAGGCCGTTAGGCGAAGGAGACAGCATTCGGGTCCTCCGCGGATCGTCCACTCCGCCGAACTGATTACCGTTCATCAGGTTGAGAATGAACAGAGTCTGCCTGTACAACGTGATATTGCTTCGGGTCGGCCCCCAGAAGTTGCGATCGGCATTGTCAGGACTGGTGCCTGGGTAGGCCAGCAGCGCATCGTCAACGTTGCCCGCGAACGACTGATTGACCTCGGCGATCACCCGGGCCGGGTCATAGGTGGACTTGTTCGAGTAGTGATTCAGGTTGAGGGCGAGCATTCCATGCGCGAGCTTCAGCCACTTCGCGCGAGCCCCGTTGTAGATCTTGTCGCCCTTGGCGAGATAAGCGGCATCGACGGCTCCGTCGTTTTTCTGCAACAGCACGATGGCGCTATCAAGCAGTCGCTGTACCTCCTGATATGCAAATTCCTGGGTGTCGTAGGTGAACGCGGTTTTCGAAGGGTCGATCGCTTCTTTTATCACTATCTCGCCATGGAGATCGGTCAGCGCCTGCCACCCCCAGGCCTTGAGTATCAGCCCGACGCCCAGGAGATCCCACCGCTGCTCGGCCTCGGCTTTGGTGTTCATGTCAACGAGATTCTGTCCCAACGACCAGTAGACGTCTCGCCACTGTTGGGCGCCGTTGTCACTTGCAGGATCATACCCCATTCGCCCCCAGGTTGTCCTCGGACTGACCGCGGTCGACGTCGAGAGCCATTCCTGCGTATAGTGGCCGACGTGCCGTCCGTCGAACTGGGGCGAGGTCACCATCCAGTGGAGCATCGCCGGGAGATACAGATTCGCCGAAACGGTCTGCGGCGCGTTCGGATTCGTGTTTACATCGAGGTAGTCGCTGCAACCGGTGGAGAGGCCTAGGAAGCCTATGAGTAGTGCTGCGTGTCGTTTCTTCATTGTCAGAATCCCACCTTCATTCCGAGATTGAGCCCGCGTGGAATCGGGAAATTCCCGAAGTCGATTCCTGCGGCTCCCGATCCTCCCACCGCCGCGCTATTGCCGTTCACGATCGGATCCAGCCCTGTATAGTTGGTCTTCAACCAGAGGTCAGTGCCCTTGACGAACACGCTCCCGTTCCGAAAACCGAGGAATCCGTCAGGGAAGCCGTAGGACAACTGGATGTCCCTGAGCCGCACCCAATTGATGTTCTTCTCAATGAACATCTCTTCGCTCATCAGCGTGTAGTAGCTCGTCTGAACGGCCGGGATAAAGACAATGTTGTTGATGGTCGGATTGGGGGTATTCTCCTTCCCGTCTCTCAACACGCCTTTGATCACCCGTGGCTCAAGTCTATCCAGAGTGGACATGGAGAGACCTCTCGTCGTGAGGTAATGCTCGGTCGCATTGAAGACGTCTCCCCCCCGCCGGAAATCGAGCAGGAAATCGAGGGTCAGTCGCTTGTGTCGGAAGGTGTTGGTGAGTCCAATCGTGTATTTAGGCTGGCGGTCGTAACCGGCATCGATAAACAACGAGGGTGACCGGATCGGAAGGCCTGTGGCGGGATCGATCAACAGCTCGCCAGCGTTGTTCCTGAGATAGAAGAGGCCGGTCAGAGACATGGTGGATAAGCCCGGTGCGGTCCCATTGCGAACGTTGCCGTATAGCCAGGTATCCGAGACGTAGGATTCCGGCAACGAATTGGGCAGGGCCAACACCTTTCCTCTCGCCTTCGTGTAATTCGCCTGGAAATCCCACGAGAACGCGTCCCTCAGTATCGGAGTTCCACGCAGGGTCAGCTCCACACCAGTGTTTCTCGTTTCAGCTCCGTTCAGATTGAACAGAATGAAACCGGTGCCGTAGCTGCCTCTGATGTCGTTGACGATCTGGTCCTTGGTCTGCTTGCGGTAAAACGTCGCATCGATGCCGAGCCGGTTGTCCAGGAAGCCCAGTTCTGTACCGAACTCGTACGACCTGGCAAACTCCGGTTTCAAATTCAAATTCGGCCCGGTGAACCCGTACCCGTATCCACCAAATGAAGTCGACTTGTATTCGAGCGACGGGCGATAGGCGTAAGGCCTCGCGTCCTTCCCGACCGCCGCGTAGGCAGCCCTCAGCTTGCCGGTCATGACGCTGCCAATTCTTGGAAACGCGTCCGAGAAGATGAAGCTCGACGATACGCCTGGGTAGAAGAAGGAGTTCCGGCCCTTCGGGATCGTCGAGGTCCAGTCGTTCCTGCCTGTGACGGTGATATACAGATATTTCTTGTAATCGATCACTGCCTGCCCGAACGCGCCGACGAGGCGGCGCTGCTCGAGCGTGGTCCTGCTTGACCTCAGGTTCGTGTTATTGATGGAAACGAAGTTCGGATCGAGGAAATCCCTGCCAAGCGCTGCATCCGTCGTCGACCTGAAGTCGGATATCGCGTTGCCCAAGAGGCCACCGATCGAGATGCTGTTGGTCAAGGCATGGCTGTTGACGTTGAGCAACGTCTGGACATTGATGTTTCGCGTGATCAGATCTGCCAGGTCCAGGATCCCGTTGTTCGCAAATCCAACTGCGCTTTCCGGGTTGCGCAGAAGGAGGTTCTGGTTCGTGTAGCTGTCCGTGCCGATGTTGGTCTTGAGGTTACCCCACGAAAAGGGTGTGAGCGTGAGACCCACGTTGGCGAGAATGCGGTTGTTCTTCGAATTGACCTGATTCTTGGCGACGTTGAAGAAAGGATTGTCGACTTCCGCCGATCCGGAGGAAGTGGTCAGCTTGCGCCTGGTGCCTGCCGGCGTGAGGTAGTCCGAAGCCTTGTCGGTCTGTGGCCAGAGCATCAAGCCGATGAGCGGACCGACGTCGCCCTTGTAGACCTGATTGTTGGTCGCATAGGTATAGGCCATGGACAGATCGGTGTTCAGCCAGGAAGTAATCTGGGCCTGGGAGGCTCCGGTCAAATTGACCCTGCCGTAATCGGTGTTCGGGACCACGCCAGTCCGCGCGTCTTTCGAGGTAGCGAGACGGTAGTTGATTTTGCCATCGGTGGTTGCCCCGCTGAAGGTCAGGTTGTGCGTCTGACTCTTGCCGCTCCTGAGAAACCCGTCGACGTTGTCATAGAAAACGGTTCCGGCAGGGTACGGAGCACCGAAGTACCGGAACTCCGGGACGGAACCTCCCAAAGTCAGGGTCGGACCAAACACGCGCTGCAGCTCCGGCTTGGCTCGGGTGCTCTCGATCCTGAAGCTGTTGCTGTACTGAAACCCGCCACCAGCTTTCCCGCGCTTTGTTGTGATGACGATGGCGCCGTTCGCTGCATCGATCCCGTACAGCGCGGCGGCTTCCGGGCCCTTCAACACCGTCAGGCTCTCGATGTCGTCGGGATTGAGGTCGGCAGCTCTGTTGGTGAAGTCGACCCCGCGGTTACTGAACGCGGTCGCCGAGCCTGGAGCATCCGACGCGAGGACGCCCGTATTGAGGGTCCTGTTATCCATCGGTAGACCATCGATGATCATCAGAGGCTGATTGCTGCTACTGATTGAGCTGATGCCTCTGATGGTGATCGACGACGAAGCTCCTGGCACTCCGGAGGTGCTAGTCACCTCTACGCCAGCGATCCGTCCCTGCAAAGCGTTGACGAAATTCTCTCGTTGGGTCTCGGCGATGACTTCGCCCCTGACGCTCTGCTGGGCGGTCCCTAGAGATCTTTGCTGAGCGGTCTGTCCGAGTGCCGTCACCACGACTTCATTCAGAGTAGTGGCAACTGTGCCAAGCGCAAAATCGTGCGTGGCATCGCCTGTCTCCGGTACCGTTATCGTAGCGCGCTGCGGGGAGTAACCAAGTCGCCGGGTGCTTAGGACCCGTGATCCTGTCGGAGCTCCGGTTATCGTGTAAGTACCGTCTGCGCCTGTCTGCGCGCCAATCGTAGTCCCATCGACGCGTACCTGCACCCCAGCGAGTGGAGCGCCTGTTGTGGCATCGGTGATGTGCCCGCGAATAATGCCGGCGCCCTGCCCGAAAGCCACGGCGGGAAACGCGAGCAGGGCGAGGGCGAGGAAACTCAGAACCCGACGCAACGACATGTTGCCTCCAAAAAGAATCGATTGAAATGGTGATGTCTGCACTCGACTACCGTCAGCCCAGTTTCTCTGGGCAACAACTCTTTCTTGAATTGCCCCCTGTTCGGGGGACCCAATCTTATTCCGGCGTCGAGAAGCTGTCAAATCGCTCTCGAAAGCGCCGGAATCAAAGGGTCGCCCGATGGCGACCCTTTGACCGACTACGCGTTTAAAAACTAGAAATTCGGGTTGTTCAGCCTCTCGACGTCGGGCACCGGGAAGCAGCGCTCCGTTCCGTAGTTGCCGCCCTTGAGGTAAACGGTCGAGTACGGAATGCCCGCCGCGGGATCGAGCGGAAGGTTGAGTCGACGCACGTCGTACAGGTGCTGTCCCTCGAGGAACAGCTCGCGACGCCTGGCCTCCGTCACCTCGGCAGCAATCGCTACCGGATCCGTGCTGGAAAAGGTTGGAAGACCGCGGGCGGTGCGAAAAGCGTTGATGATGTTGACCGCGGTCTGCCCGCCCGCCACTTCGGCGATGATCAGCTGCGCCTCCTTGTAGCTGGCGATGGGAATTGGGGTCGTGCTCGCGGCGTACTTGGTCTGGATGTAGAGCGGCGTTCTGTTGTCGGTTCCGGGCTTGCCCGCGTTGGTGACCGTTACGCGAGTGTCCGGAACCTGCCCACCGCTGGAATTGGTGACAGTGAGATTTCGATATGACGCTCCGACCGAGACCAATCCCGACTGATTGAAGGTCTGAATGCGGTTTTGCCTCCGAACTGGCGCGTTCTCCGCAGTCGCGTTCTGAACGAATCCTGAAGGAACGAGCGCGGCATCGGCCGATGCCCCCGCCTTGTTGCCCTGGTCGAGCCGGGCACGGGCACGTCCAACGTACGCCATGTTCAGAATCTGCTGATTCCCTGCGGCCTGGGCTGCCGTGATGGCTGTGGTGAACATTGTCTCAGCGGAAGCAAAGATCTCCGCCGACGTCATTTCCGCCCCGAGGCTGATGGCCGCTGAACAGAAACCTTCGCCGAGAAGAATTCTGGAGTAGCCCGCGTAAGCCGCGGCCTTGGCGATGAGATCCTGCCTGTTCGGGACTTCCGCGTCGCTCCAGCCCTGAAGGAGTTCGAGTGCGCGGTCAGTCGTCCCGCGCGCGACCTGAATCGGGGTGTAGATTCCGTACCCCTCACAACTCGCGGTAGCGTAGCGCGTGTCGGCAGTCGGATCGGTATCCCGGCGATCGAACGCCCAGTTGGCCGCGGTCGCAGTCGCGTCCATGAATTCCCCACTCGCCATCGCCGCGTCGACGATGTATGCGCCGAGTGCGCACTCGAAATTTCCAATCGCGCTGTTGACGATCAGCCCGGCATTTGCCGGAACTTCGAGGACCGATATTTCGACTTTGTCCGGTGCTACAGTCTCGAGTCCTTTGTCGAGAAGGTTGCATCCCAGCATGGGTGACAGCGCGACGACGGTAAGCCATTGACCAGCAGTCATCGTGGCTCGCGTCATCTTCCTCGCGGTGCGAGTGAGCTTCATATTAGGTCTCCGCATGATTCCGGTGAGTCGTTCATGAGTGTGTACTGGCATTAGAAATTCAGGCGCAGAGTTGCCACGTATGAGCGGAGCTGTGGGGTAACATCCTGCTCCCACTGTCCGAACCCGCGCGTACCGCCCTGGAACGACGCTTCCGGCTCCAGACCCTTGTAGTTGGTCCACGTGTGCAGATTGCGACCCGCGATGCTGACCGACGCCCTCGCCGCGCCGAGCCTGCTCGCGAACGAGCCAGGGAGGCTGTAGCTCAACGAGATCTCGCGAAGCTTTGTGTAGCTCGCATCGTTGATGAGATCGCTGACGTAGGCGCTGCTGCTCACCGCCCCGACGATTGCCGGAGAGAATTCCTTCGGGTAATAGTTCTCCCGGCACTCGATGAAGAGATGGCATCGGACGCGCCGGTTTCCATCGAGCTTCTTGTAGCCGCCTTTGAAATCGATCAGCGTGTAAACGCTGAAGTTCTGGAAGAAAGAGAGCGTCGAAGTGAATGCCCCTTCGCGCGTTGGCGTCGTGCTGCCAAGAAACACGAGGGGTGCATTGGCGCAAAGCACCTGGGCGCCACCGCCCGGGCCAGGATCGCAGAACACTGCAGTTGAATTTCCCGTGACCGGATCAATTGTCGCATCGACAACCCTCTTGCCCCACCATGCGCCGACCGGATATCCGACGGTGTGTCTGATATTCGCGGATGGGCTGATGAACGTCGCGCCTCCGAGGTCGACTACCTTGGTGTTGTTCGTCGCCGCGCTGAAGGTCAGGTCCCATGTCGTACGCGCACTGGCAACGGCTGTGGCGCGGAGCATGATCTCGTTCCCATGCTTCGTAAGCTTTCCGGCGTTCACCAGCTGTGTGCCCGGGAATCCGCTCGAAGGAGCAACCGGGCGATCGAGAATCGCGTTGCGCGTTCCACCATTGAAGTGAGTGAACTCGATGCCGGCGCGATCATTGAGAAAGCCTGCATCAAATCCAATCTCCGTTTCGTAGCCGCGCTCCGGACCGAGATCCGGGTTTCCACGCGATGCCGGCGTCAGCGCCGCTGATCCAGAAGGTCCGGTCACCGCCGAATCGTAGGCAACGGCGGAATACGGCAGCGGTGCCTGACCAGTTTGCCCATAAGCAGACCTGAGCTTCAACGTGTTGACGAAGGGCACGCGCGAAAAGAACGGCTCTTCGCTCACGACCCACGACGCACTGACCTTCGGGTAATAGACACGCTTGAAGTTGGATCCGAACGAGCTGTTGTTGTCCGAGCGGACTCCGCCCGTCAGGAAGAATCGATCGCGGAATCCTATCTGCTCCTGTCCGTATACGCCGACGGTGTTGTTCTGAACCGAGGTCTCCGACCCCGTTCGTGCCGAGGTTGTGGAAGCAAGCGCTGTGAGTCCTGGGCCGGGGAAGTCCTCACCGTAACCGCTGACGTACTTGGTGTTGCGCCGGAAGAAGTCCACACCGACCGAGGTCGCGCTCGAGAGTCCCATCAGCACGGTCTTCGCCGTTCCGCCGTAAGTCAGACTCGAGAGCGAATTCTGGCGCGAGAAAACCGACTTGTAACCCGAGTCGGCGTCGAACTGGAAGAAGTACGAGAAGTTGGTGTCGTGGTGCACCGCCGAGAGCTCCTCATTGTACTCCATCCCCTGATCCGTACCGATGGTGAGATGGTGACTGAACCAGCTCAGCGGAGTATGCGTGATCTGTACGCTGCCAGTAAACCGGTTGACGTCCTGGTACATCTGGTACTGCTTGTAGTACGCTTCCGGCAGAGCGCTGTAGAATCCATTCTTCGGGGTGCCGAAAGTGGTTGGTGTCGCATAGTAGGTCGTCCAGGTCGTGCCGCCGAATCCTGCCTCCGCTGCCAGATCAGTGCGACCAGTGACGTAGCCAATATTTGTCTCGATCTGGATGCGATCGGTCGGAGAAAGCGAGAGGTTGGCTCTGCCCCCGTAATTCTTGAGCAGATTGGTGGGCGTTACTCCACCGTCCCGCTTGTAGTTGCCGCTGATTCGATACCTGAAGCCCGGAGAACCTCCGCCCACGCTGAGATCGTACGCCTGCATTGTCCCCGTCTTGAAGATCGGGTTTCCGGCGGCTGACTCGCGTTGAGCAACGTTGAACGCGACGGTGTCTCCGGTCACGGGATCAGGGCCGTAGTTGGTAAAGATTCGATTCTCCTGATTCGCGAATGAGTTGGTCCCACCTCTGACCGATACATCCCAAGCCGGCTTTCCCTGGCCGCCTCGCTTGGTGATGATCTGGATGACTCCGTTCGCCGCTTCCGTTCCGTAGAGCGTTGCCGCTGCTGGGCCCTTCACGATCTCAATGCTCTCGATGTCGTCGGGGTTGAAGTCGTTCCAGCGCGTCGTGGTGCTCGCGCCGAACGACTGATTCTGCGGCCCGGTTCCCTGAGCATTGTCGACGCGAATCCCGTCGACGTAGATGAGCGGCTGGTTGGAGAGCGCGAAGCTCGACACGCCGCGGATTCTCACGGTCGCTCCGGATCCAATCACGCCCGAGTTCTGAAGAATTGTCACACCAGGCGCTCGGCCGTTGATAAGGTTCTGCACGTTGTTGATCGGCGCCTTGGCGGTGATGCTCGACGCATCGATCTGGGCGATGTCGACGCCCAGCGTTCGCTTGGCGGTGCTTCCCGGCTGCCCGGTGACGACGACGGCGTCGAGGCTGATGCTCGCCGGCTCCATGCTGATGCGGGCTTCGGATCCGACTGTTGCAGTGGTCGATATCGCCTTGAATCCAAGTCGCCTGATGTCGAGTACCGCGCTCGACCCGGAAACGCCGGAGATGCGGAAGCGCCCATTGGCGTCGGTCTGGGTCCCGAGCTGCGTTCCGCGCACAGTGATCTGTGCATTCGGGAGCGGCGCCTGGTTTCGATCCAGCACGACTCCGGAAACGGTGCCGCCTTGTGCCTGCGCTGCCGCCATCGGGGCGAACAGCAACGGGACAAGGACCATCAGCGCTCGAGCGAACCCGCGGCGCGTTCTGGCTGGTCTTGTCACACGGGTGCGTGTGCTTTCGGGGAAATACAATGGTCGATCCATACTCAAACTCCTCGTCGAGTGTGAGGCGCGGCGCGTGGCGCCGCGAACCAAGGCGGAAGGAAAAAAAAACGTATGACCAAGTACCAGCGATGGCAAGAGACAAGAAACCACCAGGGCGAGGAAACCCTGATGGTTTTCAGAGTGGGAAAAACGGCTATTGCCGAGTCGTTATCGCAATCACTCCGCCCATGTTGCCGGTGCCGAACTTGGTGGTCGCTTCCCAGGAGCGATATAGCCGGATGGTCGAGACCTGGGACGCCGGTATGTTGCGGAGAGCCGCAATCGGTCCGAACTGCTGCCCGTCCAGGTACACGGTCGGATAAGGCTGAGAGTTGTTGCGGTTGAAGCTGGTTTCCCCCCGATAGCTCAAAAAGTTCGCCCGCAGCTTCTGGATCACCTCGAACGCCGTCGCGGCTCGTGATGCCTCGACCTCTTCTTCCGTAATGATCTGTGGGTCCGCACCGCCGCGCGGTCGCGTCGCCGCCGGCGCGCATGCCAGGCCGAGCAAAAGCACCAGCAGCCCGGAGCGAGTCCTACTTTCTCGTGACAATCGCAATCACGCCACCGGCGTTGCCGGTACCGAATTTGGTCACGGCCTCCGCAGATCTGTACAGCCTTACTGTCGAGACATCGGAAGCCGGAATGCTCGCCAGGATCGAGACGGTCCCGAATACCTGGTCGTCGACATAGACGTTGGGGTAGGGTCTCGAAGTTCTTCTGTCGAAGCTCGTCTCTCCGCGATAGTTGAGGAAGGCCGGTCGCAAGGCGCGGATCAGCTCGTACGCGGTCGTGGCGAGCGACGCGACAACCTCGTCCTCCGTGATCAGCAGCGGATCCGGGCCCCGCGCGGGCGCCAGTCGCGCAGAATTACACGCCCAGACTACGGCGAGACAGAACGGCAAGAGCCGACGAGCTGCAGCCATATCCCTTCCTCGTTCGAGGAACGTCTTCCTATTCATGTAGCATGTACCGCACCGTGTCAATGACAAAAGAAAACGGGCCGGCT
>Ga0307312_10001643_pt1 | contig 11493 bp, 11 predicted proteins | sample ER_DNA_202_FD_194489 | JGI IMG/M metagenome (GOLD analysis project Ga0307312, IMG submission 194489) | Bulk soil microbial communities from the East River watershed near Crested Butte, Colorado, United States - ER_DNA_202 | ecosystem: Environmental > Terrestrial > Soil > Floodplain | place...
GGAATTCGGCGGACTGGGCGAGCGGTTGCGGTAACCGACGCAAACCGTGCAGCGGGACGCCTTTTCGTGGCGTTCCGCTTGGTTGAGCGGAGGGGGAGGGATTTGAACCCTCGTCGGACCCAAGAGCCCGAAACGGTTTTCGAGACCGCCGCATTCGACCGCTCTGCCACCCCTCCGCGGGAGCCTTGCGGCCAGCGGGCAGAGTATCGGCTGCTTCTCGATGTCGCGATGCGGCGAACTCCCGCCGCCGCAGCCGGGCTTGGCCCGGCGGGAGGCGAAGCACGGGTCGCAAAAGTGCAACGAAGAAGAAGGGGGCAATACGGGGGAAACATGGTTTCCCCCGACGAGTGAGCCGGCGGCGCGGCCGCCGCGAACGGCGAGGCGGAGAAGGAGGGATTCGAACCCTCGAGGCAGGGATTTTCCCCACCTAACGCCTTAGCAGGGCGCCGCCTTCAGCCACTCGGCCACTTCTCCGGGTCCAGCGCAGGATAGCGGAGCCTTTTTCGAAATTCGCATGCCGCTCCCTCGGGGATGTCGGCAGGGTCTGACCCCGGACACGCCCGCGGGGGACGGTAGCGACGGGTCGAACGGGCCACGGCCGAGGCTGACCTCGGACACGGCCCAAAATCACCCTTCAGGGGCAGGCGGCGCAGGCGCCCCGGATGCATGCTGAAGAAGCCGGCTCCCCTCGAATTCCCCTCGAATTCTCCCTCCCGGCATTCGCGAAGCCCGTCTGTGCAGGCGGGCTTTGCTTTATCTCGGACTCTTTCAGAAACGACGGACGCAGACGGCTTTGCCGCCCGGGACTAGACGGCCGCCCGGGCAAGCCCAGACGTCCTTTTTGTCGGCGTCGCAAGCGAGCGCCTCGGTCGGCTTAAGTTAGGCGCGAATGCGAGTCGGCCGCCACGAGGTCAACGTCTCCAACCCGGACAAGCTCTTCTTCCCGGAGCGCGGGTTGACGAAGGGTGACCTCGTCCAGTACTACCTCGACGTCGCGCCATGCGCGCTTCACCACATCCGCCGCCGCCCGTTTCATATGAAGCGCTACCCGAACGGGGTAGAGGGCGACTTCTTCCACCAGAAGCGCGTGCCCGCCCATCCCGACTACGTCGGCGAGCAGTTCGTCCGCTTCCCAAGCGGACATTCGACCGTCTTCGCGGTGATCGACAACACGGCGGCACTGGCCTGGGTGATCAACCTCGGCTGCATCGAGCTGCACACCTGGCACTCGCGAGTGGACGACATCGAGCGGCCCGACTACATGCTGATCGACCTCGACCCGACGACGGACGACCAGTGGGGGCACGTCCTGGTAATCGCGCTCGTCGTCAGGGAGGTGCTTGATGAGCTCGGGCTCCCGAGCTATCCGAAGACCTCCGGTTCGACCGGGCTGCACATCCTGACGCCGATCAGGCCGGAGCTGCCCTTCCCGGAAGTTCGGCGGTTCGCGAAGGCGCTCGCGCAGGAGGTGGAGCGCCGCGTCGACGACCAAAGCGTCGCGACGACGACGTGGAAGGTCGCCGATCGCGAGGGAGTCTTCGTCGACTACGGGCAGAACGCGCGAGACCGGACGATCGCCGCCGCGTACTCGATCCGGCCGACCCCGGACGCGAGGGCCTCGGCGCCGCTGCTCTGGGACGAGGTTGCGGGCGCTGATCCCGCAGCGTTCACGCTCGAGACGATGCGGGCGCGGATCAAGGAGGTCGGCGACCCCACGTCGGGCATGTGGCGGCGCAAGGCCGCACTGGCCTCGCGGTTCGAGACGCTCGGGCTTGAGCCGGCCGAGCCAGACAGTTTCGACGACAGCTCTTGGCCTACTCGTCCAATAGCGCCGGCACGGTCAGGTCGTCGGGGCGCCTGGGGGGCCTGACCTCGCGCCAGGTGCAGTCCTTCGGGTCCTTGTCCGGACGCCAGCGGATGAAGCGTGTGCCGTGCCGGAAGCGGTTTTTCTCCAGCTTGTCGTAGCGCACCTCGCAGACGAGCTTCGGCTTGACCGGGTTCCAGTCGAGCTCCTTGCCACGCGTCCAGCGGCTCTGGCCTCCCGGGACGCGGTCGCCGCTGATCGCACCGGGCGCCCGCAGCTTCGGGAGCCCCTCCTCGAGCTCGCGCCTCACCGCGGCGGGAAAACCCGAGCAGTGCCCGACGAAGTCGAGCCCGCCGTTTGCATCGTAGAGGCCGAGCAGAAGTGTCGAGATCCGCCCCTCGGCCTTTTCGCTCCAACGGAATCCGACGATCACGCAGTCGGCGGTCCGGTACGGCTTCACCTTGACGACGCCCTCACGTGAACCGGGGAGGTAGGGAGCGCCGAGCCGCTTCGCGACGACGCCGTCGAGACCCGCCGCTTCGAGCCGCTGCAGCCAGTCGCGTGCCTGCTCGGGATCACGAGTCTTCGGCGAGAGCCGGAACTTCTTGCCGACGCGCTCGAGCTTGGCACGCCGCTTCTCGAGCGGCAGCTTGTTTACCGGCTCGCCTTTCCACAGGAGGACGTCGAAGGCGATGAATTCTGCCGGGATCTCGGCCGAGAGCTTGCGAATGCGGCTCTCGGCCGGGTGCAGCCGCGTCTGCATCGCGTCGAAGTCGAGGACGCCGTCGCGCTCGATCACGATCTCCCCGTCTAGCGCCGAGTCGGGAGGCAGCAGCGCGCCCACCTCGCGCAGCTCCGGGAAATAGCGCAGCAACGGCCGCGCATTTCGGCTCCAGACGGCGAGCTCGCCCTTAAGGTTCTCCATCACCCCCCGAAAGCCGTCCCACTTCGGCTCGTACTGCCAGTCGCCTTCGGGGAGCTCGGTTACGAGCTCCGCCTCCATCGGCGGGAAGGGAAGGTTTCGCGGCGGCACTTCGTCGGCAGACTAGTCCGAGTGGGAGAGCTCGACGGGGTCTGGGAGGTCAAGCGCACCGGCGGCGCGTTGCCGCCGCTGCTCGAGGTGCGCAAGGAGATCTCGGGTGGTGCGGGGACGACGAACGTCGGCCCGCTGCCAGGGGTGCCATTCGATGTGGTCGGGCTGTCTCTCCGCTACCGCGCGCCGTTCGTCGGCTTCGTCGACGTGCTCGAGCGCGACGAACACGGCTACCGCGGCCGCGCAATGTTTGGCGAGCGGGAGTTCGGCAAGTTCGAGCTGAAACGGATCAAGACAGGAGGAGAGATGGCTTCGGACCAGCTGAAAGAGCAACTCGTCAAGCACATCGACGAGGCCTACGCGATGGAGCAGAACGTCCTGCGGATGCTGGACGGGATGATCGAGAGCACCGAGGACCCGGAGATCAAGAACGAGCTCCGCGAGCACAAGCTCGAGACCGAGCGCCACGCGCAGCGAATGCAACAGCGGCTCGAGGCGCACAGTGCGACGCCGTCGATGGTCAGGGAAGCGGGCGGTATTGCGGGTGCCCTCCTCAAGAGTGTCCTCGACCTCACCCGCGGCGACAAGGCCGGCCGGAACGCACGTGACGGCTACGCGACCGAGCACCTGGAGATCGCGAGCTACCAGTTGCTCGAGCGGATCGCGCAGCGCGCAGGCGACGAGGAGACCGCCGAGGTGGCGCGCCAGAACCGCAAAGATGAGGAGGCGATGGCGAAGAACCTCGACGCGCATTGGGACAAGTTCGCCGAGCTCTCGCTGAAGGAAGAGGGCGTAACAGTCTGAGTTGGCGCAACCTCAGCGCGGCGACGCCAGGTCTAATGCGCAGTCGTGCGCAGAGTCGTCGTCACCGGTCTCGGAGCGGTCACCCCGCTCGGGAACTCTGCGCCCGAAACCTGGCGCGCCGCGCTTGCCGGTGAGAGTGGGATCGACTGGATCCGCGCTTTCGACGCCGGCGATTACCCCGTTCGGGTGGCGGCCGAGGTCAAGGACTTCGACCCGGCCGGGGTGGCCTCGCCGAAGGAGCAGAGGAAGCTCGACCGCAACGTCCTGATGGCGCTCGCCGCCGGTAAGGAGGCGGTCGAGAGCGCGGGATTGAACGGGTTCGATCCGCATCGCGTCGGAATCGCCTTCGGCTCGGCGATCGGCGGGATCGCGGGGATCATGCAGCAGGGCGAAATCCTCCGCGAGCGTGGCTACAAACGGATCTCGCCGAGCTTCATCCCGAGCGTGCTCGTCGATGCGGCGAGCGGTCAGCTGGCGATCTCTCTAGGAATCCGCGGGCCGAACTACGCGCCCGTCTCGGCCTGCGCGACCGGCTCGCACGCGGTCGGCGAGGCGGCCGAGCTGATCAAGCGCGGCGACGCTGACGCCATGCTCGCCGGCGGAACCGAAGCCGCGATCCAGCCGATCATCCTCGCCGGGTTCGTCGCTATGCGAGGCCTGGCCGCCGAGGACGAGAATCCGCCACATGCCTCACGGCCCTTCGACGCCACCAGGGCCGGCTTCGTCATGGGGGAGGGGGCGTGCGTGCTCGTGCTCGAGGAGCTCGAGGCCGCGCGGGCCCGAGGCGCGACGATCTACGCCGAGGTGCTCGCCTACGGCACCTCGAACGACGGCCATCACATGGCGCAACCCGAACCGGAGGCGATCGGCGTCGGCGAGATGATGCGGGCGGCGATCGACCGTGCCGGCCTGAAGCCCGAGGACGTCGGCTACATCAACGCCCACGGAACCTCGACGCCCCTGGGCGACGCGGCAGAGACGAAAGCGATCAAGGACGTCTTCGGCGACCATGCTTACGAGCTCGCCGTCTCCTCGACGAAGTCGATGATGGGCCACTGCTTCGGGGCGGCGGGCGCGATCGAGGCGATGATGTGCGTCATGGCCCTGCATGAGGGCAAGCTGCCGCCGACGATCAACTACGAGCACCCGGATCCCGTCTGCGATCTGGACTACGTCCCGAACGAAGCGCGGGAGGCCCAGGTCGACGTCGCACTCTCGAACGCAATGGGCCTGGGCGGGCACAACGCCTGCGTTCTGCTCGGCCGCGTCGCCTGAGCTTGCTTTTACGGCCGCTCCGACCACAATGAGAGCGGGGCTAGGAGGGGAGAGGACTTGCGGGGACCGAGGTTGGCGCTTGGCGTGGCCGGCACGGCGTGCTTACTGCTGCTCGCGCCCTTGGCGGGCGCATCGAACAGCTCGCCCTATGCCGACGGGGCGGCCGACGCGGCTGCGGCGGCCCCCGACCTGACCGGCGTTCAAGTCTCGAACGACGACGCCGGCAACGTCTTCTTCCGGATCTCGATCCCGAATCGCGTCGCGCTCGCTTACACCGATCTCGTCTCGCTCTTCGTTGACGCCGACGGCAAGACCGGCACCGGCTGCGCGCGCGGGGCCTTCGGCGCCGAGTTCGCGCTCGACGTGCTTTCCGACCGCTACGTCTTCGGCCGTTGTGTGCGCGGCAGCTGGGACTTCACCAGGCGCCCGGCTTCCTTCAGCGGTTCGTTCGCACGCTCGACCCTGACCCTGAAGGCGAACCGCCGCGATCTTGGGGGCGCGAGTCGCTTTGCTTTCCGGATCGGCGCCGCGGCGGCGACCGGGGCCGATCCGGCGTACGACTTCGCGCCCGACATCGGGACGAGCCCGTGGAGCTACCAGGTGATCGCGCCGCCGCAGGCGGTGATGAAACCGCCGGCACGGCTGCGAAAGGCGTGCCGGCAGCACCCGCGCCGCTGCAGGCTCACGCGACGGTAGAAGGCGTCAGCTCCGCGAGTGAGCCCAGCGTGACGTCGGCGAGGGCCAGCGCCTCCTCGCCGGGCGGATAGTGCTGGTTCGGAATCGCGATCACGCGCATGCCGGCGGCCTTCGCCGAGCGGATGCCGTTGTGCGAGTCCTCGACCGCCGCGCAGCGCTCCGGCGGGACTCCGAGGCCGCGCGCCGCCTCGAGATAGACGTCGGGCGCCGGCTTCCCGCGTGGGACTTCTTCCGAGGAGACGGTGACGCGGAAGAACCGGGCCAGTCCGCTCAGGTCGAGCACGAGGTCGATCACCTCGCGGTTCGACGACGAAGCGAGACCGAGCGGCCAGCGGGCGGCGAGGCGCTCGACGGCCTCGTGGGCGCCGTCGATCAGCGGCAGCCGCGTGCGGTAGACGTCGTCGAGGCGCCGAACGACCTCGGCCGAGATCTCCTCCGGCGGCTCGGGAAGGTCGAGCTCGTCATGCATGTAGCGCGACCACTCGACTGAGCTCATGCCCATCATCTCCGTCTGGGCCTGCCCGTGCCACCGGCCACCTCGCTCCTTCACCAGCTCCTCGCGGACCTCGTCCCACACCTGCTCGCTGTCGAGCAGGACTCCATCGAGGTCGAAAACAACAGCCTCGATCACGCGCTGGCGTAGCCCCGGTCGACGTAGACGAGCGGCCGCTCCCGAACGCCCTCCTCGACGGAGAGCACCTCGCCCACGAAGAACGTGTCCTCGCCGGCCGGGACCTCGGCTGTGACGCGGCCCGTCAGCCAGCCGATCGCGCCCGCCACGAGCGGCGCGCCTTCGCCCTCGCGCACGTCGATGCCCTCCCAGATCGCTATCGGAGGCACGCCGCGCGCGAAGTGTTGCGCCACCGCCTCCTGGCCGGTGGCGAGCAGGCTGGCGCCGAACGTTCCGGAACGGCGCAGCAGCTCGTGTAGCGCCGCCCCTCGCCGTACGGCGAACCCGATGAGCGGCGGCTCCAGCGAGAGCGGAATCAGCGTGCCGATCGTCAGACCCAGGCGCTCACCTTCGAGGTCGACGCCGACGATCGCGACTCCCGCCGGGAATCGCCGCATCAGCTCGCGAAGCTCATCGCCGCCTACCACGGCGGCGAGCCTACTCATAAGGCGCTCGCTTGCGACGCCGACCCGGAGGACGTCCGGGCTTCGCCCGGGCGTCCGTCTAAACCCCGCCGGTAAAGCCGCTGCCGGGAGGTCTGCCTGAGAACGCTCCGCGGCTAGTGCTGCCTACAGAGCTTGTCGCCGTTGAGGATCGAGTCGAGCTGTGAGTTCATCGCCGCCTCGAACGCGACGTCGGCGGAGTTGCTCGCGCTGAAGTCGTGCAGGCCGCTGTCGCTCCACATCACGTCGGGGGTCACGCCCGGGCCTGCCGCGGTCATCCGATACGTGTCGCCGTGGCCTTGAGGACGCATGCCCGTGAAGCCTGGGGGATGCGCGTAGCCGCCCGCGCCCGCGTTGTGCTTGAAGAAGCCGTAGCAAAAGACGCCCGTCGGGTTGTGCGCGACGAAGGAGTTCTCGCGCTTCCAGCCGGGGCCGTACGCCGAGTTGTGGGTGTCGAGGTAGAGCAGCCGGCCGTAGCCGTCGGTCGGCGCCCCGAAATGGGTCGTCCCGTAGCCGTAGACCGGCTTGCCGAGGTACGTGTAGCGCCCGAACAGGTGGTGGAAGCGGCCGTGGTAGATCCAGTCCTGCCAAACCTCGAGCTTGGCGAGGTCGGTCGTCCAGTGCGAGAGGTGGAGCTCCCACTGGCGCAGGCCGGCGGTCCAGGGCGTGAAGCCGAGGTCGGGCAGCTGAACCTGCCACTTCTGGAGCGCCCAGTAGCTGCCGTCGGGCGCCTTGCAAGCCGTCACCATCCACGCCAGCGCCGGGCCGTCGTAGGCGCTGCAGCTGTTCCGGAAGGTCTTCCAGTAGAGCTTGTGATACTTGCGCCAGCCGCCCGCGTAGTCGAGCTTGAAGCGCTGTTGCCTGAGCGTCCGGTTGGGCTGTCGCGCATTGACCGCTCCCCAGGCGAGCACGTGCTGGGTCGTGCCGCGCACGGTCCGGTAGATGACGAGCGCTTCGCCCTTGTTGTTCACGGAGAGCTGGATATTGCGGACGTCGCGGTTGATGAGCTGCGAAGCCGAAGCGGGAGCAGCGAGCGACGCCGCAAACGCGAGAACCGGAAGAAACACCAGGGCACGAGTACGCACGAAAGAGACCCCTCTCATAGGCAGAAATGGCCGCACGATTTTCGTATCGGCTGCGCCTGCGCGCCGCTGTAGGGCCAGATCCCTCTTTTTGGGGGAGCCGTCTCCCCCGTTGATAGCGTCGCGCGGTGCGAGCAGGCTTGACCCGGCGAGAGCAGATCGAAATCGTTGTCGCCGCGGCTCTGGTTGCGATCGCCGGCGTGCTCGATTACGCCGGCCTGAACGCGGTTCTCCGTTTCGTCGCGGCGGCGGTCGCGTTGGCAGTGCTCGCGCGCCTCGTTGGTACGGCTACCGAGCAGCTCGGAGGGCGGCTCGGGGCAGGCGGCGCCGGCTCGGTTCAGTCGGCGCTCGGCAACCTCCCCGAGCTGTTCGTCGCGCTGTTCGCGCTCCAAAAAGGGCTAATCGGGGTCGTCAAGGCGGCGCTGATCGGCTCGGTGCTCGCCAACAGCTTGCTGGTCCTCGGGCTTGCCTTCTTCGCAGGAGGGCTCCGAAACGGAGCCCAGCGGTTCGACTCGCCTCGCGCGAGGACGATCGCGACGCTGACCCTTCTCGCCGCCGCCATCCTCTCCGTGCCCACGTTCGCGCACGTCTTGCACACTCCCGCCGCAGCGCACGAGCAGACACTGAGCCTGATCTGCGGCGGCGTCCTGCTCGTCGTCTTCGTCTCGACCCTCGGGATCTTCCTGACGGGAGACGCCCTGTCGCTGGAGCCGCCGCGATGGTCGCTCAAGGCCACGATCGCCGTGCTCGCGGCGGCCGCGGCGGGCGCGGTGTTCGTCAGCGACTGGTTCGTCTCCGCGTTGGAGCCGGCGACAGCTTCACTGCACATGAGCCAGACCTTCGCCGGGCTGGTGGTCGTCGCGATCGCCGGCAACGCCGTGGAGAATGTCGTCGGCGTCCAGCTTGCCTTGCGTAACAGGCCGGATTTCGCGATCTCCGTGATCGTGAACTCGTCGCTTCAGGTGGCGCTGGCGCTGACCCCCGTGATCCTGTTCGCGAGCCTCTTCTTCGCCACGAGCATGACCCTGGTCTTCCCGACTCTGCTGGCTATCTCCTTGCTCCTGGCGGCGTTCGTGACGGCGGTTGTCGTCTACGACGGCGAAAGCACCTGGCCCGAGGGAGTTGTCCTGATCGGGCTCTACGTGGTCATCGCGGCGGCATTTTGGTGGGGCTAGTCCTCTTCGAGCTCGTCGGCTAAGAGCGCACAGGCATACGCCCTCCAGGCGAGGCCGGCGTCGAGCAGCAGCTCGTCCAGCGCGGGGGACACGTTGGCGAGCCCTGTTGCGTCCTCGCTTAGGGCCTCCAGCCCGCGGCTGACCTCTGCGCGGCGCTCCGGGCGGTCGAGCTCGGCCGCGAGCGCGCTGACTGCGCGTCCGTCCAGCTCTAGCTCCCGGTGGGGATCGCCGCCCGCCGCGAGCAGGAGCATCGCGCGGCGCAGCGCCGGAATCAGCTCGTCCGGCTCGATGAGCGGCTCGGGCGCGGCGAGCAGAGTGAGTGCAGGGCGGACGTCGGCTGCGGCCCCCGCCTCGTCCAGCATCTGCAGCACGCCGATGACCTCCACGCGAGGTCAAGGTAGACGAACGCCGTGCTAGGTGGCCGGAACGAGCCGCCGCTCTCTTGTTGTCGCGAACCCGAGCCCGATCATCCCCACGCCGAGCACGAAGTGAAGCCAATTGTCGGCCGTGTTGAACGGGACGAAATTCGCGCCGCCTTGCTGGTCGATCAGCAGGCCGTAGAACCAGAGCACGAGGTAGATCACGCCGCCGCCGATCAGATAGAGGCGCGCCGTCGCCGTGGTGCGGGCGAACCCCAGACCGACGAGCCCGAACGCGATGTGCACGATGTTGTGCAGCCAGCTGACCTGGAAGACGTGGAAGAGCTTCGCCTTCGAGTTGTGTCCCGCGAAGTCGAGGCCGCTGTACAGGTGTGAGGTGATTCCGGGGATGAAGCCAAGGATCCCGACGAGAATGAAGATCGCGCCGATCACCGTCGTCAGCACCTGGGCAGGCGACCGGTCCCTCGTCATGCGTCGTGCCATCTCACCCTCCTGTTCGAAGGCTGCCCAGTCAGTTCCTGCCCTGTATTCGGAACGGGGCGCAGCTTCGGTTCGCCTAGGCGGTCGCTTGCGACGCCGACATGGAGGACGCCCGGGCGTCCGTCTCATCGGTTCGCGGAACGGCACCGGTGTACTCTTTCTGAAACAGGCTTTAGGAGGCGAGCAGTTCCGGAGTCGCGGAAGGCGACCAGGTCTCGTCGCGCAGCGCAAGGAAGACCTCGACCACGGTCGGGTCGAACTGCGTACCGACGGCTTCGCGCAGCCGGCGGCAGGCCTCCTCGACCGACAGGCGCTTCCGGTACGGCCGGTCGGTCGTCATCGCGTGGAACGCGTCGCAGACCAGGATGATCCGCGCCTCCAACGGGATCTCGTCGCCCGAGATCCCGTCGGGATAGCCCTCTCCGTCGTAATGCTCGTGGCAGCTCCGTACGATCGAGCGCACCTCCGCCAGGCGGTCGATCGGCGCCAGGATCTTCTCTCCGAGCTCGGGATGCTGCTGCATGATCCGCCGCTCCTCGGGCGTCAGCGGCCCCGGCTTGAGCAGGATGCTCGTCGGGATTCCGATCTTGCCGATGTCGTGGAAGAGCGCCCCCAGCTCGAGCTGTTTCAGCGACTTCGAATCGAACCCCAGCGTCGCGCCCACCTTCAAAGCTGTGTCGGTGATCCAGCGGGTGTGCGACGACGTGTATTCGTCGTTCGCCTCGAGCGCGTTCGCCAGGGCGGCCACGGTCGAAACGAAGGTCGCCTCGAGGTTCTCGAAAGTGTCGGCGTTGGTGATCGCAAGCTTCGCCTGGTGCGCGAGTCCTGCAAGCAGCCCGACGTGATCCTCGTCCAACTCGTGCGGTGCATTGGGCGGGATCGCGGCGACGATGCAGCAGAGCCGCTCACCGTCGAGGTTGATCGGCGCGACCGCGAAGGCCGTTCCGTCGTCGAGTTCCGGGATCCCGTGGATCGCCGTCGCGGCGGTGCTGTCGAGCACGAACGGCTCGGCGCGGTCGGCGAGCGGTCCTAGCCGCTCGGGCCCGATGCTGAGCCCCAGGATCCGCTCTCGCCGGTCAGGCTCGAACCCCCAGACCGCACCCGGGACGAGCTCCTGTGTCTGAGCGTCCTGGATCCAGACAGACGTCCTGGGCGCTCCCAGGATCATCGCCGAGAGCTCGACCGTCCGGCGAAGCACCTCCGGCAGTCCTTCCGCAGTCGCCAGCTCGCGACTGAACCCGAGCAGCTCCTTGAAGTGCTCGGCCTCCCGTCGCTGCGACTCGTACAACCGTGCGTTCTCGAGCGCTACCGCGGCGTGGCCGCCGAGCACCTCGAGCAGCCGGACGTCGTCTTCGTCGAACTGGTCGCGGCCGAGCTTCGAGATCACGATCGCGCCGATCACGCGCGAGCCGTAGTTGAGCGGCACCGCGAGCAGCGATTCCTCCAGCGGCTCGGTGCCTGGAATCGTGACCGCGTAGTCGCAATCGAGCGCGTTGCCGATCAGGAGCGACTTCCCCTCCGCAACAGCGTGGCCCGTGATCCCCTCACCGACTTTCGAGCGGGGAATCTCAACCTCGTGCCCGCCGCGCGAGGAGAGGACTCCGCGGAAGGCGATCGGGATGACGTCGTCGCCGTCGACGATCGAGACCCG